>Ga0209643_1000411_pt1 | contig 83077 bp, 85 predicted proteins | sample AutmiccBRH37_all_FD_187383 | JGI IMG/M metagenome (GOLD analysis project Ga0209643, IMG submission 187383) | Deep subsurface microbial communities from Mt. Terri, Switzerland - Autotrophic microbial communities BRH/37_all (SPAdes) (version 2) | ecosystem: Environmental > Aquatic > Deep... | reverse complement strand
TTTCCCAGCCGTTCCCGCCAGATCGCCGCGGCCTTCTCGTAGGCGGCCTTCGCCTCGTCCGGCTCGCCGAGCACCGTGCGGGCCCGGCCGAGGCGCACCCAGCCGTCGGGGTCGTCGGGCTCCGCCGCCAGCCGGTCGGCCAGCCGCTGCACCATCCCGCGGATGAAGGCCTCGCGTTCCTCCGGTGACATCTGCGCCGCCGCTGCCATCGTCTCGCGGTCCGGTCCGCGCTCGGCGACGGCACCGGCGAACGGTCCCCCCGGCTGCGCGGCAGGTGCCGACGGCCGCTCCGGTTGCACCGAGGCGGCGTCCGGACCGATCCGCGTCTCCAGCTGGGCGATCCGCTGGCGCAGCGCCGGCAGCCAGGGGGCGTTCTCCGGCGCTTCGACCTCGATGCCGCGCATCAGGGCGAGCGCGCCGCGGTCGTCGCCGGCCTGCGACCGGGCGACCGCCAGATAGTGCCGCGCCTTCAGGTGCGACGGATCGCGGGCGAGGGCGCGTTCGAACCAGCCGCGCGCCGCCCCGTCGACCCTGCCGTTGGCGGTGTAGACATGCGACTCGCCGATATCCGCCAGCAGGTCGGCCGGTGCCGCGGCCGGGCCGCCCGCCGCCTTCAGCGCCGTCTCGAATGCCGCGAGGCTGGGCGCGTAGCGGCCGAGCAGCCGCTCCGACCGGCCCAGCATGATCCAGCCGGTAACGTCGTCCGGCCGGTCGCGCAGGCGTTCCCGCAGGTCCGCGGTCAGCGTCTCGAAACGGGCACGCTCCTCCGCGTCCCGGCTCTGCGCCGCGGCGATCCGCTCGCTCAGCGGCATGTCCGGCGCGCCCGGCGTCCCGATGGCCATGTAGACGGCGACCCCGGTGAGCGGCACCGCCAGCGCGATCGCCCAGGCCGCCGGCTTCGGCATGCGCCGCCCGGCGCCGGCCGGCGCCGCCTCGGCGCGTTCGCCGGCACGGATCAGGCGGCGCTGGATCTCGATGCGCGCCGCTTCCGCCTGACCGGCCGCCAGCACGCCGCGCGCGAGGTCGCGCTCGACCTCGGCCAGTTGCGCCCTGTAGACGGCGATGTCGCTGGCTGCGTGGTCCTGAGCGGGCGAGACGTCTTCGGCGCGGCGGGCGCGCAGCAGCGGGCGGGCCAGGACCAGCGCCACGATGCCGGACAGCAGGGCGGCGGCGATCCAGAAGAGCGGATCGGTCACGACGGATCCTCGTCGCCCAGGACGCGCGCCAGTCGGCCGCGCTCGGCTTCCGACAGCGGCGCCGGTCTCTCCGCCGTGCCGCCGCGCCGCCGGAAGAACAGCACGATCCCGGCGCCGCCCAGCAGGATCACGGCTGCCGGCCCGAACCAGAGTAGCCAGGTGCCCGGCCGCATCGGCGGCCGCAGCAGCACGAAGTCGCCGTAGCGCGCGTGGATATAGTCCAGCACCTCCTGGTCGCTGTCGCCGGCCTTCAGCCGCTCGCGCACCAGCAGGCGCAGGTCGCGCGCCAGGTCGGCGTTCGAATCGTCCAGCGACTGGTTCTGGCAGACGAGGCAGCGCAGCTCCTTGCCGAGCGTGCGGGCGCGCTGCTCCAGCACCGGGTCGACGAGGATCTCGTCGGGCTGTACCGCCCAGGCGGGAGCGGAGGCGGGACCAGGCGCGAACAGCGCCGCGATCAGGACGGCCAGCAGGATCGGCAGGCGCCGCATCAGCCGGCTTCCTTTGCCGCCCGCAGGGCCGGCAGCAGTTCGCGCTTCACCACCTCCGGCGTCAGCGGGCCGGGATAGCGATAGCGGATGACGCCGTTGCCATCGATCACGAAGGTCTCCGGCACGCCGTAGACGCCGAAGTCGATCCCCACCCGACCGTCGCGGTCCGAGCCGATCGCGGCGAAGGGGTCGCCCAGATCCGCCAGCCACTTCGCTGCGGCGGCCGGCACGTCCTTGTAGTTGATGCCGTGGACCGGCACGCCCGCCGTCTCCGCCAACTCCGTCAGGATCGGATGCTCCGCGCGGCACGGCAGGCACCAGGAGGCGAAGACGTTCACGATCTTCGCACCGCCGGTCTTCAGGTCGGCGGTCGACAGGCCGCGTTCCCTGTCGGCACCGCCGCCGGTGCGACCGGCGAGGGCGGGCAGGGCGAACTCCGGCACCGGCTGGTCGATCAGCGCCGACGGCAGCCGCTGCGGGTCGAGCCACAGCCCGACCAGCAGGTAGCCGGCGACGCCCAGGAACAGCAGGACCGGCAGGAAGAAGGCGAGGCGCCGCATGCTCAATCGCGGCCCGTCGGCGTCCCGGTGCCGATCCCGTCGGCGCGGCCGCGGCGGCGGCGCGGCAGGTCACGCTCCAGGATCGCCGCCGTGCGCTCGGCGGCGCGCAGCGTCCGCAGCGTCGCCACCAGCAGGCCGGCCAGCACCGCCGCCGTCACCGCGTAGGAGGTCCAGACGTAGAAGGCGTAGCCGCCCATCTGCAGGAAGGAGGCGAGGCTGTCCATGGCTCAGGAATATCCCGGTTCGTGCATGGCGGCGGCAGCCGGGCCGCGGCTGTGGGCGATCTGCAGCGTCCGCACCCGGCGCGCGGCGATCTCGGCGCGCGTGCGCAGCAGCAGGAGCGTGACGAAGAAGGCGACGTAGGCCGCGGCCATCAGCAGCAGCGGCGTCAGCATCGCCGGATGGATCGCCGGCGTGCCGATGCGCGTGATGCTGGCCGGCTGGTGCAGCGTGTTCCACCAGTCGACCGAGAATTTGATGATCGGCAGGTTGACCACGCCGACCAGCGCCAGGATGCCGGCCGCCCGCGCGCCGCGGCTCTGGTCGTCGAAGGCGTTCCAGAGCGCCATGTATCCCAGATAGAGGAAGAGCAGGATCAGCACCGAGGTGAGGCGCGCGTCCCACACCCACCATGTGCCCCAGGTCGGCTGCCCCCAGAGCGCGCCGGTGACCAGGGCGATGGCGGTGAAGCCGGCGCCGATCGGCGCGCAGGCCTTGGCCGCGAGGTCGGCGAGCGGGTGGCGCCAGACGATGGCGACGGCACTGGCCAGCGCCAGGAAGGCGTAGGCGCCCATCGCCATCCAGGCGGCCGGAACGTGGACATACATGATCCGCACCGTCTCGGACTGCTGATAGTCCGGCGGCGAGAGGACCAGTGCATAGGTCAGCCCGACGCCGAAGAGCAGGACGGCGGCCGCCGCACTCCACGGCACGATCGCTGCCGCGAGGCGAAGGAACCGGTTGGGGTTCGCGAAGCGGTGCATCTCTGGTCGCTACTCCACGGACTGCCGCAGCGCGGCGCCGGCAGCCCAGGGGCAAAGCGGCAGCGCTGCAAGCAGAAACGCAGCCAGGACGAGCAGATGGGCGCGGGCGCCCTGGGCCGCAACGGCCGATTCCGCCGCACCCGCGCCGAAGATCAGCACCGGAATGTAGAGCGGCAGGACCAACAGCGTCAGCAGCACGCCGCCGCGCCGCGCCCCCACCGTCAGCGCCGCACCCACCGCGCCGATCAGGCTCAGCGTCGGCGTGCCCAGCAGCAGGGCGAGCGACAGTGCCGCCACCCCCTTCGCATCGACGTTCAGCAGCAGGGCGAGCAGCGGCGACGCGACCGCCATCGGCAGGCTGGTGACCAGCCAGTGCGCCGCCGTCTTGGCCAGCACGATCCCGGCGAGCGGCAGGCCGGAGAGCACCAGCAGGTCCAGGCTACCGTCTTCCCAGTCGGCCTGGAACAGCTTCTCGATCGACAGCAGCGAGGCGAGCAGCGCCATCACCCAGAGGAGGCCGGCCCCGGCGCGGGCCAGCATGTTGGGGTCCGGCCCGATGCCGAGCGGAAATAGCACGGTGCCCAGCACGAAGAACATCAGCGCCAGCGACGCCTCGCTGCCGCGCCGGCTGGCCAGCGCCAGGTCGCGCCGCAGGATCGTGACGAGGCCGCTCACCAGCCGTCCGCCACGGTCTCGACGGGTTCGGCCTCGTCCATCACCAGCCGCCGCGCCTCGGGCAGGCTGACCGGCGCGTTGGTCGAGACGACCGCGATTCCGCCCGACGCCCTGTGCTCGGCGATCGCCGCCTCGACCGCCGCGACCGAGGCCGTGTCGAGCGCCACCGTCGGCTCGTCCAGCAGCCAGAGCGGTGCCGGGGCCGCGATCAGCCGCGCCAGCCCCAGCCGCCGCCGCTGTCCCGCCGACAGCACCCGCGCCGGCAATCCCGCCAGATGGCCGATGCCGAGCGCTTCCAGGCCGCGCGCCACGGCGTCCGGCCCCTGGCCCGCGAGCCGCGCCCAGAAGGCGAGGTTCTCCGCCACCGTCAGCACCGGCTTGATCGCGTCCAGGTGGCCGACATAGCGCAGCTCCGCCGCGAAACCCTCGCGGTCCTCCGCCACGGCTTGGCCGCGCCAGTGCAGCGTCCCGGTCACCGGCCGCAGCAGCCCCGCCATGACGCGCAGCAGGCTCGACTTGCCGCTGCCGTTGGCGCCGGTCACGAGCAGGGCATCGCCGGCGGAGAGGGCGAAATCCACCCCGCCGAACACCAGTCGCTCGCCGCGCAGGCAGGCAAGGTCACGCCCCTCGAACATCTCGTCCCGTCTTCGCCGATGACCGCGGCAGCCTATGGGGCTTCGCCCGCCTTGTCACATGCGCCCGATGTCGCGCCGTCCGCGATCGGGGCTGGCCTGTCGCCGGCGTGCGGGCGCTCGAACCGAGCCCATGACGGCATCGGCCGGCCGGCACCTATCTCAGCGTCACGTGCCAGAATCCGGAACCGCCGTCTGCGCCGCTCTCGAGTCTGACGAGAGCTGCCCCGCCGCCGGCATCCACGCATCTCGAAGAATCGCCCTCGTAGTCGATGTCCCTGAACGTTTTGACGACCTGCACCTCGCCGTTGCCGTTGGTGAAGGCCATCCCCCAAAAGGCGTCGGACTTGCTCCAGGGAATGGCTGGAACTGGCGCGCCGAGCCGGTCGGTGATGCGCCGCCGCCCTTGATAAGGGCCGATGATGCAGGCGCGACGCCAGTCGCCGAGAAGCGAAGTCAGCGTCACCGCGTTCCCGGGTTCCCTCAACTCGGACCGGATCGCATCTCTGAAGGTGGCGTCTCGCCACGATAGCGCGATGCAGTCATCGCGGAGGGCGATGTACCCCGCCGCCACGACACCAACGCCTCCGACAAGGACGACGCTCGCGGTAACCAAAGGATGTAGCGGCAACTTGCTTCCCTTTGGATCGGGGCACGCTTGGCCGGATCACCGACGGGCATTGGTAAGACGGGCATTGGTAACACGTCCCCATCGCGAGCGCGCGGGATCGGCCAGCGGCCTTCCGGCACCTCCCGTCGACATCATCCCGGGCGACCGCTACAAACGGTCGAACCATGGCCGGAGGATGCTCCATGTTCGCCCTCACCCCCGAGCAGCTGAAACTCCAGGCGCGTGCGCGCGAACTCGCACAGGGGCCCGTCAGGGGCCGCGCCGCCGAGGTCGACCGCACCGAGCAGTATCCCTGGGACAATGTCGACCGGCTGAAGGACGGCGGCTTCGTCGGCATGACCATCCCGACCGAGTATGGCGGGCAGGGGCTCTCCTATCTCGACGCCGTGCTCGTCACCGAGCAGATGAGCCAGGCCTGCTCGGTCACCGGGCGCGTCGTGGTCGAGACCAACATGGGCGCCATCTCCGCCGTCATGGCCTATGGCAGCCACGAGCAGAAGCAGCTCGCCGCCGGCATGGTGCTCGACGGCGACAAGCCGGCGATCTGCATCACCGAGCCCGGCGCCGGCAGCTCCGCGACGGAGATGACGACGCGTGCCGACCGCCGCGGCAACCGCTACGTCATCAACGGCGCCAAGCACTGGATCACCGGCGGCGGCGTCTCGCGCCTGCACCTCATCTTCGCCCGGGTCTTCGACGAGAAGGGCGAGGAGGAGGGGATCGGCGGCTTCCTCGCCATCCGCGACGAGACCGAGGGCCTGAAGATCGTCAGCCGCGAGCCCACCATGGGCCTGCGCGGCATCCCGGAGGCCGAGATCACCTTCGAGGACATGGAGGTGCCGCCCTCGGCCCTGGTGATGCCGCCGCGCGGCCTGAAGAAGGGCTTCGCCGACCTGATGAACGCCTACAACAGCCAGCGCGTCGGTGCTGCGACCGTGGCGCTCGGCATCGCCCAGGGCGCCTACGAGCTCGCCCTCGACTGGAGCGAGACGCGCGAGCAGTTCGGCCGGCCGATCAACGAGTTCCAGGGCATCCAGTGGAAGCTGGCCGACATGTCGATCAAGCTCGCCGCGTCCCAGGCGCTGGTCTACAAGGCGGCGGCCAGCGCACCGCCCGGCGGCTTCCCCGACATGGTGATGGCGGCGCAAGCCAAGGTCTTCACCTCGGAATCCGCCATCGAGGTCGCCAACCAAGCGCTTCAGATTTTCGGCGCCCGCGGCTATTCGCGGAACAATCCGGTGGAGCGCATGGTGCGCGACGTCCGCATGTTCACCATCGGCGGCGGCACGGCGGAGATCCTGCGCACGGTGGTCGCCGGCGGCATCCTGAAGAAGAAGCTGCCGCAGTCCCGCGACGGCTATGTGAAGAAGGCGGCCGAGTAGCGGCGGACGTATCTCGGCTCAGCCGGTCGCGGACTTCCGCGGCCTGCCGCCCTTCGCGCCGTTCCGGCGCGCGGCCGCGGCCTTGGCGGGCGATGTGGCGCGGCCGGCGCGGCTCGCGAGTTCGCGCGTCATCCATGCCTCGGTGCCGAAGATGCCGGCGAGCAGTGCGGGCACGTAGAGATCCGCATCGAGCGCCGGCCAGTGCAGATTCAGTCCCTGACCTTGGACCTCGATGGAAGCGAGTTCCGCCTCGGTCGCCCCCTGAAGGTCCTGGACGAGCCGGACAGGAAAGGCATAGGCGCAGCCGTCCAGCAGTTCGACAACGACGCGCCCGGATGGGGCATCGTAGCGGGCGGCGGCGGCCCGCGGCGAGGTCCGCAGGATCTCCCGGCCCCGGGCTTCGGCCGCATCCAACATCGCGTCAGTCGTGTCGGCCATGAATGCGCTCCCAATCGCGTAGGAACCGGCCCGATGGACGGCGGTTTCGGCGAGCAGGCGCCACATGTCGCCGCGCTTGATGCCGATGCTGTACACCGGTTCAGGCAGGCTGTCCGCCCCCAGCGGGTTGATGTTCGCCTGCCCCGCGCCCGTGACGTGGACGTGTGCCGGCTCGTGGTCGGCGGTATAGATCACGAACCGAAATCCGAGCGCGCGGTGGACGACGACCATCGACCATATGAACCCATCTGTTGGGTTTTTCAACGGGTCCGGCAGTGAGCGGATAATCCCTGCTTAACGATAGCGTGGTAGCGCTAGGCCGATAGCAGCGCGAACACGGGATTAAAAAATGGCTATGGGCTTCGGCGCTTTCGAAATCTTCGCGATCATCGTCGTCGTCATGGCGGTCCTCACCGTCTTCATGGGCGTCCAGACGGTGTCCCAGGGCTACGAGTACACTGTGGAGCGGTTCGGCCGGTACACGCGCACCCTGCCGCCGGGCCTGCACATCATCGTCCCCTTCATCGACCGCATCGGCGCCCGCATGAACATGATGGAGCAGGTGCTCGACATTCCCTCCCAGGAGACGATCACCCGCGACAACGCGATGGTCGGCGTCGACGGCGTCGTCTTCTATCAGGTGCTCGATCCGGTGGCGGCCTCCTACGAGGTGCGCCAGCTCGAGTTCGCCATCATGAACCTGACCATGACCAACCTGCGCACGGTCATGGGTTCGATGGACCTCGACGACCTGCTGTCGCAGCGCGACGTCATCAACGCGAAGCTGCTGACGGTCGTCGACGAGGCGACCAATCCCTGGGGCGTCAAGATCACCCGCATCGAGATCAAGAACATCGAGCCGCCGACCGAACTGGTGAACGCGATGGCGCGCCAGATGAAGGCCGAGCGCGAGAAGCGCGCGACCATCCTCGAGGCCGAGGGCGACCGGCAGGGCCAGATCCTGAAGGCCGAGGGCCTGAAGCAGTCGGCGATCCTGGAGGCCGAGGGCCGCCGCGAGGCCGCCTTCCGCGACGCCGAGGCGCGCGAGCGCGAGGCCGAGGCCGAGGCGAAGGCGACCGAACTCGTCTCCGCCGCCATCGCCGGCGGCAATGCCCAGGCGATCAACTATTTCGTCGCGCAGAAATACGTCGAGGCGCTGCAGGCGATCGCGACGGCGAACAACCAGAAGGTCGTGCTGATGCCGCTGGAGGCGGCCAGTGTCATCGGCGCCATCGGCGGCATCGCCGAGATCGCGCGCGGCGCCTTCCCGGGTCAGGTACCGCCGGGTCTCGTCGAGCGCGCCGCCGGGGGCCTCCGCCAGGGCGGCTCCGTCCCGCCGTCCGGCTTCACCGGCTGACCCCCATGCTGGAGCAGATCGACTACTGGCACTGGATGGCGTTCGGCGCCCTGCTCGGTGCCGTCGAAATTCTCGTTCCGGGCGTGTTCTTCCTGTGGATCGGCATCGCCGCCGTCGTCATCGGCTTCGTCCTGCTCCTCCTGCCGGCTCTGCCCTGGGGCATCCAGCTGGTGCTGTTCGCGGTACTTTCGGTGGCTTCGGTCTATGGCGGCCGTCGCTTCTTCCGGGTGCGCGACGGCGACAGCGACCATCCGGACCTGAACCGCCGCGGCCGGAAGCTGGTCGGCCAGCACTTCACCCTGGACGCGCCGAGCCTGGACGGTCGGGGCCGGGTCAAGGTGGGCGACGGCGTCTGGAGCTACGTCACCGCGGGGGGCGACCTCGCCGCCGGCACCCGGGTCCGCGTCGTCGGCGTCGAGGGCGCCGTGCTGCGGATCGAGGCGCTGCCGTAGACAGCCGGGTCAGTGTGCCCGGCCCGAGCCCGCCTCCGCCGCCTCGGCCTCGATCACGCCCAGCAGCGTCTCCACCCACGCCTGCGACACGCCGCGGGTGATGAAGACCAGGCGCGAGCGCCGGTCCGCCGAGGGCCAGCCCTCCAGCCACCGCGGCTCGTGGAAGACGTGCTGCACGCCGTGGATGGCGGCCGGCCTGTCCGGCGCCTCGGCCAGCGCGACGATGCCCTTCACCCGCAGCAGCCGCTCGCCGCAGATCTCGGCCAGCGTCTGCAGGAACAGCAGCAGCGCCACCGCGCCGATCGGCGCGTCGCGGACGATGGCGAAGCTGCCGACGCCGTCGCTGTGCCCGGCTTCCAGCAGCACGCTCTCCGGCAATGCCCGCTCCGGCTCCTCCGCGTCGCCGATGACCAGCGCCGGATCGACCGAACCTTGCAGGCAGTCCGCCTGGATCGCCGTCGGGTTCAGCGCCGCCAGCGCCGCCCGCAGCGCCGGCACCCGCTCAGCCGCCACGTCGCCCTTGGTGATCAGCAGCCGGTCCGCCATGGCCGCCTGCTTGCGCGCCTCGGGATGGCGGCCCAGCGTCGCCTCGCCCGTCGGCGCGTCGACCAGGGTGACGGTGCGTCCGACCGCCAGCCGCGAGGCGAGGCCCGGATCCGTCATCAGCTGGTGCAGGATCGGCGCCGGGTCGGCGAGGCCGCTCGTCTCGATGACGATGCGCTCGAACGGCGGCAACTCGCCGCGCGCCCGCCGGTCGAGCAGGCCGGCCAGCGTGATGCCCAGGTCGCTGCGCAGGGCGCAGCACAGGCAGCCGCCCGACAGCTGCACGACCTGCTCGTCGCTGGACTCGACCAGTTCGTGGTCGAGCGGGATTTCGCCGAACTCGTTGACGATCACCGCCGTGCGCGACAGCTCCGGCCGCTTCAGCAGAGCACCGAGCAGGGTGGTCTTGCCGCTGCCCAGGAAGCCGGTCAGGACGGTGACGGGCAGGCGCCCCTCCGTCGCGTCGTTCATGCCTCCGCTCCCGGTGCCCGCGCCACGATCAGGCGGGCATGCGGCTGGTCCGGCGCCAGCAGCACCCGCAGGCTGCGCAGCATCGGCCCGACCGACGCATGCGCCCAGGTCGCGGGCGGCTCGCCGGCGACGGCCGGCGCGGTGACCTGCCACCCGCCTGCAATGCGCCGGACGTGGATGGTGCCGTCGAGCGTGCGGATCTCGGCCTGCTCTTCGCCCATAGCCTCGACCGTACCGCTTACGCCCCACAGATCGAGGCAGCCGGCGAGAAGCAGCCGGAGGTGCGTGTTGTGACCGACTGCGGACATCATGCCCCGAAATGCATCCGGCGGATCTGCGAGGGGCGCATCCCGGCGGAGGGGACGGGCATGCCGGTCATGCTTCGTCGTCGTCGAAGGGTAAGGACCGAGGCGGATCCTGCCGCTCGATCTCGGGAAGCTCTGCTCCCCGGGGCAGATGCGTGACGAGCCACTGACCGAGAGGTGGCCGCTGCCTGCTACGTTCCTGCAATCTCGCCGCATGCCGCGCGCGGACGGCGTCGAAGACGTCGGCAGCCGGCAGTCCACGACCCGGATCCGTCATCATCCTGTCGTAGGTCGGGACGACCTCCTCACGGAGCCACCGCTCCAGGCTTGCCCTACGCTCCCTCGGTGTTTCCCCCATGCGATCGATCCCGCGTGATGGACAGGCCGATAGGCTACCACAGCGCGCGGCCCCTTGGCGCGGGCGACCGGCCCTAAACGCTCCGAGCCTTCTGCCACCGGAACAGATAGCGCTCCGCCGGCCGGAATATGCCGACCTCGACCGCGACCATCATCGAGATGATCAGCACCGTCCAGGCGAATACCTGGTCGGCCTGGAACAGGTCCGCCGCCTGGCGCAGGCGGTAGCCGACGCCGCTGGAGGCGCCCAGGGTCTCGGCGACCAGGCTGACGCGCCAGCCGAAGGCGAAGGCCAGCCGCGAGCCGGAGAAGATGTGCGGCAGGATCGACGGCAGATAGATCTTGCGCAGGATCGCCGTCCGGCCGAAGCGCAGCGACTCGGCCACCTCGACCAGTTCCGGACTGACGTTGCGCGTCCCCTGCCAGGTGTTGGTGATGATCAGCGGCATCGCCGTCATCAGCACGACGAAGATCGTCGCCATGTCGGACAGGCCGAACCACAGCATGGCGAAGATCGCCCAGATCGCCGAGGAGACGGTGTTCAGGATCGGCAGCAGCGGCTCGAAGAAATTGCCGATCGTGCGGTTCGCGCCGAACACGATGCCCAGCGGCACGCCGACGATCAGCGCGATCCCGAACCCCGTCGCGACGCGACCCAGGGTGGCGCCGATGTCGACGAGGAAGGTTTCCGTGCCGGCCAGATCGCCGACCGCCTGCGCCACCGCGAGCGGTCCGGGCAGGACATAGGCCGGCGTGTTGAGCGAGCCGACCCACCAGATCGCGAGAATGAAGGCGAGCAGCCCCAGGCGCTGAAGCGCCGGGACGAATGTCGACAGGCCCGGCGTCGCCCCCGCGTTTGCACTCGTCGGGGACGTGCTTGCGCTCGTCATAAGGTCTCCTGCGTCTGAAGGCTTGCCGCCGGCTCCCGCCTCTGACGTGCGGGCGAGGGTCGGCGGCGGATGGTCACTTGCCGGCGGTGGCCTTCTCGAACGGCCCCGTGGCGTAGAGCGTGTCGGGCGCCATGCCCTTCGTGGCGCCGGAGTCGACGAAGATCCGGTTCTCCGCCTTCAGGGCGGCGACGTCTTCCGGGGCCAGGGAGGACGTGTAGATGACGTCCCAGAGCTCGGCGTAGTTGCGGGCGGCGTCGGCGTCCATGTTGGCGGCCTTCACCAGATGCTCGGCCACCCCTTCGGGATTGGCGCTGCCCCACGCCGTCGCGGCGCGCATCGCCTTGACCAGGGCGGCGAGGTCTTCCGGCCGCTTCTCGACCACGTCGGCGCGCGTCAGGGCCACCGCGAGGATCGGCGGCGCGTCGCCCTTGGTCATCTTCTTCCAGTCGGGCACGATGTCGGCGATCGGTCGCACGCTGCCCTTGGCGATCTGCGCGATCGTCACGTTGCGCAGGGCGGCCGCGTCGATGTCGCCCCGTGCGATCAACTGGGCGAGCTGCCCCTCGTTGCCCGGCACGACCGCATAGTCGTTCGGCTGGACGTCGTAGAGCGTCTTCAGCAGGGTCGTGGCGACCGCGTGCGTCGAACTGCCCGGACGGGACATGCCGACCTTCTTGCCGGCCAGGTCCTTCGGCGTCTTGATCGGGCTGTCCGTCGGCACGACGATCCGGCCTTCCAGGATCTGCGTCGCCAGGATCACCCGGATCGGGGCGCCCTGCTGACCCAGGTTGAAGGCGGCCGCGGCAGGTGCCGCGAAGGCGACGTCGACGTCGCCGTTCAGCACGGCCTGGGCCGGTGCGGCGACCTCGCTGAACTTGCGGTAGGTCGCCTCGAGCCCTTCCTTCTCCAGGAATTTCTCCTGTTCCAGCACGGCCCCGAAGCCGAGGCTGAAGCCGCTGCTCCAGTAGGCGACGCGCAGCGGTTCGGCGGTGGCGGTGGTGGCGCCGGCCGCGAGCGTCCCGGCCGACAGTGCGAGGACCGCAGCGGCGATTGTCCTGAACTTCATGATGCTCTCCGTCTCCCGTTCGTGTCCCTAGTGCCCGGCGCCGTCGCTCTCGGCGGGCGGTTCGCCCAGTGCGGCCTTCAGCGCCCGCGCGGTTTCCACCGCTTCCGGCGACGTGCCGTCGCGCGGCGGCGGCGAGCGGTCCAGGTCGAACCGTTCGACGATGCGCCCCGGCCGCGGTGCCAGCACCGTCACCTGTTCGGCCAGGACCGCCGCCTCCTCGATGTCGTGCGTCACGAACAGCACCGTCATGCCGAGCAGGTCGCGCAGCCGCACCAGTTCGGCGTGCATCGCCGACCGCGTCTGCGCGTCGAGCCGCGAGAAGGGCTCGTCCATCAGCAGGATGCCGGGCCGCGGCGCCAGGCTGCGCGCCAGCGCGACGCGGCTGCGCATGCCGCCCGACAGTTCGTTCGGATAGGCGTTCTCGAACCCGGCGAGGCCGACCATCTCCAGCATCTCGCGCGCCCGATCCAGGCGCGCGCGCCGCCCCATGTTCCCGGGCTCCAGGGAGAGGGCGACATTGTTGAGCGCGGTGCGCCAGGGCAGCAGGCGGTCGTCCTGGAACATGTAGCCGACGGAGCCGCTCTCGCGGAACGTCGACGCCGGTTTGCCCTCGATCCAGACTTCGCCGGAATCCTGTTCGGTCAGGCCGGCGACGATGTGCAGCAGGGTGGACTTGCCGCAGCCCGACCGGCCGAGCAGGGCGGCGATGCCGCCGTGCGCGACGTTCAGGTCGATGCCGCGCAGGACCTCCAGCCGTTCGCCGCCGCGAAGGTCGAAGCTCTTGGAAACGCCTTCCAGGCGCAGAGCCGGCGCTCGGCCCTGACCCGTCCACGGTTCCGTTCCGTGTGCGGCGCCGGCCGCGCCGTTCTCCGTCGTTCGGGCTTCTACGAGCATTGCCTCACCGTCCTCTGCGGTATCTGCCGGCGCCGGCGCGATCCGATCGTGCGACTGTCGTTCCTCTTTCCTCGGCGCCTGCGGTCGCCGTGGCGGCCACTAAAGAAAAGATATTCTTTTCGCAGTGCAAGATGGTGCGCCGCAAAAGAAATTTCTTTGTCCATTCAGGTCTGTCGTGCCGATAATTTTCTCTCGAAGCCGCCTGTCGCGATGGTGCGCGCCTTTGGCCCGCGGGTCTCCGCTGTCCGGCTTTGCGCGCCGCGGCAGGCGCGTTAGAAGTGTGAAACAGCGCGAACCGCCGGAGTTCCGATGAGCGACCCCGCCCAGCCCTCCGCCCTGCCGATGACGGGCGTGCGCGTGCTCGACGTGGCGACCTTCATCGCCGCACCCTTCGCCGCCTCGATCCTCGGCGAGTTCGGCGCGGAGATCGTGAAGATCGAACAGCCGGGCGCCGGCGACCCCTGGCGCCGCTACGGAACGCCGTCGGCGCGCGACGACAGCTCGCTCGCCTGGCTGACCGAGGCGCGGAACAAGCGGTCCGTGACCCTCGACCTGCGCCATCCGGAGGGCAAGGCGCTGTTCCTGCGGCTGGTCGCCGACGCCGACGTGGTCTGCGAGAATTTCCGGCCGGGCACGATGGAGAAGTGGGGCCTCGGCTACGACGCCCTCGCCGCGGTCAATCCCGGGATCGTCATGCTGCGCGTGTCGGGCTACGGCCAGACCGGTCCGAACCGCGAGCGGCCCGGCTTCGCCCGCATCGCCCACGCCTTCGGCGGCCTGACGCATCTGGCCGGCATGCCCGACGGCCCGCCGGTGACGCCGGGCTCGACCTCGCTCGGCGACTATATGACGGGCATGTACGGCGCCATCGGCGTGCTGATGGCGCTCCGGGCGCGCGACGCCACCGGCAGGGGGCAGGTGGTCGACGTCGCCCTCTACGAGCCGGTGTTCCGCGTTCTCGACGAACTCGCCCCGGCCTATGCGGCGGACGGCACGGTGCGCGGCCGCGAGGGCATGGGCACGGCCAACGCCTGTCCGCACGGCCATTTCCAGTGCGGCGACGGCCGCTGGGTCGCCATCGCCTGTACCAGCGACAAGATGTTCGCCCGGCTCGCCGCGGCGATGGGCGACCGCGACCTCGCCTCCGAGGCGCGCTTCGGCAGGGTGCAGGAACGGCTGCGCCGCCGCGACGAGGTCGACGGCATGGTCGGGGACTGGGCGCGCTCGATGCCGCGCGACCGGGTCATGGAGCGGTGCCTCGCCGCGGAGGTGCCGATCGGCCCGATCCACTCGATCGACGAGATCTTCCAGGATCCCCATTTCGCCGCCCGCGAGAACCTGCTGCGGATCTCCGATCCGGAAGTCGGCGAGGTGACCATTCCCGGCGTCGTTCCGCGCCTGTCGGCGACGCCCGGCCGCGTCGCGCGCCTCGGGCCGGCCCTCGGCGAGGCGACCGACGACGTCTATCGCGGCCTGCTCGGCCTGACAGAGGCGGAGGTCGCGGCGCTGCGCGCCAAGGGCGTGATCTAGGACCGGGGCGTGATCTAGGACCGGATCGAACGGGGGCATCGCGGCTCAGCCCAGCGGCAGGCTGAGGGGCGTGATCGCGTCGGCCCGGCGGCCGGCATAGTCGTGGTTCGGCACGTCGCGCAGCATCCGTTCCTGGGCCTGCGCCAGCCGCCCGGCGGCGTCGCGCCGGTCGAGCGTCAGCACCCTGCGGTCGGCGACCACCTTGATCCCGTCGACATAGACGTCGCGCACCGCGCGTTCGGCCGCCGTGTAGACCAGGCTGCGCAGCGGGTCGCGCGCCGGCATCATGCCGGGGTCGGTCAGGTCGACCAGGACGATGTCCGCCCTGCAGCCCGGCGCCAGCCGCCCGATGTCGTCGCGCCCCAGCGCCTTCGCCCCGCCGACGGTGGCGGCGAACAGGATGTCGGCGGTGGACACCGTGTCGATGTTCTCCGCCGCGATCCGCGCCAGGACCGCCGCCGTCCGCATCTCCTCCAGGATGTTGTGGGGCGACGTGTCGGTGCCGATGCCCATGTTGATCCCGGCGCGGGCATAGCGGCCGAAATCCTCCAGCATCTGGCCGTAGCGCGCGAAGGGCGTCGGGCAGTGCGCGACAGAGGCGCCGCTCTCCGCCAGCATCGCCACGTCGCGCCTGCTGTGCCAGTGCACCCAGGAATGGTCGTCGACGAAGATCGCATGGCCCAGGATCGTCCGCGGCCCCAGCAGGCCGATCTTCTCCGCCCATTGCAGCGGCGTCGTGCCGTGCCGCTTCACCATCTCCAGGAACTCGTTGACGCTCTGCGCCGCATGGGTGGTGATCGGCAGGTTGCGGTCTGCCGCCGCCGCGATGCTGTCGCGCAGCAGGTCCTCGGTGCAGGTGTCGAGCTGCGCGGGGAAGACCATGCCGGAGAGCCGGCCCGACGGATGCTGCTCGGCGGCGTCGATCACCCGCAGCGCCGCCTCGAAGCCGCGCCGTCCGCCCGCCTCGTCCCAGGCGTATTTCAGTTCCTGGCGGTTCTCCATCTTCCACCTGGCGGACGCATAGCCGGGCGCCACGCAGACGCGCATCCCGCTCCGCCCGAGCAGGTCGAGCCAGCCGTCGAACGGCGCCGACAGGTCGGCCAGGGTCGTGACCCCCGACGCCAGCAGTTCGGCATAGGCGACCTCGGTCGCCGCGCTGCGGCCCTCGGTGTCCAGCTTGTAGGCCTGTCCGCGCTCGAACAGGCCGGACATGTACATCTCGGGGACGCCATGCTCCTCGCGGATGCCCTTGTAGGATGGCTCGTGCGTCGGGTGCGCGTGGATGTCGACCAGTCCGGGTATGACGAACAGGTCGCGCCCGTCGACCGCCTCGTCGACGAAGCCGCTGTAGTCGGGCCCCACATGGGTGATCAGCCCGTCCTCGAAGACCACGTCGATGTCGCGGCGAAAGACATGGCGGCCGGCGGGCGCGTCCCATGCCGCCACCCATGCGGCGTTCCGGATGCAGACGGTGTGGCCCATGGCGGTCTCCCCGGCTGTGGCGTCGGTCCTTCTCCCGGCCGCATCCCTGCAGGTTTCGGGCCGCACGCGCCGCCGCGGCCCGCGGTCACCGATGCTGGTAGGCGATCAGCTGGAAGATCATGTCGACGGTCTCTCCGTCGCTGGAGAGTGGCATCAGCAGGTTCTGGCCGCTATGCACGTCGTCGCGCGGTCCGATATAGGGCGGGCGCCGGGAGAACGGCGCACGCGTCCGCACCACGGTCAGGCAGTTGTCCCACAGGACGCTCTCCGGCCCCTTGCCCGCCAGCTCCGAGAAGCGGAAGCCCGTGAAGTCGCGCCGCGAAACGGCGACCACCTCCGTGCCGATCAGCCGGTAGCGGAAGTCGAGCGGGTCGCACAGCACGTCGATCAGCAGGACCCAGGGCAGCAGGTGCGGGATCTCGATCGGGTCGAGGTCGCGCCGCGCCGGCATCGGCCGTCCCCGGCGTTTCGAATGCCAATAGGCGAGCCCACGGCGCAGGCTGTCGTAGCGCAGCACCGATGCGATCGCGTGCGTGTCGTCCCCCGTCTCCACCCCGAATCAATAGCACAACCCGCGGCCGGCGCACTTCGCGTTTGCTCAGGCTGCCCGGGCGGCGTCGATGAAGGTGCCGAGCGACCGGCGCTGCTGCCCGTCGCCGTCGAAGTTCGCCGGGTCGAGCCAGCCTTCGAACGCCGCCTTCAATGCCGGCCACTCGCCGTCGAGGATCGAGAACCAGGCCGTGTCGCGGTTGCGGCCCTTGTAGACGGTGGCTTGCCGGAAGATGCCCTCGAAGGTGAAGCCCAGCCGCGCCGCGGCCGCGCGCGACGGCGCATTGCAGGTGTCGCACTTCCATTCGTAGCGGCGATAGCCCAGCTCCTCGAAGGCCCGCCGCATCATCAGGTACATCGTCTCGGTCGCCGCGGCCGTCCGCTGCAGGCGCGGCGGATAGGTGATGCTGCCGACCTCCATCACGCCGACGCCCGGCTCGATCCGCATGAAGCTGGCGGCACCCACCGCGCGCCCCGTCCTGCGGTCGATGATGGCGTGCACCAGCGGGTCGTCCCGCAGACAAGTTGCCCGCATCCAGGCCTCCAGTTCCGCCGCCGAGGCGAACGGCCCGTGCGTCATGTAGGTCCACATCCGGCCGTCCGCGTCCTCGGCATAGGCCGCGTACAGGTCCGCCGCGTGCCGGCCGGGATCCAGCGGCTCGATACGGCAGAACCGCCCTTCCATCGGCGTGCGCGGCGGCCGCGGGCGGGCGGTCCAGCCCGGCAGGGCGTCGCCGATCGGCTGGCCGAGTTCGTTCGTCCGCTGGCTGCTCGTCACGTCCATTCCCTCCGCTGCGCGTCGCGGCCCGCATCCTAGGCGCCGCGCGCCCCCGCGAAAGGGCCACAACGCCGCCGGGTGGACAGGCCAATTCGCGGCAGACCCATCGACGCCGGGCCGCGTTCAGTCCCCCGGCAGCACGATCGCCCGGCGATGCGGCAGCGTGGCCCGCGACAGCACGATCTCCGGGGTCTGCCGCGTCTCGACCGCGAAATCCTCGCTCAGCATCGTCAGGAACCGCTCCAGCGTGCCCATGCCGAAATAATGCATCGGGATCACCACCGACGGCCGGATCTGCCGGATCACCTCCATCATCAGCGGCTGCGCCAGCGTGTAGCCGCCGTCGACCGGCACCAGCAGCACGTCGATGACGCCCATATAGGCCAAGTGTTCGTCGGTCAGCCGGTGGTGCAGGTGACCCAGATGCGCGATGCACAGGCCGGCGACCTCGAAGACGAAGATCGAATTGCCGCCGATTCGGGCATTGTCGCCCCAGTCGCGCACGTTGGTCGGGATGTTCCAGACCCGGATGTCGCGATAGGTGACGTCGTGCCGCGCCGGTCCCGGCCCCTGTCCCGCGGCATCGGCCCAGCCGCGCAGCACGTGCTTCACCCCCGGATCGATCGTGTCGGTGAAGTGCGTGTGGTGCGCGTTGTTCATCGTCACGATGTCCGGCACCAGCGGCGGCCGGTGGACGCCGTTATAGTCGGTGACGGCGGTGGCGCCCTCCGGGCTGCGGAACAGGAAGCTCGCATGCCCCAGAAAGGTCAGCTCCACCTGCCCCGGCATCAGGTCGGTGGCGGCGGCCGGGATCAGCCGCGCCCGGAAATCCGGTGCCCGCGCGATCGGCAGGCAGGAGGCTGCCGCCGAGACGGCGCCGAGGAGGATGCAGAGACACGCCAGCACTGCCGACGCCCAGCCCGCGATCCGACCGCCCGTCATGCGCGCCTCCCCGGGTGCGGCTGCCGTCCGAGCGCAGCCGCCGCCATGATGCCGCCTCTCCCCGGACCCGAGCAATAACGATGCCGGGCGGATCCGCCGTCGCCTCACCCGCGACCGAGTGCCGCCCGGCCGGCCTGCGGGGTGGCGTCGGGCGGCCGGGTGGGCCACATATGGGGCGCGACCGAAGCAGCCCGCCGCGTTAGCATCGAGCCATGACCCGCAAGCGCCGCCGCCTCTATCTCGTCGGACTGGCCCTGCTCTCGCTGGGCACGGCGACGGCGCTCATGCTGACGGCGTTCGAGGACAATCTCGTCTTCTTCTTCAGCCCGACCGAACTCGCGGCCAAGGGCGTCGAGCCGGGGCAGCGCGTCCGCCTCGGCGGCCTCGTCGAGGAAGGCAGCGTCGTGCGCGATTCCCGCACGGCCCGGGTCAGTTTCCGGATCACCGATACGGTGAAGACGGTGCCGGTCCATTATACCGGCATCCTTCCCGACCTTTTTCGCGAAGGGCAGGGGGTCATCGTCAACGGCCGGCTGGAGGCGGACGGCTCTTTCGCGGCGGCCGAGGTGCTCGCAAAGCACGACGAGAACTACATGCCGCCCGAGGTCGCCGCCGCCCTGAAGCAGGCCGACCACCTGCGCACCACCGCGCAGTAGCCCGAGACCGTTGAGAGGGAGCGGCCCGCAATGAGCGTCGAACTCGGCCATTTCGCCGTCGTCATGGCTCTGGCGGTGGCGCTGCTCCAGTCCGTGCTGCCGCTGATCGGCGCGTCCCGCGGCATTCCGGGGCTGACGGCCGTGGCGCGGCCGGCGGCGCAGCTGCAGTTCCTCCTGGTCCTGGCGGCCTTCCTGGCGCTGACCAACGCGTTCGTCACGTCTGATTTTTCCGTCGAACTGGTGGTCGCCAACTCCCACTCGCTGAAGCCGCTGATCTACAAGATCTCCGGCGTCTGGGGGAACCACGAGGGCTCGCTGCTGCTCTGGGTGCTGATCCTCACCCTGTTCGGCGCCGCCGTCGCCAGTTTCGGGCGCAACCTGCCGGAGACGCTGCAGGCGCGGACGCTGGCGGTGCAGGCGATGATCTCGGCGGGCTTCCTCGCCTTCATGCTCTTCACCTCGAACCCGTTCGCGCGGCTGCCGATGCCGCCGGCCGACGGCCGCGACCTCAACCCGCTGCTCCAGGATCCCGGCCTCGCCTTCCACCCGCCCTTCCTCTATCTCGGCTATGTCGGCTTCTCGATCGTCTTCTCCTTCGCCGTTGCCGCGCTGATCGAGGGCCGCGTCGACGCCGCCTGGGCGCGCTGGGTGCGGCCCTGGACCCTGCTCGCCTGGTGCGGCCTGACGCTCGGCATCGCGCTGGGCAGCTGGTGGGCCTATTACGAGCTCGGCTGGGGCGGCTTCTGGTTCTGGGATCCGGTGGAGAACGCCTCGCTGTTGCCCTGGCTGTCGGGCACGGCGCTGCTGCATTCGGCGACGGTGGTGGAGAAGCGCAACGCGCTGAAGAGCTGGACCATCCTGCTCGCCATCCTGACCTTCTCGCTCAGCCTGATCGGCACCTTCCTGGTCCGCTCGGGCGTGCTCACCTCGGTGCACGCCTTCGCCACCGACCCGGAGCGCGGCATCTTCATCCTGCTGCTGCTGGTCGTCGCGATCGGCGGCGCGCTCACTCTCTATGCGATCCGCGCGCCGTCGCTGCGCGGCGAGGGCTTCTTCGCCCCGGTCAGCCGCGAGGGCGCGCTCGTCCTGAACAACCTCGTCCTCTGCACGGCGACCGCGACGGTGTTCTTCGGTACGCTCTACCCGCTGTTCCTGGACGCCGTCGGCGGCGGCAAGATTTCGGTGGGGCCGCCCTACTTCAACGCGACCTTCGGGCCGCTGATGGCGGCGCTGCTGCTGCTGGTGCCGCTCGGCCCGTTCCTCGCCTGGAAGCGTGCCGACCTCGCCGGCGTGGCACAGCGCGTCTGGATGGCCGCCCTCGGCGCCGCTGCGATCGGGGCCGTCGCATGGTGGTGGCGCGGCGGGGGCCCGCTGCTGGCCGTGTTCGGCCTGGCGCTGGCCGCCTGGCTCGTCCTGGGCGCGCTCGCCGAAGTGGCGGAGCGGATCGCGCTGTTCCGGGCGCCCGCCGCCACGGTCTGGAGCCGCGCCCGCAACCTGCCGCGCTCGGCCTGGGGCATGACGATCGCCCATGCCGGCGTCGGCATCGTGATGGCCGGCCTCGTCGGCCTGACCGCCTGGACCAGCGAGGACATCCGCGTCGTCCGGCCGGGGGACCGGATCGAGATCGCCGGCCATCGCCTGACCTTCCAGGGCGTGTCGCGTACGGAAGGCCCGAACTACATCGCCGACGTCGGCCGCTTTCGCCTGGAGAGCAGCGGCGAGATCCTGCTGCCGGAGAAGCGCATCTATCCCGTCGCCGGCACCAACACGACGGAGGCCGCGATCCGCACGACCGGCTTCGGCGACCTCTACGTCGTCCTCGGCGACGCCTATCCGGACGGCGGCTGGGCGGTGCGCATCTACGACAAGCCGCTGGCGCCCTGGCTCTGGGCGGGAGCGGTCATCATGACCCTCGGCGGCCTCGTCTCGCTGGCCGATCGGCGCTATCGCGTCGGTGCGCCGACCCGTGGCCGAAAGGCACGGCCGGCCGGCCGCCGGGCACCCGCGGCGCGCGCGCCGATTGACAGTGGCGCCACCGGGACCGGATAAGGCTGATACCCCGCCAAGGATCCGAGGAAGCCGCCCGTGCCGCCGAGATCGCCGCTCGCTCCGACGACCATTCCCGACCTGCCCCCCATCGCCGGCGTGCGCGTCGGCGCCGTCAACTGCGGCATCCGCTACAAGGGCCGCGACGACCTGTTCATGGCCGAACTCGACCCCGGCACCACCGTGGCCGGCGTCTTCACCCGCTCGCAGACGGCCTCCGCCCCGGTCCTCTGGTGCCGCCGCGCCCTCAGCCACGGCAAGGCGCGCGCGATCGTCGCCAACTCCGGCAACTCCAACGCCTTCACCGGAGCCCGCGGCGACCGTACCGTCGCCGCCACCGTCGCGAAGGCGGCCGAACTGCTCGGCTGTTCCGAGGACGAGATCTTCGTCGCCTCGACCGGCGTCATCGGCGAGCCGTTCGACCACGAGAAGATCCCGGCCGCACTGCCCGCCCTGCGCGACGGCCTGCGCCCGGAGGCGTGGTCCACCGCCGCGGCCGCGATCCTCACCACCGACACCTTCCCCAAGGTCGCGACCCGCAAGGCGCGTATCGGTGCCGCCGAGGTCACGATCAACGGCATCGCCAAGGGCTCGGGCATGATCGCGCCCGACATGGCGACGATGTTCGCCTTCGTCTTCACCGACGCGAACATCCCGGCCGGCGTGCTCCAGGTGCTGCTCAACCGCTCGGCCGACCGTTCGTTCAACTGCACCACCGTCGACAGCGACACCTCGACCAGCGACACCGTCATCCTGTGCGCGACCGGGCAGGCGGCGCACCGCGCGGTGGAATCGTCGACCGAGCCGGCCCTGCGCGAGTTCCGCCGCGCCCTCGATTCCATCTGCCTCGACCTCGCCCACCAGATCGTGCGCGACGGCGAGGGGGCGACCAAGTTCGTCACCATCGAGGTGACGGGCGCCACCTCCGCCCGTGCGGCCAAGCGCATCGGCCTCGCCGTAGCCAACTCGCCGCTCGTGAAGACCGCCATCGCCGGTGAGGACGCCAACTGGGGCCGCATCGTCATGGCGGTCGGCAAGTCGGGCGAGAAGGCCGACCGCGACCGCCTCGCCATCTCGGTCGGCGGCGTGCAGATCACCAAGGACGGCCAGCTGGTCGAGGGCTACGACGAGACGCCCGTGGCGGCGCACATGAAGGGCCAGGAGATCCGCATCGGCGTCGACCTCGGGCTGGGTCGCGGCCGCGCCACCGTGTGGACCTGCGACCTGACGCACGGCTACATCGACATCAACGGCTCCTACCGCAGCTGACGATGGAAGCGGCGGAGGCGGACGACGCACCCATCCTGCTGGTCGTCGCGGTCGCGCTGGTCGACCCCGACGGCCGCGTCCTCCTCGCCCGCCGTCCACCCGGCAAGGCGCTCGCCGGCCTCTGGGAGTTCCCCGGCGGCAAGGTCGACCCCGGCGAACGGCCCGAGGCCGCCCTCATCCGCGAACTGCGCGAGGAACTCGGCATCGAGACCGATGAGGCCTGCCTCGCCCCCTTCACCTTCGCCTCGCACGCATATGAGACGTTCCACCTCCTGATGCCGCTCTACGTCTGCCGCGTCTGGAAGGGCACCGCCGCCGCCCGCGAAGGCCAGGAACTCGCCTGGGTCCGCCCGGTCAGGATGGGCGACTACCCCATGCCCCCGGCCGACAAGCCGCTGGTCGCGATGCTCAGGGACCTGCTGTAGCGCCGGGTCAGAGCGGCAGATGCTCGATCTTGGTACCGAGCTTGACCGGCAACCTGTACAAAGCGCCGCCGCGCACGATGCGGCTGATCTGCTCTATGTCCGGCCATCGCCACAGCAGGAGCGCCGCCCACTGGTTCATCGGAGTCTTCTGATACCCACGCGCGAACACGAAGCCGGTCAGCCCCGAGGCGCGGAATGCCGCCCGTTCCGCCCTGTTCCGATAAAGGTGGTCGTCTCCGGTGATGACGATCCAGTGTGCGGGATCCTGGGCGAGAAGCGTGATCCAGACGATGTCGTCGGCGTCCGGTCCGCAGGGCATCTCCCGCAGGTGTCGCGCCTCGTGACCGAGGTGCCGCACGAAGCCCCCGAGTGTGGCCGCGAGCACCGGCGAGGTGCAGTTGTCGAAGAGTATCTTCACGCCGCCTGAGGGACATCCAGTCGGTCGCGGAAGGCCAGAGCCCTCCGGACGGACGCGACGGGCACCTCCCAGGCCCGGGCAGCGGCTTCGGCGGAGCCTTCGGCCTGTACGGCATTCGCCAGGAGTTCGGCGGGGACACCGCTCGCCGTCTCGATCGGACGCCCGAATGACTTCGCCGGGTCGACCACGATCCTGGCGTCCCGCCCGAGCGGCCACCAGCGCGCCGGAGCGCCCGCACTATCGAACTCGACGTTCTTGAGGCTGGGCTCGATGATCTGCCGAAAGGCGTACTGGCTGCGCAACAGATCGATCAGGCTGCTCGTTCCGTCCTCGTTCAGGATTTCGAGGAAGATCGTCCGGCCGTCTGTGCGGAAGCGGCGGGTCGACAGCGGGTGATCGACGCCGAGCTGCTCACGCGCGATGCCGATCGCACGCCGGACGCTTTGGGCCGCGATGCCATGCCTGATGAAGGCATCCACGACGCGCGCCTCCATGAGGTCGCGGAAACCGAGATAGACATGCCCATCCGCGAGATCGATCTGCGGCTGCCAGAGGGGCTCGTACCGAATGCCACGTGTCTCATGACCCTTGAGCCAGCGAGTGATTTTGCCGGCGTCGATACCGGTCAGGCGTGCCGCCTGGGCCGGGGTGTAGAGTCCCACTCCGATGAGCGCAGCGTCCATTGCGAGCCCCTTCGCATCCCGCGCTTCAGGATACGCTCTTGCCGCTCGCCTTTCGACGCTTGTTGAGGGGCCCGGATCATTTCCTGGAACCGGGTGCGCCCGTCCGTCTAATCGAAATCAGGGGAGCAGGCTGCCGTTGCTGGGCGAGGTGACTAGGACCATATGCCGCTTCCCCGGCTGCCGCCGGCTCGCTGATGGACATCGTGGATCTCGACAAATGCTCTCGAGGAGGCTGCCCGAGTACCCCCATAAAACACCATGAATCCCTATGAAGCGCTACGCCGCCCACGCGCGCCCCGTCCGGGGACGGAAGCGGTAGGGGAAGGCTCGGCGGGTGTCGGCAGCTGCCCCGCTACCCATGAAAGGGAATGAAAACCAATCATTGCCTTGCCGCCGTGCCTCGGGTCTCGCCGCGGCTGCGCTTCCGTCCCGCCCTACCCCCCCGCAGCGGCCCGCGCTACCGTACCGGCGAAACGCGAATAAGCCCCGGACGAGGGCGGAGGAGAGGAAGATGGGTCAGGTCGACGGCAAGGTGGCGCTGGTCTCGGGTGGGGCGTCGGGCATCGGGCGGGCGGCGTGCGAGACGCTGGCGCGCGAGGGGGCGGCGGTGGTCGTCGCCGACGTGGACGACGCACTGAGTGCCGAAGTCGTCGCCGGCATCGCCAAGGCCGGCGGCCGGGCGAAGGCCGTCCATCTCGATGTCACGGAAGAGCAGCAGTGGGTCGATGCGGTAAAGGCGACGCTCGACGCCTTCGGCCGGCTCGACGTGCTGGTGAACAATGCCGGCATCTGCGTGAACTGCCCGATCACCGACATGACCCTGGCGGAGTGGCGCCGGCAGCAGGCGATCAACGTCGACGGCGTCTTCCTCGGCACCAAGCACGCCATCCCGGCGATGCGCCAGGGCGGTGGCGGGGCGATCGTCAACATCTCGTCGGTCGCCGGCCTCGTCGGCAGCAGCGCCGGCCTCGCCGCCTATACCGCCACGAAGGGGGCCGTGCGCCTCTTCACCAAGTCGACTGCGCTGGAATGCGCCACGAACGGCGACAACATCCGCTGCAACTCGGTGCATCCGGGCATCATCATCACGCCGCTCTGGGGCAAGATGTTCCCCGACGACCCGTCCTTCCAAATGGGTTCGAACGACCTCGACCCGGCCAAGCGCATGAAGCGCAACATCCCGGTCGGCCGCAGCGGTTCTGCCCAGGACATCGCCAACGGCATCCTGTTCCTGTCGTCGGACGCGTCGAGCTACATGAACGGCTCGGAACTGGTCATCGACGGCGGCGTCACCGCCGCCTGAGCGTGCGCCCGGCTAGAGGTAGGGCGACGGCGGCAGGGGATCGGCGATCGGCCCGGCGTCCGGCCCCAGCACGGCCCGGATCTGCGGCATGGCCATCAGCTGCAGGATGGCGCCCGAGCGCTGTCCCCGCTCGATGGCCGCCCGGTACCAGTCGCGCGGGAAGCGCCGGCGGAACGCCGCAAGCTGCCGGGTTACCCGCAGCCGCGGCAGGATCTCTTGCTCCAGGGCGTCCGTGTAGGCGGCGGCCAGCGCCTCGGGCCGGTCGCGGCAGGCCAGGATCGCCTCCGCGGCGAGGATGCCGCTGCGCATCGCCACGCCGATACCCGCGCCCCAGATGCCGTCGGCGAGGCCGGCCGCGTCCCCCACGAGGCAGACGCGGCCGGATGCGCGGGGTGCGGCCGGCTCGAAATGGGGAATGGGATAGCCGCGCCGCCGCCGCTCCGGCCGCGGCCCCGGCAGGTGCCGGGCGAGCAGGCGCTCCAGCCCGTCCGCCAGCGCTCGCGGCGGCACCGGCGCGAAGCTCGCGACACCGCAGGCGAGGCCCTGCGGGCTCGGAAAGAGCCAGCCGTAGCCGTCGCCAGGCGCGCCCATATCGAAGACGGCCCGGACGACGCCGTCGCCGTCGATGTCCGGCGTGCCGTCGAGATCCACGTCGAGGCTGACGGCGGCGCGCTCGGCCCGCCGCAGGCCGACGCTGCGCGCGGTGATGCCGGCCGGACCGTCCGCGCCGATCACGAAGGCCGCGTCGAAGGCGCGGCCGGGATCGGCGCATTCGACCAGGACGCGTTCGCCCGCCGGTCGGACCGCCGTCACGCGCACGCCCTGATGCAGATCCACCCGGCCGCTCGCCACGGCGTGGTCGGCCAACGCCTTGTCGAAGGCCGAGCGCTCGACGACGGCGCAGCCGTCGGGCGGTATCGGCTCCGCCGCGGCGCGCTCGCCGCGATACCGGTAGCGGAATTCGGCGGGGCGGATGCGCGGAACGGCAGGCATGAGGCCGGCGAGTGCGGCCAGGTCGCGCCCGCCGATCATGCCGCCGCAAGGCTTCCAGCGCGGCAGGGCCTCCCGTTCGATGAGGGCCACCGACAGGCCGGCCCGTGCCAGCACGGTTGCCGCGGCACCTCCACCGGGCCCGGCGCCGATGACGGCGACGTCTACGTGGGATGTTGCCATCCTGTCGTGCGGTTCCTCTCGGCTCGGACGCGGTAGCCGGCGGACCGTCTCCGGCTTGCACAGGTGACGGCGACCGCCACGGCGGATTGTCGTTCGAGCGGGGTCACGCTACAATGCATGAGTGACACAAATGTAGCGAGGCCTGGGGGATATGATGGACGTGGCGAACGCAGCCGATCGAAATACCGCGCACGAAACGGTTGCGTTCGAGCCTCCCGTCATCGTGGATTATGGCGACGTGGCGAAAGAAACACGCAGCAGTCAAGGCTCTGGGACGTATGACGGGGTCGGCTACAGCTGAGGCCGGGTCGGTCGAGGTTCCAAACGACGTCCCCGATCGAAAAGTCATCGGCAGGCGGGTGTCGACGTGGTCTGCAGAGCCACGACGGTTCGGGAGTCGGGCGGTTTATGCGGCGTAGTATCCGCTTTTCAATCAAGAATTGAGCGATGGTGACGAGTCTCGCGTATCGACAGGCCGACGGCGTACTCTCAGCCGAACTCGACGGCGAGACCGTCATGATCAGTCAGGAGACCGGCAGGTATCACGGTCTGCGCGGTTCCGCCGGGTTGCTCTGGGATCGGCTCGAAACGCCATGCGGTATCGGCGATCTGGCCGACGCTCTGGTGCGGCGCTATGGGTTGCAGGAAGGCGAGGCGCTCGATCATTCGAAACGTTTCGTCGATGGTCTCCTGCAACGTCGGCTGATTGTTCGGGTTTCGGGTGCGGCGGACTAGCTGCACTCCCGCGTCTGTCCGTTCCGGGTCGAGATTTTCCCTTTCATGGCGAGGCCCTTTCTGACGTGAAGCCAGTCTATGGCCTTCACGGCCTGTCGGTTCGAAGCGCGTTCGCATGGCCGGATCTGTTCGAGCCGTTGCGCATCGGAGGTCCGGGCGATGTCGACTTCACGGCCGGGGCCTCGGCAGGGGCGCCGAACGGCGGCTCGGTCGTGCGTTTCACCGAACCGGATCGCGATCTCGCCTATACGATCGCCGAGGGCGATCGCGCCGTACACGCCGCTTGGCAGGGGGACGTTCCGCCGGTGGACGTGGTGTCGATCTTCGCCAATACGGTGCTGCGGCAGCTCGCCGCCCGCACAGGCCGGATCGCCCTCCACGCCGCCGCGGTCGGCCATCGGGATGAGGCGATCCTGCTCGTCGGCCCGAAGGGCGCCGGAAAGTCGAGCCTGTTCGCCGCCGGCTGTGCTGCCGGTCTCGTTCCGCTGGCCGACGATCTGGCGATTCCCTACGAGGCCGACGGTGAGTGGAGAATGAAGCCCGGCATGCCGCTCGGCCGCCTGCGCGACGATACCGCAAGGCGGTTCGGCCTTTCGGGGTCGCCCAGCCTGCCGCTGGCTCCCGCTTCGGCCGGCAAGCGGCTCTACCGCATGTCGGACCTCTCCGCCGATCCGCTGCGCGAATACCGCATCCGCGCGGTCCACGTGCTGGCGCCGCGCGGCGGCGAAGGCGGCCCGGTCCGCCGCGAACCTCTGCCGGCGCCGGCGGCCTTCGCCGCCCTGCTCGGCGAGACGCACGCGCCGACCCCGGCCGCCGCGCGTGCCGTCGGGCGTCTCGTGACGCGGGTGCCGGTCGTCGGCCTGCGCCGCTCCGACGATCTCGACATGCTGCCGGCGACGGTGCTGTCCGTCGCCGCCGACGCCGGATGGAGCCTGCCGTGAGGGATGCGCTGCGGGTCGCGCTGTCGTCCGGTGTCGATGAGGCCCTGTCGGCCGCCCTGCACCCGGCGGAGGCCGGCCGGCTGGAGCGCTTCGCCGGCCGGCTGCCGACGGTCGGAGAGGGTATCGTCGAGATTCCCCTCGGGCCGGCGCGCGCCGGTGCGGGGCCGGATTTCCACCTGATGCCGCACGCGGTGGACGACAGGCTCCGTCTCGCCGGCGTGCTGCGCCGCATGCCGGAGGCGGCCGGCGCGGACCGGGACGATGCCATGGCGATGGCGGACCTGATCGAAAGCTGGCCCACCGATGCCGGCCTGGTCTGCGAATACGACGTCGATACGGACGCGGCCGTGCGGCTGCCGAGCCTCTTCCTCAATTTTCCCGCCGCCTGGACCGAGGTCGAGCACGGTGCGGCCCGCGACCTGCTGTTCGGGCGGCTGCCGGACTGGCAGCCCTGCCGGGCCGGCATCGAGGCCCTCGCCGCCGCGGCCGGGGCGGGCAGCAGGGTCAGCTGGATCGGCGTCATGCTGCCGCGGCGCCCCCGTGTCCTGCGCGTCAATCTCGCCTTCGTCCCCGATGAGCGGATCGGCGCGATCCTCGAAGGCCGGTTGCCGCCCGACCGGGTCGGGCGGGCGTGCGACGCGTTGGGCTGGGCCGCCGCCGCCGCCGAGCGCGCCGTGCTCGCCGTCGACCTGTCGGCCGACGGCCTCGGCGCCGACGTCGGCCTCGAGTGCTTCGTCGACGACCGAAGCGGCGAGGATGTAGACTGCTGGTCCGGCTTCCTGGATGCGGCCCGCCGCCGCGGCCTGATCTCCGAGGCGGAGAGCGTGGCGCTGTGTTCGTGGCCGGGACGAACCATGCCCGCCTCGCGCGCCGTCCCGCCGTGGCCGGACGCCTGGATCGTCGCAGACCTGTTCGGCGACGGCCGGTTGCCCCAGTGCCTGCGGGAGGTCAACCATCTGAAGGTCACCGCCAAGGCCTCCGGTCGGACGACGCTCAAGGCGTATCTGCGTTTCCTTCTCGACTGGACGGCGGTCGAGACGGGCGAACGGCCGGTCCAGCCGCAGCCCCCCGGGGGGGCCGACTTCCTCGCAGCCGTGCGCCACGGCGATACGGTGCGCGAGGCCGTCCGGCGGGCATTTTCGGATCCCTACCCGCCGCGCCTCGCGGATGTCGCGCAGTGTGCCGGGTTCACCTTCGACGGTTCGGACTACCGATCGGACTGGATGGTCCGGCGCCTCGGCTCTTCTGCCTGAGGCGTCGGCGCGGAACGAGTCGCTGTGTCTGCGGGGTTCGCGGGCCGGGCGGGGGGCCCCTTGTGAGAGGCGTTCGTTCGTCCTCTGCAACACGGCGCCCCGCTGCCCGGTTCTCCGGCTCAGGCGGGCTTCGGCGCCAGATCCAGCCGCACGACCACGTTCTCCAGGTCGGGTGCGGCCGCCGGGAAGCGCTTGGTCACCAGCTGGTCGTGGCCGGGGATGACATGGTCGGGGCTCGCCGCCAGGGCGTTGAGCTTGCGGTAGCCCTCGATCATCACCTGCAGGTCGTGGAAGATCGCGAACGGCCGCTCCGCCGCCGCTTCCTCGTAGAGGTGGATCGCGTCGGAGGCCAGGATCACCCAGCCGCGCTCGGTCCAGACGCTGAGCGCCATCTGGCCACGCGCGTGGCCGCCGATCAGGTGCCAGCGGATGCCCGGGGCATACTCGCCGTCCTCGTCGTAAAAGCGCATCCGCCCGCCATGCGCCAGCCGCACGAGGTTGCAGACGTCGTCGGCGTCATAGGCGGCGCGGAAGAAGGGGTGGGTCATGTCGCGGCCGGTGATGGAGAACATCTCCCGGTCGGGCATCCAGAAGGTCGCCTTCGGGAAGTCCTCCAGCGTGCCGACATGGTCGAAATGGGCGTGGGTGAGGATGACTTCCTCGACCTTCGACGTGTCGATGCCGATGCGGGCGAGGCCGTCCTTCGGCCGGAACAGCCACTCGCGGCCCGGCCGCTTCTCGTTGGTCTCGCGGCTGAAGCCCGTGTCGACGACGATGGTCCGGCCGTTGCCCTCGATCGCCCACATGAAGAAGTCGAGGCCGGCGATCATCTTGCCGTGCTCGCCGCCCAGATAGGTATGCCCCTCGTCCCGGAGCGGCTGCCGGGCATAGCGGATCGCGTAGATCTTGTAGGTCGGCAGGGCGGTCGGCGTTGCGTCCGTCATGGCGCGCGGGTCCTCGCTGTTGCGGTCGGCCCCGTTCCCGCGGGGCCGCGTTGCGCGCAGTATGCCGGCGGGCGGCCGCGGCCGGAAGTGCGGCCCGCCCCGGGACGGCGGGGACGGGGCCCGCAGGTCAGCCGCGGACCACGCTCTCGAACTCGGGCTCCGGCTCGCCCTGGCCTTCCGGGAAGCCCTCGACGGGGCCGATGACGGCCTCGTCGCGCTGGGTGATCGGCGGCGACTGCATGTAGAGCGCGGTCAGCTCGGCGAGGCTGGCGAGCGCGTCGACGTGGATGCGCTCGTAGCCGTGGCTGGCGTCGATGCCGAAGCAGACGAGCGCGGTGCGGATATCGTTGCCCGCGTCGAGTGCCGAGGCGCTGTCGCTGCGATAGTAGCGGAAGACGTCACGCTGGTGCGGGATGGCGAAGCGCCGGCACAGGTCGAGCAGCCGGTGCGTCAGGTGATAGTCGAACGGCCCGACCATGTCCTTCATGGCGACCGTCACGCCGGTCTCGCGCGAGTTCTGCCCGGGCGCGCTGGTGCCGTTGTCGATGGTGACCATCTCCGCCACGTCGCCGTGCAGGACGGCGGAGGCGCCGGACCCGACCTCCTCGGAAATCGTGAACAGCATGTGGCAGTCGATCGGCAGCTCCAGGCCGCCGTCGCGGATCGCCTTGATCGCGGCGAACATGACGGCCGCACCGGCCTTGTTGTCGAGGTAGCGCGAGTTGACGAAGCCGGTGTCGGTCAGCTCGTAGCCCGGATCCACGGCGACGAAATCGCCGACATTGAACCCCAGCCGCTCCAGGTCGCCGCGGCTGTCGGCGAAGGCGTCGGGCCGGATCTCGACATTGTCCCAGCTGACCGGCTGGGTGTCGATCTCCTCGTTGAAGGTGTGGCCGGAGGCCTTCAGCGGCAGGATGCTGCCGCGAAAGACGTTCCCGTCGGTGAAGATCGTGACGCGGGCGCCCTCGGCGAAGCGCGACGACCAGTGGCCGATCGGCACGAGTTCCAGGCGGCCATTGTCCTTCAGGCGCTTCACCATCGCGCCCAGCGTGTCCAGGTGCGACACCACCGCCCGGTCGGGCGTGTGCTGGCGGCCCGGCAGGTCGGCCCGGATGGCCCCCCGCCGGGTCAGTTCGAACCGCACGTCGAGCTGTTCGAGCTCGGCGCACGCGCGCATCACGACCCGGTCGGTGAAACCCGTCGGGCTCGGGATGGCCAGGAGTTCGCGCAGGATGTGCAGCAGATAGTCGGTATCGATCTCGGGTTTCTTCACGGCACTCTCTCGGGCATTCACCCGGCGGTCTGGGGAAACAGCAGGTCAACGAAACGCTGGGCCGTCGGCTGCGGTTCATGGTTCGCGAGGCCGGGCCGCTCGTTCGCCTCGATGATCACATAGTCGGGGCCGTCGAGCTTCGGCACCAGCAGGTCCAGGCCGACGACGGGGATCTCGATCGCCCGTGCCGCCCGCACCGCGGCGTCGACGAGCGCCGGATGCATAATGTCGGTGACGTCGTGGATCGTCCCGCCGGTGTGCAGGTTGGCGGTCTTCCGCACCTGGAGAACCTGGCCTTCCGGCAGGATGTCGGTCATCTGCAGCCCGGCCTGGTGCACGCAGCGTTCGGTCTCGCCGTCGAGCGGGATGCTGCTTTCGCCGCCCGTCGCCGCCCGCCGCCGCCGGCTCTGGGATTCGATCAGCTTCTCGATCGAGTGCCGTCCGGTGCCGACGACCTCGGCGGGCTTGCGGACGGCACCGGCGACGACCTTGTAGCCGATCACGATGATCCGCAGGTCCTGGCCCTCGCAATACTGTTCCAGCAGCACGGTCTCGCACTGCTGGCGCGCACGCTGGATGGCGGGCTCCAGGTCGGCGGGATCGCGGATGTCGACGCTGATGCCGCGGCCCTGTTCGCCGCGCGCCGGCTTGACCACGACGGAGCCGTGGGTCGCGAGGAAGGCGGCGTTCGCCTCGGGCTCGCCCGCCACGGCCTGGCCCGGCACGCACAGGTCGCTGCGTTCGAGCAGGCGGCGCGTGACCGCCTTGTCGTCGCAGCGGCTCATGGCGATCGAATCGGTGAGCTGGGAGAGCGATTCCCGGCAGGTGATCGAGCGGCCGCCGTGCGTCAGGCGGAAGAAGCCGCCCTCGGCGTCCAGGACCTCGACCGCGATGCCGCGCCGCCGCGCCTCGTCGACGAGGATGCGGGCATAGATGTTGAGGCCTTCTTCGGGCGCCGGCCCGGTGAAGAGCGGCTCGTTGATGACGTTCTTGCGCTTGACCGCGAACACCGGCACGCGCTGGAAGCCGAGCTTCTCGTAGAGGGCGATCGCCTGTTCGTTGTCGTGCATGACGGACAGGTCGACGAACAGCCGGCCACGGGCGGCGTAGTGCTCGACCAACTGGCGCACCAGCGCCTCGCCGATGCCGGGGTGCTGGGCGTCCGGATGGACCGCGAGGCACCACAGGCTCGATCCGCATTCGGGGTCCTCGAAGGCCTCGACATGGTCGACGCCGGTCACGGTCCCGAGGATCCGCCCCGTGCCCTCGTCCTCGGCGACATAGTAGGTCAGCGTCTTGCGCGCCCGGTGCGACCAGAAGAACGACGTCTCGACGCGCACCATGTGGCGCTTGGCGTAGATCTCGTTGACGCCCTCGGCGTCCTGGTGCGTCTGCAGGCGCCGCACGCGAAAGCCCATCGGCCGCTCGCGCCGCGGACGGTAGTTGGTCATCCGCAGGCGGTAGGTGTTCGACGGGTCGAGGAACAGGTCGAGCGGCGCCTGCGCCAGCACGACGTGCGGATCGACGACGTAGAGCGCGATGTCGCGTTCGCCGTTGCGCTCCTGCCGGATCGCCTCCGCCAGTTCGGCCGGGTCGTCGAACGTGTGACCGAAGATCAGGCGGCCCCAGCCGCAGTCCGCGGTGACGTTGCGCGCATGTTCGCGCAGCATCCATTCCGCGGCATCGCTCCATCCGCTGATCGACGGCGACACCTGGCGGTCCTGGCGCTGGCGGAGGCGCTGGTCGCTCTGCCGTGCGGGACGTTCGCTCATACGACTACCCTCAGACGCCGTTGGTCTGCAGCCAGCTCTCCAGCAGCGCCACCTGCCAGAGCTTCGAGCCCCGGAGCGGCGTCAGGCTGTCGTTCGGCGCCTTCAGCAGCCCGTCGATGAAGGGCCGCTGGAAGAGGCCGCGCTCGCGTGCCGCCTGCGCGTTCAGCGTGTCGGTCACCATGTCCAGATAGGGGCCCTCGAGGTGCTTCAGCGCGGGCACCGGGAAGTAACCTTTCGGCCGGTCGATGACCTCGCTCGGGATGACGCGCCGCGCCGCTTCCTTCAGAACCCACTTGCCGTCACCGCGGACCTTCAGTTCCGGCGGGATGCGGCCCGCCAATTCGACCAGCTCATGGTCGAGGAACGGTACGCGGGCTTCCAGGCCCCAAGCCATCGTCATGTTGTCGACGCGCTTCACCGGATCGTCGACGAGCATGATCGTGGTGTCGATGCGCAGCGCCTTGTCGGCGCCGGTGTCCGCGCCGGCGCGGGCGAAATGCTCCTCGACGAACTGCCGGCTGTAGTCGGGGCCGACGAACCGCGGGTCGACCGACTGCGCATACTCGGCGTGGGTGCGGTCGAAGAAGACCCGTGCATAGTCCCCGACCGGGTCCGTGCTCTCCAGCATCGGCGGATACCAGTGATAGCCGCCGAACACCTCGTCGGCGCCCTGGCCGCTCTGCACGACCGTAAGGTTCTTGGAGACCTCCTCCGACAGCAGGAAGAAGCCGACCGCGTCGTGGCTGACCATCGGCTCCGACATCGCCGCGATGCACTTGCCCAGGGCGGGCAGGGCGCGGCGGGAGTCGATGAAGATCCGGTGGTGCTTGGTGCCGAAATGTTCGGCGATCACGTCGGAATATTCGAACTCGTCGCCGCGCTCGGTGCCGACGGTCTCGAAGCCGATCGAGAACGTCTCCAGGCCCGTCTGGCCGAGGGCGGACAGCAGGCCGACGATCAGGCTGGAGTCGAGGCCACCGGACAGCAGGACGCCGACCGGCACGTCGGCGACGAGGCGCCGCTCCACGGCGGTCGTCAGCGCCGAGAGCACCCGGGCTTCCCAGTCGGCCTCGCTCAGGCCGGCATCCTCGGGCAGGCGGGTAAAGGGCGGCTCCCAGTAGCGCCGCTCGCTCTTCGTGCCGTCCGCCTCGATCGTCATGACCGTCGCCGGCGGAAGCTTGCGGATCCCTTTCAGGATCGTCATCGGCGCGGGCACCACTGCGTGGAACGTCATGTAGTGGTGTAGCGCCTGCGGATCGATGTCGGTGTCGATCCCCAGCGGCTCGGCCCGCTCGGCGTCGAGCAGGCCCGGCAGGGTGGAGGCGAAGCGCATCCGTCCGCCGGCCTCGGCAAAGTAGAGCGGCTTGATGCCCAGGCGGTCACGGGCGAACGTCACGCGGCCGCTGGCGCGGTCCCAGACGGCGAAGGCGAACATGCCGTGGAAGCGCTCGACGCAGGCCGCGCCCCAGGCGTGGAACGCCTTGAGGACCACCTCGGTATCGCCGCCGGAGAAGAAGCGGTAGCCGCGCCCCTCGAGCGTCTTCTTCAGTTCCTTGTAATTGTAGATGATGCCGTTGAAGACGAGCGCCAGACCCAGATCGGAATCCACCATGGGCTGCCGGGCGCGGTCGGAGAGGTCGATGATGCGGAGCCGGCGGTGGCCGAGGGCGATGCCGTCCTGCTGGTAGAGGCCTTCGCCGTCCGGCCCGCGCACTGCCTGCCTGCCGTTGATCGCCGCCACTGCACGCGCCGACGCAGGCCCCCCGCCGAACCTGATTTCACCCGCAATACCGCACATAGTCAGAGTCCCTTAGTCACCCACCGGAGTCGGCGCATAGAACGGTCGTGGGCCCAAAAAGGTCCGCACAGTCATGCACCACGCCGCGTCGGCGCACTCAATTGACGTGCGCCGCCTGATATCGCGACACGTGCATGGTATCCGCATATCCACGACTTTGCCAGGGCTGCCAAATTATCAAGATGTGATGTATGGCGAATACTGGGATGCTGCGTCATTTATCTTTCTTTTCGTTTTCGATCTGGGATTTCTCGGTGAATCTACATACTGCCGCGCGAGTTGCCGGGGTGAAGGCTCGTCTTTCGTCGGCTTTGGCATTAAGGTCGATGTCCGGTGATCGGAGTGGAGGTGCGACGAAGGCATGGAGGCGATTGGGGCAATCATCCTCGTCGGCGCAGCTCTCCTGCTCGTCAGCATCCTCACCAGCCTGGTTTCATCCCGCATCGGTGCCCCGCTGCTGCTGGTGTTCCTGGTCGTAGGCCTGCTCGCCGGGGAGAGCGGCCTCGGAATCCAGTTCGACGATGCTCCCTCGGCCTTCCTCATCGGCAGCGTTGCGCTGGCCGTCATCCTTTTCGACAGCGGTTTCAATACGAAGTGGGCGAGCTACCGCATGGCGGCCGCACCGTCGCTGGTCCTCGCGACGGTGGGGGTCGTTCTGACGGCGGTCGGAGTCGGCGCCGCCGCCCGGTTCCTCTTCGGCCTCGGCTGGCCGGAGGCGCTGCTCATCGGGGCGATCCTCGGCTCGACGGATGCAGCCGCGGTCTTCTTCCTGCTGCGCGTCGGCGGGATCACGCTGCGCGACCGCGTCCGCTCGACGCTGGAGATCGAATCGGGGGCCAACGACCCGATCGCGATCTTCCTGACGCTGGGCCTCGCGACCGCGATCGGTCAGCAGGAGATGGCATCCGGCGTGGACCTGGCGCTCGCCTTCCTGCTCCAGATCGGCCTGGGCGGCATCTGCGGCTTCCTCGGCGGTCATCTGATCGTGCTCACGCTCAACAACTTGCGGTTGGAGACCAGCCTCTATCCGATCTTTTCGATCGGGGCGGCGCTCGCCCTGTTCGCTGCCACGGGCGTGGCCGGCGGCAGCGGATTTCTCGCGGTCTATGTCGCGGGATTGGTGGCCGGCAACGCGCGCGTACGCGCCGGTCTCAGCCTTCGGCGTTTCCAGGACGGCCTCGCTTGGCTCGCCCAGATCGTGATGTTCGTGATGCTGGGGTTGCTGGCCAGCCCGTCGCAGTTCCCTGCCGTGGCCCTCTCGGCACTGGCGCTGGCCCTCGTGCTCATCCTGCTTGCCCGGCCGCTCGCCGTCTGGCTCTGCCTCTTGCCCTTTCGCTTCTCCCGGAACGAGACGGCGTTCGTCGCGTGGGTGGGGCTGCGCGGCGCCGTATCCATCATGCTCGCGATCGTCCCCATGCTGGAGGGCGTTCCCGGAGCGACGGATTACTTCAACGTCGCCTTCCTGATCGTCCTGATTTCGCTGCTGCTGCAGGGATGGACGATCCGGCCGCTGGCCCGTTTTCTCGGCCTGATCGTGCCGCCGCGCATGGGACCGCTCGATCGGACGGAACTCGACCTGCCGGGCACGAGTGCGGTCGAACTGGTCACTTACCGCATCCACGCCCAGAGCCCCGTGGCGCGCGGACAGCGGTTGCCGCGCTGGGCGCGTCCGGCGCTGATCGTTCGCGACTCGCGCCCGCAGGACATCCACAGGGTCCGCAATCTGCGCGAAGGCGACATCGTCTACTTGTTCGCCTCGTCGCAGAAGGTCGGCCTGCTCGACCGGCTCTTTGCCGGCACGCACGAACTGCAGGACGACGATTCCGAATTCTGGGGGGATATGGGGCTGTCGCCCGACGTCACGGTTCAGGCGATGGCCGAGATGTACGGCCTGCCGCTCGACCTGAAACTGGCCGATCAGACGCTTGGCAGCCTTTTCGCCCGCGAGTATGGCGACAACGTCGATTACGGCGACCGGCTCCGCCTCGGCCCGATCGAACTGGTCGTGAGGCGGGTCGAGCACGGCGCGGCTACGGAACTGGGGCTGGCCTTCCAGCCGTCGGCGGCGTCGAGCCGGCGGATTCCGGTCTTTCAGACGCCAAGGGAGATCAGCGCCGGAGCGGGGCGCTTCCTGCGTGCCCTGGCACGGCGCATCAGAACCGCGCGGCGCTCGCTTCTCAGGCGCGAGGGTCGTTAACCGCCCATGGCACAGACAAGATCAGGCGGTGGGCTCCGGTGCGCGAACAGCCGTCGGGCAACGCCGAGCAAGAGCATGCTCGACGGCCCGCTCCAACTCGGGGGAACTGAACGGCTTCGTGACGTAACCCGCGGGCTTCGTCGCTTCCGCCCGCTCCCTGAGCGGCCCTTCGGTATAGGACGTGACGAACACGACCGGGATGCCGTCCTGTGCGCGGATCGCCTGGGCCGCTTCGATTCCGTCCATCGATCCTCGGATCGTGATGTCCATCAGGATCAGGTCGGGATGCTCGCGCGCAGCCGTCATCACGGCCCGCTTGCCGTTGTCGACGACGTCGACCACCTCGTAGCCGCGTTCCTCCAGCATGCAGGCGATGTCCAGCCCGACGAGCAGTTCATCCTCGACGACCAGGATGCGCCCGCCGTTGGCCGGCTGGCAGTTTCCGTTTCCCTTGGTATAAGCCACGACCTGCACGCTCCAATCTGTGCCGGCACCGGAATCTGGCCTCGCAGTCTCGCCTCGTACGCGGGCTGGCGAGAGAGTAACAGCGGGCGGACGATTTTGTTCGCCTTCATAATGCAGCCCGGAATCGTTTAGCGATGGGCGGGCTCGGAAATCACAGTGAGCAGGCGGTGGAGGCTGCGGTCTCTTGTCCTCCCCGCCGGTCCATGGCGTCCGTTCAGCGACTGTTCGGCGGCGTTTTCCTGCTGATCATGGCGATTCTTCTCTCTACAGTCGCTTGGTGGACCTACAGGGGCGCCGTCCGCGACGGCGTGGACGCGGCGAGTTCCTTTGCACGCCTCGCCGCGAATCAGTCTGCCCGGATGGTGGAATCCGCCGATCTCCTGCTGATCGACATGCAGCGGATCGGCAGGGTGGCCGACTGGGGCTCGCCTGCGATCGTGCGCGTGGCAGGGGAGGAACTGCAGTTCCTGTCGTCCGAGCTTCCTCATGTGAAGCGCCTGACGGTGTTCGGTCCGGATGGGCGGGTCAGGGCATCGAGCGCGCCGAGCGACGAGCGCGACCGGCCGGTAGATGCAGAAGCCTTCTTCAGCTTTCATGCTGGCGGCGGCGAGGGTCTCTACATCAGTCCGCTCCTGCCCGGCAGCGCGGCGCAAGGCGAGATTGTCTTGAGCCGGCCCGTGACGGGCCCGCGGAACGCGTTCGACGGGATCGTCGCGGTCGTGCTGGACCCGGCGGCCTTCGCCACGTTCTTCCGGTCGCTCGACATTCCGCTCCGGGCGATCTTCTACCTCGTCCACGACGACATGAGCATCGTGCTGCGGGAGCCCCCGGCAGAGGACGACCTGCCGGGAACGGTGGGCGAGGTCCTTCATCCGGACCTGCGCCGGCATCTCGCTCTCCGCCTCTCGAAGACGTCCTTCGAGTTCGACGATGCAACCGGCCGGCTTTGGCTTGCGGCCGCGCACGAGGTGGAGCGTTACCCCCTGCAGGTTGTCCTCGGCATCGAGCACGACGCGATTACCGAGCGCTGGATTGCGGACACGCTGCCCTATCTCACCTTCGGCTGTTTGGCCCTTCTCGCCCTCAGCTTCCTGGTCTCCGTCTCGATCCGGCAGGGGCATCGGGAGGACATGTTCCGCACGGCGCTGATTCGCTCCAACGAGATGCTCGAGCACCGCGTGCAGGAACGGACCCAGTCCCTGGAGGATGCGCTCGAGCAGAAGGACACGCTCTTCCGCGAGCTCAACCACCGCGTGAAGAACAACCTGCAGATCGTCGCGAGTCTTCTCAGGCTTCAGTCGGCGCGCTTCAAGGATCCGTCGGTGACGGCGGGGTTCACGAGCTGCCTCGGGCGGATCCAGTCGATGAGCGCGGTGCACGAGATGCTGTACCGCAAGGACGACGTCGCCCGCGTCGACTTCCGCGACTATCTCGGCGGGCTGACGCGCCGCCTCGGCGAAAGCTACGGCGGCGCCGACCGGATCCGGATCGAGGTTTCGGCGGACGACGATCTGCTGGATGTGCGGACGGCCGTCCCGCTGGCGCTCTTCGTCAACGAGGTCGTCTCGAACAGCTTCAAGCACGCCTTTCCCGATGGGCGGCACGGTACGATCGCGATCGAGTACCGCGTCGAGGGCGAGATGCGCCGCCTGACCGCGCGCGACGACGGCATCGGCATCGCGGCGGAAGGGGCGGGTAGGGCGGGCTCACTGGGGATGCAGCTGGCCAGGGCGCTGGCAGGCCAGCTCGGCGGGACGTTCCGTCAGGGGCCGGGAAACCCCGGAACGGTCACCGTCATCGAGTTCGACCTGGGCAAGGTCGCCGACGACTAGGCCGCCGTCCACGAGCCTCAGTGCCGGAAGTGGCGCATGCCGGTCAGGACCATGGCGAGGCCCTTCTCGTCGGCTGCCGCGATGACCTCCGCGTCCCGCATCGATCCACCCGGCTGGATGACGGCGGTGGCACCCGCCTCCGCCGCGGCCAGAAGCCCGTCGGCGAAGGGGAAGAAGGCGTCCGACGCGACGACAGAGCCGACCGTCAGCGGCTGGGGAAGGCCGGCGGCCTCGGCCGCATCCGCCGCCTTGCGCGCCGCCGTCCGGGCGGAATCGACCCGGCTCATCTGGCCGGCGCCGATTCCGACTGTGGCGCCGTTCTTCACATAGATGATGGCGTTCGACTTCACGTGCTTGCAGACGGTGAAGGCCAGCAGCAGGTCCGCCATCTCCTGTTCCGTCGGCACCCGCTTCGACACGACCTTGAGGTCTGCCGCGCCGATGCGGCCATTGTCGCGCGACTGCAGCAGCAGACCGCCGGCGACCGACCGGAACGTCATGCCGGGCGCCGCCGGATCGGGCATGCCCCCGGTCAGCAGGACGCGCAGGTTCTTCTTGGCCGCGAAGATGCGGCGTGCGTCCGCGTCGGCATCCGGCGCGATGACGACCTCGGTGAAGATCGCGGCGATCTTTTCCGCGGCAGCCGCGTCGAGCGGCCGGTTGACCGCGACGATGCCGCCGAAGGCGCTGACCGGATCGCACTGCAGCGCCCGGTCCCACGCCTCGGCGAGGCTGCCGGCCGTGGCGACGCCGCAGGGGTTCGCATGCTTGATGATCGCCACTGTCGGCTTTTCGAACTCCGAGACGAGCTCGAACGCCGCGTCGGTGTCGTTGAGATTGTTGTAGCTGAGTTCCTTGCCCTGGAGCTGTTCCGCCGTGGCGAGGCCGCGGATCGGTGCCGCCGTCAGACGCGGCAGCGTGTAGAACGCCGCCGCCTGATGCGGATTCTCGCCGTAGCGGAGCGTCTGCTGCAGGTTTCCGGCGATGGTGATGCGCTTCGGGAACGCTTCCCCGACCTGGCCGGCGAACCAACCGGAGATCGCCGCGTCATAGGCTGCGGTGCGGGCGTAGGCGCCGGCCGCCAGACGCCGGCGCAGCGCCAGCGACGTCGCGCCGTCGTTCGCGTCGAGTTCGGCGGTGAGATCGCCATAGTCGGCCGTATCGGTGACGACCGCGACGAAATCGTGGTTCTTGGCCGCGGCGCGGATCAGGGCCGGGCCGCCGATGTCGATGTTCTCGATGCAGTCGTCGAACGGCCGCCCGGCCGCGACCGTCGCCTCGAACGGATACAGGTTGACGACGAGCAGGTCGATCGGCGCGATTCCGTGGGCCGCCATCGCGTCGGTGTGGGCGGGGAGGTCCCGCCGCCCGAGCAGCCCGCCGTGAATGGCGGGATGCAGGGTCTTGACCCGACCGTCGAGCATCTCGGGGAAGCCGGTATGGTCGGAGACCTCCTTCACCGGCACGCCCGCATCGGCCAGGGCCTTCGCCGAGCCGCCCGTCGACAGGATCTCCACCCCGCGGGCGGCCAGCGCCTTGCCCAGTTCGACGAGGCCGGTCTTGTCGGAAACGGAAATCAGCGCCCGGCGAACCGGTACGAGATCGTGGGAGGTCATCGGCGTTCTCGCCTGCTGTTTGAGAGAAGCGCTAGCGTTTCGGCAGCGCCTGGAAAGCCCATTTCACCTGGGTGCCGCCAGCGGCGATCTCGCCTTCGACGGTGATCTGCTCGGTCCGCTTCTGGATGCCGCGTTCGCCGAGATAGATGCTCTCGGCCAGTCCGATCTTGCCGCCGGTCGCCCTGACCCGCCAGCCGGCGCCGCTCGGCAGTCTGACCATGACGGCCGCACCTTCCTGGATCAACGAGGCGGTGACGCGCGGATGGAGGTGGAAGCGGACGACGAACGGTGTCCCCGCGCCGCCGATCAGTGTGTCGGCGCCGCGGAAATCGTCGCCCGCCGCCGAGAGCCAAAGGCGCCGCCGGTGAATCACCCCATGGGTGTCGCGCCAGCCGTCGTGGCTCGCTTCGACCCAGATGTTGCCGCCTTCCTCCTGGCGCATCACGCTCACGTCGAGCGGGCGCCGGCCGAGCCCGCCTTCGGGAAAGGCCTCGGCCGAACTCGTGTCCGCGATCGTCACGGTCGAATGCGCCGCGGTCGCACGCTGCGCCTGCCGCCAGGCCGTGCCGCCCAGCCGGTTGACGCCGCAATTCACGATGAGCCGCTCCTTGCCGACGCTCATCTCGAAGGCGAGCGTCCCGGCATGCGCGGCGGCGTCGACGCCCGCAGGCGCCGGCGGGCCGGCGTCCATGATGACGATGGTCCGGTTCGCCACCAGGCGTTCGAAGCCCGTTTCCGGTGCGCTCACCCCGGGGCGGCCCTTGGCGTCCGCCTGAGTCAGCACCAGGTCGATCGCCCAGCCTTCCTCCTCGACGCTGTCGTTGAACAGCGCCAGGCCGCCGTCGCCGTGCCGGAAGAAGCGCAGCATCGGCGCCATCCGCTCGATGGCCGCATCGAGGGCATCGGGCACGTCGCGCCGGCCGGCGCGCAGCATCGTCCGGATCTCGATCAGCCGTCGCAGCGCTTCGAGCTGGACCCGCGGGCTGCGCTCGATGTGCCCGCCGTCGGCCAGCACCTGGAGCGGCAGCTCGCGCACGAGCAGCTTGAGCGCCTGGCCGAGCCGGCTTTCGCCGTCCGGAAAGGCGACCCCGGCCGCGAGCATGCCGTGGATGGCGTTCAGCCTTGCCACCCCGGCGGGACTGCGGCGGATGCTGCGCGTCAGGTGGCGTGCCTGCCGGGCCAAGCTCTGGCGCAGTTCGCCGCGAAAGAAGTCGTCGGCGCTGGCGGCGAAGAAATCGTGGTTACCCAGCCAGGCGGTGATCCGGGCGCCGGTGACGTCCGGACGCCAGGGCACCTCGCTCCAGCGCTCGTGCTCCAGGATCCAGGTCGCGACCATCTCGCGCGCCGCCCGGCGCGCCTCGTCGCCGCCCACGGCCCGCAGGTCGCGCAGCCAGCCGAAGCCGTGCATCCAGGCGAGCCGCAGCGGATCCGTCTCGGCGCTACCCCGGAGGAAGGCGCTGCTCATGCCCGCTTCGTCGCGCAGCAGTTCCTCGCCGCGCGAGGATTCGCCGGGCCATGGATCGCGCGGCACCATGCGCAATTCGCGCGGCGCAGCCCCGGCGAGCGTCAGACCATAGAGCGGACTGGCCAGGAAGTGTCGCCGCAGGGCCTGCCATGCCGAACCGCGCCCATACTGCGCCGTCGCCATCGTCACGGCTTTTCGACGCGCAGCCGGCCGATGTTGGCCGCATAGCCGGTGGGGCCGTCCCGAAACACCGCCGTCCCCGCGACCAGGACGTCCGCCCCGGCCGCCACGGCGCGCGGCGCCGTCTTCGCGTCGACACCGCCGTCGACCTGCAGGTCGATATGGCGGCCCGTCGCGTCGATACGCTTCCGCAGGGCCTCGATCTTGCGCAGCTGCGATTCGATGAAGGACTGGCCGCCGAAGCCCGGATTGACGCTCATCACGAGCACGAGATCCAGGTCGTCGATCAGGTAGTCCACCACTTCGACCGGTGTCGCGGGGTTGATCGCGATCCCGGAGCGCATGCCGCGCTGGCGGATGCGCTGGATCGTGCGATGGACGTGCGGCCCAGCCTCGGGATGGACGGTCAGCACGTCTGCGCCGGCGTCGGCGAAGGCGTCGATGAACGGATCGACCGGCGAGATCATCAGGTGGACGTCGAGCGGCTTCGTCGTATGCGGCCGCAAGGCCCTCACGACGGCGGGGCCGATCGTCAGGTTGGGCACGAAATGCCCGTCCATGACGTCCACATGGACCCAGTCTGCGCCGGCCGCATCGATCGCCCGAACCTCCTCGCCCAGGCGCGCGAAGTCCGCCGACAGGATGGACGGTGCTATACGAACGGGGTGCTGCATGGGGGTGTAGGTACCAGCTTGATCGGGGGGCTGCAACGTTCGCCGACGCGGCATCGACAAAGTCCTTGGCGCGGTGAGGCGGCACCACTACGTCACTTTTCTGCGGCCTCGATGGGGCCGCCGGAGCGTACCATGACGACCTTCGCCATCGTCCTGAATATCCTCCCCATCGGCGCCTGTGGGACGCCGACGCCCTGTCCGTCGCCGGCCGGTGGCGATGGAGACTGATCGGCACGCGGAAGACCGCAAGCCGGGCTGTCTCGCGGCCGCCCGCACAGTCGCGTGGCTGATCGCCGCCGCTTTCATCCTGTGCACCCAGGCGCTCTCCGCCTTCGAAGGGACGGCCCTCCGCTCGACCGATCCGGCGCCGGCCCGTGCCGATGCCTTCGGCAAGGCCGCGGTACCCGTCTCGTTGACGGCGAAGGCCGGAGTCCTCCGGGCGGAGCACGGCGGTGCCGGTGGCGACGATGCCTGGGCGATGCATGTCGATGCCGCTCGCGTAGCCTTCGGTGATCATCACGGGGCGGCGCGACTGTTGCGCCCCTCGGCGCCTGTCGCGAACGCCGCCCTCGTCGCGGGCGCACGCACACCAACCGGCCCTCCCGGCCCGGCCGTCTGATCCAAAGAGATCGGCCGTCGGCCGGCGTCGTCGCCCCTTCGGGCGCGGCGCCTGCGGCGGTCATGGCTGAACCGTCAGGCCCACTGCCCCGCGCCGCGCGGTGTGAACAGTGCCGGCCTATTCGAGGGCATCCTTATGAAAGATTTGAAGCGCGCCGGGCTCGACGCTTCGCGTGCCTGTATGCGTCCGACCCGCGAGCAGGGAGCCGTGCCATGCAGGTGATGAGCGGACTCTTCTTGATCTGCGTCTCGTTCGGGCTGCTCGTCTGGGGGGCGATCGCCATGCGCTCCGCCGGCGGGTCGGGCTGGGCGCGCAAGCCCTTCGCGGCCGAGATGCTGGCCATATTCCTGATCGCGGTGTTCGCGGCGGGAGCCGGACTCCTCATCGACTTCGTGACCGGCCTGCCGCAGTCGGCGGCCTATGCCTGGGCCGCCGGCCTGATCGTCGGCATCCCGCTCGTCTTCATGGTCGCGTGGCGGGTTGCGGGCGTTTCGGACCGTATGGCGCGGCCGGCGCTGCCCGGTGGCGTGGCGCCGCCGGCGAACGACGCGCGCGCTCCCCGCGGCGCTTCCGCACGCAAGAGGGCGGCATGATAATGGGCAGGACCTTCTCCGGCTCCCGTCGGGGCTCCCGTCGGGGCCGTTCGCTGCCCGGCGCGGCGCTGATCTGGCGCGCCTCGCTCGTCTTCCTCGCCGCGACGGCGCTGGCACTGCCGTTCCTTCATGCGCAGTTCGCCGCGGTGCTCTTCCTCTTGGCGCTCCTGGTGGTGTTCCTCCAGGTGGTCTTCCGCTCCACGGCGGCGGAGGACCGCCGGCCCCTCTGATGTTCGGCCGTTTTAACCGTCGGCCGGACTAACCGTGCGCCGGCCGAGGCCGGGTGGGCATCTCCCGCCCGCCCGCTTCGGCTGCCGCCCGGCGCGGCAGCATCGCGTGTGCCGCCCACAGCGCACAGGCCAGCACGACCACCGCGCCGCCCTGGTGCACGGCGGCGAGCGGGATCGGCACGACCAGTATGAGCGTTGTGATGCCGGTGGCGGCCTGGACCGTGACGGCCGCCATCAGCGAAGTGACCGCGGTCCGAACCGCGCGCGGCGCCTCCGCCTGGACCGTCCGCCACCAGAGCAGCCCCACCAGCAGGAACGTCGCGACGGCCAGGACCCGATGGTGGAACTGCACCGCGGCGGGGTTCTCGAAGGTGTTGTGAAGCAGTGACGGCAGCGCCGCATAGTCCGGCGGGATGATCCGTCCGTCCATCAGCGGGAAGGTGTTGTAGACCAGCCCGGCGCGGTTGCCGGCGACGAACGCCCCCGCGAGCACCGTCACGCCGACCGCCCCCAGCACGATCCACACCAGGCGCCGCAGCGACGGAGGAACCCCGACAGCCGTCGCCCGCTCCCCGCGCAGGCCGAGCGCGATCCAGAACATCAGTCCGAACAGGACGAGGGCGAGGCCCAGGTGCACGGTCAGGCGATAGGGACTGACCGTCGTCCGATCGACCAGCCCGCTCTTCACCATCCACCAGCCGATCGCCCCCTGCACCCCGCCGAGCGCGAAAACGGCGACCAGCTTCAGCCCCAGGCCGCGCCGCAGCATCCCGCGCCAGGCGAAGTAGATCAGGGGCAGGATGAAGATCAGCCCGATCAGCCGGCCCCAGAGCCGGTGAATATACTCCCACCAGAAGATCGTCTTGAAGTCGGCGATCGTCATCCAGGAATTCTCGAGCCTGTACTCGCTCGTCTGCTGGTACAGGCCGAACAGTCTCTGCCACTCGGCTTCGGACAGGGGCGGCAGCGCACCGACCAGCGGCTGCCACTCGGTGATCGACAGTCCGGATTCCGTCAGGCGCGTGATACCGCCGATGACGACCATCGCGAGGACGGCGGCGCAGCAGGCGAACAGCCAGTTGGATACGATCCGGTCGTCCCGCGTCGCCGGGCGGTCGATGCCAGCATCCATGACCATTGACGTCTCTCGTTCGCGCTCGACGGCTGTCTCCGATGCGCTACCTGCCGGCTTCGGGCCGGTCAGGCAAGCGTCGGTGGCGTTTTGCCGCAAGCCGACGCCCGGCCGTCATCCCGCCGGCTTGAAGCGGAAGCCCTCGTTCCAGCGCGTGAACCGGCCTACCGACTGGCCGGGGAAGTGCGCGGTGCAGACCAGCGTGTCGGTGTCGCAGTAGCGTTCGAGGAAATTCCGGCGCGTACGGGCCGCCAGCGCGCGGTCGAAGTCCGAACGCATCGACACTTCCGGATAGCGGGCCTGGAGCGGCGAATGGATCAGGTCGCCGCCGAACACCGCGCCACCGCCCTCGCGGCCGACCCGCACGGCGAAATGGTCCGGGGTGTGCCCGGGCGTCGGCTCCAGGCGGACATGGTCGTCGAGGACATGGTCGCTGCACACCAGTTCGGCCCGGTCCGCGGCGACGATCGGCAGCACGCTGTCGGTCATGTAGTGGATCGGCGCCTTGGCATGCTTCTCCTGCCAGTAGGCGAGTTCCTTGGCCGAGAAGAGATAGCGCGCGTTCGGGAAGGTCGGCACCCACCGCCCGTCGAGCAGCTTCGTGTTCCAGCCGACATGGTCGGCGTGAAGGTGCGTGCACATGACGAAGTCGATGTCGTCCACCGTCAGGCCCGCCGCCGCCAGCGCGTTCATGTAGGTCGCGTCGGTCTTGCCGTGCCAGTGCGGCCGCGTCGGGTGGTTCTTCTCGTTGCCGATGCAGGTGTCGATCAGCACCGTGTGGTGCGGCGTGCGCACGATGTAGGTCTGGTAGCAGAGCAGGACGTTGCCGTAGATCGGGTCCAGTCCGTTCCCGGTCAGCCAGCCGCGGTTCGCCTCCAGCATCTCGTCGGTCAGGTCGGGGAAGAAGACCTGCGGCCGGTACGCCTCGTCCGGCGACGGCGTTTCCTGCTCGACGATGCGGTGGATGGTCAGGTCGTCGACGGCGAAGCGGGTGGTCATCTTCGGCTCCTCCATGTTTTGGCGGAGCGTAGCACGCGCAGGAGCGTCCCGTTATAGGAGCACTCCGTCACCCGTCAGCCCTCCCGCAGCGTCTCGGCGAGGGCGCGGGCGACGTGGGCGATGGCGGCGTTGCGGTCGGCGAAGCTCGCCTCGCTCTCGGTGACGTAGACCGCGGCGATCACCGGGCGGCGCCCCGGCGGCCAGATGATCCCGACGTCGTTGTTCGTGCCGTGGCCGCCGCCACCGGTCTTGTCGCCGACGCGCCACCCCTCCGGCAGGCCCGCCCGCAGTTTGGCGTCGCCCGTCCTGCAGCCGATCAGCCAGCCGAGCAGGATGTCGCGCGAGGCGGGCGACAGTGCCTCGCCGGTGGCCAGGATGCGCAGGTTCCCGGCCATCGCGTCCGGCGTCGTGGTGTCGCGCGGATCGCGCGGCGCCGCCTCGTTCAGCGCCGTCTCCCAGCGGTCGAGCCGGGTGACGTCGTCGCCCAGCGTGCGGGCGTAGGCGGTGATCCCGCCGGGACCGCCGAGGGTGCGCAGGATCAGGTTGGCCGCGGGATTGTCGCTCAGCGTCACCGTGGCCTCGCACAGCTCGGCGAGGCTCATCGGCTCGCCGCCGACCCGTTTCTCGGTGACCGGGGCGTGGGCGACGATGTCGTCGGCGGTCACCGGTATCCGCCGTCCCAGATCCTCGCGGCCGGCGTCGACCCGTGCCAGCACGGCGGCGGCGGCCAGCATCTTGAACGTGCTGCACATCGGGAAGCGCTCGTCCGCCCGGTGTGCCCAGCGCCGCCCCGATTCCGTATCGACGATCGACACGCCGAGCCGGCAGCGGATGGTCGCCTCGATATCGGCGAAAGCCTCGGGCAGGCCCTTGGCCGGCGCGGCGAAGCCGCTCGCCGGCCGCAGCCATGCCGCGGCGGCCGTCGCCGCCAGGGACAGTCCGAAGCGGCGGCGCGACAGAATCGAGTGCACTGACTTCTCCAAGGAAACCGTGAGATCCGCACCCGCCGGGGCGGGTGCGCGTTTCTCAGATCTCGCCAGCGAAAGTCGGCAAGACGAAGGCGGTGACCGGCGGCGCCTCGTTGACCGGTCCGCGCACCTGCACCAGGCAGGTCTGCGCCGAGCAGCCCTGGGACAGGCCGGAGGCGCCCTGGTCGAGGGTCAGCGCGTTCGGGTTGCCGTGCTTCTCCAGGCCTGTCTCGGGATCCGGGTCGAACCAGGCGCCGGTGGCGAGCCGTGCCACGCCGGGCGCCAGGTCGTCGGTCAGGATCGCCGCCGCGAGGCAGCGGCCGCGCGCGTTGAACAGTTCGACGATGTCGCCCGGCCCGATGCCGCGGTCGACGGCGTCCTGCCGGTTCAGATAGACCGGCTCGCGCCCCGCGATCTTGCCGGCGCGGCTGTGCGCGCTGCCGTCGAGCTGGCTGTGCAGGCGGCGCACCGGCTGGTCCGACAGCAGGTGCAGCGGATGCTCCGCCGCCTTCGGCGATCCCAGCCATTCCGCCGGCTCGCGCCACACCGGATAGCCGGGGCAGTCGGCCAGGCCGAAGCCCATGATCGTCTCCGAGGCGATCTCGATCTTCCCCGACGGCGTCCGCAGCGGGTTCGCCTCCGGATCGGCGCGGAAGGCGTCCAGCATGACCACCGGCTTGTCGTGCTCGGCCAGCCGGATCAGGCCCTGCTCCCAGAAGTCCGCGAAGGGCGGCAGGTGGATGCCGATGCCGACGGCCTTGGAGCGGCTGTCCTCGTAAATGTGCTCCAGCCAGGCGCGGGTGTCGCGGCCCTCGGTGAAGGCTTCGGCCACGCCGAGCCGTTCGGCGAGTGCCGTGAAGATCGCATAGTCGTCGCGCGCCTCGCCGACCGGCGGGATGATCTGGCGCATGGCGACGTAGTGGCCTTCACGCGTCGCGAAGCCGATGTCGTCGCGCTCCATGCTGGTCGTCGCCGGCAGGACCACGTCGGCGAGCTTCGCCGTCGGTGTCCAGAACTGCTCGTGCACGACGATGGAGTCCGGCTTCCGCCAGGCGCGCAGCAGCTTGTTCAGGTCCTGGTGGTGATGAAAGGGGTTGCCGCCGGCCCAGTAGACCATGTGGATGTCGGGGTAGGCGTAGGTGCCGCCGTTGTAGGTGAAGCCGGCACCGGGGTTCAGCAGCATGTCGGCGATGCGCGCCACCGGGATGAAGGCCGAGACGGCGTTGGTCCCCTGCGACAGGGTCGGCCCCGGCACGCGCGGGTGCGGGCTGCCCATGATGTTGGTCGCACCGTAGCCGACGCCGAAGCCGCCGCCCGGGATGCCGACCTGTCCCAGCATCGCGGCCACGCTGACCAGCGCCCAGAACGGCTGCTCACCGTGCGAGGCGCGCTGCAGCGACCAGGCGATGTTCAGCATCGTCCGGTTCGACGCCATCTCGCGCGCCAGCGACACGATCCGCGCGGCCGGCGCGCCGCAGATATTCTCGGCCCACTCCGGCGTCTTGGCGATGCCGTCCTCGCCGCCGGTGATGTAGCGCTCGAAGATCTCGTAGCCGACGCAGTAGCGCGCCAGGAATGCCTTGTCGTGCAGCCCCTTGTCGCGCAGCACCCAGGCAATCGCCAGCAGCATCGCCGTATCGGTGTTCGGCCGCGTCGGGATCCACTCGACCTCACCGCCGGTGTCGAGATTGTCGCGCACCGGGCCGATGTTGACGAAGCGGCAGCCCGCCTCGGCCATCGCGCGCAGGCCGCGCGGGATGCGGTGCTCGCCGACGCCGCCGTTCGTGATCTCGGAATTCTTCGCCGGCACGCCGCCGAAGGTGACGAACAGCTTGGTGTGCGCCGCCATCACGTCCCACGAGGTGTGCGACGCGTTCAGCTCGTCCATCGAGGCGACGATGTGCGGCATCAGCGTCCGCGCGGCACCCAGGCTGTAGGAGTCCTGGTGGCGGACATAGCCGCCGGTCATGTTGAGGAAGCGATGGATCTGGCTCTGGGCGTGGTGGAAGCGCCCGGCGCTGGCCCAGCCGTAGGACCCACCGAAGATCGCCGCGTTGCCGTGCGTCTTGCGCACGCGGTCGACCTCGGCCGCGACGAGATCCAGCGCGCGCTCCCACTCCACCTCGACGAAGGGCTCGCGGCCGCGCAGTTCCGGCGCGGCACCCGGTCCGTCGCGCAGCCAGCTCTGCCGCACCGCCGGCCGGCGCACCCGCAGCCGCATCAGGTCGTCGTCGAGCTGGTGCAGCCCAATGCGCGAATAGTCGGGATCGCCGGAGTAGGGCTTCAGCGAGGGCGCGCCGCTCGCGTCGCGCTCGACCTCGTAGATGCCCCAGTGGGAGGCGGTGTAATGGTTCATTGTCGGTCCTCGTACCTTCGCGATCCGCCGCCAGTGTGCGCGCGGTCGCCCGTGCCTTCAAGGCGGCCAGCCTGCCCCGTCCGCCGCGCCGCTGGCGGCGGTCCACAGGGGGCGCTATACGGGGCCCGGATATAAAGACAGGGGTATGGTGAAGGTGCGGCGGAAGATTCTGATCATGGGACTGCCGGGGGCCGGCAAGACGACGCTGGCGCGTGCGCTGGTGCCGCGGCTCAACGCCGTCCACTTCAACGCCGACGAGGTGCGCCAGCACATCAACAAGGACCTCGGCTTCTCCGAGGCCGACCGGATCGAGCAGGCAGCGCGCATGGGCTGGCTCTGCGACCGCGTCGTCGAGGCCGGCGGCTTCGCCGTGGCCGACTTCGTGTGCCCGACGCCGGAGGCGCGCGCGGCCTTCGGCGCGGCCTTCACGGTCTGGTGCGACCGCATCAAGGAGAGCCGGTTCGAGGACACGAACCGCCTGTTCGTCGCGCCGGAGCGGTTCGACGTGCGCGTCTCGGAAGAGGGCACGCCGGAGTACTGGGCGGACCAGGTGGCCCAGCAGGTGCGCCCGGTCTTCGATTCCAAGCGCCCGACCGCCCTGGTGATCGGCCGCTTCCAGCCGTTCCACGACGGTCACCGGCGTCTGATCGAGGAGAGCCTGGGCCGCGTCGGCCAGGTCTGCGTCGCGGTGCGCGACACGGGCGGCACGGATTCCAAGAACCCGTTCGGCTTCGAGCATGTGCGCGCCCGCATCGAGCATGCGCTGCGCGAGTATGAAGGCATGTTCACGGTGGTGCCGCTGCCCAACGTCACCCACGTATTCTATGGTCGCGACGTCGGCTACGTGGTGGAGAAGCTCGAACTCGGCGCCGAGGTCGAGGCGATCTCCGCCACCGAAGTGCGCCGCCGTCTCGGCCGAAGCTGAGCCCCCGCATCCGAGGAAGGACCGATGCCGACCTTCGATATCGTCTCGAAGACCGACCTCCACGAGGTCGACAACGCGATCGAGAACCTGCGGCGCGAGATCGGGCAGCGCTTCGACTTCAAGGGGTCGAAATGCTCGATCGAGCGACAGGAGAGCGTGCTGACGATCCTCGCCGACGACAATCCGAAGCTCGGCCAGATGCAGGAACTGCTGCGCGGCCACGTCACGCGCCGCAAGATCGACGCCGCCGCCCTCGACTTCGGCACGCCGGAGCGCGCGGGCGGCGACATGATCCGCCAGACGGTCACGATCAAGCAGGGCATCGACCGGGACCTGTCGAAGCGGATCGTCAAGGGCCTGAAGGACAGCAAGCTGAAGGTCCAGGCCTCCATCCAGGGCGACGAACTGCGTGTCAGCGGCAAGAACCGCGACGACCTGCAGGCGGCGATCGCCACGGTTCGCGCCCTCGATATCGAACAGCCGCTGCAGTATCTGAACTTCCGCGACTGAGCGGCGGCCCGGCCGCGCTTGTGGTCGGCCCCTCTCAGGCCTTCGCGTTCAGGATGGCGGCGATCTCGTCCTTGAGGCGCAGCCGCTGCTTGCGCAGGTCCTCCTCGTACGCCTCGGATGCCGGCTCGACGCGCGTCTCGACCCGGTGCACGGCGCGGTTCACCTCGTGATAGGCGTCGGCCAGTTTCGCGAAATGAGCATCCGACAGCTTGAGCGCATGGATGCGCTCGGCATGCTCGGGAAAGTCGTCGGCGAGTTCGTGCGGAACGTGCGACACTGGCGTGTCTCCCTGGTGCGGCTGTGACGGTGTAACCGGTAACACGTGTGCCGGCGCCGGGTATTGATACCGATCAATGCGTTCGGCCGGCGCCGCTGTTCCTCTGGCGCCAACAACGAACCATTGGGTGGGCGTATGGCTGCGAATGGCGATGTCGAAGCGAGACTGACCGAGAGGCTGAAGCAACTCGAGGACCGTGTCGGCCGCCTGGACGAGGCGCTGCGCGAACCCCTGGATCCCCGCTTCTCGGAGCAGGCGACCGAGCTCGAGAGCGGCGAGGCCGACGCGGCGCTGGAGCAGGCCGCGCGGACCGAGATCGCCATGATCCAGGCGGCGCTCGACCGCATCGCCGACGGCAGCTACGGCATCTGCACGGGCTGCGGCACGCCCATCCCGCCGGCGCGGCTGGCGGCACTTCCCTACGCGACCCGCTGCATCGCCTGCGCGGAGACCTGATCGCCGCCTGCATCGGGCACGACGCACCTTGACGCTTCCCGCCCTTGGCGGCCTTCTGCTCACGTCGCCGCCTGTGAGTGAGCCCCTTGGAAGCCAGCGTCCGGACCACGTCGCCCGCCACCGCCCCGGCGCCCGCCGGCGTGTTTGAGGCGCCCGCCGGCAACGGCCGGGGCATCGCGCTTATGATCGTCGCGATGCTCACCTTCGCCAGCATGGATGCCCTGTCGAAGCTGGCGATGGAACGGCACGACGTGGCGCAGGTGCTCTGCGTCCGCTTCTGGATCTTCCTGGCCTTCGCGCTGGTGCTGACGCGCCGGCGCGGCCTGCGGGCCAGCCTCGCCTCGCGCCGGCCCGCCTTCCAGATCGGCCGCTCGCTGCTGCTGATCGTCGAGATGGGCGCCTTCATGCTCGCCTTCCGGGCGATGCATCTGGCCGACGTCCACGCCATCGCGGCAGTGGCGCCGCTGATCGCGATGCTGATGGCGGCCCTGCTCCTCGGCGAACGTATCGGCCCGCATCGCAAGGCGGCGGCGGCGATCGGCTTCTTGGGCGTCCTGGTGATCGTGCGCCCGGGCACCGGCGTGTTCGAGGGGGCGGCGCTGTGGCCGCTGATCGGCGCCACCCTGTGGGGGCTCTACCAGGTCCTCGTGCGGAAGATGGCCGGGGTCGATCCGGTCGGCACCACGGTGCTCTACACGGCCCTCGTCGGCGTCGTCTCCTATTCCTTTCTCGCACCCTTCGTCTGGACGTCGCCGGCGCCGGAGACCTGGGCCATGCTGGTCGGGGTCGGCATCCTCGGTGCCTTCGGGCACGCCACCCTGGTCGCCGCCCTCGACAGCGCGCCGGCCGGCGTGCTGCAGCCCTTCGGCTACGTGCTGCCGGTGTGGGCGACGGTGATGGGCTATCTCGTCTGGGATCACGTGCCGGACCGGTGGACGGTGGCCGGATGCCTGCTCGTGATCGCTGGCGGGCTCTACGCCCTCTGGCGCGAGCGGCGATCGGCGCGTGTGCCGCAGGGGACGGGTGAGGGGCCAGGAACGCCGGCCGGTTGATCAACCAAGGGGTCGCCTGTCAGTCGCCGCTCCGGCTGCCGGACATGACGCGCCGGAACGCGTCCAGCGTCTCGGCGCTGACATGATGCTCGATGCCTTCGGCGTCGATCCGGGCGGTTTCCGCGCTGACGCCGATGGACAGGAGGAAGGCCTCGACCGTCTGGTGCCGCGCGCGGCTTTCCTGCGCGACCGCACGGCCGGCTTCCGTAAGGAACACGCCGCGATAGGGTTTGCGCGACACGAGGCCGTCTGCCGCCAGCCGCGACAGCATCTTCGCCACGGTCGGCTGTGCGACGCCCAGGCGTGCCGCGATGTCGACCTGCCGCGCCTCATTGCCGTCCTCGATCAGGTCGGCGATCAGTTCGACATAGTCCTCGACGAGCGCGCTGCGGCGCGCCTCGCGGGTCTGGCGGAATCCCTCGGAATGGACTTCGGCGTCGGGCAGCGGTGCGTAGCGGGCGATCGGGCGCCTCTGGCGCGACACTTGCTCCTCCCTGTCGGTTCGGCCCGGATCCTCCGGTCCGACCGCTTATAGCAGACTGATCCGGCGGTGCCGGTGCTTCATGCGAACGCATCGCGACGACGGGCTGCCGAGCGCCGACCGAGAATAAGCCTTGCGCCACTAGTATAGCATAATGCATATTGTTGTGACCGAGCCGTCGCGGACACGATCGGTCCGCATCGGCGGAATCGTCGACGGATCAGGTGGAGACGGACGGATGCGACTGGTGAAGGCGACGGGCCTGTCGATGCTTGCCGCGGCCTCGCTGTTCTGGGCGGCTACGGCCGCTGCCGCTGCCGAGAAATTGAAGGTCGTCACGACGTTCACGGTCATCGCCGACATGGCGCGGAACGTCGCCGGTGACGCCGCCGAGGTGGTGTCGATCACCAAGCCGGGGGCGGAGATCCACGGATACGAGCCGACGCCCCAGGACATCGTCCGGGCCAGCGGCGCCGGCCTCATCCTCTGGAACGGCCTCAACCTGGAGCGGTGGTTCGAGCAGTTCGTCGCCAATCTGGGCGATATTCCGTCGGCCACGGTCACCGAAGGCGTCGAGCAGATCGCGATCTCGGAAGGCGACTACAGCGGAAAGGCCAATCCGCACGCCTGGATGAGCCTCAGCAACGCGATGATCTATGTCGACAACATCCGGGACGCGCTGTCGCGGCACGATCCGGCGAATGCCGATGCCTACGCGAAGAATGCGGAGGCCTACAAGCGGAGCATCCGCGAGACGATCGGCCCGCTGCGCGAGCGGATCGCGCGCATTCCCGAGGACAAGCGCTGGCTGGTGACGTGCGAAGGCGCGTTCAGCTATCTGGCGCGCGACTTCGGCATGAAGGAACTCTACCTCTGGCCGATCAACGCGGACCAGATCGGCACCCCGCAGCAGGTGCGCAAGGTCATCGACGGCGTCAGGAAGCACGATATCCCCGCCGTCTTCTGCGAGAGCACCGTCAGCAATGCGCCGGCACGGCAGGTCGCCCGCGAAACCGGGGCGGTCTATGGCGGCGTGCTCTACGTCGATTCCCTGTCCGACCGCGACGGGCCGGTGCCGACCTATCTCGATCTGCTGCGCGTGACGTCGCGGACGATTGCCGAGGGACTGGGCGCCGAGGGACTGGGCGCCGAGGGTCCGGGTGCCGGCAAGAACTGACGAGGCCTCTCAGGCGTATCTTCAGGGTGTCGGCGCTGTCGGCGCTGTCGGCGAAGGCGCCGGTGTGATGCGGCGCAGGTTGCAGTGGGAAGGACGACGCATGCCGGACGTGGCGATCGGAACGGCTGACCATGGTGGGACGACGCGGGGCGCAGCGACGCGGGGCGTGGCGGAGACGGCCGGCGACGGCATCTCCGTGCACAACGTGACGGTGACCTACCGCAACGGTCTCACCGCGCTCCACGACGCCAGCTTCGACATCCCGCGCGGCACGATCACGGCACTGGTCGGCGTCAATGGTGCCGGCAAGTCCACCCTGTTCAAGGCGATGATGGGCTTCGTGCCCATAGCCCGGGGCGAGATCCGGCTCCTCGGCCGCACCGTCCGCGAAGCGCTGCGGGAGCATCTGGTCGCCTACGTCCCGCAGTCCGAGGAGGTCGACTGGGCCTTCCCGGTGCTCGTCGAGGACGTCGTCATGATGGGCCGGTTCGGCCATATGGGCTTCCTGCGCCGCGCCGGGCCCGCCGACCGTGCGGCCGTCGACGGGGCGCTGCGGCGCGTCGGCATGCAGGATTTCCGGCACCGGCAGATCGGCGAACTGTCCGGCGGCCAGCGCAAGCGCGTCTTCCTCGCCCGCGCCCTGGCGCAGGACGGCCGCGTCATCCTGCTGGACGAACCCTTCACCGGCGTCGACGTGAAGACCGAGGCGCAGATCGTGGCGCTGCTGCGCGAGCTTCGCGACGAAGGCCGCGTCATGCTCGTTTCGACGCACAATCTCGGCTCCGTCACGGAATTCTGCGACCGCACCGTCCTGGTCAAGGGAACGGTCCTGGCCTACGGGCCGACCGAGACGACCTTCACCCGGGAGAACCTGGAGCGGGCGTTTGGCGGCGTGCTGCGCCACTTCACGCTGGGCGGCGCCGAACTGCACGACGACGACGACCCGCGCGAGGTGCGCATCATCACCGACGACGAGCGTCCCCTCGTGCATTACGGCCAGCGCATCAGCCGGACAGGGGAGGTCGAATGACCGACCTGCTCCTGGCGCCCTTCGGCTACGCCTACATGACCAACGCGATGTGGGTCTCCGCCCTCGTCGGCGGGGTCTGCGCCTTCCTGTCGTCCTACCTGATGCTCAAGGGCTGGTCGCTCATCGGCGACGCGTTGAGCCATTCGGTCGTGCCCGGCGTCGTCGGCGCCTTCGCGCTCGGTCTGCCGTTCGCCCTCGGCGCCTTCGTCGCGGGCGGCCTCGCCGCCGGTGCGATGCTGTTCCTCAGCGAGCGCTCGGGGCTGAAGATCGACGTCATCATCGGGATCATCTTCACGGCGTTCTTCGGAATCGGCCTGTTCATGGTGTCGGTCAGCCCGGTGCCGATCAACGTGCAGACGATCGTGATGGGCAACATCCTGGCGATCACCCCCGAAGACACGTTCCAGCTGGCCGCGATCGGCTTCGTCTCCCTGGCCGTGCTTCTGGCGAAGTGGAAGGACCTGATGGTCACCTTCTTCGACGAGAACCACGCCCGCTCGATCGGCCTGCGGCCGGACCTGCTCAAGATCGTCTTCTTCACGCTCCTGTCGGCGTCGGTCGTCGCGGCGATGATGACCGTCGGCGCGTTCCTGGTCATCGCCATGGTCGTGACGCCCGGAGCCACCGCCTACCTGCTGTGCGATCGGTTCCCCCGGCTCATCGCGCTGTCGGTCGCGATCGGCGCCGCGACGAGCTTCATCGGCGCCTATGTCAGCTACTTCCTGGACGGTGCCACCGGCGGCGTCATCGTCACGCTCCAGACGCTGATCTTCCTGCTGGCCTTCGTCTTCGCGCCGAAGCACGGCGTGTTGGCCGCCCGCCGCAAGGCCTCGGCGGTCCTGCGCGCGCCGCGCGCCCCGGAGACCCTGCCGAGCGGAGGTGTCCGGTGACGCTGCTCGATACGCTGCTCCTGCCGTTCCAGTTTCCATTCATGCGCAACGCCTTCCTGATCGCCGCGATGGTGGCGGTGCCGACGGGATTGCTGTCCTGCTTCCTGGTCCTGAAGGGCTGGGCGCTGATGGGCGACGCGATCAGCCATGCGACGCTGCCCGGCATCGTGCTCGCGTGGATCCTGAACATCCCGCTGATCGTCGGCGCCTTCTGTGCCGGCATGGCGTGCGCGCTGCTGACCGGCTACCTGTCGCACAACAGCCGGGTGAAGCAGGACACCGTGATGGGCGTCGTCTTCTCCGGCATGTTCGGGATCGGCATCGTGCTCTACACGTCGGTGAGCACGAACGAGCACCTCGACCATGTGCTGTTCGGGAACATGCTCGGCGTCGGCGGCCGCGACCTGCTGACCTCCGGGGTGATCTCCTTCGCCGTGTCGCTGCTGCTGCTGCTGAAGTGGAAGGACCTGCTCCTGCAGGCCTTCGACCCGGCGCAGGCCAGGGTGTCGGGGCTGAAGACCGGCCTGCTGCACTACGGCCTGCTCGCCGGGCTGTCTCTGACGATCGTCGCCACGCTGACGTCGGTCGGACTGATCCTGGCGATCGCCCTGCTGGTCACGCCCGGCGCCATCGCCTTCCTGGTCGTCAGGAGCTTCGGGCGGATGCTGCTGGTCTCGGTCGCGGCCTGTCTCTGCGCCTCGCTGACGGGCACCTATCTCAGCTTCTTCCTGGACAGCGCCCCCGCCCCCACGGTGGTCCTGGTCCTCACCGCGCTCTTCTGCCTCGCCTTCGCCTGGCGCCTGCGGGCGACCCGCCGGAATTCCATGCGGGCCTCCGCGGACCGCATCGCCGCCTGATGTCCGTCGCGGCGGCGTCTGGTACGTCGGCGCGTTCTTTCCTAAACGGCGCCGGACCTGCACTCTGGCGGCAGACCGTGTCCGCACGGCAGGCGCAGGAGGAAGAGCCATGGGCAAGTTGGATGGAAAGGTCGCGATCGTCACCGGGGCGAGCCGCGGTATTGGGCAGGCGATCGCAGAACTGTTCGCCGGCGAGGGCGCGCGGGTGGTGTGTGCGGCGCGCACGCTGAAGGAGGGCGACCACGCCCTGCCCGGGTCGCTGGAGAAGACCGTCGCCGACATCAAGGCCAAGGGCGGCGAGGCGACGGCGGTGACGGCCGAGGTGTCCCGGGAGGAGGAGTGCACTTCGCTGGTCGCCGCCGCGCGTGCCGCCTACGGCCCGATCGACATCCTGGTGAACAATGCGGCGCTGAACTACTACGTGCCGATCACCGACTATGCGACGAACCGCTGGATCCGCGCTTTCGCGGTCAACGTCCACGCGCCCTTCATGCTGTCCAAGGCCGTCCTCGAGGACATGGTGCCGCGCGGCACCGGTGCCATCGTGAACATCAGTTCCGGCGCCGCGATCGGTCCCGGGCGCGGCCCCTACGAGGACAAGAAGGTCCGCGGCGGCACCATGTACGGCGCCAGCAAGGCGGCGCTCGAACGCTTCACCCAGGGACTGGCGCAGGAGATGGCCCAGTTCGGCGGCATCGCCGTCAGCGCGGTCTCGCCGTCGCGCGTCGTGCCGACGCCGGGGACGATCTTCCACAAGCTGGTCAGCGGCATGGACGATCCGCGCGGCGAGCCGCCGGAATACATGGCCCGCGCCGCCCTGCTGCTGGCGAGCGAGCCGGCGGACAAGGTCAACGGCCGCGTCTGCTACAGCCAGCAGATCCTGGCCGAGTTCGGCTGGATCGAGAAGGCCGCCGGGCGGGGCGTGGAGACGCGCGGCAGCGGCTATTCCGAGGTCTGAACCGTTCCGTCGGGGCGCGTCGGCTGCTATGTGTGCGCCGACGCCTCCCGAACCGGTCGACGCTTCGGCGCGGGCGATTCCGGCGCCCGCCTCCACAGGACGGACATGGATCAGACCCTCTGGATAACGCTCGCAGGCATTCTCGTCCTGCTGCTGTTCTCGGCCTTCTTCTCGGGGTCGGAGACCGCGCTGACGGCCGTCTCGCGTGCCCGGATGCATCACCTCGAACGCAAGGGCAACCGCAACGCGGCGCTGGTGCGGCGCCTGCGCGAGGACAAGGAGATGCTGATCGGGGCGATCCTGCTCGGCAACAACCTGGTCAACATCCTGGCGGCGTCGCTCGCCACCAGTGCGCTGATCGTCATTTTCGGCGAGACCGGTGTCGTCTACGCGACCGTCGTGATGACGCTGATGATCCTGATCTTCTCCGAGGTCCTGCCGAAGACGTTCGCCTTCAACCATTCCGACCGTCTCGCCCTCGTCGTCGCGCCGGTCCTGGTCCAGCTCGTCCGGGTACTGCGTCCGGCGGTCGTCGCGATCCAGTTCGTCGTCCGCATCGCCCTGCGGCTCCTCGGCGAGCGGGCGGAGGCGCCCTACAGCCACTCGACCCACGAGGAGGAGCTGCGCGGCGCCATCGAGCTGCACCGCGGCGAAACCCGCGAGATCCGCGACGAGCGGCGGATGCTGCGCAGCGTGCTGGACCTGGGCGACGTCTGGGTCAGCGAGATCATGACCCATCGGCGCAACACCGTGATGATCGATGCCGGCATTCCGCCGCGCGAGATCGTCGAGCAGGTGCTGGCCAGCCCCTTCACCCGCCTTCCCCTGTGGCGCGACACGCCCGACAACATCGTCGGGGTGCTGCACGCCAAGGGTCTGCTGCGCGCCGTGCACGGCCTCGGCGGCGACTACGACAAGCTGGACGTGCAGAGCCTCGCCAGCCCGGCCTGGTTCATCCCCGATTCCACGACGCTGCTCGACCAGCTCCAGGCGTTCCGCCGCCGGCGCGAGCATTTCGCCATGGTCGTCGATGAATACGGCACGCTGATGGGCACCGTGACGCTCGAAGATATCCTGGAGGAAATCGTCGGCGAGATATCCGACGAGCACGACATCGCCGTTCCCGGCGTCCGGCCGCAGCCGGACGGGTCCTACGTGGTGGCCGGCACCGTGACGATCCGCGACCTCAACCGCGAGTTCGAATGGAACCTGCCCGAGGAGGACGCATCGACCATCGCCGGGCTGCTGCTGCGCGAGGCACGGCAGATCCCGGATGCGGGGCAGACCTTCGATTTCTACGGCTTCCGCTTCCACATCCTGCGCCGCGTCCGCAACCAGATCTCGTCCGTGCGGATCACGCCGCCGAAGCGGCGGCTGCGCGCCACCGGCTGACCCCGCCTCCTGCTGCGGCGCCGGCAGCGCGTGCATGTTTCTTGATCCAGATCAATGTCCGCTTCACCGGTCCGTGCGACCTTTGCGATACGCCGATGAGTTATGGCGCGGAGAGGCCGATGACCTGCCACATCCAGTATGATTTCATCGCGCAGACGCGCACCGTGGTCGACGCGGTGGTGCCCTGTGCCGGCGGACGACCCGCGGCGCCCGACGTCCTGCGTCCGAACGTCGCCGCGGAAAACCTCGTGGAGCGGCATCTCGCGATGCTGGCCGCTCTCGCCACCGACCGGCTGGCCGCCTGAGGGTCAGTCCGTTTCGCCCTCGGCGACGCCGAGCAGTGCCTCGCGGTCCTTGACGGCGATGCGGTGCGTGGTCACCGCCCGGATGACGCCGCGCTGGATGAGTTGCGAGAAGGTCCGGCTCACCGTCTCGATGGTCAGGCCCAGATAGTCGGCGATGTCGGTTCGATTCATGGGCAGATCGATCGGATCGGCCGGCTCGCCCAGCCGCTCCGCCCGCTCGGACAGCTTGAGCAGGAACGAGGCGAGACGCTCGCGCGCGTGCTTCCGCCCGAGCAGGAGCATCTGGTCCTGCGCCAGTTCCAGCTCGTTCGAGGCGAAGGAGAGCATCCGGCGTTCCAGCTTCGGATGCGCGTCGAACAGGGCGGTCAGCTTTGGCCGGGGAAAACGGCACAGCCATAGGTCGGTGACCGCCTCGGCGGTGTAGGCATAGGCCTCGTGGAACGCGAAGCCCAGGAAATCGCCGGGATAGAGAAACCCGGTGATCTGCCGCCGTCCGTCGGGAAGCATCTTCGAAAGCCGCGCGACGCCGCGTGTCACGCTGAACGCATACACCGCCGAGTCGCCCTCGTAGAAGACCGCCTGCTGCGGCTCCAGATGCACCTCGTTGACGATCGCATTGAGTTCGGCGAGTTCGTGCGGCGCCAATGCGGCGCAGATCGCGCGCGAGCGTACGTCGCAGTCGCGACAGGGAAATTCGTCCGATGCGGCCGTCGCGGGGCGCTGATGGGACGCTCTGCTCATGGTGCGGCTGGCTTTCCAGTGTGCCGACTGGTGCAACTATACACGTCGCGGCAGCCGTGGCCATGCGCGAACGGGGTAGGGCCATGCGGCGGGTGGACGCTGTCGGCGTCCATGCCTGCCGCACAGGCCCGGCGCGTCAGTCGATCACATGCTCCGCCCGGACGCCGCGGCAGTCCATCTCGTACTCCAGGCCGATCACCGGCGGCCGGCAGAGATGCCAGGTGACGCCGGCACGCGCGGCCCCCCGGCGGACGATGTCCTCGCCCAGGAAATGGTGGATGTCGTGCACCGTGTAGATCTGCGTTGCGGTGCAGTCCGGCCAGGATACGCCGAGCACGTTCATCCGCCGTTCCATCTCGACGTGGACGTGCCTGGCCTTCGCCGCCATGGCGTCCGGGCTCGTCTCGCCGTAGCGGACGATCCGCTCCTTGTAGGAGGCACCGCCCTCCTGCGCCTCGCCGCTGCCGGCGATGACGAAGGTCGGCGGCGCATTGTCGGCCGGCCGGGTGAAGGAGAAGGCGTGGAACGACGGCCCGGCCGGCGGGTCGATCTCCGGACAGACGTTGCTGCGGGCGACTGGGTTGACCTCGTCCTTGAACAGGCCCCAGCGCTCCAGCGTGCCGACATACTGGCGGTTGAAGTCGATGAAGCCCTGGTCGGTGAACGGCGCGGGAGAGCGCAGCTCGCAGGCGCAGAAAGCCGTCATCGGTCGGCCTGCCGCCGTGATGTAGGCCTCGATCCGCTTGAAGCCCTCGTCCAGGGGCACGGGGCGGTGGAAGCGGACCCGCTCGATGGCGAAGCCCGGCTCCGCCGCGGCGCCGCCCGAATACTGGAACATGCCGGGCACGAAGCGGAAGCCGCCGGGAAGGAAGCTCGTACTCATCTGGTCGGTCCTCGCATGGCGCGGGGTGAGGCGTCGCCGCCCGGAACCGTCAGCCTACCGCCGCCCGGCCGCCCGAGACAATGCGCGAGACAATGCACCACCGAGGGCTGTCTGCCGCCGAACCGGTGCACCTATCGGCTACTCGGCCGCGCGGGCGTCGGCGTCCCATCGCCCGACCGGCCGCGGCAGGCCCAGATTCTCGCGTAGGGTGGCACCCTCGTACTCGGTGCGGAACAGGCCGCGGCGCTGAAGCTCCGGGATGACCATGTCGACGAAATCGTGCAGCGAGCCGGGCAGCCAGGCCGGCATCACGTTGAAGCCGTCGGCCGCTCCGTTCAGGAACCAGTGCTCCATCACGTCGGCCACCTGCTCCGGCGTGCCGACGGCAAGCACATGGCCGCGCGGCCCGGCGTTCAGCAGGCAGAGCTCCCAGAGCGTGAGGTTGTCGCGTCGCGCGGCGTCGATCAGCAGGCGCTGGCGGCTGAGCGGCCCGTTGGTGTCGCCCATCTCCGGCACCGGCCCGTCCAGCGGGTATTTCTCGAGGCCGTAGACGCCGATCGTGTGCTCCAGGATCGACAGGCCGACGCTCGGCTGGATCAGCGACTGCAGGAAGTCGAACTTCTCCTTCGCCTCGGCCTCGCTGCGCCCGACGACCGGGTAGAAGCCCGGCATGATCTTTACCTGGTCCGGCGTCCGCCCGAAGCGGGGCAGGCGGGCCATCACGTCGTCGTAGAATTCCTTGGCCTGCTCAAAGGTCGTCTGCGCCGTGAACACCAGTTCCGCGACCCGCGCGGCGACGTCGCGCCCCGTGTCCGAAGCCCCCGCCTGGACCAGCACCGGCCGTCCCTGCGGCGAGCGCGCGACGTTGAGGGGGCCACGGACGGAGAAGTGCGCGCCCTTGTGGTTCAGCGCATGGACCTTGGTCGCGTCGTAGAAGACGCCGCTCTCCTGGTCGCGGACGAATGCGTCCTCGTCCCAGCTGTCCCACAACCCGTTGACCACCTCGGCGAACTCGATCGCGCGGGCATAGCGCTCGCTGTGCGCGTAATGCTGCTCGCGCCCGTAGTTGAACGCTTCGGCTTCGTTGTTCGACGTGACGAGGTTCCAGCCGGCGCGGCCGCCGCTGATCTGGTCGAGCGAGGCGAACTGGCGCGCCAGCGTGAACGGCTCGTTGTAGGTCGAACTCGCGGTCGCCACGAGGCCGAGATTCTTCGTCACCGACGCCAGCGCCGACAGCAGCGTGATCGGCTCGAACTTGACGACCTTGCCCAGCCGGCCGCGGATGTCCGGGTCGCCCGACATGTTCACGGCGTTGCTGTCCGCCAGGAACAGCAGGTCGAACTTGCCCCGCTCGGCGGTTTTCGCGAAGTCCATCGCCTGGCTGAAATTGGTGCCGGACTCCGTGTGCGCTCCGGGGTGGCGCCACGCGGCGACGTGCTGCCCCGTCTCGTGGACGAAGGCGCCCAGGTTCATCATGCGGCGGGATTTCGGGCGGCGGGCAATCTTGTCGTTCACGCGACGCTCCAGCTGCGGCTCGGGGGCGATCCTGAGTATACGCCAAGCAAGAGCCGCGCCATCAATCCTGGCACGCAAGTTGCCAGTCGGTCCGCACGACCAGGCCGAACCACCGTCGGACAGGACCCCATCATGCGCTGGCGCCATCTGCTCTCATCCGCTGCCCTTGCCGCCGCCCTCGCGCTGGCGACCCCGCCGTCCCAGGCGGCGCCCCCCTCGACCCTCGTCTGGGGCGAGAACCTGCCGGCGGGGCTCGATCCGCACGCGATCTTCGACGTGCCGATGCAGTTCGTGCTGCTCAACGTCTACGACACGCTCTTCCGCTATGTCGGGCAGGACCAGGAGCCGCAGCCCTGGCTGGCGGAGAGCCACACCGTCTCCGACGATGGCCTCACCTGGACCGTGAAGCTGAAGTCCGGCGTCACCTTCCACGACGGCAGCCCGCTGAAGGCGCAGGACGTCGTCTACAGCTTCCAGCGCCTGCTGAAGATGGGCCGCGGCCCGGCGGGCGCCTTCAAGCCGGTCCTCGCCCCGGAGAACGTGACGGCGACGGACGACACGACCGTCTCTTTCAAGCTGAACAAGCCCTATGCGCCCTTCTTCGCGGCCCTGCCGCTGGTCGCGATCGTCAACCCGCGCGTCGTCGAGGCGAACGTGAAGGACGGCGACTACGGCTCCGCCTGGCTGTCGTCGAACGACGCCGGCTCCGGCGCCTACAGGGTCGATCCCGCCACCTATCAGCCGCGCGTGTCACTCGACCTCAAGCGCTTCCCCGAGCATTTCTACGGCTGGAGCGACAATCCGAAGCCGATCGAGATGGTGAAGTCGCGGCCGTCGAACGAGACCTCGACGCGCGTGCTGGCCGTCATCAAGGGCGAGACCGATTCCACCGACGGCTATCTGCCCGCCGACCAGGTCGCCCGCATCGAGAAGGCCGAGGGCGCGCGCGTCGCCCGCGACGAATCCATGCGGATCTTCGTCATCCGCATGAACAACACCAAGCCGCCGTTCGACAATGCCGACTTCCGGCACTGCATCTCCTATGCCTTCAACTATGACGGCTTCAACAAGGTGCTGCTGAAGGGCCTCGTCGACCGCAACCCCGGCCCGATCCCGAAGAACCTCTGGGGCAACCCGGCCGACCTGAAGGGCTACAGCTATGACCTGAAGCAGGCGAAGGCCTTCTGCGACAAGGCCAAGGCGGCGGGTGCGCCGATCGACCGCGAGATGGAAATCCACAACCAGGCCGAGAACGAGCAGGCCGTCCAGGCCTCGCAGATGTTCCAGTCCGACCTGCGCAAGATCGGCCTGAACGTCCGCATCGTGCCCAGCCAGTGGCCGACCCTGGTCAGTTCCACCGCCAAGCCGGAGACGACGCCGGACATGTGGGTGCACTGGGTCAGCACCTATTTCGTCGATCCCGAGAACTGGATCGGCCAGATGTACGACAGCCAGTTCCACGGCACCTGGAAGGCCTCGTCCTGGTACAGGAACGACAAGGTCGACCAGCTCCTGCGCGAGGCGCGCGGCGGCAAGGACCGGGCGACCCGCGAGAAGCTCTACGCCGAGGCGTCGAAGATCATCGTCGACGAGGCGCCGGACATCTGGGTCTACAACACGATCGCGCTGCGCGGCCTCACGAACCGGGTGAAGGGCTACAAGTACAGCCCCGTCGGCGGCGGCAGCGAGGCGCGCTGGATGTCCGTGGAGAATTGAGGCCGCCGTGCTCGCCTTCCTGGCGCGACGGCTGTTCCTGGCGATCCCGTCGCTGCTCGGCCTGATGATCCTGTGCTTCGTGCTGCTGCGCGTGGTGCCGTCCGACCCGTCGGCGGCCCTCGCCGGCGACAACGCGACGCCGCAGCAGATCGCCGAGATCCGCGCCAAGTTCGGCTTCGACCGGCCGCTGCACGAGCAGTTCTTCCTCTACATGAAGCAGGTGCTCAGCGGCGACCTGGGGGTGAGCGTGCACAGCAACCGGCCGGTGGTCGCCGACATCGGCCAGCGCCTGCCGGCGACGCTGGAACTGACCTTCGTCGCCCTGTTCCTGGCGGCGGCGATCGGCATCCCGCTGGGCACCGTCGCGGCGGTCGCGCACAACTCGCCGATCGACCATCTGGTGCGGCTGTTCACCATCGGCGGACTGGCGGTCGCGTCCTTCTGGCTCGCGATCATGCTCCAGTTGTGGCTGGCGATGGACCTCGACCTGCTGCCGCTGCGCGGCCGCATGGCGGTGGCCCTGGGATCGCCGCCCACGGTCACCGGCTCCTACGTGATCGACAGCTTGGTTGCCGCCCGCTGGGACCAGTTCGTCAGCGCCCTGCGCCACATCGTCATGCCGGCCACCGTCCTCGCCATACCGGCCATCGCCACGATCGCCCGCTTCACGCGCTCGGGCGTCCTGGAGACCATGCAGAAGGACTTCGTCACCTACGAGACCGCCGCCGGCTACCGGCGCGGCCGGCTCATCCGGATCTTCGTCCTGCGCAACTCCGTGGCGACCGCGGTGACCCAGATCGGCCTGCTGTTCGGCGGCCTGATCAGCAGCGCCGTCGCCGTCGAGGCGATCTTCGACTGGCCCGGCATCGGCAGCTACGCCGTCTACGCGATCCTCGGCCAGGACTACAAGGCGGTGCTCGCGGTCACGCTGTTCGTCGGCGTCGTCTACGCCATCGTCAACGTCCTGGTCGACATGGTGCACGCCGCTCTCGACCCGCGCGTCGCGGAGCAGCTCTGATGCTGGTGCTGCGCAAGTTCCTGCGCGACATCCCGGCGGCCATCGGCCTCGCCGTCGTGCTGTTCGCCGTCTTCGTCGCGATCTTCGCCGACCAGCTGGCGCCCGATCCGATCGGCGCCATGGAGAGCAACATCCTGGAGCGGCTGCAGCCGCCCAGCGACCTGCACCCGTTCGGCACCGACCATCTCGGCCGCGACCTGCTCAGCCGGGTCATCCTCGGCACGCGCGACGCGCTGAAGGTCTCGCTGGTCACGGTCGCCGGCGCCATCCTGATCGGCGTGCCGCTCGGCCTCATCGCCGGCTACCGCCGCGGCTTCATCTCCGAGGCGATCATGCGCCTCACCGACGTCATGCTGGCGGTGCCGCAGCTCGTCCTGGCACTCGCCCTGGCGCAGCTGCTGAAGCCCAGCCTCGAGACGGCGATGATGGCTCTCACCTTCACCTACTGGCCGTTCTTCGCGCGCACCGTCTATGCCGAGAGCCGCCGCCTGCGCGCCTCGACCTTCATCGAGGCGCTGGAGGGTATCGGCGTCGGCCCGGCGCGCATCGTCTTCTTCCACATCCTGCCCAACGCCGCGGCACCGATCATCGTGCGCGCCACCATCGGCATGGGCTTCATCATCCTGACCGCGGCCTTGCTCGGCTTCCTCGGCATGGGGGCGACGCCGCCGGAGCCGGACTGGGGCCTCGCCGTGGCCGAGAGCCGCCAGTTCCTGCCCGAGGCGTGGTGGTTCGCGACCTTCCCGGGCCTCGCCATCTTCTTCGCCGTGCTGGGCTTCAACCTGCTCGGCGACGGCGTGCGCGACATCGTCGACCCGCGCCTCAGGCGGTCGCGATGAGTGTGCAGCACACACCGCCCATCCTCTCCGTCGAGGGGCTGCGCATCTCGCTGAAGGGCGACGAGGGCCGCGCCGAGGTGCTCGACCGCATCGACGTGACCGTGCCGCAGGGCAGGATCGTCGGCGTCGTCGGCGAGAGCGGCTGCGGCAAGTCCACGCTGATCAAGGCGATCCTGCGCATCCTGCCGAAGAACGCGCGCATCGACAGCGGCGCCATCATCTTCGAGGGCGAGGACCTCGCCAGCCTGTCCGAGCGCGAGATGAGCCGGCGCATCCGCGGCGGCGGCATCGGCTTCATCCCGCAGGATCCCTATCTCGCCCTCAACCCGGTCTTCCGCATCGGCACGCAGCTCGGCGAGATCCTGCGCTGGCACGCGCCGCCGCAGTTCAAGGCCGACCCGCGCGGTCGCCTGGTCGACCTGTTTCGCGCGGTCCAGCTGCCGGACCCGGAAGGCGCCCTCGACCGTTACCCGCATCAGTTCAGCGGCGGCCAGCGCCAGCGCATCCTGATCGCCGCCGCACTTGCCTGCCAGCCGCGCCTGATCGTGGCGGACGAGCCGACGACCGCGCTCGACGTGACCACCCAGCAGGAGATCCTGCGCCTGCTGCGCGACCTCGTCGCCGAGCTCGGCGTCTCGATGCTCTTCGTCAGCCACGATTTCGGCGTCGTCTCGCAGCTCTGCGACGACATCTCGGTAATCTATGCCGGCCAGACCGCCGAGAGCGGCCCGACCCAGCGCGTCCTGCACGATCCGCGTCACCCCTACACGCGCATGCTGATCGACTGCCATCCCGACCGCACGGACTCCCTGGTCGGCATTCCGGGGACGGTGCCGTCGCCGGTCCGCCCGCCCGCCGGCTGCCGCTTCGCGCCGCGCTGTCCGCTCGCGATCGACGCCTGCCGCACGGTGCTGCCGGAACCGACCCGCCTGGCCGAGGGCCGCCGCGTCGTCTGCTGGCGCCACGCCGACCCGCTGCCGGAGCTGGAACTTGCCTGAGGCCTTACCCGATCTCCTCAGCGCCCGCGGCGTGGTCACCGACCTCGGCGGCGGCGGCAACATCCTGTCGGGCAGGCGCGCCCAGGTGCGCGCCGTCGACCGGGTCGACCTCGACATCGCCGCCGGCGAGATCTTCGGCCTCGTCGGCGAGAGCGGCTGCGGCAAGTCCACCCTGGCGCGCACCCTGCTGGGCGTGCAGCGCGAGACCGCCGGCACGATCCGGCTCGACGGCGTCACCGTCAGCGGCCAGGACCCGCGCATGGCGCGGCGCACCCGTGCCGCCGTGCAGTATGTCCATCAGGATCCGGGCGCCGCCCTCGACCCCTGGTGGGCGATCGGCCCGACCCTGCACGAGGGGCTGCGCGTCAACGGGGTGCGCGACCGGGCCGAGCGCACCCGGCGTATCGACACGATGCTCGATGCGGTCGGCCTCGACGCCTCGTTCAAGAAGCGCTACCCGCACGAACTGTCCGGCGGCCAGCAGCGGCGCGTCGGGCTGGCGCGCATCCTGGTGCTGCAGCCGCGCCTCGTCATCCTGGACGAGCCGACCGCTGGCCTCGATCTCTCGGTGCAGGCCTCGGTGCTGCGCCTCGTACGCGAACTGCGCGAGCGGCTCGGCCTCGCCTTCCTGTTCATCTCGCACGATCTGTCGGTCGTCCGCCGCATGTGCGACCGCGTCGCCATCATGTATCTCGGCCGGATCGTCGAGCAGGCGCCGGTCGGCGCCATCTTCGACGCGTCCCGCCACCCCTACACGACGGCCCTGCTCGGGGCCGCACCGCGCCTCGCCGACACGGGCGTGCCGCCGCCGCTGCTGCGCGGCGAGCCGCCCCGCCTCGGCGCCGTCGCCTCCGGCTGCAGCTTCCGCACGCGCTGCCGCTTCGCCGAGCCCGCCTGCGCCGCCGAGGTGCCGGCGCTCGAGCCCGTCGGCGACGGCCATGTCGTGCGCTGCCGGCGCTGGCGCGAACTGGGCGCCGCGACGGCGGAACCCAGCTTCGACGCCGCGTAACTTCAGCGGGCGGTCTCGGCCGTCGGGAAGTGGTGCCGGGTGCGGTTGGCGAACGCGACCAGCGACAGCATCACCGGCACCTCGACCAGCACGCCGACGACGGTGGCGAGTGCCGCCCCGCTGTTCAGGCCGAACAGGCTGATCGCCACCGCCACCGCCAGTTCGAAGAAGTTCGACGTGCCGATCAGCGCGCAGGGTGCCGCCACGTTGAACGGCACCCGCCACGCCCAGGCCGCCGCATAGGCGATCGCGAAGATCGCATAGGACTGGATCAGCAGCGGCACCGCGATCAGCGCGATCAGCAGCGGCCGGTCCAGGATCGTCTGGCCCTGGAACCCGAACAGCAGCACCACCGTCGCCAGCAGGCCCAGCACCGAGAAGGGCTTTACCGCCGCGGTGAAGCGCGCCACGGCGGCCTCGCCGCCCTCCCTCCGATTGGCACGCGCCACCAGCCGCTGCCGCGTGAGGGCACCCGCGGCGAGCGGGATCACGACATAGAGCCCGACCGAGAGGAGCAGCGTCTCCCACGGCACACTGATGTCGGTGACGCCCAGCAGCAATGCCACCATCGGCGCGAAGGCGAAGATCATCACGACGTCGTTCACCGACACCTGGACCAGCGTGTAGGTCGGGTCGCCGCGGGTCAGCTGCGACCAGACGAACACCATCGCCGTGCAGGGTGCGGCACCCAGCAGGATCAGGCCGGCGATATACTGCTGCGCGTCGGCCGGCGCGATCAGGTCGGCGAACAGGACCTCGAAGAACAGCACGCCCAGGGCCGCCATGGTGAAGGGCTTGACCAGCCAGTTGACGACCAGCGTCAGGATCAGCCCCTTCGGCCGGTCGCCGATATGGCTCAGGCTGGCGAAGTCGACCGCCACCATCATCGGATAGACCATCGCCCAGATCAGCACCGCCACGGCCAGGTTGACCGAGGCGTACTCCCAGGAGGCGACCGTCTCGAACAGGCCGGGCACCAGGTTGCCCAGCGCGACACCCGCGACGATGCAGAGCGCCACCCAGACCGACAGCCACTTCTCGAAGACGCCGATGCCGCCGGGTGGTGCGAGTTCGGCCGACGCGGCCGTTGCTTCGCTCATACGCGCGCGCTCTCCACAGTGTCGCAGCAGGTCGGGGCGGGGAGGGCCGAGGCCGGTGCAACGCGCTCCGCGCAGCAGGCGACACCGGCAGGCGGCGGCGCGCAGCAGATCGCCGACGCGCGCGCCGGATCGGCCGCCTCCGGTCCGGCGCGATAGACCGTGCTCTCGCCGCTGGTCAGGAAGGTCTCCCAGGACACGCCCTGCGGGTCGCTGATCCACGACTTCTCCGAGCGGTGGTAGCAGCAGACCGTCTCGCCCTCCTCCAGCACGGGGCCGTCGGCGGCGCGCAGGCGGCCGTAGACCTCGCGCAGTTCTTCCGGCGTCTCGACCTGGATGCCCAGATGCTCGATTCCGGGTGCGCCGCCGCGCTGCGAGATCGCGAAGTTCACGCGCGGATCGTCCAGCATCCACTTGGCATAGTCGGGTTTCAGCACGGTCGGCTCCGCCGCGAACAGCGTGCTGTAGAAACCGACGGACCGGCTCAGGTCCTCGACCGCGACATGGACGTGCAGGCGCTTCATCGCCGGATCCTCTTCGCTTCGGGTGGGGCCGCCGCGGCGGGCTCGCAGGCCGGAACGTTGCAGGCGGGGATAGTGCAGGCCGAGACGTCGCCGCGGCAGCAATTCTCGGTCAGATAGGCCAGCAGCCGGTTCATCGTGTCGTACTCGGCCACATAGATCAGCGACCGCCCCTCGCGGGTGAAGGCGACCAGCCCGGCGTGGCGAAGCTGGCTCAGGTGAAACGACAGCGTCGCCGCCGGTAACCCCAGCCGCTCCCCGATCTGCCCCGCCGGCATCCCCTCGGTCCCCGCCTGCACCAGCAGCCGATAGATATCGAGCCGACTCTCCTGCGCGAGCGCCCCGAGGGCGTCTATGGCGGCCGTCTTATCCATATTTCCAGAATAATGGATATGTGGGGCGCGTCAAGGGCGGTGGGGCACCGGTAGCTTGCCAGCGTAGTGGTCAAAAATACGCCCGGCCCTAAGTACTTTCCAATTAAGAGGCGCCAGTCGAGGTCTTTAAGTGCTTGGTCGTCTACTGATTTTAATCTATTCGACAGCCATACTTTTATAGACCCGGCCTCGATTTCCTCAAGGAACATTACCGGCTCTATAGAGGTGTCGATAGCGTCGCACAAAACGTGGTCGAGGCGTTGCAACGCACGGATCATCGCGTCCGCCGTTTGGAACACCCGCTCCGGGCTTCCGATTCCCTTCTTGAAGTCGATATAGAGGGCGAAATCCGCCTGCTCCGGCCCTTCGGGCCGGGTGGTCGTTAGCGTAATTTCACCTCCCATTGCCATGGCTGATTTTACCAGTGAGGGAGTCCGGCACCTAGCGGCTTGGTGCGACTGCTACATAAATTCCGCTACTGCACTCTTTCCTTATCCATCTTCGATGGCGACCGTCATCACGCGGCTATCGTTGCCGATCACGTCGCCGGGAGGCCACTCGCCCTCAGGTTCTCAGGGCACGAATGACCTCCTTCTCGATATGGCAGATGGAGCATTCACCCCGCTCTTGCGTGAAGTCGGAGGTTGTCGCCAGCGCCGCGGTAATCTGGGCCGGGTGGGCAGTCTTGTTGATCCAGCCGAGCCCTTCGGCGATGCACTTGTTGCAGATCGCGCCGGGACTGCGCGCGGTTATGAAGTCGTCGACCTCCTGCGGACGCGACATGCCACACCTCCCCATAATTAACGCTGAGCATACGGAGCTCTTCATCGGCTTCACCGGCCACGCGTCAAACGCCGGCTTTCTCGCGATAGCGGCTCACCGTGTCGCGAAGACGATCATTGACCGGCTGCGGATTCATCAGCGCGTCGACGAACACCTCGCTGTCGCGGACGGAGAGCGCGAGCCGGTGATGTTCCTCGATCGCCCGCCGGGCGGCGTCCTGCACGCTCGTCAGCACGAAGTCGGTCGGGGTCCGCCCCTGCAGCGCGGCCGCCCGCTCGATCAGTCTCTTCTGCTCGGCCGTGACACGCGCCTCCAGGCGCTCCGTCCGAATGCGCCCTCTGGTTGATTCTGATGCTACATTGGCCACGGCTTATCCTCCCAGCAAAATGCACGGACGATGCCGGGCCACCTCAAGACGGCGGGATGCAACCGATGGGCGGATCATCGCCGGACACGCTTCGTTTTCGCCGACCGCTACGCATTCCTCAACTGCTCGCCCGAAACATGGAACACGCCCTTAATTTGTCGCGGATCGCGCACGCAGATCTGAATGTGCGTCTTCTCGCGGAAGCCCGCACCCGGATATATCTCGTCGCCCTCGAGGAACACACCGCGCACCGAATCGAACGGCGACAGGCCGCCGCGTGCCCGGATTTCGTGGATATGATTTATGACCGCGCAGTCCAGATTGCGTAACAGCCGATCGTCACCCAGCCTGTTGTTCGGCAATCGCTGTCCGGCGGACGACAGATAGGAATTGAGATCGTCGTATGCGTCCTTGACCGCAGATACGGCCGTTGAGGTCAGAAGGTCCAGGCAGAACCCCAGATCTATGACCGCGCCGACGACGCAGGGATCGTCCACCTGCTGGTGCCGGCCCTTTAGCTCGGCCGCAAACTGCATGCCGCGCAGCGGGTTGGACTCCCAAAAATAGATGCCGCTGCCCAGCCAGTCGTAATCGTTCGCGCTGGCTACGAAGGGCTCGCCCGCGACGAGCTTGGCGCCAACCGCGCGTTCGCAGCCGTGGAAGCCGAGGACGAAACTGGTCGCGAGCCTGTGCACCTATTGGCGGTCGGCAGTCCCGCGCAGCGCCGCGGTCAGTTCCCCCGCGGCGTCCAATACGCCCTCGCTTCTCAGCAACTCCCGCGCCTTCTCCGGCGTCGCGTGAGCCTCACGCACACGTTGGATCGCGCGGCGAAACTCCTGCAATTCCTGCTCGCTCATGCGTATCCTCCGCTCATCCGCCGTATATGGTGGCGGTGCGCCATTAACAGGCGGTTTGGTTTGCCGTTCCTGCCTGCGCCGAGTATGACCGCGCCCCACTCCTCGTCAATTCTGGCGTCGCCGCAGCCGCCGTTCAGCTTATAGAACGCGCCCGCTTCAGGGCAGCGTCCTCAAACCGCCTTCCGCCTCCGCCACTCCCCCGCCGCCGGCCGCTCAAGCCCCATATTCTCCCGCAACGTCGCACCCGTGTACTCCTTGCGGAAGATCCCCCGCCGCTGGAGTTCCGGCACGACCAGGTTCACGAAGTCCTCGTACGCGCCGGGGATGTGCGTCGCCCCCACCACGTAGCCGTCGCAGCCGCGCTCGACGAACCACTGCTCCATCTTGTCGGCCACCTGCTTGGGCGTGCCCACCGTCGGGTGGCGCATCAGGCCGCGGCCGGTCGCCTGGATGAAGTCGCGCGGCGTCGGGTTCTTCTTGCCGCTGACCTGCAGCACGCGGTCGCGCATCGTCTGCATGCCGGAAATGCCGGCGACCTCCTCGTCGGTGAAGGGCTCGTCCATGCCCTTGGTGGCGAAGTCGAAGTTCAGCGCCTCGGACAGCAGCGACAGCGAGTCGATCTCCAGGGCCAGGGCCTGGATCTTCGCGCACTTGTCCTCGGCCTCGCCCTGGGTGGGCGCCACGATGGCGTGCAGGACGTTGCACATCTTGAACTGCTCGGGGTCGCGGCCGGCCGCCGCCACGGCGGCCTTCTGCGCCGCATATTCGCGCTTGGCCTGCTCCAGGTCGCGATAGGCCACGAAGATCACCTCGCCCCACATGGCGGCGAACCGCCGGCCGCGGCCGCTCGATCCGGCCTGGATGATGACCGGATGGCCCTGTTCCGAGCGCGGCACGGTGAACGGCCCGCGCGAGGTGAAGAAGCGCCCCTTGTGGTCCAGCCGGTGCACCTTCTCGGGGATCGCGAAGACGCCGCTCTCGCGGTCCTGGACGATGGAATCGTCCTCCCACGTGTCCCAGTGGCCGAGCACCACCTCCATGAACTCGTCGGCGCGGTCGTAGCGCAGGTCGTGCTCCATGTGGCGCGCCTGGCCCATATTCTCCGCCTCGCCGTCGTTGACCGAGGTCACGACGTTCCAGGCCGCCCGGCCGTGCGTCATCAGGTCGAGCGTGCCGAAGGTGCGGGCGACGTCGAACGGCTCGAAGTAGGTGGTCGACGCGGTCGAACCGAGGCCGAGCCGCGTCGTCGCCATGCCCATCACGGTCAGGATGGTCAGCGGGTCCATCTTCACGCAGCGGATGCCGTGCTTGACGGTGTGTGCATGGTCGCGGCCGTACATGTCCGGCATCGACAGGCGGTCGTCGAAGAAGCCCAGGTCGAACTTGCCCGCCTCCAGCACGCGCGCGATGTGCTGGTAATATTCCGGCGACCAGGAATCCCGCCGCGCCTCCGGGTGCCGCCAGGATGCGGCGAAGTCGCTGCAGTTCTGCGCCTGAAGGAACGCCACCAACGCCATCTGCCGCATGAAACTCTCCCGCGTGTTGTCCGGACAGCAGACTAAGGCCTCCGGCGCGTTCGCGCTACGCGGCGGCGAAGCCTACGGCCAGGGGCGCTACGGCCGCACGCCGACCGCACAGTGCATCGGGTGCGCCATGAACAGCAGCCCGTCCGCCGCCGCCGCGTCGCGCGCCGCCTGCCAGATGCGCGTTTCCGCCGCATCGAGCTGCGCCAGGACGTGGTCCTCGCGATAGCGCCAGATCGGCCCCTGCGGGTGGTCGAGCGTCACCAGCGACGGGAAGCAGACGAGGTCGGCCAGCCCCTGCGCGCGCATCCTGCGGTAGAGGCTGCCGTCGGCCACCCCCGCCGGCGACACCGACTGCGGCGGCGTCTCGATGCGCGCGCGCAGGCCCTCCGGCACGGCGACGTGCCACCATTGCGGCAGGTCGATCGAGCGGACGATCACGCCCACCCGGCCGCCCGGCTTCACCACCCGCATCAGTTCGGCGATGGCGCGGTCGGCGTCGCATTCCTCCAGGACGGTGATCGAGAAGGCGCAGCCGAACGTCGCGTCCGGGAAGGGCAGGGCCTCGGCGTTGCCCTCGCCGAAGCGGATCCGCCCGTCGAGCCCGTCGGCGGCCGCCAGCGCCGCCGCCTCGCGCAGCAGGAACGGGTTGGCGTCGACGGCGGTGATGGGGTTGGCCGTGCCCAGCCGCCGCGCCAGCATCCGGTCGAGCGAGCCGGCGCCGCAGCCCACGTCGAGAATCGCCTCGCCCGGCTGCGGGTCCATCACGTCGATCAGCGTGCGGAACATGGCGGCATAGGTCGGCGCCTTCGCCCGGTCCTCGAGTGCCGCCACGCCGCCCAGATGCGGCCCGCCCAGCACGATCACCGTGAAGCGCTCGGCGAGGGCGGGGATCGCCGGGTCCCACTGCGACGGCGCCAGGAAGAAGGGCAGCAGGACCAGCGCCGGCCCGCTGCCGGTCATCCGGTAGGTGATGCCGGCGACCGTCCCTTCACGCGCCGCGCCGTGCGGCTCGTCCGCCTCGCGCCGGCCGAGGAAGCCCGTCATCCATCCCGCCACCGCCGCGGTCCGGTCGGCCACGACGTCGGCCCATCCCGGTGCCGCATAGTCCGGCAGGACCTCGCGCGCGGCCCCCGCCAGCCGCTCCGCCGCCCGCGCCGTCACCGCATGGGTCAGCCCCTCCGACCCCGCGATCATCAGCAGCCGGCCGCCGAGCCCCGCGAACGGCGCCGGGTCGAGCCGGCTCGGGGTGCAGAGGACGAGGCCCCCGATCCGCCCGGCATGGTCGGCGGCGAGGCCGGCGATGTCGCCCGGCATCTGCGCCGCCACGTGCGCCGTCCGCAGCCCGAGATGATCGAGCAGCGCCAGCAGCCGTTCCGTGGTGTTCTGGCCGTCCGCTTTCGGCATACGCTATACCTCCCCGATGCGGGCCGTTCGCTCGCGGGCCCTTGCGCCGTGTCTCCGGCCGACCGGACAATAGGGCCGAAACTTCTCCCGCACGAGACAGGCAGCACGATGACCCAGGACGAGGAATTCGGCTTCGCGCCCGATTACGACGCGCCGATCCCCTACATGAAGCGGACGCGCGACTATTACGTCACCCTGGGCTACGGCACGCCCTATCGCTGGGCGCACTGTCTCGACGTGCCGTTCACGCCGCTGGCGAAGCCGCTGTCGGAATGCCGCGTCGGCCTGATCACCACGGCGGCCCCCTACGATCCGCCGAAGGGCGACCAGGGTCCGGGCGCGCCGTACAATTCCGCGGCCAAGTTCTACACGGTCTATTCCGGCGACACGTCGCAGGAGCACGACCTGCGTATCTCGCACATCGGCTACGACCGCGTGCACACCAGGGCCGAGGACAGCCGCGCCTGGTTCCCGCTGCAGGCGATGCGCGACGCGGTGGCCGCCGGCCGCATCGGCTCGTTGGCACCCCGCTTCCATGGCGCCCCGACCAACCGCAGCCACCGCACCACCATCGACCAGGACCTGCCGGAGCTGCTGAAGCGCTGCCGGGAGGACCAGGTCGACGCCATGGTGCTGGTGCCGAACTGCCCGGTCTGCCACCAGACGGTCAGCATGGCGGCGCGCTATCTCGAGGAGAACGGCATCCCGACGGTCGTCATGGCCTGCGCGCGCGACATCGTCGAGCATTGCGGCGTGCCGCGCCTGATGTTCAGCGACTTCCCGCTCGGCAACGCCGCCGGCAAGCCGCACGACCCGAAGTCCCAGGCCGACAGCCTCGAACTGGCGCTGAAGGTCCTGGAGAGCGCCCCCGGCCCGCGCACCACCGTCCAGTCGCCCCAGCGCTGGAGCGAGAGCGGCGAATGGAAGCTCGACTATTCGAACATCGAGCGGCTGAGCGACGAGGAAATCGCCAAGCGCCGCGCCGAGTTCGACCGCCAGAAGGAAATCGCCAAGAACATCCGCGTCGAAACCCTGCCCGAGAAGGAAAAGGTTTCGGCCTGAGGCGGAGCCGCTACGGCTTCAGCTTCGCCACCTCGTCCCTGAGCGCCGCGGCGATCCGCGTGTAGGGATTGTCGCCGTCGCCCCGCGCCTCCAGGGCCTTCGCATCGAGCGGCGGCCCGATGCGTATCCGCACCTTCGTCGGCCGCGGCAGGGAGCGGCCGCGCGGCATGGCGGCGAAGGTGCCGTCGATCCAGACCGGCAGGACCGGCGCACCCGTCTCCGACAGCAGCCGCCCGATGCCCGGCAGGAAGCGCTGGATCTCGCCGTCCGGCGAGCGCCAGGATTCCGGGAACCAGATCAGCGCGTTGCCGCGCTTGAGCGCCTCCGTCCCCATGGCGAGTGCGGCCGCCGGCGTGCGCTCGTCGACCGGGAAGACGTGCAGCGGCCGCATGAGCGCGCGGCGGATCGGCCCGCCGTGCAGGCGCTGCGCGTCGCCGCCCCAATAGACCCGCCGCATGAAGTCGAGCGGCAGCGCCGCCCCCATCACCGGCGGGTCCAGGTCGCTCGCATGGTTGGCGGCGAGCACGCAGGGGCCCTCCGCCGGCAGATGCTCCAGCCCCTCGACCTCGACCCGGAACAGCAGGCGCATCAGCGCCCGGTTCGTCGCGAACGCCGCCGTGCCGAACGCCCGGCCGGCCGGGCCGACCGGCTCGAACCAGCGCAGGTCCTCGGCCGACACTGCCGCCACCGCGGGCCGGTCCGCCGCCGTGCCGACCCGGTTCAGCAGGTCGCGCACCGTCTCCGACGCGGCCAGGTCCTCCTCGGTCAGCGCCACCCCGGCGCGCTGCTCGACGTCGAGCGCCAGCGTCATCCACTCCAGCGAGTCGATCCCCAGGTCGAGCGTCGGGCTGGAATCCATCGACAGGCCGCGCTCGGCATAGCGTTCGGTCAGGATCTTCCACACCTCGGCCGCCGGCCCGCCGGCGATCAGGCCGCGGCCCTCGGGCGACGGGGCGACGGCGCGCGGCCGCGTCTCGCCGCGCCGCGCCCGCTCGTACAGGTCGCCCAGGCGGAAGCGCTGATACTTGCCCAGGCGCGTGCGCGGCAGCGGCTCGCGGCTGACGGCGAAGCCGGACAGGCGCTGGTAGGACGGCAGGCCGCGCGCCTTGTCGGCCAGCGTGATCCGCACCACGTCCTCGGCGCGCGTATAGCCGGACGCCCGCATCGCCTCGGCGTCAGGCACGACGATCGCGACCAGCGCGCCGTTGCGCTCCAGCACGGCCAGTTCGCGGAAGAAGGGGCTGTCGCCGTAGACCTTCTCCAGCTCGTCCGGGAAGACGTTCTTGCCGCCGCCCAGGACGATCAGCTCCTTCGACCGGCCGGTGACGTAGACGAAGCCCTTGTCGTCCAGCCGCCCCAGGTCGCCGGTACGGAACCAGCCGTCCTCGGTGAAGGCCGTCGCGTTCGCCTCGGGATTGTCGCGATAGCCCGCGAACACGCTGGCGCCGCGCAGCAGGATCTCGCCTTCGCCGGCGCCCTCGGACCCGGTCTCCCCCGCCAGGGGCGGCGCGATGCGGATCTCGCCGCCCTTCAGCGGCCGTCCCTCGCTGCCGATGATCTTGGCGCCCGGCACGTTGCCGGTGAAGATCGACGCCGTTTCCGCCAGGCCGTAGCCGCTCAGCACCTCCCAGCCCAGCGCCTCCAGCCGGTGGAACACCGCCGGCTCCAGCTGCGCCCCGCCGGAGATCATCACCCGCAGCTCGGGTCCGATCTGCCGGTGCAGGCCGGCCAGCAGGACGCGCCCCGCCTTGATCCCGAACCGCCGCCGCAGCACGTCCGACAGGGCGACCAGCGCCCGGAACAGCGTCTTCGCGACCTTGCCGCGCGCCGCGACCCGCCCCTCCAGCCCGCCGACCAGCGCGGTATAGAGCCGCGGCACGCCGATCATGATGGCGACCTTGGCCGCCTGGAGCGCCCTGATGATCTGCGGCCCGGCCACCGCCTCCGGGAAGACCACCGCGCCGCCGCCCGACAGCGGCGTGAACAGGCCCACGACCAGCGGATAGACGTGGTGCAGCGGCAGCGGCAGCAGCACCCGGTCGCCCGGCCGCACGATGTCCAGCGACACCATCGCCTCGACGTTGGCCGCGATGTTGGCCCAGGTCAGGTAGAAGCTCTTCGGCGCACCCGTGGTGCCGGACGTGTAGACCAGCGTCGCCCGGTCCTCGGGCCTAAGCTCCGGCAGCCCCACGATCTCCTCCGCGAAGACCAGCCGCCACGACCGCTCGTGCCGCTCCGCCTCGCCGTCGTCCAGCACCAGCGCGTCGATGCCCAGCCGCTCCGCCACGGCCAGGTGCGCCGGCGACACGAACACCAGCCGGCAACCGGCGTCCTTCAGGTAGGTCGCCGCCTCCTCCTCGCCGGCCAGGTCGTCCAGCGCCACGCCGACGCACCCCGCCGCCGCGATGCCCAGCCGCGCCACCGCCCAGTCCGGCCCGTTCGGCGCGATCAGCCCGACATGCTCCCCCCGCGCCGCCCCCGCGGCGACCAGCCCGGCCGCGAGCCGCCGCGCGTCCCCGGCCAGCTCGGCGGCACTCGTCGCGGTCAGGGCATCGCCCGCGACCGTCACCAGCGCCGCCTCACCCCCCCGCGCCGCCAGCGCGTCGAGCAGGGCGGTCAGCGACCAGTTCTCGGACAGGTTCCGCGTTCCGGGCGTCATTCGGGCTCCTGGCTGGTTCGCACGGCCGTCGTTGCGAACTTAGCCCTTCCCCCCATGATTACGAGGCCGGCCCCGCTTCACTGTCGCCCCCGGACCCAGCGACCCCCCTCACTGTCATCCCCGGACGCAGCGAAGCGGAGATCCGGGGATCCACGCCGAGCACTCAGGCTGTCCCTTGGATCCCCGGGTCGGCGGGGCTCCGCCCCTTGCCCGGGGATGACATCGAGGAGCGCCCCCCAACCGGCATTGCGAGGCGTGTAGCGCCCCGCACCGTCATTGCGAGGCGCGCAGCGACGAAGCAACCCAGGGCCGCCGCCTGAGCGCTCGCCCTGGGTTGCTCCGCTGCGCCCACCCCCACGGAAGGGAATTACCCCCGATACCCCGGCTCCTCCCTATCCAAGATCCGCCGGATCGCCGCCAGGTGCCGGTGCGCCTGGGACCCGCTTTCGCTCACCATCTGCTGCGCCGTGCGCTGCACCACCGCGTCGGGCAGGCGGCGCAGGGGCAGGCCGGTCGACCGCGCCAGCACCTGCGCCTTCGCCGCCCGCTCCAGGTAATAGAGGTCGTCGAAGGCCTGGGCGATCGTCGGCCCGGTCACGATGACGCCGTGTGCCGCCAGGAAGGCCACCGACCGGTTGCCCAGCGCCGCGGCCAGCCTGTCGCCCTCCGAATTGTCCAGGGCGAGGCCGCCATACTCGTCCTCATACGCGATGCGGTCGTGAAAGCGCAGGGCGTTCTGCTCCACCATCTCCAGCCGCCCGCCCTCGACCAGGCACAGGGACAGGGCGTAGGGCATGTGCGTGTGCAGCACGCAGCGCGCCGCCGGGTTGCTCAGGTGGATGCGCGAATGGATGAAGAAGGCCGTCGCCTCCACCTCCAGCGGCCCGTCCGGCCCCGCCTTGGCCTCCAGCACGTTGCCCGCGGCATCGGCCAGCACCAGGTCGCTCGCCGTCATCTCCGCCCAGTGGATGCCCAGCGGATTGACCAGGAACCGCTCGCCCCTCTCGTCCACGGCGACGCTGAAATGATTGCAGATCCCCTCGTGCAGCCCCAGCCGCGCCGCCCAGCGCAGCGTGGCGGCCAGGTCGACGCGGAGGGAGGAGAGGTCGGTCATGGCGGTGCCCGTTCCGGAGGAGTGTGTGGACGGGAGTATGGCATAGGAAGGGGCGGGAGGGGCAGGGCGTCCTCCCAGAATCCCGGACGCGGAATGCCACGTCCCTGACTAAAAATCCATATAGTCTGTACAGCGCCATTCCAATGTGCTTGAAGGTAATAGTGAAATCGTCCAGCGTGCCGCCGATGAAAATCGAAAAGCTTGCCATCAAGAATTTCCGCTGCTTCGGCCCGGGGGGAGCGACTATTCGACTGCGGCGTTGCCTAACTGCCTTCGTCGGCAACAACGGCTCTGGCAAGACTGCCGCGTTTCAGGCGCTGTCCCGGCTCTTCGGTGTTACTCCCGGGCAGCGCTCAGTCCGGAAACAGGACTTCCATCTTCCCGCAAATCGCCAGGAGCTTCAGTCGGGCGCGACGCTTTCGGTCGAAGTCATTCTCGGCTTTCCGGAGCTGGAGGGTCTCGACGAGGACGAAGCTGCAGACGCTGTTCCTGAGTTCTTTCTTCAGATGGCGGCTTCCGCGCCGGGCGCGCCGCTGAAAGTGAGGATGAGGCTTGAGGCCGCTTGGACCGACGACGGGACACCGGACGGCAGTGTCGAGGAGGACGTCCGTTGGATCAGGACGTTGGATAACGAATTCGAGTGGGACGAGTGCGAGCGCGTCCAGGCGGTTCAACGCGGTTGCATCCAACTCATTTACGTCCCGGCAGCACGGGACGCGACAGCGCAGGTGACCGCGCTTCTCAAGGGCCGTCTCTGGCAGGCCGCAAGGTGGTCGGACGGATTTCGGGAGGGAATCGTTGCTAGCGCGGAGACCATCCAACAGCATTTTGAGCGCGAGGAGCCCGCACGCTTCGTCATCGAACGTCTCTCGAAGCGCTGGAGCCAGGTGCACGAAGCCGATACGGATACGACGCCAGCGCTGCGCTTGGTCGAAAGTCGGTTTGAGGAAATGGTCCGTAAGGCGGAATTCGTCTTCTCACCGGACGAAGCAGGACAGGATCGCGCCCTCGCCGATCTCAGCGACGGGCAGCGCTCGCTCTTTCACATCGCGCTGACGGCCGCGACGCTCGAGGTCGAGAAGGATGCGTTCGCGCAGCCTCCGGCGGCATGCTCGTTCGATCAGGAGAAGCTGCGGCGGACGAGCCTTACCTTCCTTGCCATCGAGGAGCCGGAGAATAGCCTCTCGCCCTTCTTCCTCTCCCGCATTGTCATGCTGGCCCGCGAGATCGGCGATCTTACGTCCGCGCAGGTCGCGCTATCGAGTCATTCTCCAGCCATCCTCAGTCGCATCGAGCCCAAGGAGGTACGCTATTTCCGGCTCGACCGTCGCCAAAGGCGGGCTTCGGTCAGGCGACTCACGCTCCCCCAGGACGACGAAGAGGCGAGCCAGTATGTGCGTCTCGCCGTCAAGGCGTATCCGGAGCTCTATTTCGCCCGCTTTGCAATCCTTGGCGAGGGGGATTCCGAACGCCTCCTGATCCCGCGGATCGCGGAGGCCATGGGCGTGCAACTCGATCCCTCTTTTGTGCCGGTCGTGCCGCTAGTGGTCTGAATCCAACGTTTGATGCCCGCGCCTGACGGCGGCGATGATGGCGTCGGGGTCGGCAGTCCAGGTGAAGGGCTTGGGTTCGTTGTTGTGCTCGCGCACGAAGCGGTTGATGGCGGCC
>Ga0209643_1000410_pt1 | contig 83180 bp, 74 predicted proteins | sample AutmiccBRH37_all_FD_187383 | JGI IMG/M metagenome (GOLD analysis project Ga0209643, IMG submission 187383) | Deep subsurface microbial communities from Mt. Terri, Switzerland - Autotrophic microbial communities BRH/37_all (SPAdes) (version 2) | ecosystem: Environmental > Aquatic > Deep... | reverse complement strand
AGCTTCATCAGCGGCGGGCGCGCCAGCGTCCGGTCGGCCCTGTTCATGGGGGCCATGGTCGCCGCACGCTACAACCCAACCCTCAAAACCTTCCGCGACGATCTGATCGCCCGCGGAAAACCAAAGATGCTCGCCCTCATCGCCGTCGCCAGAAAACTACTCACCATCCTCAACGCCATCATCAGGGACAAAAAATCATGGCAGACCGCTTGACCCCCAAGACAGTCGCTGAGCGAAGTCGAAGGATGGGCGTGAGCGAGACATGGGTTCAGCCCGGCTCGTCCTTCGATCCCTGCCTGCGCAGGGACAGGCTTCGCTCAGGATGAGCTTGTTTGGGAAGCGGGACGGGAGTCAGCCGCGCGCCTTGAACCAGGGCGTGATGCGGGCGAGGGCATCTTCGACTTCCGGTGTGGAGACGGCGAATGAGAAGCGCATGAAGCGGTGGCCGTCGACCGGGTCGAAATCGACGCCGGGGGCGGTGGCGACGCCGGTGTCTTTCAGCAGCTGCATGCAGAATTCCAGGCTGTCATCGGTGAAGCGCGAAATGTCAGCATAGATGTAGAAGGCGCCGTCCGGCGGGGCGATGCGTTCGAGGCCGAGGGCGGGCAGGGCGGCGAGCATGAGGTCGCGATTGTGCGTGTAGGTCTGCACATGGCCTTCCAGTTCGTCGCGGCAATCCATGGCGACGAGACCGGCATGCTGGGACAGGGACGGCGCGGTGAGGAACATGTTGCCGATATACGCAGCGACGCGGCTGGCCATGTCGTCCGGCGAAACGATCCAGCCGAGGCGCCAGCCCGCCATCGAGAAATATTTCGAGAAGGAATTGATGACGAAGGCATCGGCCGTGTGCTCGAGGATCGAGGCCGTGCGCGGGCCATAGGAAAGGCCGTGATAGATTTCGTCGGAGATGATGCGGATGCCGCGCGCGGCGCAGACGGCCACGATGGCGGCGAGTTCGGCCTCGGGCAGGATGGTGCCGGTCGGGTTGGCGGGGCTGGCGATGATGAGGCCGGCGGGAGCGGGATCGAGCGCGGCGATCTGGGCGGCGGTCAGCTGGAAGCGGGTCTCCTCGCCGCATTCGATTTCGGCGGGGACAAGGTTCAGCGCGCGCAGCGTGTTGCGGTAGGCGACATAGCCCGGCCGGGCGAGGGCAACCGTGTCACCCGGCGCGAAGGCCGACGACAGGGCGAGCACGAGGGCGGGCGAGGCGCCGCAGGTGATGGCGAGGCGGCGGGGCGTGACCTCGACCCCGTAAGTGTCGCTATAGTGCTGGCAGATGCGTGCCTTGAGGGCCGGGCTTTCCCAATAGCCCATCGATTCAGTGTCGAGAATCCTGTGCGCGGTTTCAACGGCGCGTCTCGGCGCGCCCGTCGATGGCTGGCCAAATTCCATATGGATGACCGAGCGCCCTGCGGCCTGCAGCTCGTGGGCAAGGCGGCTGACGGCAATTGCGCGGAAGGGGGCGACATCCTGGCTCAATGGGCTGCTAGGCCTGGCAGCCAGGTGGCGAGGGCGGGAACGGCGGCGACGAGGATGATCATGGCGACCTGAAGGCCGATGAACGGCACGGCACCGCGCCAGATGTCCGTGGTCCTGATCTCGTCCGGTGCTGCGCCGCGCAGGTAGAACAGCGCAAAGCCGAAGGGCGGCGTGAGGAAGCTGGTCTGCAGGTTCAGCGCCATGAGGATGGCCAGCCAGACCGGATCGAAGCCGAGAATGATCAAAGGCGGGGCCACGAGGGGCACGACCACGAACACGATCTCGATGAAGTCGAGGAAGAAGCCGAGGATGAACATGACGAGCATGGTGAGCGCGAGAGCCCCCCATTTGCCGCCGGGGGCCATGTGGAGGATTTCCGCCACCATTTCGTCGCCGCCATAGCCGCGGAAGACGAGGCTGAACAGCGAGGCGCCGATCAGGATGAGGAAGACCATGCTGGTGATGTGCGTGGCGCTGGTGAGGGCGGGCAGGAGCTGGCGCACCTTGCGCAGGACAAGCAGGCCCGCAGCGAAACCGGCGAAGAAAACAAGGCTGGCGAGCAGGGTGAGCACGATGCCGATGGCATTGCCGGCGCTGATGGTTTCGACCCCCGCGCGCAGGTCCATCGTATTGCGCAGCAGAAGGATCGCCGCGATGCTGACGAGACCGGCAAGGAGGAGCGGGGAGAGGCGGCTGTTGGCCTCTTCCGAGAGGCGCAGCCCTGCGAGAAGGACGGCGCCTGCTGCGCCGATTGCAGCGGCTTCAGTGGGCGGGGCGACACCGCCGAGGATGGCGCCGAGCACGGCCACGATCAGCAGGAGCGGCGCGCCAAGGCCGAAGGCGACTTCCTTGACGGTCAGCGGTTCGGTATCTTCGGCGAGCGTGACCGTCGGGCAGGCGGCAGGGCGGAAGAAGGCGGTTACCGCGATGTAGAGCAGGTAGAAGACGACGAGCAGGATGCCGGGAATGAGCGCCCCAGCAAAGAGGTCTCCGACGGAGACGACGCCGGATCCTGCGCCCTTGAGGCTGGCCTGGCTGGCGGCATTGGAGACGGCGTCTGCGAGCAGGATCAGCACGATGGAGGGCGGGATGATCTGGCCGAGCGTGCCTGAGGCGGCAATGGTGCCGGTGGCGAGTTTGGGGTCGTATCCCTGGCGCAGCATGGTGGGCAGGGCGATCAGCGTCATCGTGATGACGGTGGCGCCGACGATGCCGGTGGAAGCGGCCAGCAGGGCGCCCACGAGGATGACGGCATAGCCGAGGCCGCCGCGCACTTTCGCCAGTAGGCGGCTGGCAATGTGCAGCAGGTCTTCCGCCACGCGGGAGCGTTCGAGGATGACGCCCATCAGGACGAACAGGGGCACGGCAACCAGTGTCTGGCTCTGCATGATCGAGCCGCCCTGGATGCGGCTGGGGAAGGCGATCAGGAAAGAGGCGGAGAATGTGCCGGTGGCGATGCCGACAAGGGCGAAGAGGAGGGCGACGCCGCCAAGGGTCAGCGCCACGGAATAGCCCGCCAGTAGGCCAAGGATGGCGCAGGCGAACATGGCGACGGCGAGGATGATCTCAAACTCCATCATGGCCTCCCCCGGTTTCGCCTTCGATGGGCGTGGCGGCGGGCGCCAGCGCGCCCGTCAGCCGGAGCGCCGCTTTCAGCGCCACGGAGAGGCCCGCCCCCATCAGCAGGATCGCGAAAACGGGCACGAGCGTCTTGAACAGGAAGAGGATCGGCAGGCCATCGGATTCGCGGGAGCCTTCGAGCAAGGACCATGAGCGGGTCAGGCCCTGTTCGCCATTGGTGATGAGGCGCAGGCAGATGGGGAAGAGGAAGAGATAGGTGCCGACAAGCTCGATCCAGTTGCGCCCTGACTCGCCAAAGCGGGGACGCAGGATGTCGACCCGGACATGGGCATCATCGCGCAGGGCGGCGGCCGAGCCGAGCATGAACATGGCGGCGAAGGCGTAGATGACGATCTCGCTGAGCCAGGTGAAGGAGAGGCCGAACGCATAGCGCAGAATGACAACCGCGAGCTGTGAGACGACCAGCAGGAGGGCGCTGAAAATGGCGGCGTTGAGCGCGGCGCCGGACAGGGCATCAAGGCCCGCGATCATGCGTTTGGCGAGACCGTCGAGCCTTCCCGGCAAGGCCACGGCGATCAGGGGCACGAGGAAGAAAGGCAGGCACAGGATGCCGATGACCTTCAGCCAGTCACCGATCAGCAGGAAAACACCGGGATCCACCATCTGCCCCGCCAGCCTATTTGCCGAGTTCGCGGGCAGTATAATAGGCGCCGTCGGAAACCGACGCCCAGCCGCGCATGAGTTTCAGGCTTGTCTCGAAGCTCTCATAGATGCGCCTTTCGATACCATCCCGGCCGCTGGCGGCGCGGACATCCGCGGCGGCTTCGGCCATACGCGCAACGACTTCCGGCGGGAATGACCGCAGTTTCGTGCCGTGTTCGCGCACGAGCAGGTCGAGATAGACCGAGTTCTGGTAGGTGAATTCGCCAAGCGATGTGTGGTTGGTCGCCTCGCAGGCCGCCGTGATGATGGCCCTTTCGCCCGGTGTGAGGCCTTCCCACACTTTGAGATTGATGCCGACGGCGAGGCTGGCGCCCGGTTCGTGGAAGCCGGGGCCGTAATAGTAAGGCGCTTCGCGGTGGAAGCCGAGGGCGTAGTCGTTCCACGGGCCCACCCATTCGGTGGCGTCGATGGAGCCGGTCTGCAGGGCCTGATAGATTTCGCCGCCCGACAGTGAGATGGCCGATCCGCCGAGGGCCCGCAGCACGTCGCCGCCCTGGCCGGGAATGCGCATTTTGAGGCCGACCAGATCATCCAGGCTGTTGATTTCCTTGCGGAACCAGCCGCCCATCTGGTGGCCGGTATTGGCGCCCTGAATGGCCTTGACGCCGAACTGGCCGGAGAGTTCGTCCCAGAGTTGCTGGCCGCCGCCGAAATCGATCCAGCCCATGATCTCCTGGGCCGTCATGCCGAAGGGCACGGCGGTAAAGAAGGGGAAGGCGGTGGACTTGGCCGTCCAGTAATATTCGGCGCCGTGATACATGTCGGCCGAACCATTGGCGACGGCATCGAAGCTTTCAAAGGCGGGCACCAGCTCGCCGGCGGCGAAAACCTTGATCTCCATCAGGCCATCGGACATGGCGAAGACCCGCTCGGCCACCCGTTCGGCGGCGCGCCCGAGGCCCGGCAGGCCCTTGGGCCAGGTGGTGACCATGTTGAACTTGCGGCGGCTGCGGTTGATCTTCGCGGGGGCGAGAACCTGCGCGGCTTCCGGGTTGGCAAACGCGGCGGCGGCTCCGGCTGCGCCGAGCAGGCCGGCGCCAACCATATTGCGTCGGTTGATCATGCATGGTCCTCCCCAGCGACCCGCCCTGTCATGAATCAGGGACTATTCGTCGTCTCTTAGCGTTCGCCACTGGTCGCCGTCCAGCACTTCGAGGGGCTTGTAGCGACGCTTGTAGTCCATCTTCGGGCTGCCTTTGACCCAATAGCCGAGATAGACGTGCGGCAAGCCGAGGTCCTGGGCGTGCCGGATGTGGTCGAGGATCATGAAGTGGCCGAGGCCGCGCGATTCCATCGCCGGGTCGAAGAAGGTGTAGACCATCGAGAAACCGTCGCGCAGGACATCGGTGATCGACACCGCGATCAGGGGCGCGTCACTATCGGTGCCGTCACGATACTCGAAGATCAGGCTCTGCACCGGGCTGCCGCCGACCATGGTGACATAGTCGCGATAGGTCATTTCGGACATGCCGCCCTTGTCGTGGCGGGTTTTCACATAATCGCGAAGCAGGCGGAACTGTTCGCGCGTGGCGACGGCCTGGACCGGCGAGCGCACCAGCGAGGCATTGCGGGCGATGGCGCGGCGGTCATTGCGGGACTGGATGAATTCGCGCGTCGGCACGCGCACGCTGCGGCAGGCATTGCAGCGCGGGCAGGCGGGCCGGTAGGCGATGGTCTGGCTGCGTCGGAAGCCGGCCTGGCTGAGCGAATTGTGGATCGAGTCGGCGTCAGAGACGGCGAGATTGGTGAAAGCTTTGCGCTCGCGCATGCCGGGCAGATACGGGCACGGGCTGGGGTTCGTCACGTAGAAACGCAACGAGCGCTCGAGCCCGGCAGGCAAAATGTTGGAGTCCGTGAACTTCATGGTTTGAGACGATACACTTACAGATCAAACCGCCAAGGGGCGAAGATCGTAAAGACACACCAAAGTACCAAAACGAGCGGGGCGCCGAATTTCATGAAATCGCCGAATTTGTAGTGTCCGGGGCCCATGACGAGCATGTTGGTCTGGTAGGCGAAGGGGGTGGCGAAGCTGCAATTTGCCCCGTAGATCACGGCCAGAAGGAAGGGTAACGGGTCGCTGACGCCGAGTTCGGACGCCGCCGACAGGGCAATCGGCGAGAACAGGATCGCGGTGGCGGCATTGGTCAGCAGGTTGGTCAGGATGGCGACGCTGATGAACAGGGCCGAGAGGACCGCCAGCGTGCCGTACGGCGCCGCGAAGTTCACCACCGCATGTGCAATGGCTGCTGCAGCACCAGTCTTTTCAAGCGCCATGCCCATGGCGAGGGCCGCCCCGATGACAAGGAAGATGCGCAGGTCCAGCGAACGGCTGGCCTGGCGGGTGTTGACGCAGCCTAGAACCAGCATGGCGACGGCCGCCAGGACCGAGGCGTGAAGGATGGAGATGACACTGGTGGCGGCGAGGGCGACCATGGCGAGGGCGATGAGGCGGGCGGCGACGGCGCGGGTGGTGAGCGGGATTTCGGTCTGGGACCATTCGAGCAGGATGATGTCGCGGCTGGACCGCAATTCCCGGAAGGCATCGACCGGGCCGCACAGCAGCAGCGTGTCGCCGGATTCGAGCCGGATTTCGCCGAGCTTGGTGCGAATCATGCGGCTGCGGCGCTGGATGCCGAGGGTGACGGCGCGGGTGAGACGGCGGAAACCCAGCATCTCGACCGTGCGCCCGACCATGCGCGAGCCGGGCGCAATGACGGCTTCGGTGAGGGCGAGCGCGCCGGGACGGCTGTTATCGTCGAGGTCGCCGCCGGCCGATTCCCAGACCTGCTGGAGGAAGTCCGGCTGGCGGGCGAGGACGTTCTGGAGGGCGGCGCGGGTGGCGGCGACGATGACGAGGTCACCCGGCTGTAGGGTGATGTCCTCATAGGGCGGCAGGAAGGCGCGTTCGCCGCGCTGGATCATGCGGACGGTCATGTCGGGCAGGTCGGCAAACATGCCTGCGACGGGCTTCTTGCCCTTCAGGAAGTGGCCGAAGGTGACTTCGATCTGGGCGACGAACTGCTTGCCGGAGGGCTGGGCCAGCTCGTCGCTGAGGCCGCGGCGATTGGGCAGGAGGAATTTCGAGAAGATGGCAAGGTAGATAAACCCCGCGCCGGCAAGGATGAGGCCCATGGGCGACTGGTCGAAGAAGCCGAGCTGGCGGCCTTCGATGCGCTGGAAGGCCTCGGCAGCGAGCAGGTTGGTCGAGGTACCGATCAGTGTGGTCATGCCGGCAAAGATCGAGGCGAAGCTGAGCGGCATCATCAGCTTGGATTGCGAGGCATTCATCCGCTTGGCGATGGCGCTCATCACCGGCAGGAACATGATGACGATAGGCGTATTGTTGACGAAGGCGCTGGTCACGAAGACGCCGAGAAAGGCGAGGACGAGCGTGGCAATCGGGCGCTTTTCATAGCCGGCGACGAGCGCCTTTGTCGGCCCGTCGAGGGCGCCGGTCTGGAAGAGGCCCTGGCCGACGACGAGCAGGGCCATGATGGTGATCAGGGCCGGATTGCCGAAGCCGGACAGAAGCTCTGCCGCGCTGATGGGTGAACCGTCTGCGCCATGCGCGCCGGGAATTGTGAACAGCAGGAGCAAAGCCGCCATTACCCCGACAGAGACAAGCTCCATCGGCCAGCGGTCCGACATGTAGAAACCAATTGCAGCGAGAACAACCGCGAGGCTTGCCCACATGGGCCAGTGGGCCAGGAAGTCAGCGATCATCAAGGCTCCGGTTCTTCAGCGCGCACTGTCCCCCATACAGGTTATCAGTCGTGAATGTGAACCAGTATGCTGACGCGGCGGTTTGCTGACAAGTGCGGTTGGCCCGCCTGCAAGGGCCGCGTGTCTGCCAGACCTGTGACAGCGCGGATGCGGGCCGGTGCCAGACCGGCGGCGATCAGGGCGCGGCGGGCCTCATTGGCCCGGTCTGACGAGAGTTCCCAGTTGGAATAGGTCGAGCTGGCACCGCTGAAGGCATCGGTATGACCTTCGATGGACACAGGTTCGGAAAACTGCATCAGGACATGACCGGTTGTCTCGGCAAGGGCGAGGCCGGCTGGCGAGAAGGCACCGCTGCCCGAATCAAACAGCGGATTGCGCGCCGAATCGACAAGGTCGATGCGGACGCCGTCTGCTTCGCGGGCGAGGACAACACTGTCGCCCGCCGCGACAAGGCCCGATTGCTGGCTGAGCGCCGTGAACAGGCGGCCTGCAGCCGAACTGGTTTCAGCCGCCGCTGACTGGGCGGTGGGAGAGGTGTTGCTGTTGAAGTGTTTGGCGATTTCGTCACGGCCCTCGGGAGAGACGCCGCTGATGATCCACATCAGGAGAAAGAATGCCATGAGCGCGGTGAGGAAGTCGGCATAGGCCATCTTCCAGGTGCCCGTTTTGCGGGCAGGCGCGGCGGGCATTCTGCCCGCATACCGCCGAGAGTGAGTGGCAATCGCCATGCGCTCGAAATCCGGTCCTTCTGATCCGATGTGCCAGTCATAGCAGGCCATGGTGAAGGTCAGGTCTAAGGCAAGGGTAGGATTTAGATGAAATTTGATCTAATCCGCCTAGCATAACAGGAGACAGAGACATGGCGCGGACGGCATTCCTTGGACTTGGCGTGATGGGGTTTCACATGGCGGGGCACCTGGCCCGGGCCGGGCATCAGGTCAGCGTCTGGAACCGAACCGGTGCCAAGAGCGCGGCTTGGAAAAAGGCACACAAGGGCGAGGTCGCGAAAGATCCGGCAACCGCCGCCTTCGGCGCGGAATTCGTGTTCCTGTGCCTCGGCGATGACCCGGATGTGCGCACTGTATTTGACGCGCTGGAGCCGAGCCTCGGCGCCGGCATGATCGTGGTCGATCATACGACGGCGTCGGCCGGGCTGGCGCGTGAACTGTATGAGCGGTGCAAGGCCAAGGGGGCGCATTTCATTGACGCGCCGATCTCCGGCGGCGAAGCAGGCGCGGTGAATGGCAAGCTGACCATCATGTGCGGCGGAGACGAGCGTGCCTTCGCGGCGGCCGAGCCGGTGATGGCTGCGTTCGGCAAGTCGATGACGCTGATCGGTGACAGCGGCGCAGGGCAACTCGCCAAGTCCGTCAACCAGATCTGCATTGCGGGAATCGTGCAGGGCCTCGCCGAGGGGCTGCACTTTGCCGAGAAAGCCGGACTGGACGCGGCGAAAGTGATCGCGGCGATCAGTGGCGGTGCGGCCCAGAGCTGGCAGATGGAGAACCGCTGGGAGACGATGGTTGCCGGTCACTTCACGCATGGCTTTGCGGTCGACTGGATGCGCAAGGACCTGCGCATCACGCTGGAGGCAGCACGCGAGAATGGCGCGAGCCTGCCGATGACGGCGACGGTGGACCAGTATTATGCCGACGTTCAGGCGATGGGCGGCGCCCGCTGGGATACGAGCAGCCTGATTGCCCGCCTGAAGCGGGACGCATAGACAGTGCGGCGCCTCGACATCCATCTCGCCAGGGATGCAGCCTGTGACACGGTCATCCGTGCCATCAAGGCAGCGGACCCGATTGACTATGCCGTGATGGAGACAGAGCAGAAAGACCGCTGCCTGATCTCGGTGTTCATGCGCGAAGGCACCAACCAGGTTCTGATGGACAATCTGCAGACCGCGCTGGAGGGGCGCAAAGACTGGCGCATCACGGTGCTGCCAATCGAAGCGACTGCGCCGAAGCTGGAAGAAATCGAGGGAGACAAGGCGGTCCGCGCCGACCAGGCGACCCGCGAGGAATTGTTCTCGGATGTTTCCGACGGCGCGCGGTTTGGCCACAACTTCCTGATCATGGTTGTGCTGTCGACCATTGTGGCGGCGATCGGCCTCAACTCCAACGGCATTGCGGCGGTGATCGGTGCGATGGTGATCGCGCCGCTGCTGGGTCCGATTCTCGGCTTTTCGATGGGTGCGGCGCTGGGCGATTTCGACCTTCTGAAGCGCGGCGGCGCGACGCTGGTCATCGGGATTGGAACGGCGCTGGCGACCGCCTTTGCGATCTCTTTCCTGTTGCCGCTGAACCTGGAGAGTCATGAATTGATGTCACGGGCGGAGGTGCGTATCGACGGACTGGCGCTGGCCATGGCGGCGGGCAGCGCAGCGGCACTGTCCCTGACACAGGGAAAGGGCGAGGCGCTGGTCGGCGTGATGGTTGCCGCCGCCCTTCTGCCGCCGGGTGCGGCGCTGGGCCTGTTTGCCGGCGGCGGGGAATACGGGCTGGCCCTGCGCGCAGCGCTGCTGCTGGCACTGAACGTGGCAAGCCTGATCCTGTCGGCGCTGATCGTGTTCCGGCTGTGCAAAATCCGGCCGCGCAAGTGGATCGAGCAGAAGAATGCGACACGCGCGGTTTGGCTGAATGCCGGCCTGTCGGCCTTCTTCCTGGCCGTGGCCGTGGTCCTGATCCTGCTGCTGGACCTCGGCGCGCAGGTCGAAATAGGCTAAGTGCAGGATACTTTGGACCTTTTTGTCCCAAGGGTGTAGGGTGGGCTTTCCGCCCACAATAAAGGACTCAGTCGCACCCCTTATGACCGTAGTAGATACTGCCCTGAAAGCCCCGAAAACCCGTGTTGAACGCTATGTTGCCAGCCTGAGCGACCCTCAGCGCAAGGCCGAAGCCGAAGAGTTGCTGGCCATGTTTGGCCGCGCAACGGACCTTCCGGCCACGATTTGGGGAACCAGCAAGGTCGGCTATGGCCGTTATGCCTATGAGATGCCAGGCGGGCGCAAGAGCGAGTTCATGATGGCGGGCTTCGAGCCGGCCAAGAAGCATGTCGTGGTTTACCTTTCGCCGGACTTCGAGGACTTCACCGCGCCGCTGGAAATCCTCGGCAAGCACGAGAAGGGCAAGTCCTGCGTCTTCATCAAGGCACTGAAGGATGTGAACCTTGAGGCGCTGGAGGAACTGGTCCGGCTCGGACTGGCGTCCACAGAAAAGAACTTCAAGACCAGCGAGACCTAAGCGGAAGCCGGCATGGCGAAGGCAGAGAACAAGACCCAGCCGACCGCCGTTTCGCCCAGGGACTTTATTGCCGGTCTCGGCCATGCCGGGCGCAAGGCCGATGCCGAAACGCTGCTGGCCTGGTTCGAGGCGGTCACCGGCCTGCCGCCCCGGATGTGGGGCCCGTCGATCATCGGGTTCGGGCGTTATCACTACAAATATGCCAGCGGACGGGAAGGCGACTTCCTGATGACCGGATTTTCGCCGCGCAAGGCGTCGATGGTCGTCTACATCATGCCCGGATACCGCGACATGTCCGAGCTGCTCGCGAAACTCGGCAAGCACAGGATCGGGTCATCCTGCCTGTACATCAACAGGTTGTCGGACGTGGACATGGACGTGCTGGCCCATATCGTCACCGATGGGCTCGCCTATATGCGGGAAAACTACGAGACCTGGGACACATGATGGCCGCTGCTTCCGGCATCCGGTGATGGCGCTAGGCCGGGTAGCAGGTCTTCGAGGAAGAAGGCGGAAAGAGCGGAGCGGCCGGACAGGCCCGCCTTGCGGTACAGGGCACGCGATTGCTCCCTCACCGTCCGCTCACTGGTCTGGCGCAGGTCTGCGATTTCCTTGTGGCTGAGCCCCTTGAGCAGGAAGAGGCCGATTTCAGCCTCGGCCGCCGTCAGTTCCCAGAGCGTGAACTGGTTCTGGATTGCTGCACCAAGCCCGAGCACAAGTTCCCGGTTCGCCTCGCGCCACTGATTGGCCTCACTGCGCGCCACGGTCAGGTCTGACCGGACCCGGCTGAACTGCCGCAGCAAGAGGGCTGCGCCGGTGGCGGCCACGAGCAGGGCGAAGCTTTCCACGGCGATGTGGAGGAAGCCGGCGCCTTCGCCGCGGTCCATCACAAGGTCTGCCGCGATCAGCAGGGCAATGAGGGCAAACAGGGCCGCAGGGCCGATGAGGCGCCACCGATCGCTTGTGTCATCCGACATATGAAGCCTCCTGCCTTCCCTGTTGTGACTGATCCCGTCACATGACGAATTGCGCTGCAAGGCCACGCGCCTGACCTTACCGCCAAGTCTGGAACAGGGAATGTGGCATGACCGACACCGAAACCAACAAGACGATACGCGTATGGGACCCGATTGTGCGGATCGGCCATTGGGTGCTGGTGGCCGGATTCTTCACCGCCTATTTCACGGGCGACGAGTTTTTCCAGCAGCATTTGTGGGCGGGCTATGTGGTCGCGTCGACGGTTGCGATCCGGATCGTGTGGGGCTTCATCGGGCCGAAGCATGCGCGGTTCTCCAGTTTTGTCCGCTCGCCGGCCGCCATCGGCGCCTATCTTGGTGGGCTGATGACAGGCCGGGCGAAGCGGCATGTCGGGCACAATCCGGCGGGAGGCGCGATGATCCTGGCGCTGCTCATCAGCCTGGCCGGCACGGCCGGCACGGGTATGGCGCTGTATGCCGTCGAGGACAACAAGGGCCCGCTGGCGGGCATTATCACAGCCAGCCCGCAACAGGCTGAACCGGCCTATACGGGCGCGCGCGGCGATGATGACGATGATGCCGAGGGTGAGACCGGTGAGCACGAGGGCGGGGAAGAGATGTGGGAGGGGCTTCACAGTGCCTTCGTCTACCTCACACTTGCGCTGGTGGCCCTGCATGTCGGCGGTGTTGTGTTTTCGAGCCTCTCACACCGGGAAAATCTCGTCCGGGCCATGGTGACGGGCATGAAACGGCCTGAGTAGCGGCGGCGAGGCATACGAACACGGTCCCGCGATGAGCTCATTGCGGGACCGTCGGCACCAGGACTAGCCCGGTCGCGGATGCGTGGCCTGTGGATAGATCTGTGGACGTCTTTATGAATTTGCTGGGGGCGGGCTGTTAGAATCCCAGCGATAACTGGCCTCCCGGCGTGTCGAGCGGGCGGAACAGGTCGGTGCGCAGGTCGGGGCGCGGAGTGTCCAGGCCGAGTCGCTTTGTCTCGCGTGCAAATCGCTGGCCGATCATCTGGGCGACCGGGCCGCGTCCGGTTCCGCGTTCGAACCAGCGGGCGTCATAATCCCGCCCGTTGCGCATTTCGCGGATCGTGTTGATCACTTTCGCGGCCCGGTCCGGCACGTGGGCGACCAGCCATTCATGGAAGAGGTCCTTGATCTCGTAGGGCAGACGCAGAAGCACATAGCCGGCGCCGCTGGCGCCATGTGCGGCTGCGGCTTCAAGCAGGGATTCGATTTCATGGTCGGTCAGCCCGGGAATGATGGGTGCGGTCATCACCGTGACCGGTATGCCCGCGTCGGACAGGACACGGATGGTCTGGAGGCGGCGCGCGGGCGTGGCTGCGCGCGGCTCCATCTTGCGGGCGAGGGTGCGGTCGAGCGTGGTGACCGACACGCCAACCCGGGCGAGGCCCATGCTGGCCATCGGGCCAATGATGTCAATATCGCGCTCGATCAGGGATGACTTGGTCAGGAGGCTGACCGGGTGCCGGTAGGCCAGCAGGATCTTCAACACTTCCCGCGTCAGGCCCGTATCCCGCTCCACTGGCTGGAAGGCATCGGTATTCATGCCGAGCGCAATCGGGCGCGGGCGATAGCCGGGCCGCGACAATTCCCGCTTCAGCAGCTCTGGCGCGTTCGGCTTGAAGAAAAGCCGGCTCTCGAAATCGAGGCCTGCCGACAGGCCGTCATAGGCATGGCTCGGCCGAGCAAAGCAATAGCTGCAGCCATGCTCGCACCCCCGATAGGGATTGATTGTCCGGTCAAAGGATATGTCGGGCGACTTGTTGAACGTGATGATCGTCTTGGCCGATTCCTGCGTAAGCGTCGTCTCCAGGCGGGCGGCCGCTTCCTCCACCGTGTCCCAGCCATCGTCAAAGGCGTGCCGTGTTTCGGGCTCATACCGGCCGGTCTGGTTGGACACGGCGCCGCGTCCGCGCTGATCAAGGCGCTCGGCCGCTTGCCGGGTTTCCAGCAGTGTGACGCGCCCTTTGGAGTTCAGTTTCTGTCCGGTTCTCATGGGGTCATTTGCCCACACCACAAAGAACAAAACAAGAACAAATTCTATTGTGTCGACTAAAATATGTGGATGGATCGCATTCCCGAAGATCAGCCCCCGCAGATCCTGCTTCGGGGCTGTTACAGGATCGCCGGCAGATTCAGGCCTTTCTCACGGGCGCAATCGAGCGCGGCGTCATATCCCGCGTCGGCGTGGCGCATGACCCCAGATGCCGGATCGTTCCAGAGAACGCGCGCGATGCGGCGGGCAGCATCTGCGGTGCCATCGGCGACGATGACCATTCCGGCATGCTGGGAATAGCCCATGCCGACCCCTCCGCCATGATGCAGGCTGACCCATGTTGCGCCAGACGCCGTGTTGAGCAGCGCATTCAGGAGCGGCCAGTCGGAGACCGCGCTTGAGCCGTCTTTCATCGCTTCGGTTTCCCTGTTGGGGCTGGCAACCGATCCGCTGTCGAGGTGATCGCGGCCAATCACGATCGGGGCGCTCAATTCGCCGCTGGCGACCATATCGTTGAAGGCGAGCCCGAGGCGGTCACGGTCGCCCAGCCCGACCCAGCAGATGCGCGCCGGCAGGCCCTGGAATGCGATCCGGTCGCGCGCCATGTCGAGCCACCTGTGCAGGTGGGCATCATCCGGCAGCAGTTCCTTGACCTTCCGGTCCGTCTTGTAGATGTCTTCCGGATCGCCCGAGAGCGCGACCCAGCGGAACGGGCCGACGCCCCGGCAGAACAGCGGGCGGATATAGGCCGGAACAAAGCCCGGGAAGTCGAAGGCGTTTTCGAGGCCCGCATCAAAGGCGACCTGCCGGATATTGTTGCCATAGTCGAGCGTGGGAATGCCTGTGTTCCAGAAGTCCAGCATGGCCTGGACCTGTACTTTCATCGACGCGCAGGCCGCGCGTTCGACAGCCTTCGGATCGCTTTCCTGCTTCTCTTTCCATTCTGCCATCGTCCAGCCGATGGGCAGGTAGCCGTGGATGGGGTCGTGCGCCGAGGTCTGGTCTGTCACCAGGTCCGGGCGAACGCCGCGCCTGACCAGTTCCGGGAAGATGTCGCCCGCATTGCCGCAAAGGCCGACAGATTTGGCCTCGCCCGCCGCTGTCCACTGTTCGATCAGGGCGAGGGCCTCGTCGAGGCTGTCGGTCTTTTCGTCGAGATACCGGGTGCGCAGTCTGAAATCGATACTGTCCGGGTTGCACTCGACGGCGAGGCAGCAAGCGCCTGCCATGGCCGCCGCAAGGGGCTGGGCACCTCCCATGCCGCCGAGACCGCCCGTGAGAATCCACTTTCCCTTGAGGTTGCCATCATAATGCTGGCGCCCCGCCTCGACAAAAGTTTCATACGTGCCCTGAACAATCCCCTGCGTGCCGATATAAATCCACGAGCCGGCTGTCATTTGGCCGTACATCATCAGGCCCTTCTTATCGAGCTCGTTGAAATGATCCCAGGTCGCCCAGTGCGGCACCAGGTTCGAGTTGGCGATCAGGACGCGCGGAGCATCCCTGTGCGTGCGGAAGACGCCGACAGGCTTGCCGGACTGGACCAGAAGGGTCTCTTCTTCTGTCAGGGTTTTCAGGGTTTCGATGATCTTGTCGAAGTCGGGCCATGTCCGCGCGGCGCGGCCGATGCCGCCATAGACGACCAGTTCGTCGGGATTTTCGGCAACGTCCCGGTCAAGATTGTTCTGGAGCATCCGGAAGGGCGCCTCGGTGGTCCAGGACAGGCAGTTGAGTTCGGTGCCTGTCGGGCTTTTGATGTCGCGTCTGTTCTTGCAGGGTGTGTCCATGTCAGGTCTCCGTCTTTAGGCTTGAGCTTGCCGTGTCTTCGACGGCCTTCAGGATCGTGCCGAGCAGGTCCCGGAGCGGGGCCGCGTGGCTGGCGGAATAGGCAAAGGGCGGCGTTTCGGATTCGAGGTAGCAGCGCTGGACCAGTTCCATCTGGATCGCATGCACGCCTGTTTCCGGCCGGCCATAATGGCGGGTGGTCCATCCGCCCTTGAAGCGGCCATTCACGACATGGCTGTATACGGGTGATTGCGCGCATATGGCGGCGACTGCGGAGGTGATGGCTGGCGCGCAGGACCGTCCGCTATTGTCACCGATATTCAGGTCAGGCAGCTGGTTGTCGAACAGGTACGGGATTTCAGACCGGATGGAGTGGCAGTCATAGAGGACCGCAAAGCCATGCTTCGCCTTTACCCGCGCAATCTCAGCCTCCAGGGCCGCGTGATAGACGCGGTGGAAAGACCCGATGCGCTGCGCGATGTCAGACTTTGCCGGGTTCGCATGCCAGATCAGCTCGCCGTCGAAGGTGCTGGTTGGGACGAGTTCGGTGACATTCAGGCCGGGATAAAGGCTGGTGCCCTCAGGGTCGCGGTTCGCGTCGATGACATAGCGGCTGAAATTGGCGCGGACGATTGATGCGCTGGGCAGCAGGCCGTCATAGAGCTGGGGCACGTGCCAGTCCGTATCGCGCAATTCCTGGCCGAGACTGTTCAGGCGGGCGAAAATGTCGTCCGGAACGAAGGTGCCTGAATGGGGCTGGCCGAGAATGACGGGACCTGTGCCAGGGATGATAGTGACGGGGGTCATGGCATCAGTCCTATGGGAGTGGTTCCGCCGTTCAGATCACAAAGGGCGCCGGTCTCGAGGACAAGGTGGGAAAGGGCTTCGATGTCGGGGCTGACCATGCGGTCATCGTCGAGCGGCGGGCAATGTTTCCGGATGGTGGCGATCACGCCGGCGAGGCGGCCGCTGGTTTTCAGGGGCGCGCGCAACTCGATGCCCTGCGCGCCGCACATGGCTTCGATGCCCAGAATGCCGGCCAGGTTGGTGTTCATCTCCAGCAACCGGCGCGCGGCATGGCAGGCCATGGACACATGGTCTTCCTGGTTGGCCGAGGTCGGGGTTGAATCCACCGAGCGCGGATTCGAGAGCGACTTGTTTTCGCTCATCAGCGCTGCAGACGTCACCTCTGCGATCATCAGGCCCGACTTGAGGCCCGGGTCCGGCGCAAGGAAGGCCGGAAGGCCGAAGCTGAGAGCGGGGTCGACCAGCATGGCGATCCGGCGCTGGGCGATACTGCCGATCTCGGAGATGGCGATGGCGGCCTGGTCGGCGGCGAGGGCGACCGGCTCGGCATGGAAGTTTCCGCCGGAGACGATCTCGCCACTGGACAGGACAAGCGGGTTGTCAGTCGCTGCGTTGGACTCGATTTTCAGCGTCACGCCCACCTGCCGGAGCTGGTCGAGGCAGGCGCCGATCACCTGGGGCGCGCACCTGAGGCAATAGGGATCCTGCACCCGCTCGTCGCCACTCTTGTGGCTTTCCCGAATCTCCGATCCCTGAAGAAGTTCGCGCAGGCGGCGGGCGCTGTCGATCTGCCCCTGATGCCCGCGCAGCTGATGGATTTCGTCGCTGAACGGTGCGCTGGACCCCATGGCCGCGTCAATCGACAGGGCGGCTGTCGTGAGCGATGACACGGACAGCCGCCAGGCGCCGAACAATCCTGCGAGCGCGAGGGCGGTTGATACCTGGGTGCCATTGAGAAGTGCGAGCCCTTCCTTGGCCTGCAACTCGACGGGAACGAGTCCTGCTTTTTGTAGGGCCTGTCCCGACGGCATCCGCTTGCCGCGATAAAACACTTCGCCTTCGCCGATCAGGCTGGCCGCCATGTGGGCGAGCGGGGCAAGGTCGCCCGACGCACCGACCGATCCCTTGGCCGGAATGACGGGCAGGATGCCGGCCCGCGCCATGTTCTGGATATGCTCGATGAGTTCGGGGCGAACGCCTGAAGCGCCCCGCCCGAGGGAAATGCATTTGAGCGCCATGATGAGGCGGACGACATTGGAGGGGAGCGGCTCACCGACCCCTGCGCAATGGGAGCGGACCAGGTTTTTCTGGAGGGCCTTGAGCTTGTGATCGTCGATGCGGATGGAGGCGAGTTTTCCAAAGCCCGTGTTGACGCCGTAGATTGCATCACCGCTCCTGATCCGGTCGACCAGGGCGGCTGCCGATTCCGCGACGCGCGTGTAAGCCGACAGGTCAAGCTGGAAGGCATTGCCGCCGCGATAGAGGGTTTCCAGATCGCGGAGGGATACGTGGCCTGGCGTAAGTGAAATCATCATGCCGCGATCCCGGTCGAGAGGCGCTTGTGGAGTGGTGAGCCGCCGATCCAGTATGACAGTTCGGACGGGTGTTCGACATCCCAGACGGCGAGTTCGGCACGGGCGCTGATTGTGATCTCGCCGTACTCGCCTGACAGCCCCAGCGCCCTGGCGGCGCATCGGGTCGTGCCGGCCAGCGCTTCTTCAGGTGTGAGGGCGAATTCGGTGCAGGCCATGTTCATGGCGGTCAGGATGGACGAGATCGGTGAGGTGCCGGGATTGCAGTCCGTCGCAATGGCGATGGCGACGCCATGGTCACGCAGGGCGGCGACCGGCGGCAGCCTGGTTTCCTTCAGCGTGTAGAAGGCGCCGGGAAGCAGCACGGCAACGGTTCCGGCGGCGGCAAAGGCTTCGACATCGGCGTCGGTCAGGTATTCCAGATGATCAGCCGAAAGCGCCGAATAGCGGGCGGCCAGGAGCGCGCCCTTCTGGTCGGAGAGCTGTTCGGCATGTAGCTTGACGGGAAGGCCCAGTGAATGCGCGGCCTGGAAGACGCGTTCGATCTGCCCGGGTGTAAAGGCGAAGGTTTCGCAGAACCCGTCGACGGCGTCGACGAGGCCTTCGGCAGATGCCTGCACAAGGCCGGGGATTGCAACCTCGTCGATATAGGCGTCGGGGCGTCCGGAGTAGTTGGCTGGCACGGCATGAGCGGCGAGCCAGGTTGTCCTGACATTGACCGGACGCAGGGTTTCCAGGTGGCGCGCGACACGCAGCATGCGCATTTCATCATCAATGGTCAGTCCGTAGCCGGATTTTATCTCGACGACGGCGACGCCTTCGCCGATGAGGCTGTCGAGGCGACGCAGGGATTGCTCGACCAGTTGATCGAAGCTCGCTGTCCGGGTGGCAGCGACGGTTGAGGCTATGCCCCCACCGCTGCGGGCGATCTCTTCATAGCTGGCGCCGCGCAGGCGCTGTTCGAATTCGCGGGCGCGGTTGCCGCCGAAAACCATATGCGTGTGGCAATCGATGAGCGCGGGCGTCACGAGGCGGCCATCGAGGCTTTCAGTTGGCGTGTCCTGGAACTCCGCCGGCTTGTGCTCTGCCTTGCCGGTCCAGACGATGCGTCCGCCGCGAATGGCGAAGGCTGCGTCGGGGATGAGGCCGTAGTCTGCCTCTCCCCATTTCATCGAGGCCAAAGTGCAATCGGAGAAGAAAACAGCTTTCGTCATCGCCCTTGTTATTCGCGTTCGATTTGATATTTTGTATGCACATAATAATCCGGGCGCAAGCGTGATGACAACCAGAATTTTTGCCAGACAGGCGCTGATGGCAGATGGCTGGCGGGCGAATGTGACCGTCGAAGTAGATGAAGCCGGGTTGATTTCCGGTGTGTCGGACACCGACGGGCGGGCCGACCATCGAGTCGGTGTTTTGCTGCCTGCACTCTCGAACGTGCACAGTCACAGTTTCCAGAGGGCGATGGCGGGGCTGGCCGAAACGCGCGGCCCGACGGCGATTGATGATTTCTGGACCTGGCGGCAGGTCATGTACCGGTTCCTCGAAATCCTGTCGCCGGACGATATCCAGGTGATTGCCGCGCAGGTTCAGATGGAGATGCTGGAAGCGGGTTATGCCGCGCAGGCCGAATTCCATTACCTGCACCATGCGCCGGGCGGACGGGCCTATGCGCAGGTCGAGGAAACCTCCCTCCGGCATATCGAGGCGGCCCGGTTGACGGGCATCGGCTTCACGCACCTGCCGGTGCTTTACATGCAGGGCGGCCTGGACGGAAGCGCGCTCGAAGGCGGGCAGTTACGGTTCGGCTGCAGCCTCGACGCGTTCCAGACCCTGCATTCCAGACTGTCGGGCCACTTCGCGGACCTGCCGGATGATTTCGTGCTAGGTGTTGCGCCGCATTCGCTGCGCGCTGTTTCGGCAGAAGGGCTGCGCGCGTCCGTGCAGCTGGGAGAGGGCGGGCCGGTGCACATCCATGCGGCCGAACAGGTGGGCGAAGTGCGGGAAGTGGTGGATGCGCTGGGCGCGCGCCCGGTCCGGTGGCTTCTGGACAATATGCCGGTCGATCACCACTGGTGCTTCATCCACGCGACACAGATGGATCCAGCAGAAACGGTTGATCTGGCAGGGTCAGGCGCGGTGGCGGGCCTCTGCCCGATTACCGAGGCCAATCTGGGCGATGGCATCTTCGATGGGGCGCGGTATCTGCAGGCGGGTGGCCGGATCGGGATAGGTTCGGATTCGAATGTGAAGATCGCCCTGACGGAAGAGTTGCGCATGCTGGAAGTGTCGCAACGGCTTCGCGACCGGCAGCGGGTGATCCTGACGGAACAGGCCGTGCCGTCGAATGGGCGGTATCTCTATGAGCGCGCGGCGCGCGGGGGTGCGCAGGCAATCGGGCGCAATGCGGGGCGGATCGAGGTGGGCGCACTGGCGGACCTGACGGCACTTGACGATGCTAACCCTGCGATCTGCGCGCTGAAGCAGGACACGGTGCTGGATGCCTGGATTTTTGCCGGATCAGATGGCGTGGTCAGCGATGTCTGGGCTGCAGGGCGGCATATGGTCAGCGGCGGCAGGCATATCCATCACGAGCGGATCGCGCGCGATTTTACGCAGACAATCTACCGGCTGAGAGAGGCCCTATGAGCGGCAATTCACATCACGCGATCCGTCAGTCCATACTGGAGCGGATCCAGAGCGGCGAATGGGCGCTGGGCGAGCGCATTCCGGGTGAAGCCATGCTGGCGGACGAGTATGGCTGCGCGCGGGTGACGATAAATCGCGCGCTTCAGGGACTGGCGAATGATGGCCTTGTCGTCAGGAAGCGCAAGGGCGGAACGCGCGTATGCGACATGCCGGTGCGCCAGGCGAAGTTCAATATTCCGGTCGTTCGCGAACAGGTCGAGTCGCTCGGCAGCGCCTACAGCCACCAGCTCACGCGCAGGGCCGACAAGGTGCCGCCCGCTGCCATCAGCACCAGGCTGGGCCTGCCGGCGGGGGCAAAGGCGCTTCATCTCGACACGGTCCATCTCGCAGACGGGCGGCCATTCGCTTTCGAAACGCGCTGGGTGAATACACGGGTCGTACCCACGATCATGGATGCGCCGCTGGACACTGTCAGTGCCAATGAGTGGCTGGTGCAGACGGTTCCGTTTTCTGGCGGAGACGTCGTGTTCTCGGCGGTCAATGCCGACAAGGCGGTGTCGAGCGCGCTCGACGTGCGCGAAGGGACGGCCGTATTCGTGATTGATCGCACGACGTCGCTTGCGGGCGAGTTCATCACGACGATGAAACTGTACTATCGCGAAGGCTACCAGCTCCATTCACGCCTGTAGGCAGGGCGCCGGTCAGCGTGCCGCATTCCAGTCCCGCCAGTCCTGTCCCTCGTCGATGTCGATTAGCATCGGTAATAGCGCCACGGAGGCGCCTGCCGGAAGATTGCTCCAGACGTCCTCCATTGCGTACGGGCCCGACCATCGGACCTTTTCGAAGGGAGACTTTGTACGGGCGCGCTTGTTGATCCCGAACAGCCAGAATCCGCCATCCCGTGCGGGGCCGAAGACGGCATCGTGGCGTTTCAGGGCGCGGATCGCCTGGTGAAGCAGGGCCGGCGTGAGGTCTGGCGCGTCGGCGCCGATGAAGAGGACCGGTCCGTTATATGCGTCGGCGAGGCCCCGGTTCAGGCGCTCGGTGAGGCTGCCTGAGCCCTGGCTGAGACGGACAAGGTGGGCTGGCCAGATGCCGCCGATTGTGTCGGATAGTGCGCCGTCAGGCGCCGCATAGAGAACAGGCCTCCAGGGGCCGGAAAGCGCCGCCCTCATGGTGCGTGCGAGGGTGAAGTGAGCGATGCGTCTGGCTTCGGTCAGGCCGACGCCGCTGGCCAGGCGGGTTTTGGCCAGCCCCATCCGGGGCGGTTTTGCGTAGATCAGGACGGTCGCATTTTTCATTTCTTGGCCTTACTTTCGACAGCAAGAAGAGCAAAGCTTTCATTCACGCTAGGGAGAGATATGTCATGAACGCGCCTCGAATGCTCGCAGTCCTGACCGGGTTGTTCGCCCTGTCAGCCTGCTTTTACAGTGAAGTCCCGCTTATTCCGGCGGGGGAGCAAGTCAGGTTACCTTACGATGGCGTGGTGCTCTGTCTTGACGATGACTGCCGGATTGTGATGGCCGAAAATGACGGCACGTACAAAATCCAGCCCCCGCCCGAAGAGGCGGATGAAAAGCCGCTTTTCGTGCGCTTCCAGATGCTGGCCGCGCCAGGCAGCGATGAAGACATGAACCCGGTTTACCTGGCTGAAGCGGAAATGCAGGACGGTGAGGAAGTATCGTATCACTATCTGGTGGCACACAGGCGGAGAGATACGATGACCCACGTGCCGACATATGAATTCGCGATGCCGTCATGCAATGACGCGGCGGATGAAGCGTTGGCGCGTTTCGGTATTGTGCGGACCGACAGCTATTCGTGCCGGGTTTCTGATCTTGAGGCGTTCAAAACTTACCTGGTTGAGACCCACAGCGCAGATTTCGAGACCGAGGATTTCTGGAAAGACAACTAGGTGTATTCCTTGGCGAGCTTGTCCGGGCTTACGCCCAGGAGAAAGCGTGCCAGCATCCAGGAATTCTTCCAGGCGCGTTTGCGCCAGCCGTCACGCTCATACTTGGCCGCCGATGTGCGGGCCTCGGCATCAAGGAAGGTGAGGTTCTTCTTTCCCACCGCCTGCACGATCATGACGTCTTCCATCAGGCGCACATCGGGAAAGCCGCCGATCTGGTCATACTTTTGGCGGGAGATCAGCAGGCCCTGATCGCCATAGGGCAAGCCGAGCCAGCGCGCCCTGCGGTTGGCGCGTGACTCCAGCCAGCGGGCCCCTTTCTCGTCCGACCGGTATTTCAGGCGGAAAACGGCTGCATTGTCCGGGCGGTGGGAGATGTGGTCCGACACGCGTTCGGCCCATTCGCGGGAGAGGGCCGTATCGGCGTGAAGGAATAGCAGCCATTCGCCGCGCGCGGCCTCTGCGCCGGCAATCAGCTGGCGGCCACGACCCTTGGCGGCCTTGAGCAAAACAGCACCGGCTGCTTCTGCCAGCGATTCTGTTCCGTCTTCGGAGAACCCATCAGTTACGATGACTTCACGGATCAAGCCGCTATCGAGGCCGGGCATCAGGCTTTCGAGGCACAAGGGCAAATCCCGGGCGGCGTTCAGCGTGGGAATGATGACGGACAGTGGAGCGGGCATGGGGATTTCCTGGCAGGCGCATGAGCACGAGGAACTCTCTTCGGGCAACCGCGTTCCATCTGCAATCCAAACCTGCACGAGGAAATCTCAAATGACGAGCATTTATGATCGCCTGAAGTCAGACCATGACAGGCACCGCCAGCTATTGTCCCAGCTGGTTGAAACGACCGGCGACAGCGAAGCGCGCCGCAAACTCTGGGAAACATTCTTCTACGATGTCGGGGCGCACGCCGCTGCCGAAGAAGAGGCATTCTATGCCCCCTTGATGGAAGAATCGAAGGGCCAGCCCAAGGCGCGCCACTCGGTGTCAGAGCATCACGAAATCGATGAAATGATCCAGGATATCGAGGCGATGGACTTCAGTTCGCCCGGTTGGCTGGCGCGGTTCAAGACAATGCGAGAACGCTATGAGCACCATATCGACGAAGAAGAGAACGAGATTTTCGCAACCGCGCGCAAAGTGCTGGGCGCGGATGCGTCAGGCGAAATCGCGGGCACTTTCGAAACCCGCAAGAAGAAGGAACGCGGCCTCGTCGACGCGAAGGCCGACGCGGCGCTGGAAGAATGATCAGCCGAGTTCGGTCAGCCTCTTTTCGATGAGCAAGAGGTCCCGCCAGGCCCGGCTCTTGTCCTGCGGACGCCGCAGGAGATAGGCCGGGTGCAGGATCGGGATCAGGGGAATCGAGGCGCCGCCCGGTGTCGTGAACGTGTACTCGGTACCGCGCAATTTCATGATGCCGTCGTCGCTGCCGAGCAGGGCCTTGGCCGGGACGCCGCCTGTGGCGATGATTAATTTGGGTTTTCCCAGTTCGACCATCCGGTCGACGAAAGGGCGGCAGACGTCCAGTTCTTCGGCATCAGGGTTCCTGTTGCCGGCCGGGCGCCAGTAATTGACGTTGGTGATGAACGTGTTTTCGGTGCGTGAACGGCCAATCGCGGCGAGCATCCGGTCGAGCAGCTGGCCCGCCTTGCCGACGAAGGGCAGGCCGCGCCGGTCCTCGTCTGCGCCCGGACCTTCGCCAATGACCATCAGGTCGGCCCCCACGACACCATCATAGACGACCGTATGTTCACAGGTCGCCTTGAGCGGGCAGCCGTCGAACGCCTCGATCGCCGCTTTCAGCGCGTCCATCGAATCGCAGGCGGCGGCAGCCCGGGTGGCTTCCGCGACCCAGTCAGTGGGTCCGCGGGTGCGGCGAGGTGCGGCTTTCGGCGCGCCTTTTGTATCCGCTTTCACGGGTTTCAATACCGGCTCGGAGGCCTTCATCTCCCGCATCAGGGCGTCGATCCGGGCCGAATCGACCTCGACTCCCATGTCCAGCCACCAGTCTGTCAGCGCCTTGAGGGCATCACTTGACGCGAGGTTTGGCATTGCGACGCTCTGGACCTTCCCGAAACAGGCTGTAATTGCATATGATTGAAACGTAAGGCGGTATCCTACACGCCACAATGAGGAGTTACCAATGGCTGATGACGCCCCGCAGCGCGAGTCGATGGAATATGATCTGGTTATCGTTGGCGGCGGCCCGGCCGGCCTGTCGGCAGCAATCCGGTTCAAGCAGGCGGCGAATGCGGCCGGCGAGGACATGTCAGTCGTCGTTCTGGAAAAAGGCGGCGAAATTGGCGCGCACATCCTGTCAGGCATCGTGCTTGATCCGAAGGCGCTGGACGAATTGCTGCCCGACTGGCGTACCAATAGCGATTGTCCGCTGAAGACCGAAGTCAAGATCGACCGCTACAAGCTGCTCGGCGAGAACGGATCGGCCGAGCTTGGCTGGCTGCCCTTCCCGCCGCTGATGAGCAATCATGGCTGCTATGCCGGCTCGCTGGCAAATGTCTGCCGCTGGCTTGGCCGCGAAGCGGAAGCGCTCGGCGTTGAAATCTATCCCGGCTTTGCCGCATCCGAGGTCGTTTACGGCGAGAAGGGCGAAGTCCGCGGCGTCGTTGCCGGCGTCATGGGCATCGGCGCTGATGGCCAGAAGAAACCCGATTTCGAGCCGGGCATGGAACTGCTCGGCAAGTATGTGCTGTTTGCGGAGGGCGCTCGCGGCTCGCTCACCAAGCAGCTGATGAGCAAGTTCGACCTGCAGGCCGACAGCGACCCGCAAAAGTTCGGGATTGGCCTGAAGGAAGTCTGGTCGGTGCCGGAAGAGATTTTTGTGGATGGCCTGGTGCAGCATTCGTTCGGCTGGCCTGTCCAGGACAAGGACGGCAATGGCGGCGGATTCCTGTATCACTTCCGCGACAATGGCGAGCCGTTCGTCTCCGTCGGCTATGTGGTTCACCTGAACTACAAGAATCCGTATCTCGCGCCTTATGAGGAATTCCAGCGCTACAAGCATCATCCCGACATCCGTCGCTACCTGGAAGGCGGCAAGCGCGTGGCCTATGGCGCGCGGGCCATCACGTCCGGCGGCCTGCAGTCCATTCCGAAGCTCAGCTTCCCGGGCGGTGCGCTGATTGGCTGCTGCGCAGGGTTTGTGAACCTGCCGCGCATCAAGGGTACGCACAATGCCATGAAGACCGGCATGCTGGGCGCCGAAGCGGCGTTCGAAGCGATCAGGGCCGGGCGTTCCGGTGACGAGATGAGCGAGTATGACGAGGCCATGCATTCCAGCTGGGTGCAGAAGGACCTGTCGACCGTGCGGAACATGAAGCCGCTGATGTCGCGCTTCGGCACGATGATCGGCGCCATGATCGGTGTGCCGGACATGTGGATGCGCTCGCTGGTCGGCTTCGGCTTCCTGCCGACGCTGAAGCACGGCAAGACGGATGCGTCCTCGCTGAAGCCAGCAGCAAAGTTCAAGCCGATCACCTATCCGAAACCGGATGGCGTGCTCAGCTTCGACAAGCTGACCAATGTGTCCTTCACCAACACGTTCCATGGCGAGGACCAGCCCTGCCACCTTATCGTGAAGGACATGGCGCTGCAGAAATCCTCCGAGCATGATGTGTATGCCGGCCCCTCGGCTCGTTATTGCCCGGCGGGCGTGTATGAGTGGATCGGGGAGGGCGCCGACCTCAAGTTCCAGATCAACGCGCAGAACTGCATCCACTGCAAAACGTGTGACATCAAGGATCCGAACCAGAATATCAACTGGACCGTGCCCGAGGGTGGCGGCGGACCAGCCTATCCGAACATGTAGGCACGACCGCACGATTGCGTGACAGTGGCGCGGGCAGGGCAACCTGTCCGCGCTTTTACCATTCGGGGCCTTGTTCTTGCCTCATGGGGCTGCTTCATTCTTCGCAAACGCGAAACGGAGAACCCTGACGCCCATGCGCCTCAAGCCTGTCTTAGCCGCCTCTGCCCTAGCCATTACACTCGCACTCGCGGGCTGCGCCTCGGTCGCCTCCGGGCAGGCCGCTGACGCGTCAGCGTCGGTCTATGCCGATGCCGAACTGTCGGATGCCGCCCGGTCGACAGCCGTGATGGGCGCCGATGGCAAGCCGGTCGGCATTTCAGCCTATCCGGCACCGATTGACGCGATCAAGGCCGGGGACATGGCGGCGTTTCTGATCATGACCCGCGGTCTTGCCCTGGAAGACCGCGACTCCAATCCCCTGTTCAATGCCTTCCTCGCAATCGACCGGGCGGCGGCGAATGATACGGCTGGCGCGCGCTTGATCCTGAACATTCACGAGCCCGTTGACGATCCCGCTGACGCGACGGGCAGCCAGTCGCAATTCTATGCCTATCTCGATGCCTGGTTCCTCGCCATGGACGGACAGGCGGACGCGGCGCTTGAGCGCCATCGCGGTGCCTCGTCCGGCATGCCCGGATTGACGGGTGACCTGTCGCTGGCCGCCATGCTGGAGGCGCTGGGCCGCCCGGAACAGGCGCTGGCTGTCTATGAATCCCTCACGCCGACAAGGATCGAGGCGCCGGAACACCAGTTCGATCCGCGCGGGCTGCTGTATTCCCACATCAAGACGGTGATTTCCCGTCATGCGCTATTGCTGCAGAAACTCGACCGGATTGACGAGGCAAAGGCCGTTTACCAGCGTCTGGCAGATGCCGAACCTGAAGAGGCGATCAGCTATGCCGCCGCGCTCGAAAGTCTCGAAACCGGCAAGAACCTGCGCAATGAATCGCTGACAGTGCGGGCCGCCTTTGCCCAGTCCCTGGCGGATGTTTCGCGGGCCCTGCAGGAACAGAGGATCATCCGTCAGATCATGATGGGCGGACGTCCTGACGGGTTTGACGACCAGCGTTCGGCGTTCGACCAGGTCGCGCTTCTGATCCATCCCGAGGATGATGGTTTACGCACGTCGATCGTCGATGATTTCTACGAGAATGCCCTCTATGAATCGGCTGCGCACGTGGCGCTGACCGGACCCAAGCCTACCGCGTCGCTGGAAATTGCGGCCGGGCAGGCCTACCTGATGGCCGGGCAGGAGGCTGCGGCGCGGACCGCCATCGACAAGGCGCTGGAGCTGTCTGATACTGACAACCGGCTGCAGACCCTGTATGGTGCGCTGCAGCTGCGCACGCTGCTGAATGATGAAGCCGAGGCCGGTGAGCTGCTCGATGAATTGCTGGCGGCGGCCGAAAGCCCTGCCGAACGGGCGGCCGCTCATGGCCTTGCCGCAGAGATTTACGGACAGTTTGGCAATTATGCGAACGCGGCCGAGAATGCCGAAAAGGCGCGGGCGCTGGACGACACGCACGATCGCCGCCTCGCGCTGGCGGATGCCCTGGGCAAGGCGGGCCGGGTCAATGAAGCGATCATCCTGTTGCGCACCGAGCGGCTGGCGCGTCCCAACGATCCCTACACGCTGAATTCACTGGGTTATTTCCTGATTATCCACACGGACAAGTACGAGGAAGGCTATCGCGTGCTGGCCCGGGCCAAGGCGCTGGCTCAGCACGACCCCTATATTTCGGATTCCTTTGGCTGGGCCTTGTTCAAGATGGGTGACCTGAAGGGCGCCTTGCGCATGATCGAGACCTCGCGCAAGGAGCTGAAACCTCACCGGCACTGGGAAATCGAGAGCCATCTCGGTGATATCTACTGGTATCTGGACCGCAAGGATGACGCGCGCGAAGCTTGGCAATATGCCCTCGACAACCGGCCACCGGTAGAAGAGCGGCGGAAACTGGAAGCCAAACTGGCAGAAGGCCTCACTGCGCCCGCACCCGAGAAACGGCCGCTTCCTGATGTGTCCATAAACGACGGCGAAGTCGATAGGCAGGACATCTGACACTGGCCCCTTTAACGCGCCGCCGGTGCGCCTTACTATCGCCGGAAACGAATGCGATTCCGCCTTCTGCTGCCAGGGATCGCTGGCCCTTGTAACAGGACAACCACATGGCCGATGCCTACGAGAAGCCCCGCATTCCGACCTGGGTGTGGCCGGTCGCAAAGTGGACCTTGATCGCCGGTTTTGTTCTTGGCGTTATCGGCCTGATTGCGATCTGGCTGTATTTCGCGGCGCTCGGCCGCGATGTGCCGAGCATTTCCAAACTCAAGCAGTATGAGCCGCCAATTACCTCGCGCGTCCATGCCGGCGATGGAACGCTGATCGCGGAATTTGCCGATGAGCACCGCGTCTTCGTGCCCTACGAATCCATTCCCAAGCACGTCATCGACGCCTTCGTGGCCGCCGAGGACAAGAATTTTTTCACGCATGACGGGCTCGACTATGTCGGTATCACGCGCGGTGCGGTGAATTCTGCCAAGAACAAGGTGACAGGTTCGGGCGGCCTTCAGGGCGGGTCGACGATCACGCAGCAGGTTGCCAAGAACATGCTGCTGACGCGCGACCAGAACCTGAAGCGCAAGGCGAAGGAAGCGATTGTCGCCCAGCGGATGGAGAAGGAATTCACCAAGGGCGAGATCCTCGAACTGTATCTTAACGAGATCTATCTTGGCGGCCGGTCCTATGGCGTCGGCTCGGCCGCGCTCAACTATTTCAACAAGTCGCTGCCGGAGCTGAACCTGTCCGAAGCTGCCGTGCTGGCATCGCTCGCCAAGGCACCCTCGGCGGTGAATCCCTACACCAATCCGGACAAGCTGCTCGCGCGCCGCAACTATGTGCTCGGGCGGATGGTGGAAGACGGCTACATCACACGTGAGCAAGCCGACGAGGCGAAGGCGATGCCGCTGACGACGACCAAGCGTCTTCGCGGGCCGGAATATGCTGCAGCGACCTATTTCGTGCAGGAACTGCGCCGCGACCTGACCAAGACCTATGGCGAGGAAACGCTCGGCCGGAGCGGCCTGTCCATCCGCTCGACCATCGACACGCGCATGCAGCTGGCGGCGCAAGAGGCGCTGCAAAACGGACTGATATCGTATGACCGGCGTCACGGGTATCGCGGGCCGGTCACGAGCTTGCCTGTCGGTGGCGGCATGCTCGAGGCGCTGAACGCTGTAGAGCTTCCCGGAGGCTATGGCACATGGGAAGCCGCGCTGGTTACGTCTGTCGGTTCCAAATCTGCGGAATTGCTGTTGATCGACGGTGCCAAGATCAAGCTGCCGGCCGAAGAGCTGGAATGGGCCCAGACCTATAAGCCCGAAGGCGGCAAGCCGGGCCTGCAGGTCGGCCATGTTGTCCTGGCTGAGCTCAAACGCCAGGTTCTGAATGCGAATGAAACCGGCGCGCCTGATCCTGATGAGCAGGAGCTCGACGAAGAGGGCAACCCGATTGCCCGGCCGGTGGCGCAATCCATGTTCCTGCCGGTTGGCAATGCCACGCTGCGCCAGGTGCCGGAGGTCGACGGTTCCCTGATTGCGCTGGACCCGCATACGGGGCGTATCCTAGCCATGCAGGGCGGCTATTCCTTCTTCAAGAGCAGTTACAACCGTGTAACGCAATCGAAGCGCCAGCCGGGGTCGAGTTTCAAGCCGTTCGTTTACGCTGCCGCGCTCGAGAAGGGCTATACGCCCGCGTCCCGCATGCTGGATGCGCCATTTGTCTCGTTCGACGTGTCGACGGGCGATTACTGGCGTCCGGCGAACTATACTGAAGGCCGCTCCTACGGCATGGTCACCCTGCGCATTGCGCTGGAAAAATCGCTCAACCAGGTCACCGCCCGCGTCGCGCAGGACATTGGCATGGAAGCCGTGTCCGAACTGTCCGAACGCCTTGGCGTCTATACCGACCTGCCGCCCTATGCTGCCATGTCGCTTGGCGCGGGCGACGCGTACCTGATCGATGTCGCGCGGGGATATGCGGCGTTCGTGAATGGCGGGAAGATCGTCACGCCGACCCTTCTCGACCGTGTGCAGGACCGTCACGGGCGAACGCTTTTCCGTCATGACCAACGCGAGTGCGCGGGATGTGAAGTCGAAGAGTGGGATGGCCAGGGGCCGCCGGAACTGCCGGATAGCCGCGATCAGGTACTCGACCCGATCATCGCCTATCAGGTGACCCACATGCTGGAGGGCGTGGTCGAGCGCGGCACCGGTCGCCGGGCCCTTCGCGTGGGCAAGCCGCTCGCCGGAAAGACCGGCACGACCGATGACTATCGCGACGCGGTGTTCATGGGCTTCTCGCCGGACATCGTGGTTGGCGTCCGCGTCGGGTTTGATGACAACCGGTCGCTGGGCGAAGGGGAAGCGGGCGGCTCTGTTGCCGCGCCCATCTTCACGGACTTCATGGAGAAGGCGCTTGACGGTACGCCGGCCATTCCGTTCCGGATTCCTCCCGGAGTGCGCCTGGTGAAGATCGACGCGCGCACGGGCGAACTGCCCGGCCCCGGCACATCAGTCATCATCGACGAGGCCTTCCGCCCAGGCACGGAGCCCGGGATGGCGGCGTTTGCCGGAACGGATGACTGCCTGTCAATTTCAGGCGCGTGCGGGAATTCCGGTTCGGGTTCCGGCTCGTTTGGGTCGTTCGACCCGCGTACCGGCGAACAGCCTGTGCCGGAAAGCGAGCAGTTCCCGAAGCCGCCGGAAGCGACCGCCGATGACAGTCTCGACGGGATTTTCTGAACTAGGATTTTGACGGACTGTCAGGGCTCGGCTATCCCGGCCTCTGTAATCCCGTTTGCGAAAACCCGCCCGAAGAGGCCCTTTGTCATGTCCGCTGAAATCAAGTCCCTGATCGATCAGATCCGCCAGTCCTCCGAACTGCTACGGAGGCGTCTTTGACTGGGATACAGCCACGAAACGCCTTGATGAGCTGACAAACCTGTCCGAGCGTCCCGACTTCTGGGACGATCCACAGGCGGCGCAATCCATGATGCGGGAGCGCCAGCGCCTCGCGGACGGGATCGCCATGGTCGAATCGCTGCAGCAGGAATCCGCCGATGCGGAAGAATTGCTGGAACTGGCCGATGGCGACGCGTCGATGATCGAGGATATCGAACGGACGCTTACACGGGCGGCGGAACGTGCCGAAAAGGCCGAACTCGCTGCGCTATTGTCCGGTGAAGTGGATGCCAATGACGCATTCGTCCAGATCAATGCGGGCGAAGGCGGAACGGAGAGCCAGGACTGGGCCAACATCCTGCGGCGCATGTATACGCGATGGGCCGATGCGCACGGCATGCAGGTCGAGGAACTTGACGAGCGTGAAGGTGAAGAGGCCGGCATCAAGTCGGCCACGATCCAGATCAAGGGCGAGAATGCCTATGGCTGGCTGAAATCGGAACAGGGCGTTCACAGGCTTGTGCGGATTTCGCCGTTCGACAGTTCGGCGCGGCGCCATACAAGCTTTGCCTCGGTCAGCGTTTCGCCCGTCATCGATGACAATATCGAGATCGAGATCAATCCCTCCGATGTGCGCACCGATACCTACCGCGCTTCCGGCGCCGGGGGACAGCATATCAACAAGACCGACAGCGCGGTACGCCTGACGCACGCGCCGAGCGGGATCGTGGTCGCGTGCCAGGTGTCCCGGTCGCAACACCAGAACCGCGACCAGGCCTGGCGCATGCTGCGGTCGAAACTGTATGAACTGGAACTGCAGAAGCGCCGGGATGCGGCCGACGTGGCCAATGCCGCCAAGAGTGCGATCGGGTTTGGCCACCAGATCCGCTCTTATGTCCTGCAGCCCTATCAAATGGTGAAGGACCTGCGTACGGAGGTTGAAACGTCGGACACGCAGGGTGTGCTCGATGGTGATATTGACCGCTTTTTGAGCGCCGCGCTGGCTGCTGCCGTGAAACAGGGAAATGGAACTGATGACTCGACGTGAAGGCCGGTTGGTCGAGTGGTTTCCCGACAGGGGCTTCGGCTTCATTGCGCCGGATGATGGCGGCCCGAACGTGTTCCTTCACATCAAGAGTCTTCCCAAGGAAGACAAGCGGCTGGACATCGGACAGGCCTATTCATATGACGCGGTGACGGATGCGCGCGGACGGTTGCAGGCGCAGAATGCATTGCCGATCATCGAGCCTGCGACACCGCCGAAACGACCGCGTTTCTGGGCCCTCAGCCATGTTCCGCCATTCCTCGTGATCGCCGCATTCCTCGGCATCGTCATGGCCGTGTCGCAGGTCACAACTGTTTCAACGGATTGGTGGATCGTCTACGGCATCGCGAGCTTTGGCTCGGTCATCGGCTACTGGATCGACAAGAATGCCGCAATCCAGAAGAACTGGCGCATTTCCGAAACGGTCCTGCTCCTGCTGGGGCTGGTCGGCGGCTGGCCGGGCGCGATCCTGGCGCAGGAGCTTTTCCGCCACAAGACGCGCAAGGGCACGTTCCGTTACCTGTTCTGGATGACCGTTGCCATCAACATGGCGGCCTTCGTGCAGATCAATGTGCTGGGCGGCCTCTAGCCATAGGCGCTGAGCACTTCGTCGACGGCGCGCTCAAGGTCTTTCAGGGTCGCGACATGGCTCATCTGCGTGCAGAAAGGCAGGTAGCGCGGAATGGCGCTGTCGCCGGTTCCCCAAAGGGCGCGGCCTTCGGGATTGAGCCAGATCATGCTTTTGGCGCGCTGGGCAAAGTCGCGGAACAGGTCGGCGCGCGGGTCGCCATAATTCGATCGCCCGTCGCCGAGGACGATGACGGTCGTGCGCCGGTCGATGATGCTCTCATGCTCGACTTTCAGGTCAGACCAGGCCTGGCCATAGTCAGTCGAGCCCATGCCGAGTTCACGGATGATCTTGGCCATGGCCGCTTCAAATTCATTGTCGGCAAGGATGTCATCGACAGGCTTGAGGCGGTGCGAAAAGGCAAAGGCGTGGATGTCCGGCACCGCGTCGGCCAGCGAGTAAAGCAAGAGCAGGAGGAAGCGGACATATTGGGCCACAGAGCCTGACACGTCGCAGATGGCGACGATCTTCGGGCGGTCTTTCTTCTTCTGGCGCCAGATGACATTGAACGGCACGCCTTCGAGACCGGCATTGGCCCGCATCGTGCGGCGCACATCGAGCTGGCCGCGATTGCGTTTGCGCCGCCGGCGCGAATGCTTCACGGCGAGGCGCTTGGCGATCTTGGCGATCAGGCCCTTCATGCGCTCCATGTCATAACGATCAAGCGCGTTCAGGCGCTTCTCGGCAGCAAAATCATCCCGGAACTGCTGGGTCTCTCCGGCGCCGAAGACGTCGAAGGCCCGCTCGGCGCGTTCGCGCGCCCGCATGGTGAGGTCACGGCGAATGTCGATCAGTTCCTGGGCCTCGGCCTCGTCTTCCGGTTCCCGGCCCTGGAGGGCTTCGAGCAGGCGTTCCTGCAGGCCTTCGCCGCCCATCTGCCTGATGATCTGCTGGGCGTAATAGGCAACCTGCGTGGAAAAGCGGATATTCTCGATGCCGGCCGCTTCGGCGGCGCGTTCGAGCGCCGTGGAGATGGCGCTCTCGTCGCCCGACTGGAGAAGGCCGACAAGGTCTTCCGGCGCCGATTGGGGCGCATCGCTATCAGCCTCGCTTTCCGGGGAGCCAGAGGCCGTATCCGTGCGCGAGTCTGAATGGGAGAAGTAGAGATCGAACAGACGGTCGTGGATATCCTTTTCCTCGGTCGACTTGGCCAGCACGCAGCCGAGCGAGTCCCTGAGGAGAGAGCGATCCCCATAGCCGATCAGGGCGACGGCGCGCGTCGCATCGAGCGCCTCTCCGGTCGAGACGCGCACGTCGGAAGACCGCAGTGCCCGGATGAAATTGGTGAGCGTGCGCTCCATCTGCCGCTATCCGAGTTCGGGATAGCCGGAAGATGTGCGTCCGGCCTTGTCCGGTCCGGTGGCTTCGCGCACGAGCCGGGGGATTTCCTTCGACACCGCTGCGATATCGCTCTCGTGCTTGAGCAGGACATTGAGCGTGGTGCGCACAAAGGTCTCGTCGAGGGCGGTCGTGTGCATCAGGAGAAGCGTGCGGGCCCAGTCGACGGTTTCCGAAATGGACGGGCGTTTCTTGACGTCGGTTTCGCGCACGCCCTGAACGAAGCTGACCAGTTGCTTGAGCAGGATCTCGGACACGTCCGGCACGCGGGCCTGGACGATCAGGCGTTCGCGGGCCGCATCAGGAAAGCCGATATGGAGGTGGAGGCAGCGGCGCTTCAGCGCGTCGCCGAGTTCGCGGACATTGTTCGATGTCAGGATCACGATGGGCGGGACATTGGCGCGGATCGTGCCGATCTCGGGAACCGTGACCTGATAGTCGGACAGGACTTCAAGCAGGAAGGCCTCGAACTCCTCATCCGATTTGTCGATCTCGTCGATCAGAAGGATCGACCCGGCAGGCTGCTGCATGGCGGTCAGCAGAGGACGGGATTCGAGGAATTGCTCGGAGAAGAACAGGTCTTCGAACGAGGCGAGCTTTCCCAGCGATTGGGTCAGATTGTCCGCCGAGCCAATCAGCTCGTTCAGCTTCTCCTTGAGGATCTGCGTATAGAGCAGCTGCTTGCCGTATTTCCATTCATACAGCGCCTTGCCCTCGTCGAGGCCCTCATAGCATTGCAGGCGCAGGATCGGCAGGTCGAGCCAGCGGCCAAGCGACTGGGCGAGATCTGTCTTGCCGACACCGGCCGGGCCTTCGATCAGGATCGGCTTGCGCAGGCCATGGGCGAGGAAAACCGAGGTCGATATCTCGCGCGTGGAAATATAGCCGACTTCGGCGAGCCCGGAAGTGACAGCCTCAATCGAGGTGAGCGGCTCGTAGCCGGTGGAAATGTCTTTTGCCATGCCGAAAGGGGTAGGGGGCGGGCGAATGGCTGGCAAGGCATATCGCTGGGGCAGGGGTGGTGCTGGGGGAACGGCCCCTGTCTGCACGGGATGACGCCCCGGCTGATCGGCGCTAAGCCAGACGCATGCCTGTTGCCCGGATTCTCTTTGTTCTACCGCTGCCCGAACCGTTTGATTATGCGGTGCCGGAGGGCATGGATGTGCAAGTTGGCGCTTACGTCACGGCGCCGCTGGGGCAGACCGAGCGGCTGGGCGTGGTGTGGGAGATGCTGGATGACGAGGCGGCGGCGGGGCGGGAGCTGAAGCCGGTGCTTTCTGTCTATCCGGCCCCGCCAATGCCGGCCGCGATGCGCGACTTCATCATGTGGGCGGCCAGATATACCGTGTCGCATCCGGGCCATGTGCTGGGCATGACGCTGCGGGCGCGGGGCGGTCTGTCGCCTTCGCCGACAGAGACCGTGTTCCATCTGACAGGCGAGGGACCCGACAAGCTGACGGATGCGCGGCGGCGTGTGCTGGATGCGGCAGGGGAGGTTGGCGCGGCGAATGCGGCGGCGCTGGCTGCGGCGGCCGGGGTGTCGAGCGGGGTGGTGAAGGGGCTGGTGAGTGCCGGGGCGCTGCGGGCCGAAGAGATGGCGGCGGACCCGCCCTTTGCCGTGCCGCAGCCGGACCTGCCGGGGGCCGACCTGACAGGCGAGCAGGCGGAAGCCGCCGAGGCGCTGAAGGCGGCGATGCGGGCAGGAGGCTTTGCCGCCTTCCTGCTGGACGGCGTGACGGGGTCGGGCAAGACGGAAGTTTATTTCGAGGCGATTGCGGAGGCGCTGCGTGTGGACCCGCAGGCGCAGGTGCTGGTCATGCTGCCGGAGATCGCGCTGACGCAGGCGATCCTGTCGCGGTTCGAGGCGCGCTTCGGGGCGGCGCCTGCGCCCTGGCATTCGGGTCTGTCGGACAAGGAACGCCGCCGGACATGGCGGGAGGCGGCGCATGGCCGGGCGCGGATCGTGATCGGCGCGCGTTCGGCGCTGTTCCTGCCCTATGCGAACCTGAAGCTTGTCATCGTCGATGAAGAGCACGACGGCAGCTACAAGCAGGAGGACGGCGTCACCTATCATGCGCGCGACATGGCGGTGATGCGGGCAAAGCTGGAGGGGGCAGGGGTGGTGCTGGCCTCGGCGACCCCGGCGCTGGAGACCGTGGTGAATGCTGAGGCCGGGCGCTATACGCGGCTGATGCTGGCGGCGCGGCCCGGCATGGCGCGGCTGCCTGACGTGGAACTGGTGGACCTGCGCAGGGCGCCGCCGGAGAAGAATCACTGGCTGTCGCCGCACCTGACCCATGCCCTGCAGGAGACGCTGGCGGCGGGCGAGCAGAGCCTGCTGTTTCTCAACCGGCGGGGCTATGCGCCACTGGTGATCTGCAAGGCGTGCGGCGAGCGGCTGAAGACGCCGGGCACCGAGAACTGGCTGACCGAGCACCGCTATAGCGGGCGGCTGGTGTGCCATGTGACAGGCTATTCGATTCCCAAGCCCGGCGTGTGCCCGGCCTGCGGGGCGAAGGATTCGCTAATGGGGGTTGGCCCGGGGGTGGAACGGGTGGCCGAGGAGGTGCGCGTGCTGATGCCGCAGGCGCGGATCGAGATATTCTCGTCCGACACGGCGATGGGCGGGGATGCGACGCGGGGCATTATCGAGCGCATGGAGACGGGCGATATCGACGTGCTGATCGGCACGCAGATCGTCGCCAAGGGGCACAATTTCCCCAACCTGACGCTGGTCGGCGTGGTGGACGCCGATTCGGGGATGAAGGGCGGCGACCTGAGGGCCGGGGAGCGGACCTATCAGCTGCTGAGCCAGGTGGCGGGCCGGGCCGGGCGGGCCGAGCGGCCGGGGCGGGCGCTGGTGCAGACCTATGCGCCGGACAATCCGGCCATGCTGGCGCTGGCGGACGGGGACCGGGACGGGTTCCTGCAGATCGAGCGGGATGTGCGCGCCGAACTCGGCCTGCCGCCATTCGGGCGGCTGGCAGCACTGATCCTGTCGGCGCCCAGCGCCGAGATGGTGGACGAGGCGGCGCGCGATATATCGCTGGCAGCGCCGAATGGTGCGGGAATCGAGCTGTTCGGGCCGGCCCCGGCGCCGATCACCGTGCTGCGCGGACGCCACCGGCGGCGATTCCTCGTCAAAAGCCCGAGAAACGTTGATCTTTCTGCCTATATGGCGGCCTGGATGGGTCGGCTGAAGCTCCCGCGGCCGGTTCGCGTGTCAGTGGATATCGACCCATACTCGTTCATGTAGGGTCCCATCTTCGACTTACGTGCCATTCCGCCGCAGAAATTGGCGCTGCGGCCATGTTGTCAGGCTGATTTTCTGGTGCTAAGCGGCGCACTGATCAATAGGGCGCGCGTGTCGGGCACGCTGTCTCTTTAATATAATTCCGGGCCTTACCCGCCCCGACAAGCAACGGATCCTGGACCCTTGGCTGCATCGACACGTACACATGCGACTGAAGCTGCCCGGCGCTATGCGCTGGCCTTGTTCGAGCTGGCCCAGGACAAGGGCCAGCTGGCCGAAGTGCACAATGATTACAAGGCATTCGTCGAAATGGCGAAAGGCTCCAAGGATCTTACCATCCTGCTCGATTCGCCCGCCTTCTCGCGTGACGAGAAAGTGCGTGCCCTGGCGGACGTGATGAAGGCATCGGGCCTCGGCACGATGCTGGCGAATTTCGTCGGCGTAATGGCCACGAATGGCCGTTCGAACGAGATTGTTTCGGCCCAGGGCGCCTTTGACGAGCTTTACGCGAAACAGCGCGGCGTGCAGCGCGCTGTCGTTCGCACCGCAAAAGACATGACAGGCGCCGAGCGCGCCCGCATCGAATCGATCCTCGCCAAGGCCGTTGGCGGCGAGGTTGAACTTACAAGCGAGGTGGATGCCTCGCTCATCGGCGGTATCCAGCTGCGCATCGGGTCCAAACTCGTTGATGCCAGCATTGCCGCCAAACTTGATCGCATGAACACCGCCATGAAGGGAGCATAGTCAGCTCGATGGATATCAGCGCAGCAGAAATTTCGGGCATCCTGAAGTCCCAGATCGAAAACTTTGGCGTCGACGCTGAAGTCTCCGATGTCGGCCAGGTGCTTTCGGTGGGTGACGGTATTGCCCGCATCTATGGCCTCGACAGCGTGCAGGCTGGCGAACTCGTCGAGTTCGATGGCGGCATCAAGGGCATGGCCCTGAACCTGGAAAGCGACAATGTCGGCGTCGTGATCTTCGGCAGCGACAGCTCGATCAAGGAAGGCGACACCGTCAAGCGTTCGGGCGAGATCGTGTCTGCACCGGTCGGCAAGGGCCTGCTGGGCCGCGTTGTCGATCCGCTGGGCGAGCCGATCGACGGCAAGGGCCCGCTGAAGGATGTTGCTTCGCGCGAACGCGTTGACGTGAAGGCGCCGGGCATCATCCCGCGCAAGGGCGTGCACGAGCCCATGATGACAGGCATCAAGGCCATCGACGCCATGATCCCGGTTGGCCGCGGCCAGCGCGAACTCGTCATCGGTGACCGCCAGACCGGCAAGACCGCTGTCTGCATCGACACGATCCTGAACCAGAAGCCTACCAATGACGCGGCCAAGTCCGACAAGGACAAGCTGTTCTGCGTCTATGTGGCCATCGGCCAGAAGCGTTCGACGGTTGCCCAGGTGGTCAAGACGCTCGAAGAGCGCGGCGCGCTGGACTACACGATCGTTGTGTCCGCTACGGCGTCCGAGCCGGCGCCGCTCCAGTATCTCGCACCGTTCACCGGCTGCACCATGGGTGAGTGGTTCCGTGACAACGGCATGCACGCCCTGATCATCTATGATGACCTTTCCAAGCAGGCTGTTGCGTATCGCCAGATGTCGCTGCTGCTGCGCCGTCCTCCGGGCCGTGAAGCCTATCCCGGCGACGTGTTCTATCTCCACTCGCGCCTGCTTGAGCGCGCGGCGAAGATGGGTGATGCGGCCGGCAATGGTTCGCTGACCGCGCTGCCGATCATCGAAACGCAGGCCAACGACGTGTCGGCCTATATCCCGACCAACGTGATCTCGATCACGGACGGCCAGATCTTCCTTGAAACCGACCTGTTCTACCAGGGCATCCGCCCGGCCGTGAACGTCGGCCTCTCGGTGTCGCGTGTGGGCTCTGCCGCCCAGACGAAAGCGATGAAGAAGGTTGCCGGCTCGATGAAGGGTGAACTCGCCCAGTACCGCGAGATGGCCGCCTTTGCGAAATTCGGTTCCGACCTCGACGCTGCCACGCAGCGCCTGCTTAACCGCGGCGCCCGTCTGACCGAACTGCTGAAACAGCCGCAATACTCGCCGCTGCTGATGGAAGAGCAGGTTGTTGTCATCTACGCGGGTACACGTGGCTATATCGACAAAGTCGCCGTCAGCGAAGTGACCCGTTACGAAAAGGAACTGCTGGCCCATATGCGTGGTGCCAAGAAAGACCTGCTCAAGACGATCCGCGAGGAGAAGGCCCTGTCTGACAAGACCGAGGAGGCGCTGAAGGCGGCCCTCGAAGACTTCACGTCGAAATTCGCCTGATTCCGCCCGTCCTGACGCATAGTTTGAATAACCAGAAGGCCTGACATGCCCAGCTTGAAGGACCTCAAGAACCGGATCGCCAGCGTGAAATCCACGCGGAAGATCACGAAGGCCATGCAAATGGTGGCCGCAGCGAAGCTGAAGCGCGCGCAGGAAGCCGCCCAGGCCTCGCGGCCCTATGCCTCGCGCATGGCCTCCGTTCTGGCGAACCTGTCGGCATCGGCAGGTGCAGGCGGGCCACGGCTGCTCGCAGGCACCGGCAGCGACAAGACGCACCTGATTATCGTCATGACCGCCGAGCGCGGGCTGGCGGGCGGTTTCAACTCGTATATCGCGAAGCTGGCCAAGGTGAAGATTGGCGAACTGCGGGCCGAGGGCAAGACGGTCAAGATAATGACGGTCGGCAAGAAGGGCCGTGAGCAATTGTCGCGTGAGTATGGCGACATGTTCATCGGGCATGTCGATCTGGGTGACGTCAAAGGCGGCAACTTTACCGATTCCGCCATCGGCCTCGGCCAGTCACTGACCAAGCGGTTCGAAGACGGCGAGTTCGACGTCGCGACCCTGATCTATTCGCAGTTCAAGAACGTGCTGTCGCAGGTGCCGACCGCGCAGCAGATCATCCCGGCGGCTGCGCCAGCGGATGCCGAAACGGTCGACCTGAAAGGGGCGATCTATCGTTACGAGCCATCCGAGACGGAGATCCTCGAAACGCTGCTGCCGCGCTATATCAACACGCAGATCCTGTCGGCCATGCTGGAAAGCGCCGCCGGTGAGCAGGCAAGCCGCATGACGGCGATGGACAACGCAACGCGCAATGCCGGCGACATGATCGACTCCCTGTCGCTGCAATATAACCGTGCCCGCCAGGCGCAGATCACCAAGGAGCTGATCGAGATCATCTCCGGTGCAGAGGCATTGTAGGAAAACCGATGAGCTTCTGGATCTACGAAAACTTTGGCAGCAAGCGGGCACGTATCCACACGTCCGACTGCCGCTATTGCAATAATGGCGCTGGCGTGGGCGGCGACGCCACCAATGACGACGACAAGTGGCACGGCCCCTTCGCCACGTTCCCTGAAGCCGACGCAGCCGCCCAGGCGCTCGGCCAGAAGGACACCCGCGCCTGCGGCGTTTGCAAGCCTGCAAGTGCCAAGACCTCATCTTCACCTGCTGCCGCGCCGGTTCCGGCTGCAGCTGCCCCCGTTTCAACACCCAAGACGACATCCGCTCCAAAGGAGACGACCCGCATGAGCACTCCCGCAAACGCAAAAGGCCGCGTATCACAGGTCATCGGCGCCGTGGTCGACGTCGAATTCGACGGCGAACTTCCGAGCATTCTCAACGCACTAGAGACCGACAATAACGGCAACCGCCTCGTCCTCGAGGTCGCCCAGCACCTCGGCGAGAATACGGTCCGCACGATCGCCATGGACTCCACGGAAGGCCTCGTTCGCGGCAATCCGGTGGCTGACCTCGGCCGCTCGATCACCGTGCCGGTTGGCCCGGCCACGCTTGGCCGCATCATGAACGTCATCGGCGAGCCGATCGACGAGCGCGGCCCGATCGACACCGACATGCGCCGCTCGATCCACGCGGATGCGCCTCCGTTCACCGACCAGTCGACCGAGTCCGAAGTGCTTGTGACGGGTATCAAGGTGATCGACCTGCTCTGCCCCTATGTGAAGGGCGGCAAGATCGGCCTGTTCGGCGGTGCCGGTGTGGGCAAGACGGTTCTGATCATGGAACTGATCAACAATATCGCGAAACTGTTCGGCGGCTATTCGGTGTTTGCCGGTGTCGGCGAGCGGACGCGTGAGGGCAACGACCTTTACCACGAGATGATCGAATCCAAGGTTATCAACCTGGAAGGCGAAAGCCGCATCGCGCTGGTCTACGGCCAGATGAACGAGCCTCCGGGCGCGCGTGCCCGCGTCGCCCTGACCGGCCTCGCACAGGCCGAATATTTCCGCGATGAAGAAGGCAAGGACGTTCTGTTCTTCGTCGACAACATCTTCCGCTTCACGCAAGCCGGCGCCGAAGTGTCGGCCCTGCTCGGCCGTATTCCTTCGGCTGTGGGCTACCAGCCGACACTGGCCACCGACATGGGCCAGCTGCAGGAGCGCATCACGTCGACCAACAAGGGCTCGATCACCTCGGTTCAGGCCGTGTACGTGCCCGCAGATGACCTGACCGACCCTGCGCCAGCCACCTCGTTCGCCCACCTTGACGCGACCACGGTTCTCAACCGTGCTATCGCCGAGAAGGGCATCTATCCCGCTGTTGACCCGCTCGATTCCACGAGCCGTATCCTTGATCCGCGCATCGTAGGTGAAGACCATTACAACATCGCACGCGGCGTGCAGGAAATCCTTCAGAAGTACAAGGAACTGCAGGATATCATCGCCATTCTCGGCATGGACGAACTGTCGGAAGAAGACAAACTGGCCGTGGCCCGTGCTCGCAAGGTGGAACGCTTCCTGTCGCAGCCGTTCGACGTGGCTGAAATCTTCACCGGTTCGCCAGGCGTCCAGGTGAAGCTGGAAGACACGATCAAGGGCTTCACCGGCCTGATCGCCGGCGAGTTCGATCACCTGCCGGAGCAGGCCTTCTACATGGTCGGCAATATCGACGAGGCGAAAGCCAAAGCCGCCAAGATGATGGCAGACGCCGCTTAAGATACAGGATCAGCCTTATGGCCGACAAACTGCACTTCTCACTCGTTTCACCCGCCAGAGAGCTTTTCTCTGGCGAGGTCGATCATGTGATCGCGCCGGGCACCGACGGTGAGTTCGGTGTGCTGGCGAACCATGCGCCGTTCATGACGACGCTGAAGAATGGCGTCGTGCGCGTTCTGGAAGGTGACGTCGTGAAGATGCGCATTTTCGTGCGCGGCGGCTTTGCCGATGTGACGCCTGACGGCCTGACGATCCTCGCCGAGGACGCCCGCAATCTTGAAGGTGTCAAAGTGGAAGAGGTCCAGGCCGAACTCGACGCGACGCACCTGAAGATCCAGGCGCTCGACAAGGATGACACGGCGCGGGATGCCCTGCAGACACATTATGATGCGCTCGAAAGCCTGAAAGCGGCGCTCGTCCACTAGGACGGTCCGGCCTAGCTAACCGAAAATTGCAATCGTCTGGCGGCCGATCATCATCGGCTCGCCGGCGCTGTTCCACAGGGTCATGGCCTGGCTGGAATAGCCGTCGCGTGCCGTCTCGGCCACGTGCCGCGCGAGGAACCAGCCGTCTTGCGTTGTGATGTCATCGGTGAGGAATTCAGCCATCCAGGTCATCGAACTGATGCGGGCCGGTGCGGTGAACATCGACATGGCCGCAGGGGGCGGCGCGTCGGCGATGGCCAGCAGCGCGACAGCGTCGGTGGGCGCGGCCGGATCGACATGGCGCATCCAGATTGACACGTCGCCCGTGTCTGATCCCGAGATCGGCCGCGTGCCGGCCGCCATGCGCATGTTGAAATTGCGCGTGAAATTGGGGCGGTTCGGATTGTCCCCGAAATAGCTCGGCGTATCGCCCGGCGCGGTGACGTCCGGCGCGGGAAGGTTGGCAAAGCTCAGCGCCGACGCGCGTGCGACGCCGAACGCGAAAATCGCTTCGGCTGCGACGCCCTCTGTTCCGATCATGCGCACGGACAAGAAGACCGTGTTCTTGCCCTGTCTCAGCAGGGTGGGTGTGCAGGTCACCGGCCCACCCACAGGCCCCACGAAGGCCACCTGTGCCGAACGGATCGGCATGCCTGGCGCCAGCGGCATTGCGGCCTCCAGGCACAGGGCTGCCGTCAGGCCGCCATAGGTGGTGCGCCCCTGCATCCAGGCATCGGGAATGACCACGGATGCGACATTCCCGGCATCACGCGTGATGCTGGCGAGAAGGTCCGTATAGGCAGCCAAGAGCCTAGTGCTGGCTTTCCGGCGTCGTCACACGCAGGCCGTCAAGCGCATCAGAGACGGTGATCTGGCAGGACAGGCGGGAATTGGGCGTCACGTTCTCGGCAAAGTCGAGCATCGACTTTTCCATTTCCTGCTGCTCGCCGACCTTGTCCATGAAAGCAGGGTCGACATAGACGTGGCAGGTGGCACACGCGCATGCGCCGCCGCAATCGGCATCGATACCGGGAATGGAATTCTTGACGGCTGCTTCCATCACGGATTCGCCGTTGGTGGCCTCGACAACGCGTTCTGTGCCGTCATTGTCTACGTAAGTGATCTTTGCCATATTCTGTATTGTCTCCTTCAGGCGGCAGTGGCTGCCGCGGCAATGTCTTTCATCGATATTGATGTATCGCCGAGCGTGGCGGGCGCGAGTTTTGCCCCCGTCATGATCAGCTTTTTCGAGGCGAGGAATTCCGGTGCACTGTTCACAGCATCAACCGCAATCAGGGTGCCGTTGCGCAGGTAGAAGGCCGCAAACTTGCGGTCCTTCGGGGCGCCGCGCACGACGATTTCATCATAGTCCTGGCTGAGACCGGCAATCTGCAGCTTCAGGTCGTATTGATCGGACCAGAACCAGGGGCAGTCTTCAGCCGGGCGGGGCTTGCCGAGAATGGCGGCCGCCGCGAGCTTGCCCTGTTCAATGGCGTTGTGGACGCTTTCGAGACGGCCCGAGCGGCCATAATGGACGAGCGGGCGGCTTGCACAGTCACCCGCCGCGAAGACGCGCGGGTCGGATGTGCGGGCATCGCGATCGACCAGGATGCCGTTATTGCAGGCGATGCCGGCCTCCCTGGCGAGTTCCTCGTTCGGAAGGATGCCGATGCCGACCAGCACGATATCGGCGTCGAGGCGCGTGCCGTCAGCCAGAATGGCGGCGCTGACCTTGCCGTCGGTTCCGTCGAGATGGTCCAGATGGGCGTCCGTCAGGATGGTGACGCCCTTCGCGCGGTGCTCTGCTTCGAAGAAGGCGCTCATCACGGGGCTGGTGACGCGGGCAAGGACACGCGGCGCCATTTCCAGGACGGTGACGTCCAGACCCATCTGGCGGGCAACGGCGGCAGCCTCAAGGCCGATATAGCCGGCGCCGATAATGACCATCTTGCGGCCGGCAATCATGTTGGGCCGGATGCGTTCGACATCTGAAAGGTCACGCAGGTCATGCACGCCCTGAAGCGTTGCGCCCTTCAGGGGCAGCGGGCGTGGACGCGAGCCGGTGGCAATGATGAGGGCATCATAATCCACGTGTCCGCCATGCGCGAGTTCGACCTTGCGGCTGGTTCGGTCGATACCGGTGGCGCGCGTTGACAGGATGACCTCGATATTCTGGTCCTGATACCAAGGCGCAGGGCGGAAATAGAGCCGCTCCTCGGTCATCTCGCCCTTCATGTAGGCCTTGGACAGGGGCGGGCGCTGGTAAGGCAGGGCCGGTTCGTCGCCGATCATTGTCAGCGCGCCCTTGTATCCGCCCTGGCGCAGCGACTGCAGAGCCTGCGCGCCGGCCTGACCGCCGCCGATGACCACGATCCGTGATGCTCCCGTCAGGTCCAAAGTCCTGCTCCCAATTCAGTTCCCGCAAATTATGACGCTAGCGTCATTTTTGCAATGCTTTCTCGCACTGGAGTTCCAGCCGGGAGGGCGTGTGTCAAGAAGCGCGCAGGGGTGCCGGGATGAATCGGCGATGGCGGTGCGATCCCGAACCCTTATATTGCCCCCATGGAAATCCTTTTCGACCTTGACGATGATGCAGCCACCCGCGCGCTGGGCGCGGCCCTTGCCGGCTTGCTGCAGACCGGCGACGTGATTGCACTGCATGGCGAGCTCGGTGCGGGCAAGACCACGCTGACGCGGGGGCTGGTGCAGGCCCTGTGCGGGGCAGATGAAGACGTGCCGAGTCCGACCTATACGCTGGTTCAGGCCTATGACGCGCCTGATTTCCCCCTGTGGCACTTCGATTTGTATCGTCTGGACAGGCCGGAAGATGTCAACGAGCTGGGCTGGGACGATACGCAGGATGGGGTCGCCGTGATCGAGTGGCCGGCCCGTGCGGGCCGCTATCTGCCGGCGGTCCGGCTGGACCTGACGCTCGAAATGCTTGGGGAGCAGCGTCGCGCGAGGCTGGAACCGGTCGGCGAAGACTGGCAGAAGCGGCTGGATGGATTTCGATTCTCGCCACCGTAACGCGCTGATCGACGGCTTCCTGGCACGCGCCGGGTGGGGCGAGGCGACCCGCATTCCGCTCGGGCAGGATGCCTCGACGCGCCGGTATATCCGGCTGGTGCGGCCAGATGCCGCGCGGGCCCTGTTGATGGATGCACCCCGGATCGAGGCTGATCCCTGTCCGCCGGACGCCGATGAATCAGTTCGCAACGCGATGGGCTGGAATGCGCAGACGCGCCTCGCGGCCTCACGCGTGGACGCCTTTGTGCTGCTGGCCGGGCATCTGGCCTCGCAGGGCTTTCACCCGCCACTTGTGATGGCGCATGATACTGACGCGGGGTTGGCCCTGATCGAGGACTTCGGGGACAACAGGGAACTCGCCCGGCAGATCGAACGCGGGCTGGTCGATGAAACCGAGGCCTATGTCGCGGCGGCGGATGTCCTGACCAAGCTGCACGCCCTGCCGGTGCCGGAACGGCTGGAAGCGCATGGCGAGGTCTGGCCGATCCTTGAATTCGACCGGCTGGCGCTGGCGACAAATGCTGACCTCTATGCCGACTGGCTGCCCCGGCAGGCAGGTGGCGGTGCGCTGGCGGGTGAGGCCCGCGCGCGCTGGGAGCGCGAACGCGACGCGCTGATCGAACAGGCCGTGGGTTTTCCCCGCACATTCACGCTGCGCGACTTCCATGCCGAGAACCTGCTCTGGCTGGAGGGCGGGCGTATCGGCCTGCTCGACTTCCAGGATGCGGTGAAGGGCTGGGACGCGTGGGACATGGCGATGCTGACCCAGGATGCGCGCCGGGCGGTTTCGCCTGAAGCGGCAGAAGCGGCGATCCGGCATTATCTGGACCGGACCGGCAAGTCGCGCACGGCGTTCGACGAGCGTCTGGCGGTGATCGGCGCGCTGAATGCGCTGCGCATTGCGGGCGTGTTTGCGCGCCTGATGATCCGGGACGGCAAGCCGCGCTATGGTGAGTTCCAGCCGCGCCAGCTCTCGATCCTTGCGCGCAACCTGTCGCATCCGGCGCTGGAAGGCATGGCGGCATTCGTGCGCGAAACGACGCCGTTTGTATTTGAGGGCAAGCTATGAGCGTTCCTGTTCCCCATACAGCGATGGTGCTGGCGGCTGGCCTTGGCACGCGGATGCGGCCGCTGACCAATGACACGCCAAAGCCGCTGATCGATGTGGCGGGAAAGCGCCTGATGGACCGCATGCTGGACCCGCTGGCGGCGGCGGGCGTGAAGCGGGTTATCGTCAACGTTCACTACCTGGCCGAGCAGGTGGAAGCGCATCTTGCGGCGCGGAGCGATCTTGAGATCGTGATTTCGAACGAGCGCGGTGAAGTGCTGGAGACGGGCGGCGCGCTCGCCAAGGCGCGGCCGCTGCTGGGTGACGACCCTATCTTTGTAATCAATACCGATGCGTTCTGGGCGCCGGAATCCGGTGAACCGCTGGTGGCGCTGGCCGAGGCGTTTGATCCTGACCACGCCGACGCGCTGTTGATGGTGGCCGATACGGGGCGATGCCTCGGTTTTGACGGAGCGGGGGATTTCTTCCTAGGCGATGACCACCGCATGGTGCGACGGGGCGACGCGAAGTCTGCCCCTTGGGCCTATGCGGGCGCGCGGATCATCCGGCCGCAATTGTATGATGCCGAGCCCATGGAGCGTTTCTCTGCGCTGCGGGTGTGGGACCGGCTGATTGCCGAACGGCGGCTGATGGGGTGGCCGCTGGATCGGTTCTGGCTGCATGTGGGCGATCCGGGCGCGCTCAAGGATGCTGAAATGTGGCTGCGCTGCCATGGCGCATAAGGCGCAGGTCTTCGGTGCCGGGCGCCCGAAAGTCTGGTCAATCCCTCCGGGGGCGGATTTCCTGCGGATGCTGGCCAACACGCTGGCGCTGGAGACGGGCCTCAGTGACCAGCCCGACGCGCTGAGCGAGGCGATCATCTATGTTCCGAACAGCCGGTCGGCGCGGGCGCTGACGCTGGCCCTGTACGACGCGGCCGGCGGCAAGACGATCCTCCCGCCGGACATTCGCACGCTGGGCGACCTTGAAAGCGAGGAAGCGCCACCAAATGCCGAAACGGCGCTGGCCGGGCTGCCGGCCGCCATGTCGGCGGCGCGGCGTCTGGGGGCGCTGGCGAGCCTTGTGCGGGGATATTATGCGGCACAGTACGAGATAGACCTGCCGCCCGCCTCGACGATTGCGGCGGCGCGGGAACTGGCGCGTCTACTGGATCAGGCCGCGCTGAGCGAGGCGGTCGACTGGTCGAAGCTGGATGGGCTGGTCAAACAGACTGACCTGGCGGCGCACTGGCACGGCTCGGTGAAGTTCCTGGAGATCATCACCGAGGCCTGGCCTGAATGGCTGGCGGCGAACAATGCGATGGACCCGTTTGCCCGGCGGCTGGCGGCGGCCAAGGCCCTCGCAGCCGACTGGGCATCGAGGCCACCGGCCGCACCGGTGGTGATTGCCGGGTCGACGGGCGCGACGCCTGCGGGCCGTGTGCTGATGAAGGCGGCCCTGGACTTGCCGAACGGCCTGATCGTGCTGCCCGGCCTCGATACTGATGCCGATGGCGAAGCGTGGGACGCCATCCGGCTATCTGTCAGCCATCCGCAGAACGCGCTGATTGATGCGCTGGACCATTTGCATGTCCTGCCCGGCGATGTCGGCATCTGGCCCGGCATTCCCCAGCGCGCGTCTGACGCGGCGCGCCGCCGGATGATCCATGAGGCGCTTGCCCCGGCTGATGCGACGGCAGACTGGCGCGCCACGCTGAAGACGCTCGCCCGGGCTGTCGGGTCAACCGTGGAAAGCTTTGCGCAGGACGCGCTGGACGGGCTGACCGTGATCGAGGCACCAGACGAGGCGGCCGAGGCAGAAGCTGCGGCCTTGCTGATGCGCGAGACGCTTGAGACACCCAAGGAGACGGCGGCGCTTGTGACGCCGGATGCCGGGCTGGCGCGGCGCGTGTCGGCCTTGCTGAAACGCTGGGGCGTGGATGTGCCGCCTTCGGCGGGCGTGCCATTGGGGCGAACACCGGCCGGCAGCCTGATTGGCCTATGCGCCACATGGGCGCTGGACCCGTCCGAGCCTGTCGCGCTGACGGCGGCGATGAAGCATGGTTTCGTGACGGACCGCGAGGGACTGGCGACGCTGGAGCGGCATTTCCTGAGAGGGCCGCGGCGGTGGCGCGATCTTGCCGGGTTGCGGGACAGTATCGATACGCGCCACATGATCGAGCCCTATGCGCGCTTCAGGCGTCCTGACCAGGACGAGGCCATCGCACTGGTCGACAGGCTTATTGCCGTGTTTGCCGAGACCGAAGCCGACCTGTCGGGCCGCGCAGACGTGGACGGCGCGAAGTCAGCCGAGCAGATTGCGGCGCTGGCCGGACGGATCGGCGAAGCGCCGCTGCCATGGGCGGGTGAGGATGGCCGGAAGGCCGCTGAGCTGTTTGTCAGTATCCGCGAAATATCGGATCAGCTTGGCCCGATCACGCCGCATGCGCTGGTCGACCTGATCCATACGCAAAGCGCGCAGATGACGGTAAGTGCCGGACTGGTGGAGCATCCGCGCCTTGCCATATGGGGGCCGCTGGAGGCGCGCCTGCAATCGGCCGGGCGGGTGATCCTTGCCGGGCTGAACGAGGATGTCTGGCCGCACCGCCCGTCGCCGGATGCGTTCCTGCCGCGCCGGTTCCGGGCAGAGCTTGGCCTGAACGACCCGGAAGACCGGCTCGGCCTGTCGGCGCATGATTTTGCTCAGCTCGCCTGCGCGTCCCGCGTGGTGATGCTGCACGCGGCACGGCGCGATGATGCGCCTGCTGTGGCGTCGCGCTGGGTGTGGCGCCTGAAGACGCTGGCGGAAGGTGCGCTGGACGAGAAGGCAGCCGGTGCGCTGGCGCCTGACAATGGCCATCCGCTGGATTGGGTGGCTGCGATGCAGGCGCGCGGCACGAACACGCTGCCCGGAGATTATTCTGCAGAACCCCGGCCGACCCGGCACCCGGAGGGCTGGCCGAAGAAACTGTCTGTCACGCGGATCGACCTGTTACAGCGTGACCCCTATGCGATGTGGGCCGAGAATGTGCTGGGCCTGTCGCCGCTGGATCCGATGAATGCGCCCCTTGGGCCCGCGCCGCGCGGCACGGCCATTCACCATGCGCTGGAATTGCTGGAGGAAGACGGCGCGCCGAAGACGGCTGAACACCTGATGGCATTGCTGGCGGACGAACTCTCGCAGGTGGGCGAACCGGAAGAAGACTGGGCGGCGCGGCGGGCTGTGTGGCAGCGCACGGCCGACTGGTACCTGGCATGGCGCGCCGGACGCGACACGGACGGAAGCAAGCCGAAGCTGGAAGTGAATGGCCGCCTGAAATTCGACATTGCAGGCTATCCCTTCACGCTTTCGGCCAATGCCGACAGGATCGAGCGTAGGGCCAATGGCGATCTGGTGATCATCGACTTCAAGACGGGTAATCCGCCCTCGGACAAGGAGATTGCGACGGAACTGAGCCAGCAAATGCCGCTGCAGGCGCTGATTGCGCGGTCGGGCGCCTATGACGGCACCCCGGCGGCAAGGGTTGCGGCGCTGGAATATGTGGCGTTCAAGGCAAAGCCCGATGCGCGGCTTGTGGGCATGTCGAACGCGCTGACGGCGACGCCGGACGAACTCGCAGACAAGGCGGAAGAGGGCCTCAAGCGCCTGATCGCGAATTACCGCCAGCCGGATACAAGGTTCCTGTCGGCGCCGCGGGTGAAGTTCGTGAAATATGACAATGGCTTCAATCGCCTGGCGCGGCGGGCTGAATGGGCGGGCGATACCGAGGACGGAGACGGCGACAATGGCTGATCCGAACGCCCCCGTCTTTGAAAGCGATGTGGCCGAGGCCTTTCTCGCCGCGATTGGTGTGCAGGCGGCGGTGGCCAATCCGGCCGTGCCCGCCTTCGTGTCCGCCAATGCGGGTAGCGGCAAGACCAAGGTCCTGATCGACCGGGTGGCGCGCTTGCTGCTGCGCCGGGATGATGGCCGCAAGGGTGCCGAGCCGGACTCCATCCTTTGCATTACTTATACAAAGGCTGCGGCCAGCGAGATGCTGACGCGCCTGTTCAAGACGCTGGGCCGCTGGTCGGTGATGGAAGACCCGAAGCTGCGCTCGGAACTCGCCAGGCTGGAAGGGCGGGATGAGGCAGCCTACACGCCGGACGACCTGAAGGCCGCGCGTGCCCTGTTTGCCCGCGCGCTGGAATCGCCCGGCGGCCTGCGTATCGAAACGATCCACGCCTTCTGCTCGCGCATCCTGAGGCGGTTCCCGCAGGAAGCTGGCGTGCTGCCGGGTTTTAGCGAGATCGAGGAGGATGAGGCGTCGGTGCTGTGGCAGGCGGCGCGGGCAGATGCTGTGCTGCGCGCGCAGGCGGCGTCACCGGACCTGTTGGACCTGCTGGCGCTGGAAGGCGGTCATGACGGCGCGATGGCGGGACTGGACATGCTGCGCTGGTCAGCGAATGCGGTGCTGGATTTTGCCGAAGTTCATGCGTTTGATTTCGATGCGATGGACTTTGCTCTGCGCTATGGCCTGAATGCGCCGGAGGCCAGCGCGCGCGAGTTGCTGGACCTGGCCATGGGCGAAGGGCTGCCGGTGACCCAAGTTCGAGAAGCGTTCATCTCGCTGCGGGCAGGAAATAAGCGAGACGATGTCAGAACGGCTAGCGCAATCGAGCGAATGTTGGCCTCATCCGATCCGCAAGAAAAATGGAACGCATATCGCGGTGCATTTTTCGGTGCGAAGGCGCCATATGCTAAGCTCTACAACGCCGAAGCGGGTAAAGATCAAAACGTGGTTGATCTGTACTCGACAGGGAGCATTGTGGGTTCAGAAGTCGAACGGGTTTTTGCAATCGATGAGCAATTGACCCGTGCCCGCGCGTTCGAGCGGACGTCGGCGCTGTTGCGGGTGGGCGTGCCGGCCTTGCAGGCCTACCAACGGGAGAAGGCGGCGCGCGCGGCGCTGGACTTTGACGACCTGATCCACAAGACGCGGATCCTGCTGACGCAGGACGGCATGTCTGACTGGGTGCTGTTCAAGCTGGATGGCGGCCTCAGCCACGTGCTGCTTGACGAGGCGCAGGATACGAGCCCGCCGCAATGGGAGCTGATCACGGCCCTCACGGACGAATTCTTTTCCGGGCTGGGCGCCGAACGCCAGCAGGACCCGCGAACCCTGTTCGTGGTGGGAGACGAGAAGCAGTCGATCTATTCCTTCCAGGGCGCCGACCCGTCCAAATTCCGCGACAAGCAGGCCGAGTTCGGCCAGCGCGCGGCGGACATGGTGCACGGGTCCATGGACATGTCGTTCCGCTCGGCGCCGCAGGTGCTCGAGTTTGTCGATCGGGTCTGGAATGGCGCGCCGCCGATAGATGTGCCGCATGCATCGACGGCGCCGCTGACGGCTGATGTGGTGAACCACACGGCGCGGCGGGCCAGCCAGTCGGGCTGTGTTGAATTGTGGCCGATCGAACCTATGGCTGAAGACGAACCGGCCGACGCCTGGGACCGGCCGGTCAATGCGATGCGGTCCTCGTCGCCAAAGGCGAAGCTGGCCAAGCGGCTTGCGGCCCGGATCAGGGTGATGATCGACAGCGGAGAAACGATCTGGGCCGAACAGCCAGACCGGTCATGGGTGCGCAGGCCGATGCAGCCGCAGGACGTGCTGGTGCTCGTGCGCGGCCGGACGGGCGGCCTGTTCGATGCGATGATCGGGGCATTGAAATCAGCCGGCTTGCCGGTTGCGGGCGCGGACCGGTTGAAACTGCTCGATCATATCGGCGTGCAGGACTGCCTGAACCTGTTGCGGTTCGTCGTCCTGCCGGAAGCGGACTTGACGCTGGCGGAAATCCTGCGCGGGCCGTTCCTGGGGCTGGTGGATGATGACCGGTATCTCTATCCCCTGGCCGGTGAGCGCGAAAAGGGTGTCTCGCTCTGGGCCCGTGTGCAGGAGAGCGCGGACCCGGATGTGCAGGCGGCGGCGGGCTTCCTGCGCAGCCTGCTGGAGCGGACGGATCTGGCGCCATACGAATTCCTGTCCTCGGTGATGGATCAGGCCGGACAGGACGGCCAGACAGGGTGGGAGAAGATCAATGCGCGGCTGGGCACGCCGGCGCGCGACCCGGTCGAGGCGCTGATGTCACGCGCCTTGCAGCATGACTCAGCCGAGCCCGCGTCGCTGCAGGGCTTTCTCGCCGCCATGGAAGCGCATAACACGGAGATCAAGCGCGATCTCGCCGCGCCGGAGCGCGAGGTACGGGTAATGACGGTGCATGGGGCGAAGGGGCTGCAGGCGCCGGTCGTGGTCCTGCCGGACACGACGGCGGGGCCGCGGGGCGGTTCTGCCCGCATGTTTGATCTGGCCGGAGTGCCCGTCTGGTCGCCGCGCAAGGACACTGACACCCCGGAATTGTCGGCGCAGCGCGCGATTGCGGATGCCAAGGTGGAAGAGGAACACCGGCGGCTGCTCTATGTGGCGCTGACCCGGGCGCAGGACCGGCTGATCATTGCGGGCAACTGGCATGGTGGCGGCAAGGAAGGCTTCAATAAGAAATCCTGGTACGCGCTGTGCGCGGACGCGATGGATGCGTTTGTGCCCGGCGGAGCGGACGAGGTGCGGCGGCATGGGGTGCCGGGACCTGCGATGGGGGTCAAGGGGGCCGGAAGCGGCAAGGAAGGCCAGGTGCCGGACTGGGCGCTGCGCCCGCCGCCGGTCGATACACCCGCCCGCCGCCTGAGCGCGCCAACCAGCCTCTTGTCGCGCCAGACGCCCGTGCTGGCGCCGTTTGGTGTGCGTCGCGAGGCACAGATGAAGCGCGGGCGGCTGATCCACTCGCTGCTGCAATACCTGCCGGAACTGCCAGAGGCGATGCGGGAGACAGCGGGCCGGACCTTCCTGGAGCGGGATGCCGAACTGGACGATGCCCGGCGGGCCGAGATGCTGGCGGCGGCCATGGGTGTGCTGGCAGACCCCGCCATGGCGGATGTGTTCGTCCCGGGCGGGCGGGCGGAAGCGGCCGTAATTGGCACCTCAGAGGAATTGCCGCCGGACGTGGTGATCAATGGCCGTGTTGACCGGCTGGTAGTGACGCCTGAGCGGGTGCTCGTGATCGACTTCAAGACGGACCAGCCCGCGCCGGAGACGGTTTCAGGGGTTGCAGACACCTATTTGGCGCAGATGGCTGCCTATTGGGCCGTGCTTCGGCAGGCATATCGGGGGCGGGACGTGGTGGCGGCGCTCTGCTGGACGGACGGCCCGAAACTGATGGTCCTGCCCGAAGCGAACCTGTTAGCCTCTCTAAAGCGTGCGCAGAGCGAGGTTTGACTTCCCCGCTGAACACCTATGTATCATCCAGCGAAGCAAGATAGAGGAGCCCGTCATGGCTGCAGTGAACGTAACCGACGATGAATTCGACAATGTGATCGCCACGTCTGATGTGCCCGTTGTCGTGGATTTCTGGGCCGAATGGTGCGGTCCGTGCAAGCAGATGTCGCCCCATCTTGAAGCCGTTTCGGAAGACATGGCCGGCAAGGTGAAGGTCGCCAAGATCAATGTCGACGAGAACCCGATGGTCGCTTCCAAGTATGGCGTTCGCGGCATGCCGACCCTGATGGTGTTCAAGGATGGCAAAGTTGCCGCCACGCATCTCGGCGCGATGAGCAAGCAGGCCATCACCGACTGGATCAAGCAGAGTATCTAGGCGGCGCAGGCGCGCCCGCATCACCTAGTCCGGGTTGCGCTGGTCCTGGATGCCGTCAGCCTTGATGTCGGCGATCAGGGCTTCCATTTCGGAAATTTCCGCCCGCTGGGCCTCGACGATGCGATCGGCCAGATCGCGGACGCGCGGGTCACGGATGTTGGCGCGTTCGCTGGTCAGGATGGCGATCGAATGGTGAGGGATCATTGCCTTCATCCATGCCGTATCGTCCACGGTTGCCTGACTGCGTACCAGCCATAGCGATGCGGCGAAGACTGCAAAACTGCCAGCAAATATCGCGACATTGATCTTTATGTTGCGGTACATGTTCAGCATGAAACCGAGCATGACCACGGCCATAGACGCGCCCATGACGAAGGCCATGTAGAGCCGTGTCTCACTGAACCAGACATGGTCCAGCGCATAGGTGTTCAAGTACATCAGTCCGAACATGACAATCGTGGAGGTCGCGATCATCGCCGCGAACTTCCAGTAGTGTGAGGTGTGGTCCTCCATCCTCTTCTCCTTGGTTGCTTGTGAACCAACGGCAAGGGACGGAGGGTGTTCCGCAAGAAACGACTAGGCGGCTTCCGGCTCGCTGGTCAGCGACAGGAAGACATCTTCCAGATCGGGGGCTTCGGTGACGAGGTCCCCGATGCTGACTCCGGCACCGCGTACCTGTTCCAGAAGGCGGCCGATGCCGGTTTCACTGGTGCGGAAGGTGATGGCGAGTTCGCCCGTATCGCGGATTCGGGCGTCGAGGCCAGCCAGGCTGGCCGGAACAGCGCTAAGCGGCTCCTTCGGCGTAATGACCAGCGTCTTGTAGTCGAGGCGCGCAAGCAGTTTCGGCGTTGGCTCGCTCGCGACGATCTCGCCATGGTTCACAATGGCAATGGAATCACAGAGTTCTTCAGCTTCCTCGAGATAGTGCGTGGTCAGGATGATCGTGGTGCCGCGGTCATGCAATTCGCGCACATAGGTCCAGAGTGACCGGCGCAGTTCCACATCAACGCCAGCCGTCGGTTCGTCGAGAATCAGCACGGGCGGATTGTGCACAAGCGCCTTGGCCACCATCAGACGCCGCTTCATGCCCCCTGAGAGCTGGCGGACATAGGCGTCCTTCTTGTCTTCAAGGCCCAGCGCCGTGAGGATTTCGAGGCTGCGCCGTTCCGATTTCGGGACGCCATAGAAGCCGGCCATGAGTTCCAGCATCTCCATGGGCGTGAAGAAGGGATCGGCAACGATTTCCTGGTTCACAACGCCAATGGCGGCGCGGCTCTGGCGCGGGTGCTGGTCAATGTCGAGCCCCCAGATCCGGGCGGTGCCTGACGTCTTGTTCACAAGGCCGGCGAGAATATTGATGAAGGTGGATTTTCCCGCGCCATTCGGGCCAAGCAGGCCAAAAACCGAGCCGCGCGGAATGCGCAAGCTGATATCCTTCAGGGCGTGCTTTTCAGGCATCTTGCCGGAGGCGTGGTAGATTTTCTCGAGGTGATCGACTTCGATGGCGAATTCGGGAGCAGTCGTCGCATTGGTCATACAGGCCTCATTGCACTTGCAGGCCTGTCTTGCGCGGGGCGGCCCTGCGGACTAGTTAGGACCCTGAAGCGGCGCTAACAAGGACTTGCGCCGTAAACTCCATGGAAAGCCGCGAGCGATGAACAAATCCCGTGATGTCTTCAGTCCGCCGGAAATCGTATTGTCCAATAGCCACAAGGTTTCCTGCAATGGCGGCGGCGGGGCCCTGGGCCACCCGAAAGTCTGGTATGAAATGGGCGATGAAGACTTTGTCGAGTGCAAGTATTGCGACCGGCGATTCGTCCTGATCGGCGGCAAGGAAGACAGTTCGCAAAAGCGTTAGGCGCACCTGAACCATGAAAATCCTGATTGCAGGGGGCGGTATAGGCGGGCTGACAGCGGCTCTGGCGCTCACGCAGTTCGGGCATGATGTCACTATCCTGGAACAGGCCGAGGCGCTGGGCGAGGTTGGTGCGGGTCTGCAGATCAGTCCCAATGGCATGAAAGTGTTCGAAGCGCTGGGCATGTCCGACCGGATTGCGGACACGGCCTTCCAGCCTGAAGGCATTGAAATGCGCCTCGGGCGCAGCGGCCGGATCGTGTTCGACATTCCACTGGGCCTCGCGGCGGCCGACCGCTGGGGCGCGCCCTACCTGCATGTGCATCGGGCAGACCTTGTCACCGCCCTGAGTGCGGAACTCGCTGAGCGTGCGCCGGGTGCCGTCCGGCTGGGTGCGAAACTGGCGCGATACGAACAGGACGAGACGGGCGTTACTGCAGTGCTTGAGGACGAAACCCGTGTGTCAGGCGACGTTCTGGTGGGGGCCGATGGCATCCATTCGGTCGTGCGGGCGCAGATGATGGGGCCGGACAGCCCGCGATTCACGGGCAATGTCGCGTGGCGCGCCGTCGTGCCGATCGACTTGCTGGGCAAACACCTTCCGCCGCCGACTGCCTGCGCGTGGGTCGGCAAGGGGCGTCACGCCGTGACCTATCGCCTGCGCCACGGCCTGCTGGCGAACTTTGTTGGCGTGGTGGAGCATGACGGCTGGCAGGTGGAGTCCTGGTCGGGCGAGGGCGAGCGGGCGGACGCACTCGCAGATTTTTCAGGCTGGCACCCGGTGATCGTGAACCTGATCCGCAATGCGGGCACGCTGAACCGCTGGGCCTTGTTTGACCGTGCGCCGCTGGCGCGCTGGACCGATGGCCGGGTCGCCCTTCTGGGGGATGCCTGCCATCCCATGCTGCCCTTCCTGGCACAAGGCGCCGTGATGGCGGTGGAAGATGCCTGGGTGCTGGCTGCGCGCCTGTCGGAAGGGCAAAGCGTGCCAGCGAGCCTTGCGGCCTACGAGGCGGACCGCCGCGACCGGACAAGCGCCGTGCAGGCGGGGGCGCGCGCCAACGCGAAACTGTTCCACCGGCACAACCCCCTCACGCAGCTGGCAACATATGGTCCGATGTGGCTGGCGGGCCGAACGGCGCCGGGCTTCGTGCATTCGCGCAATGACTGGATTTACGGGCATGACGTGACTGCCACGCAGAGCGGCAAGCCCTTGCCTTAATCCAGCGCAACGGGCAGGCATTGTCCTTCCGTCCAGCCGAATACAGGTACATTCATGCTTTCAGTCCTCGATCTCTTCCGCGTCGGTATCGGGCCGTCGAGCTCGCACACGGTGGGGCCGATCCGGATTGCCAATCGGTTCATTTCGATACTTGGAGATGGTGATGCGCTGGCAAAGCTCGCGCGCATCGAGGTCGAACTGCAGGGCTCGCTGGCGCTGACAGGTGTCGGCCATGCGACGCCCAAGGCGGTCGTTCTTGGCCTGCTGGGGCTTGAGCCGGAAACGCTGGACCCCGACATGGCGGATTCGCAGGTCGCGGACGTATATGTGGGCAAGCGCCTGCCATTGGCCGGTGGACGATCTGTGGATTTTGATCCGGAGGCGGATATCGTATTCGCCTACCATGTGTTGCCGGATCTGCACCCGAACGGCATGAAGCTGAGCGCCTTCGACGCGGAGGGAAACCTGCTGCGCGAGGAGACGTATTATTCGACTGGCGGCGGGTTCATTGCCACGGCGAAACAATTGCGGACGCCGCTTGCCGACGACATCGTGCAGGCGGGGCGGGCCGTGCCCTATCCCTTCGCATCGGCCGCAGAACTACTGTCGATTTGCGCCGACAAGGGCATGGCAATTCACGAGGTGATCCTGGCCAATGAGGATGCCGTGCGCCCGCCCGCCGAGACCGAAGCGGCGCTCGACCGGATCGTTGAGGTCATGCTGGGCTGTATCCAGCGCGGCCTGGGGCGGGAAGGAGTTTTACCGGGCGGACTGAAAGTGCGCCGCCGGGCCCCGGCCCTGTGGCAGAAGCTGCAGGCCTCTCCGCAATCGAATGAGCGCGAGCAATTGTTCGACTGGCTGAATGTCTATGCCATGGCCGTGAACGAGGAGAACGCGAGCGGCGGGCAAGTGGTAACAGCGCCGACGAATGGCGCAGCGGGCATCATTCCCTCTGTCATCAAACATTACTGTGCGGACGCGGAAGACAGCACCGAACGGCTGCGAAAGTTCCTGCTGGCAGCAGGGGGAGTGGGCCTTTTGTACAAGCAGCGCGCGTCGATTTCCGGCGCCGAAATGGGATGTCAGGGAGAAGTGGGCGTGGCCTGCTCGATGGCGGCTGCGGGCCTCGCAGCGGTGTGGGGCGGCACGGCGCAGCAATGCGCCAATGCGGCCGAGATCGGCATGGAGCATAATCTGGGCCTGACCTGTGATCCCGTCGGCGGGCTGGTTCAGATACCGTGCATTGAACGCAACGCTATTGGCGCGGTCAAAGCGGTCAATGCCGCGCGGCTGGCGCTTCACTCGGTGGAGCAGACCAAGGTTTCACTGGATCAGGTGATTGAGACGATGCGCCAGACCGGCCTCGACATGTCGTCGAAGTACAAGGAAACCAGCCAGGGCGGGCTGGCGGTGAATGTCATCGAGTGCTGAAGCCTTGATTTCCGATTTCCGTCTGGTCACGGATGCTTGTGTCGGATGAAAGCGGTGCGCGCAGGGGAATCATGGTTCGCGTCATGTAGCGTACTTCCCGTGCGATGCGCGCAGCATGGGCAGGGTTGAGCAGGGACGTGCGGGTCTCGCCTTCGAGGCCGAACAGGCGGCCATAGCCGCCCTGGTTCGAGACCGATTTCACGATATTGGCATTCTCGCCGCCATCAGCCATGCATGAGAAGACTGATACGGGTGAGTTCACCGTGACGGCCGGATCGAAATAATCGGCCATGGGATCAATCGCGGCCACCTCTGCCAGAGCGGCGACCCAACGCTGGGTCTGGCGAAACAGGAAGCGTTTTTCCGTTCGCCGTTCGCGGGGCAGGTCGATATCGTCGCCCGCGAAGGGCGCGGCGGCATTCAGCACGCCGGTCTTTGAGGCCAGCCGTCCAAGCTGCAACAAGGCTGCGAAGGACTTGAGCGCGCGCATGCCGTCCTTCTGGCGCAGGAATTTCGGGTTCATCGCGTCAATGAAAACGCGGCCCGCGAGTTCATCCGGATGCAGGTTGGCAAAGGCGTGGAGGCGCAGGCCCGCCATGGAATGGCCAACCAGTATATAAGGCGCCCGCCCGCCCAGCCGGGCCAGAAGCCGCTTCAGGTCGGCAATGTGGAAAGCAGGCGTCGGCGCGCCTTCCGGCGCCGGATCGCTCCAGTCCATGCCTGCCCGCCCGTACAGAACGACACGGTGATCGGTCTTGAGTGCCTCCTTGATCCACCAGCCGTCGGCATAAGTGCCGAACGCGCCGTGATCGAACACGACCCAGGGGGCCTCCTCTGGCCCCTCGACCAGCACATGCAGGCGGCGACCGGGTTCGACTTCAACGAGATCAAAAGGCGCGTTCATGGGAACAAATCTTGGCTTTGAGGATTAGGCGGCGGATAGGCGCTGGCTGAATGCGGCAAGATGTACGCGCTTGTACGTGGCGCTGAAACATGGCGGGGGATCAAATGCTGCTATTTCTGCTCGAGGATGGAGACAAGTGAACATATGGAAGGATTTACTAAACCGTGCGGTCTTGCGTCACTGGCCCCATTGAAGTGCCGACGGATCGAGGCACGTAGAATGTGCAAAACAGCGATCTTTTTGCAGCTGGAGGGGCGTCTTCCTCATTCAAGCGCAGAATCACGCACCTCCGCGATGATCGAAACGCTCTATGTGATAGATTCAACGCTCTTTGTGATAGATTTAGAGTAGCGTTCCGATGGCCAGATTTGAAGTTGTGATCCCATACTTCCAGCGTGATCCCGGGCATCTTGTGAATGCTCTATCTTCGATATTCGCCCAGGATTTGGAGGATGTGCTGGTTCACGTCGTCGATGACGGTTCGCCTCGTGCGGCGGCGCTGGACCTGGAAATGATGCCCGCTGCAGACGTCAGCCGCGTCAATCTTGTCGTCCAGGAGAATACAGGCGCGAACGGGGCGCGGAATCGCGGGCTGGCCGAAGTGTCCCCCGACGCCCGGTATGTCGCGTTCCTGGATTCCGATGACGCCTGGCTTCCCGGACACCTGGATCGCGCCGCGGCTGCACTGGAGAGACCTGGCACCGACTTCTTCTATGACACGATACGGATCGACGATGCCCTAGCGGCCAAATATCGCCCCCCAGAGGAATTCCTCGACAAGGCGCACTTTCTCTGCCCCAACGAAGCGCCACACCTGCTAGAGATCACGCGGCCGCTGAATGTATTGTGCGGCGAATGGTATCGCCATTTGCATCTCTCGGCGACAGTCCTGACTGGCAATCTGGCGCGCCGCGTGCGCTTCAATCCCCACTTCACGATCGCGGATGATTTTGAGTTCTTCTATCAATGCGCACGGGTGTCGAGCCGTTGGATCGTGGATACGCGCAACGGTGCTGAACGGGGGGCAGGTGCCAATATCTGGCATGGAATCAAGACGTCCGAATTGCGGTATTCGCAGGAGAAATACTATTCGATGCTGGTCCTTAGCCGTATTTGCCGGGAGCGGGCCGTCGATGAAGCTGCGAGGGCGCTCGCTCGCGAGCGTATCGGGATCTATCGCGAGCAGTTTATCTGGGCGCAGAGCGACCGCGTTGCATCCGGCCGCTGGCCAAGCATGAGGCTATGGGCAAAATACATGATCATGGACCCGAAGTTTGCAGGCGGCTTGCTATCGAAAGTGATTGGCAGGGCAAAGCAGGCTTTGTCGTAATCAATGACACATGCCGCCACGCGACGCGAATCTGATTTGGCTAGATATGAGCGGCTAGAGGCATAGGTGACAGATTGTACCGGACACATGGGTCACACTTTCCGCTTTGGCGGGAGGTTCCCCAGGAGGAGATCGCAGCCAGTCGAAAAGGCTTCCTGGATCAACAGACTGGGAGGCGCGCGGTGCCGCACGGGCTGTGGTCAAGTTTCAGGGACTGGGTTGCTGAGTGTACCAGCTACCCGGGCGAACTCGCTGAAATCGCAATTGCTCATAGGCAAGGGTCATAGACAGAACTGGCCTGTAAGAGGCTCTCCCAAGTCGAAAAACGCCGCCTAATGATGGCTGGCAGGAGCATCTATCCGGGACATTGCCCGGCCAGGGCTGCGACAGGCTCGAATGCGTCTCCACGGTCGATTGCCAGCCTGCACTATGATCCTTTGTAGGTCTGCCATGACGCACTATTAATCCATCCGACCAAACGGCTCCTATGCGCCGCAGAAGATAAAGCCTAGTTATGCGCTGTAGCGCATATCGGTTGTGAATTGTCAGGAAGCTGGCCTATGTCAGAGCTCGTCAGATCACCCAAGCAGCTTGCCGCTCGTCCGGGGTCGGTCTTCTTACCAAGGAGAACGGCGATAATTTCGCCCATTGGGCATCCGTGAGATTCAGACGGTCCATATTCAGAACTCCCTGTTTGGCCGTTTGAATCACAATCTAGCCGATAAGTGAATCCTGATTCACAACAGACCCGAGCCAAGCTCATAAATATGTTCGGCTGGTTGCGCTCGATGGGGACGCTTAGGCGTTCTCGTATGAGGTCTATGCAAAGTGCTTTACCGCGATAGAGTGGGAACAGACTAGGTTTGGGAAGTTCGTAATGAAGCACGTCGTGCTCGCCGCTGTTTTTACCATTTCCATGGCTGCTTGTTCTCCAAAGGCGGTCAATTTATCGGATGCGCCGACAGACGGAGCGCAGACTGAGGTCGTCGATTATTCAGCGACTGGTTGGATAGCGAAGACCTTGCCTGAGATACTTGCCGCGCTTGAGGCGGAAGAAGTAACATCCGAAGCGCTTGTACATGGTTATCTCGACCGCATAGCGATAATTGATCAGGCGGGACCGACCCTGCAAGCCGTGCTGGCGCTGAATCCAAACGCTTTGGAGGAAGCCCGAGCTAGTGATGCAGCGCGCAAGGCCGGCCAGCCGATGGGACCGCTGGCCGGTGTGCCTGTCTTGCTGAAAGACAACATCGAATCGAAAGACCAGATCGCCACTACGGCTGGCGCCCTGGCGCTAAAGGGTAATGTGACGGGACGTGATTCGCCCCTGGTAGCGGGCCTGCGCGGATCTGGCGCCATTATTTTGGGCAAGACCAATCTCAGCCAGTGGGCAAATTTCCGCTCCGAAAACTCCATGAGCGGATGGTCAGCGCTGGGCGGTCAGGTACGCAATCCGCACATGCTGGACCGTAACCCGTGTGGATCGAGTTCCGGATCGGCTGCAGCGACTGCTGCATCACTCGCTGCGGCGAGTGTTGGCACCGAGACCAACGGCTCGATCATTTGTCCTTCAGCAGTTAACGGAATCGTCGGGTTCAAGCCAACCGTGGGTCTCGTGTCGCAGCAATACATCGTGCCGATTTCCTCAAGCCAGGATACGGCTGGGCCGATGACTAAGACGGTGACTGGCGCTGCCCTGATGCTGAACGCGATGTCGACGGGAGATGCCAGGACTGACTATGTAGCGGGTCTCGATGTGGGCGCGCTCAGCGGAAAGCGGATTGGCGTGATGCGGTTTGCGCAGGGCTCCAATACTAACGTCAAGGCGCTTTTCGATGGAGCGCTGACAGATCTTCAAGATGCGGGTGCAGAACTTGTGGAGATTGACGCCTTTGTTCCGTCGACAAATGACTATCAGTCGAAATCATATGACCTGTTGAAATATGAATTTAAAGCGACTCTGAACGCGTATCTTGCCGAGGCTGCCCCAGCCGTGACAGTCCGCTCATTGAAGGAGCTGATCGCGTTCAATACTGCCCATGCGGACGTGGAGCTTGCTCTGTTTGATCAGGGGATCCTTGAGGCGTCGGAGATGCTGGGTGATCTTTCAACGCCAGTCTATCTGGCAGCAAAGGCGGATGTGCAGGCCGCAACTGGCGTCAATGGTATCGACAAGATGATGGCGGATAACAGCGTCGACGTACTGGTGTCGCCTTCCGGACCGCTGGCGCCACGCGTCGATGCGATCAACGGGGACGTCTGGCCGGACTGGGCAGGCGCAGGCTATCTCGCCGCTGTGTCAGGTTATCCAAATCTCACAGTGCCAATGGGCGAGGTCAAAGGCCTGCCTGTGGGATTGTCCATGATGGCGGGCAAAGACCAGGACGCAAGTGTACTGGCGATGGGGTATGCTTATGAGCAGCAGTCAAAGAAGCGTGTTGATCCACAGTACCTGAGTAACGCAGAAGCGCGCCCTGAGATTGCTGAAGCGATGAAGCGTCGCGCAGACTAGGCTTTAAATACAGCCTGTTCGGTACATCCTTTGTCGTTGGACAGGGCGACGTGCGGCGACCTGCCGTTTGATCACTCTGCCGCCACGGGCTTCAGGCCCGCATGAGTCAGCATCCACATTACGGGTGCGAAGCTCGTTCGTTTCTCTCCGCGTCGGGTTTCGTAATCCATGTGGCGCATCAGTTCGGAGCTGTCATAATTTGACCCGCTTCTCTGGGCACGCAGTTTCGCCAACACCTGCCATGGAATAGGCGAGCGGGCATCGACAGCGAAGTTGAGGATGTCTGGGGCTGTCCTAAAGCTTGTGCTCGCGGCCTGGGACTGTCCTAAATTTTGTGCTCGTGGCCGTTTTTCATTATCAGACCACGAACCTGTCACCGAAGATGACAGCGAACTGGGTCTTCGCCTCGAACCATTCACGCGGGGGCCGTTTCCATTCCTGGGCAGCGTGATTGAGGACCAAGTATAGCAGCTTCATAGCCGCCTCGTCACTCGTGAAGTGACCGCACGTGCGCACCGCCCGCCGGAGCTTTGAGTTCAGGGCCTCGATCGCATTCGTGGTGTAAATGATCCGGCGGATCGCCTTCACTGAAGGCAAGGAACGGGATCACCTGTTCCCAATGGCGTCCCGCTTGCCAGTCCCAACGGGCTCTACAATCTCTCGAAACTCTCTGTCTGGTGGCTCAGACTCGGCATCGCCATCGAACGCATCAAGCCAGGCCATCCGCAGCAGAATGGCTGGCATGAGCGCATGCACCTTACCCTGAAGCAGGAAACCACCCGACCGGCCTGCGAAAATCACCTGCAACAGCAGGTGCGGTTCGATGACTTCGTCGGGGAATACAACACACAATCGCCCGCATGAAGGCCTCGCCATCGCGACCCCTCTAAAGATCCACACGCCGTCATCCCGCATCCATGACGGCCTGCCAGACATCGACTATCCCTTTCATGACCGCGAGGTCCCGATAACCGCCTTCGGCCGGATCTGCATGCACCGGAAAAAATCAACATCTCCACCGTGCTCGCGGGTCAGCATGTCGGCATAAGGGAAGTCGACGACGGCATATGGCTCGTCTCCTTCATGCACTATGACCTCGGATACGTTGACCTCGAGCAGAGAACCCTGCAGACAATCGACAACCCGTTCGGAGCAAAAGTGTAACCCATCTCTCCGGTACATACTGTGACCTATGTGTCCGGGCCGGACAAAAAAGGGGTGGCTCCGCGAGTAGGAGCCACCCCAGTATTTCATGCCGTTCCATGTTGTTCCAAAAAATGTAAAAAAATTCATTTAATACAACTCATTGGAGAACAGGCTTGTTTTGTGGTGTTCCATTTTATATCACTCTATCGAAATTCTTTTGTGGGGCGGTTTGTGGGGCGAAACCATATGCCAAAGTTACTTACTCCTCTTTCAGCCAAAGCTGTCGCGTCTCTGAAACACTCAGGTACGGGCGAAAAATCGAGGCATTCGGTGGGCGGCATTGCCGGATTGTATCTCGTCACTTATGCGAGTGGGGCTCGGTGTTGGTTGCTTCGGGGTACATTGAACAAACGTCGCAAAGAAATCGGTCTGGGCTCGGCATTCGAGTTGTCACTCAGCGAAGCGCGCGAGAAAGCACGTGAGTACCGCAGGCAGTTGGCAGATGGGATTGACCCCACTTTCAAGGAAGAAACAGTTGAGCAAAAGCGAATTATCTTTGCCAAGGCTGTCGAACAGTTTTTCGAAACTGAATTGTCCGAGGTTAAGGAGAAAGAATTTAAAGCGTGGAAAAATACGCTCCATACCTATGCTGTTCCGATCATTGGAAAATTGGACGTTGAGCATATTACTACGCTTCACATCGCAGATGTGCTCAAGCCAATTTGGTCGACGAAGCGCGAACTCGCCAAGAAGATTAGGGTACGCCTCGACAAGATATTTGTCTGGTTGAAGGCAACGGGCTATCGGGAGCAAGACAGTCCCGCGAAATGGGTGGACCTGAAACCGATTTTGGATCCCCTGGGACGGGATAAGAAAGCCGCGCATCGGCCAGCGGTGCCATTCGTTGACGCGCCGAGGTGGTTCGAATTGATCCGCCAGAAGAAGAGCTTGGCTGCGCGAGCACTCGAGTTTCTGTGTCTTACGGCGGTAAGGTCGGGTGATGTGAGATACATGTCCTGGAGTGAGGTCGATTTCGACACGAGAGTCTGGACGATACCGCCGAACAGACAAGGGACAAAACTCAAGACCCGAGACCACAAGGTGCCGCTTACCGAGCCGATGCTGGCGCTACTGCGAAAGGTAAAACAGGAACAGAACGGCGAGTATGTCTTCGCGGGACTCAATGGTTGCCCTATGAGCGAAAATACGATCGCCAAACTTATGCGGGAAGTTCACCTGGAGGAGATCGCAGCCGGTCGAAAGGGCTTCCTGGATCAACAGACAGGGAAGCGCGCGGTGCCGCACGGGCTGCGGTCAACTTTCAGGGATTGGATTGCTGAGTGTACCAACTACCCGGGCGAACTCGCTGAAATCGCAATTGCTCATAAGCAAGGGTCAGAGACAGAACTGGCCTATAAGAGGCTTTCCCAAGTAGAAAAACGCCGCCGCATGATGGCTGACTGGAGTAACTATTTGGGCCATCGCTCAGCCAAGGTTTCCGCACGTTCGAACGCACCTCGCCAGTCAACTTATAGCCTGCACTATGATCCAGTGTAAGTCTGCCCTGTCGCGCCATTAATCCATTCGACCAAAAGGTAATTATGCGCTGCAGGTGATAAAGCTTTATCATACGCCGTAGCGTATATTGACATTTTATACGCTGTGGCGTATGGGGGTCATGAATAGTCAGGAAGCTCGCCAATGTCCCAACTCGTCAGATCACCCAAGCAGCTTGGCGTCGCCTTGCGGCGTTCTCGTCGTACGCAGGCGATGACGCAGGCTGACCTGGCCAGCCGAGCCGGCGTGAGACAAGGCACCATATCACATGTGGAGAACGGGCTTGAAACGGTCAAGCTCAACACGGTGATGGACCTGCTGCGGGCACTCGACCTTGAGATTGTTGTCCGCCAGCGGACCAAAGGCTCGCACAGTGACATTGAGGATCTGTTCTGATGTCCCGGCCGCGGCGTAGCGCAGGACTGGTCGTCGCTCTCAATGGCCGCGTCGTGGGGTTGCTTGATCGCGCCCCGAACGGCGCAATCTCATTTGCGTATGACAAGGAATGGCTCGCCGATGCGCGCCGGGCCATACCTGTCTCATTGTCGCTTCCGTTGCGTGAGGAGCGTTATACCGGGGCGGAAGTGTCCGCCTTCTTCGACAATCTTCTTCCCGACAATGACCAGATCAGGCGCAAGGTTGCCGAAAAGGTGGGGGCGGAGGGCACCGACGCGTTCAGCCTCCTGAATCAGATCGGCCGTGACTGCGTCGGGGCTCTGCAATTCGTACCGGAAGGTGATGAGGTAACACCGCCCACACAGCCTGAGTATCTCCAGCTGAGCGACGCAGACGTCGCTGAGATCATTCGCAATCTGGCCACAGCGCCGCTGGGTGTCAGGCCGAGCGGCGAACGGGAACTGCGGATCTCCATTGCAGGCGCCCAGGAAAAAACGGCCTTGCTTTGGAATGATGGCTGGTGTTTGCCAAAGGGCACAACGCCAACCACGCATATTCTGAAGCCCGGACTCGGCAAGCTTCCGAATGGACTCGACATGACCCAGAGTGTCGAGAACGAGCATTTCTGTCTCACGCTTTGCCGGGAACTCGGGCTTGAAGTGGCGCAAAGTCAGATTGTTGATGTCGATGGCATCCGCATTCTCGCTGTGGAGCGCTTTGATCGCCTGAGAGCGAGTGATGGCCGTTTGCTCCGCATTCCCCAGGAGGATTTCTGCCAGGCGCTCTCGGTGCCGCCGACACGCAAGTATAACAATGACGGCGGACCAGGCATTCGCGAATGTCTCGGTCTCCTGGCTGGCAGCGACTATGCTGAAGAGGACAGGCTGGCCTTCCTGAAGGCCCAGATCGTGTTCTGGCTTATTGGCGCTACTGATGGCCATGCCAAGAATTTCAGCCTCTTTCTGACACCGGGAGGACGCTACCGAATGACGCCGCTCTACGACATCATGTCCTTGCAGCCGAATTATGCGGCGAAGCAGCTCAGGCGGAAGGAATTTCGTCTCTCCATGGCGATTGGGGACAATCGATACTATGCGATGGAAAGCATCCTCCCGTACCACTTCCTTGAGGACGCGAAAGCGGCCGGAATGGCGCAAGATCGGGTCAGGAGTCTCTTTGGCAGTCTTGGCGAAACTATTGAGGGTGCCCTCGAGCGAACCGCCGCAATCATGCCAGACGATTTTCCGAAGCTTCTGGTTGAAGGAATTGGCCATGCGATGCGTAAACGCTCGGCCAAGTTGCTGACTTGAGCGGGAGTATTCACGACCTGGTATATGTCTGCCGGGGAGCTTCCTCGATCCAGTCCTGAACTTCCTGTTCGCGCCAACGAACGGCATCGCCTGGAAGCTTCACCGGGGCAGGAAAGACTTTCGCTCTGACCTTTCTCCACAGTGTTGTCCTGCTGCGATACCCGGTCAGTTCGAGAACCTGTTGCGCTGTAATCAACTTAGCCATTGCGTTTACTCCACTATTGATACTGTTTTTGAGCGAAGACGCTCCTTCAAGATTTCTTTGCTCTTCGAAATCCGCTGTCACTCGCCAGAAAGGTCTCCAGCATCAGCGGCACCAGTGCCGAGGCCGAAACGTCCGTTCCGTACTTCTGCGAATGGATCCGCGCATACGCGTCCAACTCCGACGCAAGCAGGGGATCGACGAGCACCGTCAGTTTCTGCGGCGTCCGGTCCGGCAGCGGCCCGATCTTCAAATTGACGTCACTCATGGCTGTCTACCTCCTTCATAGGGTTTCAGGACAATGTCCTTGTTCACCAGTACGCCGAGCCGCCAGCCGGGCCGGATTGTGATCGAAGGCTGGACGTCCAGATTGCGGCGCACGATTTCCTGACCGGCTTCATTTGCGCCGGTCTGAGCTGAACGGCGCACCGCCCGGGCAATATCGCCCTCGTCATCGCTGGAGAGTTCGGAGCCGACGCCAAGCAGGGTCGAGAGCGCTACGCCCTGCAACAGTTTCCAGGAATGATAGTCGATCTTGTCTTCGAGGCCCGCATACCCGCGGGCATCGACGCCGGCGAGATTGTCGATCCGGATCGAGGATCCGTCCGGCATCACGATCCGGCTCCAGACAAGGAGCGCGCGGGACTGGCCGAACGCGATGACGCTGTCATAGCGCCCGATCAGGCGCGCACCCTGCGGCACGAGAACGCTCTCTCCCGTGACGGTGTCATAGACCGGGCTCGTCACCTGCGCGATGACTTGGCCCGGAAGGTCGGAGTTCACGCCCGTCAGCAGGGTTGCTGGGATGATTGTCCCAGCCATCAACTGGTAGGGCGAGACCGGTGTCTCGAGTCGGTGCGGATTGTAGATCGATGGATCCGTCTCGGTGCCCAGAAAATCAAGCTTGCGGGCCTGCCGGTTCGGATCCTCGCCAAGTGACGAGCCGAACGCCCCCTCGTGAGAGGCTGTAAAAGCCGAGAGGTCCGGAAAGCTCAGTGAAGGCGACGACGATGCAGGGGCTGGATTGCCGATGACCTTCGCTCCCGCGGCCGATCCCACCTGGAAAAACACGCTGCTCCCACGTGCGGCCTCTGAGAGGGCTGCCTCGCGCGCGCGCAACTCTGTCTCCAGCGCCGCCAGCTTTTGGGGCATTGGACCCGCCTCAGGCGCATCTTCCGCCGGCAATACCATCCGCCCTTCACGCTGCGCCTTAAGGATCGGCGTACCGAGGTCTCCGGGTAGCGGTGGCCCGAGAATGTCTTCGGCAGGCTTTATCTCGTTGTAGGATGCAGGCAACGCCGCAAGGCCATCTGCTGTCGGATTATGGCCCGTGTTATAAAGCTCGCGAGACGCGCTGGCGGACTCATCCTTTGGGCTTTGTAGGGCGAAGGCCAGTGAACAGAGCACGATCGCGCTGCCGGTGCCGAGCAGGACCATCAAAGCCCGTTTGGAAAACCGTTTGACCGGCCTCGGGCGGCCTCGGATTTCGAGCGGCTGTGCCGGTGGGGAAGCTGCTTCCGTCATGGTTTCGCTGGCCCGAGATCATTGCGCGCGATCTTCACGACATCTTGTCGCTTTTCACCAAGGCGCAGTTCTGCGCGGGCGAAAAGGCGATCGACGACGTAGTAGTCGCCCGACATGCGATAGTTCACGAGCTGCGATTTGCCGTCCCGGCCAATGACGAAGAGGGCCGGGGCCTCGCCCTGGTCGAGCCGGGCCGGGAACTGGATATAGACTTTGCGGCCATCATCGAACACGCGGTCCGGTCGCCAATGAGGAAAATCGCCATCAAGGTCGTAGCGGAACTTCAGCCGCTCCAGTTGTAGTCCGGCGGGAGACGCTGAGGCGGGTGTTGCGCCGGACCGCGCGACCCGCGTCACCAGTTGCTGGTCCGCATAGCGCCAGGAAACGGCCGCCATATAGGTTTCTTCGAACGCGCGCAGTTCAAGGTGGTAGGCGCGAAGGCTCGTCGTGATGATGAGGTTGGTTTTCAGCCCCGCCTGTGTCGGCTTGATCAGGATATGGGCCTGCGACTCGGCGCCGGTCCCGGAGACTGTGTCGCCGAGTACCCAGCGAACTGTGTCGCCGGCTGAGACGGACACGAGTTCCTCGCCGGGCTGCAGGACAATGTCGGTGACCTGCTCCGGCGCGCAATAGACTTGGTAGAGCGCACCGATCGTATAGGGATAGACTTGGATCGCGTTCATGTAATTGTCGAGTGAGGGTTCGACCGCCGCCTTGCCGTTTGCCGTCTCGATGGCCTGGTAGGGCTTGAGCGATGGCGCATCTGCCTCCGCTGGCATGGGTTTCAACTGGCCGGGCATCGCGCCTGTGACACTTGTCGGCGTATAGGTGCGGTAGACAACCGGCGTTGGAGCAAGGTCCGCGTCGGCGATATCGGTCTCTTCCGCGTCAGGGGCGAGATAGAGATCTTCGACATAGTCCGGCTCATCGAGTGTGATGTCGGGACCGACGGCGGTAGGGACAGACTCGCAAGCCGTAAGCGCGGTTGAGGCGAGAAGAACCAGGGCAAGGCGTTTCATGGGGAGGTGCTCCTATTGATGGTCTTTCGACCAGTTGAGTCCGTGGACGTAGAGGCCGAGGGGATTGGCCCGCAGGGCCTCTTCCGTGCGTGGCGGGTCGATGACGATCGAGAAAACGCCGGTATGGTTTGACTGGCCGGTCTCGGTGCCGTTTCGGTAGGCCGTCTCGTGCCAGCGCACCGTGAAACTGTCGTCCGACGCCCGCACGACGCTCGCCACGTCGACAGACACAGAGCGCCGTCCGAGATCCGCAAATGGATCATTGTCACGGGCATAATCATTGAGCGTAGCTGCCGCCCGGTCGGTCGCATAGGCATAGGCCGTCAGCCAGTTCTGACGGACGACGACCGGATCGATGGAGATCGACCGCGTGTTCTTCACAAATTCTGCGAGGTGGAACGCGATCTGCGCATCAGTCGGTTCATAGCGCTCGTCGGCCGGGCCGACGGCGCGCACGGCGCCTTCGCCCGTCAGTTCGACCACATAAGGCGTGACGAAAGACTGGGTGGAGCGCCAGACAAGGCCGCCCGCGAGGACGAATGAGAGGGTAAGACTGCCGAGTGCGGCCAGCCGCCAGTTCGCCGCCTGTACGCGGGCCGACCCGATCCGGTCGTCCCAGGCCTGCGCCGCGCGCTGGTAGGGTGTGACAGGTTCCGGTGTCACGCCATAGCGGCTAGAATTTCGCTTCCAGAGCTTCATGTCAGTCCTCGTCATTTCTGAGTTGTAGCGAAGTGCCGCCGCCCGGACGGTCGCCGTCGCGCACCGCTGAGGCCGCCATCATGCCGGCATCGCGGGTCGACTGATCGCGCCGGATACGCCTGGCCCAGTCCGGGGGAGAATTCGGTCCATTGGTTGGACCCGCGTTCCGCGCGCCCGTGCCACCCGTTGCCGCGAAAGCGGCGCGTGCGCCGGCCTGATGACGCTCCCCTGGGGTTCCGAACGCGCGCCGGGCAAAGGCTTTCGCGCCAGACGCTGCCGCACGAGCACCTGCGTCCGCGACACCGCTCACGCCCGCCATCGTGGCGCGGACACCGGTCTTGCCGGAAGCGGCCGCATTCATCTGGTAGGCTGTGCGAGCGCCGCCTGCCATGGAGGCTGCTGCGCCAACAGCGCTGCGAGTCCCACCGGCTGCTGCCCCGATTCCCGCCTTGGCGATGGAACCGCCCGCGACCGTTCCTGCTGCCACACCGGCGGCGGTGCCAATGGCCGCCCCAGCCCCAAGTTGTGGTGCCCCGGAGACAAGGCCTGTGGCGATGCCGGGTCCGAACAGGCCGAGGGCCAGAAGCGAGAGGGATCCGAGGATGACGGAGGCAGCCTGTTCAAGGGTCACCTCGTCTGGCTGGAAGGTCGATGTGATGGAGGAGAAAATGGTCGATCCAATGCCGACGATGATGGCAAGCACCATCAGCTTGATGCCCGACGCGATGACATTGCCGAGGACTTTCTCGGCGAGGAAGCTTGTCTTGTTCCAGAGCGCAAACGGTATCAGCACGAACCCGGCCAGTGTCGTCAGCTTGAATTCAATGATGGTCACGAAGAGCTGGATCGCGAGGAAGAAGAAGGCGAGGAGCGTGATGATCCAGGCGAGGAACAGGACAGCGATAATGACAATGTTCTGGAAGAAGGCGATCGGGCCGGTGAGCTTCTCGATCTCGTCTAGCAGCGGCAGCCCGGCATCGAATCCGGTCGCCGCGACGAAGCCGGGTTTGATGATGTCGTCGGCGGTGATCGTGCCGCCGGTGGCGTTAAGGCCCAGCTGCGCAAAACTCGTGAACACCACGTCCGAGAGAAGGGCAAAATTGCCGAGGATCAGCGCGAAGGCGCCGACATAAAGGACCTTCTTCAGGAACCTGCCAACAATGTCGGTATCGGGGCCCATGGCCCAGAACAGGCCCGCCAGCGTGATGTCAATCGCGATGAGCGCGCTCGTCAGGAACGCGACATCCGGCTGCAAGAGACCGAACCCGCTGTCGATATAGGCGGAGAAGGTCGCAACGAACTGGTCGATGACGCCAAGGTCTTCCATGGCACTAATCCCTCGAATAGGCGACGCCGTCGCCGACGAAGCGCTTGTGGCGGATGCGGGCCTGTTCCTCGATCGCGGCGCGCCGGGACTCTTCGAGCGCCACCATCCGGTATTGCGCCGCCATCAATTGCTGCATCTGCATCTGTTGCTCGACCGAGAGGGCGACAAGCTGGTTGCCGGCCTGGGCGACGGACAGGTTCCCCGTCGCGGCCTGGCTCTCGCCGACAAGGTCGGTCAGCGTCTCGCGCGCCTCCGCAATCGAGGTCACGATCCCCGACTGGACCTGGATCGAGGCCCGGAACGCCTCGCGGCTGATCCGCCACTGGTCGGCGGCTTCAGCGACGATTTCCTCATTGGTGAGGTCTTCATACGTATCCGGGAAGGCCTCGCGGTACTGGCGCTCGCTCTCTTCGACCTCATAGGTCACCTCGCTCGCTTCGCGCATAAGCGTGTCGATCCGTTCGAGCAGGCGTTTCAGGTGTTCGAATGAGGCATAGTCGAGCCGTTTCAGGTCTTCGGCCTGATTCACCAGCATCTGCGCCTCATGCTGGAGTTGCTGGACCTGATTGTTGATCTGTTCGAGCGTGTTGGTGGCGGTCAGGATGTTCTGGACGAGGTTTGTGGGGTCGATCACGACATCTCCCACGCCCAACAAGGCGTCTGCAGGAGGCGCAATAACGACAAGCGACGACACGGTCCCAAGGAGAATGGCGATCATTCGGCGGCGCATGGCACATCTCCTTCTGTCCCGATCAGGTCAGCGGCCCAGTGAAGTCCGCGCGCTTCCAGCCAGGCCGGTGCAAAGCCCTCCGGACCAACTGAAGCGAGAATTTCGGAGATCATTTTCTGGTCGGATTTCGACCCGGCAGCGCAGAAGGCGAGGGCAACTGGACCAAGGTCGAGGTCGAACAGGCGGTTGCCCTCCGGGGTTTGAACATAATAGTCCCGCTTCGGCGTGGCCCTTGCGATCAGTTCGACCTGTCGGGCATTGAGTCCGAAAGCTTCATAGGTTGCTTGTTGCGACGGCTCTTCCGCGCGTGCATTGGCCAGGAAAATGCGGGTCGGGGCGCTTTCGATCAGGCTCGGGGCAATTGAACTTGATGAGATGTCCGACAGGCTCTGCGTCGCGAACACGACGGAGACATTCTTCTTGCGAAGCGTCTTCAGCCAGTCGCGGAGACGCCCCGCAAACATCGGGTGATCGAGGAACAGCCAGGCCTCGTCGAGAATGAGCAGGGTTGGCTTCCCGTCGAACCGGGCTTCCAGTTTCGAGAACAGGTGCGCCAGCACGGGCGCGGCGAGCCGCTTGTCCTGCATCAGTGCATCCATTTCGAAGCAGAGCATGTCGCCGGTTTCGAGATGATCCTCATCGGCATCGAGCAGGGCGCCATAGGGCCCGGCCAGCGTATAGGGCTCCAGTGCCTGACGGAGCTCCGGCACCTGGATGAGGGCCACCAGCCCAGTCAGCGTACGCTGGGAGACGGGGGCTGCGCAAAGGCTCTGCAGCGCCGTCCAGACGGCCTGTTTGACCTCCGGCGTCATCGCGACGCTTTCCTGCGCTAACAGTCCGAGCACCCAAGCCTGCGCCGCAGCGAGGCCCGCTTCACTGTCGACATCCCGCAGCGGCTGGAAGGCAAGGTCGCCATCAAGACCGAGTTCGTACCAGGTGCCTCCCAAGGCGAGCGTCGCGCAGCGCGCCGACGCCCCCTTGTCGAAGACAAAGACCTGAGCCTGTTCATAGCGGCGGAACTGCAGGGCCAGCAGCGACAGCAGCACCGACTTGCCGGCGCCGGTCGGTCCGACCACCATCATGTGGCCGACATCACCCTGATGGGTCACCAGCCGGAACGGCGTCGAGCTTGCCGAGCGCGCCATCAGGAGCGGCGGGCCGTCCAGATGGGAATTCCGTTCAGGCCCGGCCCAGAGCGATGCCAGCGGCGCCATATGGGCGAGATTGATCGTGTTCAGCAGCGGCTGGCGGACATTGGCATAGGCCTCGCCCGGCAGCGTCCCGAGCCAGGCCTCCACCGCGTTGACGCTCTCCGTCACGCAGGTAAACCCGCGCCCCCGGATCACGCGCTCGACGGCGCGGATCTGGTCCTCGGCTATCGATGCGTCTTCATGCCGGACCACAATCGCCGTCGTGCAGTAACCGAACGCGACATGACCGGCCCCAAGCGCCTGTAGGGCTTCGTCCGCATCGGCCGCTTGGTTGTCGGCGTCTGTGTTGAGCAGCGATGCCGGCTCGTTTGTGAGTATTTCCCGCAAGTAGGAGGTGAGCGAGCGGCGTTTGGCAAACCAGTTGCGGACGTAAGAATTGAGCGTCTTCTCCGCCTCCGGCTTGTCGAGGGGCAGGAACCGGGTCAACCAGCGATAGGCAAAGCCGAGCTGGTCGAGGTCCGAGAGGAGCCCCGGCTCGCCCGTCGCCGGGAACCCGTTGATGGTCAGGACCTTCAGCGTCTCATCGCCAAGACGGGGCGACAATCCACCGATGAGCGGCGTATCGACCAGGAGCGCATCGAGGCACATCGGTACGGACGGCGCCCGCACGGCCTGCCGCACCGTGGAGATGCAGGCATGAAGGTATGTCAGTGTCTCGTCATCATCCAGAAACCGTGCCTCCGGCATGAGGTCCGCCATCATGTCCCGCGCCCGGGATGTTTCGGTTTCAAAATGAACAAGATGCTCGCTCCAGAACGCCGCCGGGGCGTCCGCCGGATCCTCGATGAAGAGCTGTTCGATCCTTGCCGTCCGGTCGGCTGGCGGCATCCAGGTGAGAGTGAGGTAGCAGTCCGTCTCGAAATGCCGGCCCGCTTCCTCGAAGGCCGCGCGGCGTTCTTCATCCACGAGCCAGGCGGCCGGTTCGCGCCAGATGCTTTCAGGATAGGTGACGGACGGCCTGCGGTCGGCCTCGATATGCAGCGCCCAGCCGGAGCCGAACCGGCGGAGGAGATTGTTCATGCGGGCTGTGACGGCTACGCGTTCTTCCGGCGTCGAGCTTTCAAGATCGGGTCCGCGATAGAAACAGGTCCGTTGCAGGCTGCCATCCTTGTTGAGGATGATGCCCGGAGCGATCAGGCAGGCCCATTTTAGATGATCGGCAAGCGTAGCGGGTCGGGCGCGGTATTCGGACAAATTCAGCATGCGTAATAGCCCCTTGTCCTTATGTGCCGGATCAGCACGTCGGCAAATTGCGGATCGCGCCGCGCGGCGAACACGCAGATACCTTGGGCCACGATCCAGAAGACGAGCCCCACACCCCAAAGCTGGAGGCCGATGCCGAGTGCGGCGGCCAGCGTGCCATTGACGATCGTCGCAAGCCTTGGCGCACCTGCGAGCAGGATAGGCACTGTGAGCGAGCGATGGACCGGCACGCTATAGCCCGGGGGCAGGGGGCGGTTGTCAGCCATCAGAGCGTCGCCCCACCGCCGAAGGAGAAGAAGGAGAGGAAGAACGAGGTCGCGGCAAAGGCGATCGAGAGACCGAACACGATCTGCAACAATTTCCGCATGCCGCCGCCGCTCTCGCCGAAGGCTAGGCCAAGGCCGGTCAGGATGATGACGATCGTGGCGAGGATTTTCGCGACCGGACCTTCGATGGAGTCGAGGATCGATTGCAGCGGGGCTTCCCAGGGCATGCCAGAGCCAGCCGCATGAGCCGGGAAGGTGAGCACAACGGCAAAAGCCGTCAGGCTCAGGGCTTTGATAACTCTGTCGTTCATTGAGATTACGTCCTTTCTGGAGCGGTGGAGAGAAGCGGTTCGGAGAAGGGCAGGCTCGGCAGGACGAGCTGCAGGTCGGGCTGGACGGGCATCAGGTCATAGCCGCCGCGTCCAATCCCGTTCATTCGCGCGACTGTCTCGACGCGGTGAACTCCGGCGCGCCGGGAGATGTAAACGACGCAGTCGATTGTTTCCGCGATGAGATCGTGCGGCACCTGCGCCGAGGTCTCGCCGATCAGCTGTTCGAGCCGGGAGAGGCCGCCCAGGGCCGAGTTGGCATGCAGGGTGGCGATGCCGCCCGGATGGCCGGTATTCCAGGCCTTCAGCATGTCGAGGGCTTCAGCGCCCCGGACTTCGCCAACAATGATCCGGTCGGGGCGGAGCCGCAGGGTCGAGCGGACAAGGTCTGCCAGCGTGACCGATCCCGGCTGTGTGCGAAGGTGCACGGCATCGCGCGACGTCGAGACAAGTTCGCGTGTGTCTTCAAGGATGACCAGTCTGTCGCCCGTACGGGCAATCTCGGCCAGTAGCGCATTGGCGAGCGTTGTCTTGCCAGAGCCCGTGCCGCCGACAACGAGAATGTTCTCGCGGTCCAGCACGGCTTGCCGGAGGGCCTCGGCATGATGGGCAGCCATCACGCCGGACGAGACATACTCATCCAATGCGATCACCCGGCCGGCAGGCTTGCGGATCGAGAAGCAAGGCCCCGGCGCGACGGGCGGCATCACACCTTCAAACCGCTCTCCGCCCATAGGCAGTTCGGCGGACACGATGGGGGAGGCAGCATCGACGCGGCGCCCCATATGGCTTGCGACGAGCCGAATGACACGTTCGACATCGCCCGCCGTGACGATCAGGCCGGACTCCTTTCGGCCAGATCCATGCCTTTCGATCCAGAGCCGCCCATCGGGATTGATCATGATTTCGACAACGGCAGGATCATCCAGCGCCGCGACGATCTCGCTGCCCAGTGCCGTGACCAGCATGGCGCGTGTCCGTGTCTGGCTTGTCGCGTCACGCATCGGCTCGCACCTCGCCCAGGAGTTCAGAGGCGGACTCGCCATCAAACCCGGAAGCCTCTTCCGTCACGTCTTCAACGGCGTTCTGGAGAATGCGCTGGCCCGACCGGAGGGCTTCAGCGACCTGCCGCACGAAGAGATCGAACCGCATGTCGCCCTTGGCGCGTGCGGCCTCGACCTGGTTGGCTGGCACAGGCGGCGTCACCGTCAGGAAATAGTGGACGAATGTCGCGAGCGTTTCGGCAATGACCAAATTATCCCGTTCGATCCGACCGAACTGGCGCGTCAGCCGGTCGAGCCGGCGATTGATGGCGGCTTCACGCTTGTTATCCGCTTCGCCCGCCCTGTAGGCCGTCAGCGCCCGGTCAACGATGACGCTTTCAGAAAGACCTGGGCGTTTGGCCATGGCCTTGAGCGAGTGATAATTCTCTGGTGAAATATAAGGCTGGATGCGGGGCTTCATTCGCCATTCCCCGTCAGGTCAATGCCGGTCGCCTGTTCGAGACTGTCGGCCTGTACGAGCGCATCGAAGAGGCTGGCCTGCAGGGGAGCGCGTGCCCTGCCTTGAAAACCACCGGACTTTACAGGGCGGGCAGACCGGGCCCGGTCTTCAGCCACACTGCGCTCTTGTCGCCGGCCCAGGCCATCGGCGTCCGGTTCCAGATCGTCAGCCTGCATCAGGCCTTCATGGATGGTACGAACGTCGCTGCCCCAATCATTCTCCCGCGCCTCCGGAATACAGGCCGCTGCACCCGGTGCTTCTTTAAGGCGTTCTGTAAAGTTCCGGTCTTCATAGTAGCGCAGCTTCAGCGCCCGCACGGGCGGGGAGCCCGCGACAAGGACGAGCTCCTGATCGGACGGCAGCTGCATCACTTCGCCTGGCGTCAGCAGCTGGCGGGCAGTCTCCTGGCGCGACACCATCTTGTGCGACAGCCAGGGGGCGAGCCGGTGGCCTGCATAATTCTTCATGGCGCGCTGTTCGGTCTTGGTGCCGAGCGCATCGGATATCCGTTTCGCCGTGCGCTCGTCATTTGTCGCGAAGGCGACCCTGACATGGCAATTGTCGAGAATGGCGTTCGAAGGGCCATAGGCCTTCTCGATCTGGTTCAGCGACTGCGCGATCAGGAAGGCCTTGAGCCCATAGCCAGCCATGTAAGCCAGCGCGCTTTCGAAAAAGTCGAGCTTTCCGAGGGCCGGGAACTCATCCAGCATGAACAGGACCCGCCGCCGGGTCTTCGGCGCGGCCACCGACACTTGAGGCGCGAGCAGCCCGCAGGCTCTCAGAGTATTCGCCACAATAGATATGCTGCGCGAGACCTTGAATGGACTGACATCGAGATGCTCGGTCAGGCGCCGGCCCACCTGGTTCAGGATGAGGCGCATGAGGGGTTTCGTGCGTGAAAGATCCGATGGCGGTACAACGAGATAGAGCGACAGGGGCCGATCACCCGACACCAGGTCATCAATCCGGAAATCACTCCGCGACGTTACTTCGGCAATGACCGGATCGGCGTAAAGGGCGAGAAAGCGCAAGGCCGTGGAGAGCACGCCCGAGAGCTCGTTTTCGGTCTGGTTAGACATTTCTCTCGCCTTGGTCGCGACAATCGGGTGAACGCGTGGCGCTTCATTCGTGCCGAGGTGATTGGTCCGCTTCATGATCTCGATTGTCGTCCGGAATGTCCGGTCGGGGTCGGCGAGGAATGTGCCGACCCGAGCGAGCGTCTTCTCAGGCTCGGCGTAAAGGACGTGCAGGATGGCGCCGGTCAGGAGGGACTTTGCCTTGTCCACCCAATGCCCTGGTTCTTCGACGACACCGCGCGGATCGACGAGGATATCAACAATGTTCTGGACATCGCGGGCTTCATTAAGCCCTCGGCGCACTTCCATCAGCGGATTGAAATGAGCCGAGACAATATCGGTCGGATCGAACCGTACACAATGCGAAAACTCCGAGCGCCAGCCGGAGGTCAGCTGCCAGTTCTCCCCCTTGATATCGTGCACCAGCACCGAATGCGGCCAGGAGAGCAGGGTGGGCACGACAAGCCCGACGCCCTTGCCGGAACGTGTCGGCGCAAAGGCCATGACATGATCTGGCCCGTCATGGCGCAGGTACGCGCCTTCCGTTTGGCCGAGGAACACGCCGGCCGGCTTCAGCAGTCCGGACTTGCGCAAATCCTTGCTTTCCGCCCAGCGCGCCGAGCCGAAGGTCGAGACCCGCTTGTCCCCCCGGGCCCGCAGGATCGATCCCGTCACCGCGATCACGATAGCAGCAATGCCGCCAGACCCTGCGATCATACCGCCGCGTTCAAACACATCCGGCGCATAGGCATCAAAGGAATACCACCAGCCGAAAAAGGCCCAGGGCACATAGACCGGCATGTCCAGAATGACGAAGAGCGGCTCACCGAACCGAGGCGACCAGCCAAGCGACCAGGCCGTCCACTCGGTCGCGCACAAGAGCGCCAGGAGAACGACGAACAAGACGAGAAGGATCTGCCAGAAGAGGTGCGTGCCATGTTTCATGACACCGAACCTGACCAATCAGCCTCTCAGTCTCCAGAGAGGGAATTGGGGAAAATCTGTGGGGTATTCTGAAGGTTTGGGAATAGCCGAGTGGTAAGTGTGAAGTTCTGGGAAAAATTCGTAGGGGGTGATAATAGATGGCGGGAGTAGGCGCAGCCGAACCTTGGGAGAGCGACTATTCTTCTTTATGTGCGCTAAGGGCGAAGCCTTAAGTCTTGCGCGAGGGATCGAAGCCGACTGGTCGGGACCGCCCCTGACGGACCCTGTTTACTAGAGCCCGGCCCGAAGGTCGCGCCCAGTACAGTTCACAGTCATTTGTTTTATACAACCAAGGATATCATCCCATTCGCGCACTTAACTCAATGAATTTCGCGCTCGAACGCAATGATGGCTTCGCCTCTCCAATCCGCTCTAAGGCGGCCTGGGTGCCATAGGGCCATAAAGACACGCTTTCCGGCAAGACGGCATATAGCAAATCCAAGAGTTCATCTGGATGCTGTAGGGCGATAGAATCTTCCGATTTTCTAAGCTCCGGGATGAAAATGCGATCATCATCTACGCGCGAGACCAATCCTGTTACAAGTTTTGCCACCTCTGGAAAATTTGCCTTTTGAGAAAGCGCGAGTTCAACCAGTCTTGCAGAAATGTCCTTCGTGCGGATGGATTTTTGCTTTGGCCAAACATCGCGTAAAAACTCCGGAACGCTGGCGGACCATTCATTTCCGTCCTCAGCCCACCTATCCAGCGTCCAGAGCGTGTGTCGGCGATACTCTGCACTCCCCTGCAACAAGAAGGTTCGCAGTTCTGAGCTTGAAACCAGCCGCTCGCCAGAACTTTCATCTTTCGAGTGCCAGCCGGCTAGCAGGATGCCGGACAACACTTCCATGTGCTGTCTCTTTTGGGTGGGCCTTCCTTGCAGGCGTTCGACAAGCTTGGGCTTTAGGCGAGCAAAAAGTTCTGCGCTTGGGGTCTGTGCCCGCCAGAAGAAACCAGCCCATAATGCATCACCATCGATCTCTGGCTCATAGTTTGTGTCTAGAACGGCGAGCAGTTTTTCTTCCGTCCATTCTGGATCAACGTAGTAGAAAAATCGAAGACCATAACCAAATAATACCAGGGCAAACCGCCTGGAATCCCCAGGAAGGGAAAGAAGTTGCTCTGCTTTCAAACGCCATTGATCCGGCAATCCTTCTCCTTTCTCGAATGTCTTCTTCAAAGTGTGAGACAACAGGAATTCTGCGAGGTTTCCTGCAGGAGAATTTATGGCTTCAGTTGACCAGTCGGGTTCTTCTTCCTCACGGACCAACGTCGAGCGCTGAGTAGATTCTTCTTCCACGAGAGCGAGGGTTAGTCTGTTCCAAAGTTCATCAAACAAAGAGAAGTCTTGATCCTTCAAGGCTTCCCCATGCTTTTCAAACCAGTCAGATGCACTCAATGCGATTTGCGCAAGACGTTGGTTTGGAAGTTTTAAAAGCGACTGAGCTATTTGCGCAAGCAGCGATGAATCATCGTCTTTTCGAATATCAGTACGAAGGAATGTGTTCCAGAAGCTGGGCTGGAACTCGTCCTCCGACGCAGCATGGGCATCAAGTGCTTCAAGCGCGCATTCAGGTTGATCGGTGCTCAGTCCGAGGAACGGGTTGTATTCCACCAAGCGGCCGACCGGGCGTCGGTCCATGGAAAGAATATGCGGAATAATGTCCTCGGCGGACAGAGACTTGATCTCATCAAAGGAGGTTTCCGTGCGGACCCAACCGCCGCCACCATCTAAAGATCGGGCTGCTTTCAGCGCATATTCAGGTTTCCATTCCGGTGCGGACTGCTGGAGACGCTCTGTCTTTGCAGTCAGGTCGAAATCGAACGCACAGCCTTGGCTTGCTAGCCAGTGCAGCCTGTTCAGCACGATATAGGCCATGCGTTCCTTGTAGGCAGTGCGAGTTTCTTTCTTCCTTTTTGTCGGCCCTTTTAAGATGCGGCGTCCAATTTCGCTGCGATCCGCATCAGAAAACTCGACCCATCTTCTGGCCAAGCCTAACAGCAGGTCCCTGTTACCTTTGAATGGCCAGAAACTCTCGTCATCGAGCGAGCAGACCAGAAGTGCGAATTCATTAGCGGGCACCAAGTCGAGCAGGCCCATTCCCCAGACTTTCAGACGCCCAAAAATGGTCTCTGAGGTCGTCCATGATCGCAGTTCACCTGACGCCTCGATAGGATGCAGAACGGCATATCGCCGAAAAAGGCCGACGAAATGCAGAACATGTCCGGATAGCTTGTATTGGCGATGAAAGTCATCATCACCCTCATCTTCACCACGTTCATCGGGCTCAATCGAACAAATATCGATATCGTAGGAGTAGCGGGTCTCCAGGTCGGACGCGAGATGTAGCGCATCACGCAGCTTGCCAATCAGGGGAGCTAAATAATCATCCGGAACCTCGACCGAACGAATGCCCTCAAAATACTCTACCGCAACCTGTACCAAATCGCGCTCTCTTAGCTTTCGGCGACCATCAGGAGGAATAGGGCTTCTCCAAACACTCTGGAGCTGAAGATAAGGAGCAAAATAGCTTGCGTACTCGCGCGCCAAGGGCTCGTGCCACCCTGTTGCTTTTGCGCGCAACTTTAGTTCATAGCTCAGGTCGCGGTCTTCGCCTTTGAGGGCGTGATACTCACGAATTGTTCGCCAACTATCAGCGACAGGCTGTGGGTAGCGTCCCGGGGCTTGGTGTAAATTCGACCTGAGGAAGGTCATCGTGCGCGAATCCGTCGAGGTTGTGGTTGCGAAACTCAACCAGAAGGACCTCACACGATGACCGAAGACAGATTGGCTTTA
>Ga0209643_1000409_pt1 | contig 83241 bp, 84 predicted proteins | sample AutmiccBRH37_all_FD_187383 | JGI IMG/M metagenome (GOLD analysis project Ga0209643, IMG submission 187383) | Deep subsurface microbial communities from Mt. Terri, Switzerland - Autotrophic microbial communities BRH/37_all (SPAdes) (version 2) | ecosystem: Environmental > Aquatic > Deep... | reverse complement strand
CTATCTCCCTTGCCTACGCTTAAACCTAAGATTACTCTTTTGGCTCCAAGGCTAGGTAATGGCGGTTGGCTATTCCTTACCATGTAACATTCGCAGTTACTTCAATTAGTGCGCCTCGTGGCGCACGAAACCGCCCCCTACAATGGTTCTGCTTTTTTAACTATCTTCTTTACAGATTTCTCAAACTTAGGACGGCTAATCCAGGCTTGATGGTCACATTTTAGGCATTTAATCCTAAAGTCTGCCCCCGTGCGCATAACCTCCCACTCATCACCACCACAGGGATGGCCTTTTTTAGTTTTAACTACATCTCCAACATTAAAAGGGATTGGCATTTAAAACACCACCTTCGGGTCCCTAACGGGACAGGTTGAGGTTGAGGCTAAGGTTAAGATTTAATTAAGTGTAAAAAATCATTCCTCAACCTTAACCTAGCGGAATGAAATGGAGCGAAACCTTAACCTTAATTTCTGGTCACAGGTCACAGGTCACAGGTCACTGGGCACGTCTTGACTATCTAACTTTCCCCCATTAATTACCACTCTCCGTGGGTAGGGTATTTCTACCCCTTCTCTATCAAATTCTTCCTTAATCCTCTGTCGTAACTTTCTCTCTAAGGCCCAGTGATTTAAACCTTTAGTAGTTCCGGTGACCCTGATATTAACACTAGAGTCGGCCAACGCCGTTACTCCTACAACATTTGGTTTTTCATCAATTATATCTTGCATCTCATCTGCTACCTTACCACAGACCTTTTCAATAACTCTTATTGCATTATCAATGTCTTCCTCATAGGCTATACCAACTTCCACTACTGAGCGCATACTTCCTCTATTGTAGTTGGTTACCTGATCTACACTACCATTGGGAATCATAAAGACTTCACCGGTCCATGCCCTAATTTTAGTTGTTTTTAATCCAATTTCCTCCACCATGCCAAACTTGTCACCTATTTTTATGTATTCACCTACCGCATATAAGTCCTCAAAAATAATAAAGAAGCCGGTAATGATATCTTTAACCAAATTCTGGGCCCCAAAGCCAACAGCTAAACCTAAGATGCCCGCACCAGCTAAAACCGAAGCTACCGGCACATCAAAGATATCTAGAATAGTGATAACAGCAATAAAATACATTATGTAGGATAAAAGGCTTTTTAATAATTTACTTAAGGTTTCTACCCTGCGGTGTTCTACCTTTAAGTGCTCATTAAGGTTAAACCTGTCTTTAAAAACCTGATCAATTAATAGAGATAGAAATTTATAGACCACCCTGGAAATAATCAATATTCCGGCGGCTTTTAAAATATTATAGCCTATTAAAAACAAATCTTTTGGGTCAATGAAATTTAAAAGTCCCTGTAAAAAATCCATTGGCCTTTATCCCTCCCTCACCCAATTTATTACTACCTGAAGTGATTTTTCTTCAATTAACTCCAAAGCATCATCAATGCATTCCAAAACTAGTGGATCCTGTTCTATATTTTTCCTGTCTTGTAAGAAAGACCTTGTTTCGTATTTACCTACCTGCCCAAAAGCTTTTGCGGCCATCAGCCTAGTTTGCCAGCGTTCATCTTTTAATAGCTTTACTAAAAGAGTCCAGCTTTCTTGTAAGCAGAGTTTTTCCAAAGCTTCAGCTATTCTAAAACGAAGATCACTATTAGCAGACCCTAAAGATTTCTCCAAAAGCGGCAGACATGACCTGCTGCCAATTTCCCCTAATATCTGAATAATTACCCCCTGTGCACTTTCCTCAGATGAATCAAATATTAGCAATAATTGTTCTTCTAAGCCAGGGCCTATTGCACGTAAAATTTCAAAAACCCGAGAAGGAAGCCATTGGTCAGGCTGAGTCAAAGCATGCAAAATAGGGCCCAAAAGAAATTGAGGGTCCTGCCTTTTTAAAGCCCCACAGGCTGTTAATCTAATTTCTTCCTTTTTACTTTTCATCTGCTCTAATAAAAAAGCAACGACTTCTTTACATGATATGAACCCAAGAATTTCTAACCGTTTAACCTTCTCTATATCCCGCAACTCTGCAAAATTCACAACTAATCCAGTCCATTTATCCAGATAAATATTATAGGCAATAAGCCTTTTCCTATCATTTGATAGTTTAACCCAACAGTCATTTATCAGCAGTTCCTTTTGTTCAAAAGACAGCTTATCTAAGGAATCTAAGATGGTGTCGTCTTGCCCTTCTTCTAAAAGAGTTTCTTTTAGTTGGTCATAGATATTTAGTTTGCCAGTTCTCAAAAACCCTTTAACTCGAGTAGACAACTTCATTATATCACCAACTTTTAAATTAGATTCTTATTCTTTAAAGCTTTGCCATTTAAATAAGTAAATTTTTTCCCTTGGTAAGTATCCCTTTCTTCTAAAAATTCCTCAATTAGCTGCTTAATTTTCCACCAACTAGTACTCCAATTGCAAAAATATAAATTTCCTTGTGGCCCTTTACCAACTAAACGTTGAATAACTGTAGCGGGATCCAAATACTCCATAAAAGTTATAACCCGTTCGATATATTCTTCTAAAGATATTAACTTAATTAAGCCTTCCTCATACATTTGGCCTAGCTTCGTTTCTTTAACTATATATAGTGAATGAAGCTTAACGTAATCCACTTGAAGAGCAGAAATAATCTTTGCATTTTCGATTACATCCAACATTTCGTCTCCAGGAAGATTAAGGATAATGTGGGCTACACTTTCAAAACCCCTCTTTTTAATCCTCAGCTGAGCATCTAAAAATTCGGCCAAGGTATGTCCCCTATTAACAAATTCTAAGGTATGATAATTTACCGTCTGTAACCCCAGCTCTATATTAATATTAAGTCCTCTGGCTTCTTTTAATTCCGCTAAAAAATCCAAATAGGAATCATTTATACAGTCAGGACGGGTTGAAATAGATACGCCGATTATTTCCTGATCTTTGACACTTGCCAGAATATTTGCCTTGAATTGCTCCAAGCTTAGATAAGTATTAGTAAATGCCTGAAAATAACTAATAAATTTCCCGGCATTAAACCTCTTTTTAAAGAAGACTTTATTCTTTTCTATTTGTTTCTCTATTGATAGAGAATTTGGCAGGCACTCAAAGCCGGCACCTTCCTCATCACAAAATATACAGCCGCCCGTCCCCACCATACCATCTCGGTTAGGACAGGTGCCTGGTAAATTTATTGGCAGCTTGTACACCTTTTCTCCGAACTTTTCCTGTAAATGACTGGAATATACCCGGTAACGAGTAGACATTTTTTATACACCTCTGTTTGTAGGGGCGCCCATTGGGCGTCTGGTTATAGATATTTGTATTAGAGCTGGTGACTGGTGGCTAGTGGCTAAATAATTTTAGGGCAGTTTTTTGGTTCCGTACCCTGTGACCTGTGTCCAGTGACCAATGATTTAAGGTTAAGTTTTTTCTCGCCCACTCGCCCACTGACAACTTGAATATCCCGTAAGTTTAAGACGGGCCCACGGACGCGCAGTGCGCGCCCCTACTAGATGAGACTAATTACTTTACTCAAAATAATCCCATAGCCTAGTTTAAAATACGGAACAAGGACAGATTGATTTACCGTTTTACCTATAGCTACCAGCATGCTAGCATCAGCTTGCCCAACTACTTCCAAAAACAATGTAAAAATCCCGATGAAAACCATTAGCCCTAAGGCATTGAGCCCCGCCCCTACAACTAGCCCTCCAAATCTATTAATACCACCTAAAAAGGTATTGTCTAAACTTTTTGATAATATCCTAGCCACCAAATGGAGCAGGTTGGTGAGTATAAACCATAAAAAAATCAAAGCAAAGCCGTTCAAAAGTGTTGTAGCAACAATATATGTTAAGACCTCTCCAATAGTAGATAAGCCTAATTGGGACGCGCTTTGAAGCAACTCATGAGCCTGATTAGTAACTTGACCTTTAAAAAATTCAGGTAAGTTCATACTGTTTAATTTTAATATTAAAAGATTTATGCCCGTTGTATTAAGGGGAGCGGTACTCACTTCAAGGGGTAGAGGCATGTGCTCTGCTAAAAATCCATAGATACCTGATAGTATTCCAAATTTCCCATCCAATAGTCCTGCAAAGGTTTTATAAAACTTTACAGATAAAAGAAGAGCAACTATGCTACCTAAAAAGCCAACAATACTACCTATAAAACCTTGTCTAAATCCGTTTAGAGCACCTAAAAGCATAAGAATAATAATAGCAAAATCTATGAAATTAAAGCCCATTTTTGCACTCACCCCCGTTTAATATATTATAACACAGGTATTAAAATAAGTGACTAGTGACTGGTGACTGACTTGAAAAGACGTGTGACCATGAATGTCTAGCTTTCTTGATGTGCGATCGTGCTACCGTGCCATCGATAATAGAATTAGCTATTGGGTTGAGATATAAGGATGCATCCGATGCAAGTGAAGTTTACAGGATGCATCTGCTCAAGGGTCTAGCTTAAGGGATGCAGCAACTATTGACAATTAATTTAAGACGGAATGCTTTCATTTATCGGCCCCATAGTTTTTACCGTGTCCATCCGTGTGCCCCGTAGGGGCCCGTGGTTAAAAAAAGAAGAGCATGCATAGTCAGCCTATACATGCTCTCTCTATTCCTATTCTAATAATGCTTTTATTTTATCTTCAAGAAATTTTTTTGAATCTGTAGCAGGATATCCTTCAAGGGCCTCTGCAACATTTCCTGTTTTATCGTAATAAACAAAAGTTGGTACAACTCTAACGCCTAATTGATGGGCTAAGCTTAATCCCCCTTTATCTACATCTGCCACTATAAAATTAACCTCTTCATTATATGTTTGATAAAATTCTTCAATCCACGGTTTTGCTGTTCGGCAGGCTGGACAGCTATCAGAAGTAAATTCTAAGAAGGTTGGTTTACCGCTTTTTAGGGCTTCACTTAATGCCGTTTCAGCATTTTCCACTGGTACTAACTCTCCCTGTGCTGCTTTATTTTGCAGAATAAACTTAAATCCTACTATACCAAGAATTATTAACAGTAAAATAATAATACCTTTTTTATTCAAGCCATTCTCCCCCATAATTTGTATATATTAATATAATACTAATCTTACCATACTATGACGTTAAATAATATATACCATAAATAATTAACTCCAACTCTTTTTAATAATAGCTGCAATTAGAGCAATAATTATCGGTATGGCCAGATATCCCTCCATAGGATAAATTAGTCCTACCAGAGTGGAAAAACTCCAGGGTATAAAGCAAATTGTTGATAACAGCAAAATTCCTAATATTACCTTGTATGGTTTGTGGAGATAACTGCCAATTCGATTTGTTAAAGAATGGGCATTAGCTAAAGCTGTTGTAAATAAAGCTATCCATAAACCAATACCATAAATACTTCCAATTATCGGGTTGATTTTCTCCGTTAATATCAACATAGGCATTTCTGTTCTTAATAAATTTACTGGTAGTAATTGTAACCCCTTTACCATAACAAAGGACATTATCCCTAGAATTAACCCCCCTATTATTCCACTCCAAGGTGTTACCTTGTTACCATTATCCTTTACAGATGCCAGTACAACAATCCCTAAAACCATATTATATCCTACATAAAGCATACTAGCGGTCCACCAATTAGGAAGCAATGTTTGGAAAACGGTACTAGTTTCTAAGCATTCTTTAGGTGCTAAAATAAATGCTAAACTAGCCCCAACTGCAAAAATTATTAAGAATGGGATTAGTAAAGTATTAGCGTTTAATAATCCTTTGCTGCCAAATTGTAAAGATAGTAATACCAATAATGCTGTTCCTATAAATCCTAAGATAGGTAGGAGATTATACTGAGTATTTAATAAAGCGGCGCTGCCTGCTAACATTACTCCTAACCCGAGCCATAAAGAAAAGGATATTACTAAATCCATAAGCCTACTTATTTTTCTTGGAAACAGCTGTGCCACAAGCTGTCCATAATTCCTACTATCCATCCTATTTACAAAACCAATAACTAGTGCACCTAATATTGCAAATAATAAACCCGTGACAACTGTTCCCAAAAGTCCGTCGCTTTGAAATACTGCAAAAAATCTGACCAACTCTTGACCTGATGCAAAGCCCGCACCTACTATTGCTCCCACATAGGTGAGTGTAATTTTCCAGTCATTTTTCCTCATTCACTACCTCCTCATACTGTTCTTTACTTAATTGATATTCCCGAGATATCAAAATTCTGCTTAGATCAGGCTTATTTTTTTTTAATTAGGGTAGACTAATTGGGAATTACATTTTTTAGGAGGTACCATGGTCAACTTTAACTTTTTAAGCACTAAATTAAAAACAGAAGATAAGCTTAAATTGCATATAGATAAACCAGAATTTGTCCGAGACTGTTCTTCATTTTTAACTACTAAAATAAATAATTTTGATAATATAAACTACCGGCCATTAATCACCTTTTGCATTGGAACCGACCGTTCTACTGGTGATAGCTTAGGACCTCTAGTAGGCTGGTTTTTACAAAAAAAACAGCCCTATAACGCTTTTATTTACGGAACAATTTATAATCCTGTTCACGCTACCAATATGCAGGAAACTTTAGCTGAAATACAACTTCGCTTTAATAACCCTATAATTATTGCCGTTGATGCTTGTTTGGGTAAATTAGAAAGTGTTGGTTATGTCAGTATTGCGGAAGGCTCCATACAGCCAGGCGCAGCAGTTAAAAAAAATCTGCCGGCGGTGGGTGATTTATCTGTTTCGGGCATAGTAAATGTAGGGGGCTTTATGGAATATATGGTTCTGCAAAATACCCGACTCAGCTTTGTTATGCAAATGGCTGATAAAATTTCAGAGGTATTAGCGGATGTATATAACTCCAATATACTTTGTGCAAAATAACAAAACGGGCTTTAGCCCGTTTTGTCAAACAGTTTATATTTTACCTTAGTCATTTCTAGTTATAGAGGAAATTAAATACCCTTTTTCTTTTAGTTTATTTATAATATTTTCTGTATTCTCACAATTATTAATCCTTATTGCTACTTTGTGTGAATTATCGCCACTGGCATAAGATGTTAAATAGGTTATATTTCCCTTGTATTCTTTAATTACCGTTGTAATATCATTAATTATCCCTGGCTTATCGTCATTTAATTCTATAGTTAACCGTGTACCAGATCGCCTTAATCCCATTATTTCAATAAATGCCCCAAAAACGTCTGTCTCTGTAACAATTCCAACCATTTTATTTCCTTCCATTACAGGTATACCGCCTACTTTATTATCCTTCATTAATAGCACTGCTTCTTCCACTAGAGCATCCGGCTCTGTAGTTATTAACTTTTTTTTAGTTAAGATATCCTTTAATTTTGTTTTTGCTAATAAATAGTTTAGTTCAAAAACACTTAAGCTCGTTGCAGGTGAAGGACTAACTTCTCTTAGGTCCCGGTCTGTAACAATACTGATAAGCTTATCCCCGTCAAGAACAGGTAGACGTCTAAAATTATTTGAGCGCATAATATCCAAAGCATCTGCAATCGTTGCTTCCTTACTTATTGTAACAGGTTCCGAGGTCATTATCTCTCTAACTAACATACTCTCAACTCCTTTTAAATATTTTTTTATATGATATTTACCAGTTCTATTTTTTCTTAAAATTGTACCTTTAGTATATATTACCAAAAAAAATAGTAGCAATCTATAAAAATTAACTTATCAGACAAAAATAGACCGAGCCTATGGCCGGTCTTTAAAATTCCCCTATTGATATTGTCGTATTTTTTGTACTATCTCCTGCGGACTTAAGCCTTGAGCATTTATAACTGGCGCTTTGGTCATAGTAGTTTGAATACCCATCATATTATCGTCCCCACCGGAAACTACCACGCACTGTACATTTTGTAACTGACCCTGCTCTAGCTTAACAACTTGATAACCCGCAGTACGTAGTGCCTGGCTGACATTATCAAGCCCTTGTTCTACAGCAATTTGTATTTGCATTTTTTCCACCTCCACCTGTATTATGTGTCAGGCAGTGGATAAATTATGCAAAACTGTTCTTGAATATTTTGTATTATGGAGTAAAGACTTTTAACTTTTTTTCACTTATTTTAAAGATCTGCGGTAATTCTCTTATTAATTCCCCATCAGCCTGTACAGGGGCATAGCCTAGAGAGCTAATAGCTACTTCCTTGGCTTTATAAATACTTACATAAGGGCTAATTAGGTGTCTCCCATCTTTTATTCCGGGCAAGGTTTTTAAAATATCTATTCTCGGCGCATTAGCAACAATTACCACATCAAATAAATCATCATTATAATCTGCCTGAGGAGCAATTTTTTGCCCTGCTCCATAGTATCTACCATTAGCTACTGCCACTAACGTGCATTGCTTCTCAATAATATTCCCATCCAGACTAATGGATAATTTATAATGTCTATTTCTTATTATGTTAAGGATAATAGCACCATAATATGCTGCTTTGCCTTTTAGAAATCTCTTATTATTTACTAAACCAGCAACAGCTGCATCAAATCCTACACTGGCAACATTAATAAAGTATGTACCATTAACTTCTCCTAAATTAATTTCCTTTAGTTTTCCTTGGGCTAAAATAATAACTGCTTCAAATGGATCCTGGGGTATACCTAAAGTGCGACTTAAATCATTCCCCGTACCGGTAGGAATTATACCGAAAGGCAGATCTGAATCAACCAAACCATTTATTACCTCATTTATTGTCCCATCGCCGCCTACTGTAATAACAGCATCTACACCGGAGTTTATGGCCCCCCTTGCTAAAACAGAAGCATGCCCGGGATACTCTGTAAAGTCATATATTAACTCGGAACTTAACTTCTCAAGATTTTTTTTGACCTCAGGCCATAACTTCCCTGTAATTCCTTTACCGGCATAAGGGTTAATTATACAATAAATTTTCATCCTTTTCTCCTTTTCAAACAGCCTCTAGACATTTAAAACCTAATCATAGTGATTAGGTTTTAAATAAACTTCGCTTTAGCACAACGCTACTTGGCAGCTTCATCAATATTTGGTTTAGCTGAGGTTTTAGCTTGCCCTGTATCCATCAGACAGCTACCTTTAAAAGTTGCACCTTCATCTACAATTAAATTTTTAACCTTAATATCACCAATTACTTTACCGCTAGGAGTGATCTCTATTTTCCCTTTTACTTGCAGATTCCCTTTTATTTCACCAGCAACTAAGACGTTTCGAGCCTCAATATTTGCTTCAATGGCACCGCTATCGCCAATAACTAAATCACCCTGTGTTTTTATTTCACCTGAAAATGTACCATCAACGCGAATAGTCCCTTGAGAAGAAATAACACCTTGGATATGGGTGCCTACACCTATAAGAGTTTCTACCTTTTCAAAATTAACCTCTTCCTTTTTCTTACCAAAAGCCATTTGCCTCTCTCCTTTTAGCTACTTTTTAAGCATTTTAAGAGGATCCATCCATCGTCCGTTTAAAGCTATTCTAAAATCAACATGGGGCCCAGTGCTACGTCCTGTACTACCAACCCGAGCAATAATGTCACCTCGTTCAACTACTTGACCAACCTTTACGCTTAGACTGGAATTATGAGCATACTGACTGATATAACCATAATCATGTTTAATTACTACAGTATTTCCATAGGCTAGCTTCCAGCCGGTAAAGGTTATCCTCCCAGCACCTGCAGCTCTTACAGGAGTTCCATATGATGCCGCTATATCTATACCTTCATGAAACTCCATAGTTTTCTTTGTAAAAGGATTCTTGCGCCAACCATAATCACTGGTTAGCCTTCCCTTAACAGGCCATCCTGTAGGAATAGCAGCTAAATAATCTAATCTCTCTTTAACATCCACTTCAAGTTTAGCAAATACTAATTCCTGGTCTTCAATTATCTGGTTAATTTTATCTATATCACTCTTAATCTTCTTAATTGTATCTAAATTAGGTTCCTCATCTAACTCATAATTATCATTTACAAGCTCTCCTTGATATAATAATTCCGGTTCTATAGCAAATGAGTGCAAAATATCAAATTCGCCTGCCATTAGAACTTGAACATTCCTGCCATTAGTACTTGGCCCACCCTGAGAGCGGGAAGGGGTTTTATTTTCGTGGGCTGTCTCCTTTAGTCCGACAAGTTCCCGAACCTTAGTATCTGTTACAATAATTTCATCTAGTTTGGTTAATGCTTCCCTGGTTGTTCTTTGCAGTTCTCTTATTTCTTTGGCCTGTACATTATTTACAGCCTTTAGATCTTCATTTTCTACCAATGTCGTTTGGAGGTAAAAATAGGATATAGCAAGGTAACTAACAACTACTATGGAGATTAGACCGATTATAGAAAGTCCATTTATTATCCATAGAGGAATTTTTAAGCTTTTAATAGCAGAGTTGGCATGGGGAACCACCATAATAGTATACTTTTTATTAACCTTTCGTGGCTTTCTTTCCATTTCCTCACCTGCCTGTAAAGATAAAGATAGCTTGGCTCAAGCCAAGCCGCAATAGTATATAAAAATTTATTATTAATACTAAAAGATACTATTCTATATATATGTCGAAATTCCTCCTGCTTTTAGAAAAATTTGCTTAATTTTTCATCTTTCTATTTAGAGCAATACTTAAAACTGTCTTTTCCTCATCTGATAAGTTATATTTTGTTTTACCTGCTACTATAGTCTTAGCATATGTTCTTGCATCATTTCGACCGTGAATACTAGAAATAATTAAGCCCGTTCCATTATCATCCATTAGTGCAAATGAAAAGCTTTGCTCGCCACCTACTCCATCAAAAGCATTATACCTTTTAAAGGAGTGGTTTTTTAGGCAGGTGCCTAAACTTTCGTTTAGTGTTAAAAGTTTATTCTCATTTTCTTTAAGATATTCTTCCAAGAAATTTAATCTTTGTGCATTACTTAAAATAATTTCTTCAAGGTTTTTATTTCCAACACCTTTAAGCAAAGCTTGATATTTTTTTTTAGTTTTATTTAAACTTCTAATCACAATAATTAATGAAACAAAGGAAACTAATACAAGGAGTAATACTAAGGCTATTATATATTCCGAATAATTATTTATTAACTGACTAAATTGCTGCAAAATTCAAGCCTCCAATCTATTTGTTTTTACCTCTAGCATCAATAACCCAACTCTCATTTTCTTTTCCGTGCTCTATCAAAATTAATTCTTCAGCCAAATTAGCTACCGGACAAGCGTGATTAGGAATTATCAATATCTTATCTCCTATGGCAGGCACTTTTCCAGCACTAGAAACCTTAATAACTCCATGCTCTTCTGAGAGCCGTTCCAAAATTAGATTAGGATAACCATTAACAATCCCAAAACCTGTAACTACTTCAGTCCCATGGGCACCTTTATCCAGGGCCAGTGTTTTACTGCCGGCATCTATTATTATACGGTCAGGCGCAGGCTTACTAATTACTGTTGTTAATACTTTTAAAGAGCATCTATCTCTTTCTGCTGTACCTAGACCCACTTGTATTGCATCATTAAAAACATAATTGCCCGGTCTTATTTCAGTAACCTTTGGGTTATATGCGGAATACTTTACAGTTGGTGTTGCTCCTACTGAAACTTCGAAATCTACAAAACCAGCGTTTTCTAGGCTTTTTGCAACCTTTTCCATTATCATTCCTTCTTGGTGCCCAATAGCTGGTACATTTACTTTTAATGCACCATAAACTTGCCCAGCATGGGTTAAAATTCCTTTAAACCTAAGACCATCAAAACTTTTTAATTCGTTAACAAAGCCAACAACGTCCTCAGGCTCTAATCCAGTTCTTTTTAAACCTGAATCAACTTCAACATATGTATCTATTATAAGATTATTTTCTTTGGCAGCATTATTTAATTTTTTTGTTTGGCATAAATTATCTAACAAACAGGAAATACTTGCGCCTTTTTTTATTAACGAAATAACCCGATTAATTTTTTCAGTATTTATTAGCTGATAGGCAATTAAAATATCTTTTATTCCCGCGCTAAACATTACTTCTGCTTCACTCACTTTTGCAACTGTAATCCCCGAAGCCCCATTAGCAATTTGCAGATTAGATATCTTTGAGCATTTATGGGCTTTTATATGGGGCCTAAGCTTTACTCCAGCTTTATTGGCTAGTGCTGACATCTCTTGAATATTTTTTAGTAATACAGCCTTATCTAAGATTAATGCTGGAGTATCAATGAATTTTAATCCTTCCATGGTTTACCTCCTATATGTAATCAGGGAACCACCTTAATACCAAAAAGACTAGGGCTACTGCTACAAAAATTGCCGGCAAAAGATTGGCTACATTAATTTTTTTAATCCCCAATATATTAATCCCAATACCCACAATTAGCATTCCACCGGTAGCAGTCATATAGTTAACTACAGGCTCTATTAAAATATCTTTTAATCCGGAGGCTAATAAGGTAATTGACCCTTGATAAATAAATACCGGAATTGATGAAAACATTACTCCCAAACCTAAAGATGATGATAAGACAATAGAAGTAATAAAATCTAAGGCTGACTTAGCAAATAATATCTTATGATTCCCCAGAAGCCCACTTTCGATAGCTCCTAAAATAGCCATGGCACCTATGCAAAAAATCAAACTACTTGATACGAAACCCTTTACAAAATCACCATCTTCTGATCCGACCTTTTTCTGTAAAACTTCACCAAATGCATCCAAATGATAATCAATCTTTAGTATTTCCCCCATTATTCCTCCAATAACTAGACTTAAAATTACGATAAGTTCATTATTTGCCTTAAAGCCCATTTTCAAGCCAATCAAGAAGGTAGCTAAACCTATCCCCTGCATAATTGTATCTTTATATCTTTCGGGGATACCTTTTTTTAATACTATTCCTATAACACTTCCTACAATAATTGCTATAAAATTTACAATAGTACCTAACAATTTATTTCACCTCTATTTTCCTATCTGCCACCCTCCCATTATATAAAAAAGGAAGGGCAGTAACAATATGTTTCGATATTTCCCGGGAAATATCGACAGACTTCCAGTTTGTTAACCACGGGCCCCTTTAAAGATTATAACCATAAATTTTCTGTAGGGGCAGGTTTCCATGCCTGCCCGCTTATGTCTTCGGGGCGGCATGGAAACCGCCCCCTACGTTATGTAAATAGAGAAATCGCCGGACCGGCGATTTCTCTATTATATATCCAATTTTTTACTCTTTCACTATTGCACCGAACTTGCATTTTTCCATACATGCGCCGCATTTGATGCATGTTTCTGAGTTAATAACATATGGTTCTTTAACTACTCCGGATATAGCTCCAACCGGACAGACCTTGGCACATACACTACAGCCTTTACATTTATCCGCAATGATTGAAAAATTTAATAGTTCCTTACAAACTCCTGCAGGACATCTCTTTTCATTGATATGTGCTTCATATTCATCTCGGAAATACTTCAAAGTGCTAAGGACAGGGTTCGGTGCAGTTTGCCCTAGACCACATAAGGAGGAACTCTTAACAGTCCGAGCTAGGGTTTCTAATTGACTGATATCGTCAGGAGTACCCCTGCCTTTTGTAATTTTTTCCAATATTTCCAACATTCTTTTAGTACCAATTCTACATGGAGGACATTTACCACAGGACTCTTCTTGGGTGAACTCGAGAAAGAACTTGGCTATATCAACCATACAATCGGTTTCATCCATTACTATTAGTCCCCCTGAACCCATCATAGAGCCTAAAGCAATTAAGTTATCATAATCTATCTCGGTATCAATCAAATGGGCGGGTATACATCCTCCTGAGGGTCCCCCTGTTTGAGCAGCCTTGAATTTTTTTCCGTTAGGAATCCCTCCGCCTATATCATAAATTATTGTCCGTAAGGGTGTTCCCATTGGCACTTCAATCAGACCAATATTATTTATTTTACCCGCTAAAGCAAAGACCTTCGTTCCCTTACTTTTTTCTGTACCAATACTAGCAAACCAGTCCGCACCCTTTAGGATTATTGCAGGTATATTTGCATAGGTTTCAACATTATTTAATAAGGTTGGTTTTCTCCATAATCCTTCAACTGCCGGGAAAGGTGGTCTTGGGCGAGGTTCACCTCGATGTCCTTCAATTGACGTTAAAAGGGCAGTTTCCTCTCCACAAACAAAAGCACCTGCTCCTAAACGAATATCTAAATCAAAGTTAAATCCTGTACCAAAAATATTTTGTCCTAATAATCCAAACTCCCGGGCTTGCTCAATAGCTATCTCTAGTCTATGAACAGCAATTGGGTATTCAGCCCTAATATAAATATATCCCTGTTCTGAACCAATGGCATAACCGGCAATTGCCATTGCCTCAATTATGCTATGGGGATCACCTTCAAGGACACTTCTATCCATAAATGCACCGGGGTCTCCCTCATCAGCATTACATACTACGTATTTAATATCCCCTGGAGTCTTATGAGCAAATTGCCATTTTAATCCAGCAGGAAAACCACCGCCACCACGGCCTCTTAAACCGGATTTTTTCAATTCTTCTATTAACTGTTCTTGTGTCATTTCTTCTAATACTTTTGCTAATGCAAAATATCCATCATGGGCAATGTACTCTTCAACCTTTTCAGGATTAATTACACCACAATTCCTTAAAGCTACCCTTTTTTGGTGATTAAAAAATTCAATGCTTTCAAAATCAGAAACCTTTTTATCTGTACCTGGCTCACTATATAGAAGTCTAGATACTATATGCCCTTTCAAAAGATGCTCTTCAGCAATTTCCTTTACATCTTCTGGGGTAATCAGACAGTAAAATGTACCCTCTGGATACACAACTATAATAGGACCTAAACTACAGAATCCAAAACAGCCCGTTTCTACTACTTTTACTTCTTTATCTATATTTAAACGTATTAATTCTTCTTTTAACCCATTACGAACTTCTAAACTTTCGGAAGATGTACATCCTGTACCTGCGCAAACCAAAACATGTGAACGATAGAAGTCCATATTACTTCCCGCCAGATATCCTTTTTCCCGAATGGAAATTTCTGCTCTAGACTTATCTCTTAGTACTTTTAATTCATTTAAAGATATCATAAATACACCCCCTATTTACTACCTTGTTCTTCTTTAAGCCTGTATAAACTTATTAATCTGGGCACATCGTCTTCCTTTAGACGCCCGTGCACCTTTTCATTTACTGTTAAAACCGGCGCTAAACCGCATGCACCTACGCAGCGGCAGCCTTCTAGTGTAAATAAGCCATCAGCAGTTGTCTCACCAATATCTAACCCTAATTCTTTTTTCAAATTATCCATTATCCGACCCGAACCCTGAACATAACAAGCTGTTCCAAGACAGACATTGAATACATATTTACCCCTTGGCACAGTTGTAAATAATGAATAAAAGCTTACCACACCATAAACTTCACTTAATGGAAGCTTTAGTCCTTTGGCAATATAACTTTGTACTTCTTCAGGAAGATAACCAAAAACTCCTTGAGCTTTATGGAGCACTGGAATTAAGGATCCTGCTTGATTCTTATATTTTTTGATTATTCCATCAAGCTCCTGAAAACGGGGATCATTTTTTTTCTCTGTAGAACATTGACAATTACAACTCATACCGTTGCCTCCTTAATGAAAGTAAAAAAGTTTCAACCTTTATAAATAATTATTTTTTTGTATAAATTTATAGAATTACCCTATCTTTTTATCCTCACACTGCTAGATCACTTTCTACAAAAAAGGCCCTTTTTTGTACCTCGTTTCACAAGTAGTAGGAAATTTTTTTTTACTTTTATGACTATTAAGATTAAATAGAATTATACCATTTTAACAAAACTTAGACAACAAAATGCCAAAACATCTCTCGAGAATTATAATATTAGTTAAATTTGTATTTTCAAATCCTTTGCAGAACAAAAAACCTTGTTAATTAATTGTTATTAGTTTCACAAATTCTAATGACACAGGGTCTTTTCTACAAATAATACAATCTTCCTACCGTTTCAGTGGGTTAGTATTGATTGGTTCAGTGCCAAATTTCTTGCTATTCTATACGTAATCTAAAACACTTTATAAGTTAACATTTTATTTATTTATCAAATACTTTTTATTTGTTTAATACTTATAGTATTGCTGATATTGGCATTTCAACTAAAGCGCCTATTTACAATTTTTTTTTGAGAATATATACCCTCCTCCCGAATGTATGTTTATAATAATTTGTTGTTATAATAATTTGTTGTTAATAAAATTAATCTTTTTTTATTATATTTCAATTATTGTATATCTTAAACCTCCCTCCTACGATAGTAAATATTCCCGATTAAACATAATAGGAAAAGACGGAGCGATATAAGTGCTCCGTTTTCTGCGATTTTGCACATTATCTTTCTTATAACTTGGGCTTATAACCCAAATATAAAAATGTTGTGTTTCACGTGAAACACAACATTTTTAGACAATATATTGGTATTTTTTTAATATTTTATCGGTTTTAAGGCAGTTAGAAAGCCACCTATGGCCTCTGCATCGGATTAGATATTGACGTATTAGGGATCAATTAAAAAAAGCCTAAAACTAATTTAAATATGGGAACGTTTGTTCTAAATCCAGAGATATATTCTTTCTTTATTTTAGCAAAAAATCTAAGTAATGCTTTAAAAAGACGCTGTAAATAATTGTAGGGCAAATGATAAATTCAAAATTTATGTCCGTCCGAACACAATGAAATGAAATAAAGAATCTCGAAACTGATATAAAGATTATTTTGGAAACTTCGTAGCAGTTTTGCTACTTTTTTAGAAATAAATTATATTAAAAAGAGCGTTTCACGTGAAACACTCAATAGTTATGTTCATCTAACATTTCTATTATTCTTTGCAATTCTTCGTAGCTAAAATATTCTATTTCTATTTTCCCCCTTTTCCCATCATCCTTTATATTTACTTTAGTGCTAAATTTTAACCGTAGTCGTTCTTGAATATCATCTAAAATTGGTGAAGATGGAATTTCAGTAGGTGATTTAGGTTTTTGTTTCTTATTCTTTAGTGAATTATTTATGAGTTTTTCTGTATCTCTAACAGAAAGTTGACCATCTGCTATTTGATTAACTAACTGTTGTTGGAGGTTTTTATCATCAATTGCTAGTAAAGGTCGAGCATGACCTACGGTAATTTTCCCGTTTTCTAATAGTTCTAAAATATTATCAGGTAAATTAAGGAGTCTTAAAAAATTTGCAACAAAAGGGCGGGATTTCCCCAGCTTTTTTGCCACAACTTCTTGGGTTAAACCAAATTCTTCAATAAGCCGTTTATATGCTCTTGCCTCTTCCACAGGGTTTAAATCATGCCGTTGAATATTTTCAATTAAAGCAACTTCTGTCATATCTTGGTCTGTTAACGTCTTAATTACTGCAGGGATTTTTTCTAGCCCTAGCTGTTTTGATGCTCGCAGCCTTCTTTCCCCAACAACCAGCTCATAGCCTTGGTTGTGTGGGCGTACTATTACCGGTTGTAAAACGCCGTGTTCTTTAATAGATGCTGCTAATTCAGCAATTTTTTCAGGATCAAAATTCGTCCGAGGTTGAAAGCTATTAGGTATTATTTCTTCTATTGAAATTTCCATAATTGTGTCTTTTTCTGGATTGTATTGTTCAATATTTGTTGTAGGAATTAAAGCTCCTAAGCCCTTTCCTAAACCTCTTTTCATCTATTAATCACTTCCTTAGCTAATTCCATATACATTTCGGCACCTTTAGATTTAGGGTCATATGTAATTATCGGTTGTCCAAAACTGGGTGCCTCACTTAAGCGGACATTTCTGGGAATAATACTAGTAAAAACTTTCTCCTTAAAATAATTTTTAACCTCATCAACAACCTGTATAGAGAGATTTGTTCTGGCATCAAACATAGTCAAAATTGCGCCTTCTACATTAAGATTAGGATTTAAATGTTTTTGTACAAGATGCACGGTATTCATTAGCTGACTTAATCCTTCTAAAGCATAATATTCACATTGAATAGGAATTAATATTGAATCTGCAGCTGTTAAAGCATTTAAAGTTAAAAGACCTAGGGACGGAGGACAATCAATAAAAATAAAATCATATTCATTCTTGATATTCTCTAAGGCTTTCTTTAATTTTACTTCTCTAGAAATTGCAGACACTAATTCAACTTCTGCACCAGCAAGCTGTATTGTAGCAGGAATAATATAAAAATTTTTTATTTCCGTTGGCAGGATAACTTTTGAAATCGGCACATTATTAACTATTACATCGTAAATACATCTTATCGGAGATATTTTATTTATGCCCAAACCACTGCTAGCATTACCCTGTGGGTCGATATCTATTAATAAGACTTTTTTTCCTAAAGTTCCTAAACATGCAGAAAGATTGACGGCAGTAGTAGTTTTTGCAACACCACCTTTTTGATTAGCTATAGTAATTATTCTTCCCAATAAACTCACCTCACATTTAAAGAATATATACTAAAATTCAACTAAATAAATAAATGTTCCTGCAAGAAATAAAAAAATATTAATTTAATCAGTAGTCAGGGTATACACTCAAGGTTTGGTTATTTTAAGCTGTATTGAAATAAAGTATTGTTCAATATATTTGTATCACCTGCCTAAATATAACTCCTCATTTCGAAAAATACTATAGGAACATATGTTCTATTTAATAATAATTTGGTTATTATTAGCAAAATCTATCAAATTATTATAAACATACCTGGCGAATTCTGTGTGTCTGCCAGGTATGTTTATAATTATATATTTAAGATTTTTCTATAAATAAAGAAGTGCATCTCTGCACTTCCTATTTAGCGGCGTTTTTACCTTTAGGTAATCTTATGGTTACTTCCATATAATCTTCATATTCATTTTCAGAAATATCAGCATCTAGTCCTGCATCTTTAATAGTTTGTACCGCTCCTCGAATGGTATTTAAAAAAATACGCATATCTTTAAAAATTTTTGTCATCTTCATTTTTCTTTTTTCCTTGATTTCTTTCTCATTATTAATTAATAACTGTTCAACAAATTCATCTGTTTGCCGAACATTAAGGTTTTTAGAATATATTTCATTTAAAGCCTTAAGTTGTGATTTTGTATCATTTAATTTTAATAATGCCCGAGCGTGCCTCTCAGTAATTACATTAATAGAAATCTCTTTCCTTACATTGGGATGAATATTTAAAAGCCTTAACTTATTAGCAACTGTTGATTGCCCTTTTCCCATTCTTTTAGCAATTTCGTCCTGGGTTACACCAAATTCCTTAATAAGTTTTGCATATCCTTCTGCTTCTTCAAAATAGTTTAAATCTTCCCGTTGTAAATTTTCTATTAAAGCCATTTCGGCTACTTCTTTATCACTTAGGTTTTTAATTATTGCTGGAATTGTTTTTAGACCAACTTTCTGACTTGCCCTAAATCTACGTTCTCCAGCAACCAATTCATAGCCTGTCCCAATCTTACGTACAAGAATGGGCTGTAGAATACCAAATTCTCGTATAGACTGAGCTAATTCATCTAAATGTGTTGGATCAAAAACTCTTCTAGGCTGAAAAGGGTTAGGAGTAATTAAAGATAACTCTAAATATTTTATTTCATTTTTATCTAAATCCTGTGAAATACCAAAAATTTTGGAAATATGGTCTTTCATAAAGGAACACCCCTCACAAAATCAATTAAATTCTATATTCTATTAATTATTGATAAAATCCTTCTGCTAAATTAATAATTTACATATTTAACCATATTAATTGTCCTTTAATAAGGGTTTTTTTTGGGGCACGCCAGCTTTCCGCGGATATTTTCCAGGTGTTAATTTATTTTTCCCAAAAGAAATTAATACCCTGGTATAATCTTGATCCTTTAAAAAAAACTTATTTATATTATTATATTTACCCCCTAACTGATTTAGGGCATATTCGCTTTCATCTAACTCTTTAGTTCCCTCTGGCCCTTTCATAGCTATAAAAAATCCACCTAAATTTACAAAAGGCATACATAGTTCTAGTAAAAGCGGCAATCTTGCCACAGCTCTGGCTAAAACTATATCATATTTTTCCCGATAATCTTTCATTTTTCCGTATTCTTCCGCTCTCCCATGTATGCATTTAACTCCCTTTAAACCTAATTCTTTAACTACTATACCCAGAAAATTAACTTTTTTTTGCACTGAATCAAAAAGAGTTAGCTCAATATCATCACCCAAAATAATTTTCAAGGGAATACCAGGAAAGCCTGCACCTGTACCAACATCTATTATTTTTTTACCCTGCCAATCATGTCCTGTTTTTAAACAAAATAATGAATCTAAAAAATGCTTATAAATTATATCATCATCTTCATCTAAAGAAGTTAGATTAATTTTAGTATTCCATTCTTTTATTAATGAACTAAACATTATAAATTTATCCAGTTGTTCTATTGTTAAAGAAAATCCTTCCTTTTCTAATGCAAAGCTCAGTTTATTTTTCATTATTATAAACTCCTTTGCGTCTTTGTTGTTCTAGATATACCAATAAGACGGAAATATCAGCTGGGGATACTCCAGATATCCTAGAGGCTTGACCTACAGAAAAAGGCTTTATAGTTGATAATTTCTGCTTTGCTTCATTTCTAAGACCATTAATGTTAAGATAGTCTATCTTTTGGGGAATTATCCGGTTTTCAATTTTTTCAAATCGTTCTACTTGAGATTGTTGCTTTGTGATATATCCTTCATATTTGATTTGTATTTCCACCTGTTCATAGATTTCATTGGTTAATTCTTTATCACCATAACCAATTTCAATTAAATCAAAGTATGTGATTTCAGGCCTTTTCAATAAATCCAATGCAGAAATGGAGTTTTTTAATAAAGAGCTTTGCTTTAAATTCAATAAATCCCTTAATAATTGATCACTTGGGTTAAGCATAACTTGACTTAATCTGAGCATTTCCCGGGAAATACTTTCTTTTTTGCTTATAAATTGTTTATATCTATCTTCTTTAACTAAACCAACTTTCCACCCTTTTTCAGTAAGTCTCAAATCTGCATTATCCTGTCTTAGTAAGAGACGATACTCAGCACGTGAAGTTAGCATACGATAAGGTTCATTTGTCCCCTTTGTAACTAAATCATCAATTAAAACACCTATATATGCATCTGAACGTTTTAAAATTAATGGTTCCTGACCTTTTATTTTTATTACAGCATTAATTCCAGCCATGAGTCCTTGAGCAGCTGCCTCCTCATAACCTGAGGAACCATTAATTTGACCAGCCGTAAATAAACCCTCAATGTTTTTTGTCTCTAATGTTAATGATAACTGGGTTGGATTTAAACAGTCATATTCAATAGCATAGGCAGGTCTCATTATTTCCACATTTTCTAACCCTGATATACTTCTATACATAGCTAACTGAACTTCCTCCGGAAGACTTGTCGAAACGCCTTGTACATACATTTCATAAGTATTAATTCCCTCTGGTTCTATAAAAATCTGATGACTTGCTTTATCAGAAAATCTTACAATTTTATCCTCAATAGAAGGACAGTAACGTGGCCCAGTACCCTCTATTGAGCCAGAGTACATAGGTGCACGATGTAAATTATCTCGAATAATTTTATGGGTTTTTTCATTAGTATAAGTTAGCCAACACGAATAATTATACTGCGTGGATTCTTTACTCATAAAAGAAAAAAATAAATTTTTTTCATCACCTGGCTGCTCAACCATTTTTGAAAAATCAATTGTTCTCCGGTCAACCCGAGCAGGGGTTCCTGTCTTAAATCTTAATAATTCTAAACCTAACTCCTTTAAATTTCCCGAAAGATTAATTGATGACTGTAAACCATTAGGACCTGCAAGATAGTTAAAATCACCTATAATTATTTTTCCCCTTAAATAAGTGCCAGTTGTTAAAATAACAGCTCTTGATTTAAATATTGCTCCAGTTTGCGTCTTGACACCCTTAACAACATTATTTTCTACTAATATCTCTTCAACCATTGCTTGTTTAACATCTAAATTATCTTGAGCCTCTAGCTCTTTAGTCATTTCTTCTTGATACATTTTTTTATCTGCTTGCGCCCGTAATGAATGGACTGCAGGTCCTTTACCCGTATTAAGCATCCTTACTTGAATATTAGTTTTATCAATATTTAGACCCATCTGTCCGCCTAAAGCATCTATTTCTCTAACTAAATGTCCTTTTGCAGGTCCACCAACCGCAGGATTACACGGCATTAAAGCTATATTATCCATACTAATAGTTATAATTAATGTTTTACATCCCATACGAGAAGAGGCAAGTGCTGCTTCACATCCCGCATGACCAGCACCAATAACTATAACATCATAATCACCCGCAACAAAATCCATAACTTCCTCCTTATTTACCTAAACAAAACTGAGAAAAAATTTGATCTAAAATATCATCTTCTATTGTATCACCGGTAATTTTTCCTAAGTGCTCCCAACTACTACGAATATCAATTACTACAAAATCTCCCGGTAAGTCATTTTGAATTGAATTAATAGCTCCTTTTAGATGATCATAAGCAATTTGAAGAGCTTGTACATGCCGGGTGCTAGTAACAATAGATTCCCCAGATACCTGTAAACTTCCCTCAAAGAATAAAGCAGCAATTCTTTCTTCAATAGCTTCTAATCCTTGACTTTCTTTAGCAGATATTAAGATAAGTTCTTTTTCCCCAAGTACATTTTTTATTGCTTTTACTTTCTCTTGATTGTATTGTAAATCTACCTTATTAGCTAAAAATAATGTTGGTACTTTATTTAATAATTGCAAAATAATTTTCTTATCATCATCAGATATTCCTTCTATGATGTCTAAAACATAAAGTATCAAATCAGCTTTTGTAATGAATTCTTTTGCTTTTTCTATTCCAATTTGTTCTACTAAATTTTCACTTTCTCGTATGCCGGCAGTATCAACTAATTTAATAGGGATTCCGCCTAAATTAATATATTCCTCAATCGCATCTCTAGTTGTCCCAGGAATATCTGTAACTATAGCTTTATTTTCTCTTAAAAGGGCATTTAATAAACTTGACTTTCCGACATTTGGTTTACCTATTATTATAACATTTAATCCCTCTCTAAGAATCTTTCCTTTTTGGGCTGTGAGAAGAATATTTATTAACTTATCTCTTTGTACAATAAGTTTCTCTAGTTGTTGAGTACTATTAAGTCTCTCAATATCATCATCTGGGAAATCAATATCTGCTTCAATAAATGCAACTAATCTTAAAAGTTCATACCGTACCTCATTCACTAGTAAAGATAGACCACCTTGTAATTGATTAATGGCTACTTCTAAACCTTTTTCAGTTTTTGCATTAACAATATCCATAATTGACTCGGCTTGAGCTAGATCTAATTTCCCATTTAAAAAAGCCCTTTTACTAAATTCACCTGGTTCAGCAATTCGTGCCCCATTTCTTAAAACTAACTCTAATACTTTTCTAACTGGAATTATACCACCATGACATTGGATTTCTACAATATCTTCTCCTGAAAAAGTCGATGGCTCTTTCATAATTAGAAATAATGCTTCATCAATTATTTTTTTATTAAATTGATCATAAACCTTACCATATAAAATAGAATGTGAAGGAGTTTTTATAAAATCCCTTTTTCCATCATAAACTAAATTTCCTATCTTTATAGCATCTGGACCACTTATTCTAATTATTCCTACACTGGCAGCACCCATAGCTGTCACGATTGCCGCAATAGTATCATTTATCAATGTATTTCACCTCATGAAATTATTCTTCCCATATGTTACCACAAATTAAAAGCAAAAAAAATATTAAAAATCCCAGTATTAAATACTGGGATTTAGTATTAGTTTTTGGGAACAATAACAACTTTTCGGTAAGGTTCATCACCTTCGCTATAAGTGGAAATATAAATATTATTTTGTAGGGTTACATGAATAATTCTTCTTTCATGGGGATTCATAGGCTCTAAAATAACTTTTCTCCCCGTTCTTTTAACTTTTTCTGATAATCTATTAGCTAAATTAATAAGTGTCTCTTCTCTTCTATTACGATAGTCTTCAACATCAATAATAATTTTTTTTCTTTGTACATGGTTTTTATTTACCGCTAGATTTGTTAAAAATTGTAAAGAGTCTAAAGTATCTCCACGGCGGCCTATTAAAATTCCTAAATCATCACCACTTAGATTAAAGGTTATATAATCATTACTCTCAACAACCTCAATTTTAGGATTAAGCCCAATTTTTTTTAAGATATTTTCTAAAAAAATCTTGGTGGATGTTATATGATTAAATTTTTCTTCAACACTAACTACTGCATTTTTATTTCCAAAAAATCCAAACAAACCTTTATTTGGTTGCTCTAAAATTTCAACATTTACTTCACTTTCTTGTAACTCAAGTTGTTGTAAGGCTAATTTTATAGCCTCTTCAACTGTTTTTGCAGAAATTTCAACCTTTTTCATTTATTACCGACTTCCCCTTTCTCAGCAAGAGGTTTTTTATTGATTAAATACTGCTGAAGAGCACCAAGAATATTAAAAATTACCCAGTATAATGCAAGTCCGGCAGCAAATTTCATACTAATATAACCAATAAAAAGAGGCATAAAATAAAGCATCATCATAGTAGTTGAATTACTAGCTCCAGTACTTGCCGGTGTAGTAATTTTAGACTGTACAAAGGTAGCTGCAGCAACTAAAATAGGTAAAATATATAAAGGATCAGGGTTACTTAAGTTGCTAATCCAAAAAAACTTAGCATGGGCTACCGGTTCAAAGGAATAATCCCTCAAAGCTGTAAAAAGTCCAATCAATATTGGCATTTGAACCAGTAAGGGTAAACAACCGGCAGCAGGATTAACATTATACTCTTTATATAAATCCATTATTGCTTTATTCATTTTTTCTTTATCATTTTTATATTTTTTTTGTATCTCCTGAACTTTTGGCTGGACAAGCTGCATACCTTTCATGGACTCCATTTGTTTTACAGATAAGGGATATAAGGCAATTTTTAAAAGAACTGTTAGTAAAATAATTGCCAAGGCATAACTTGGAAAACCTATAGTATCTGTAACATTATATAAAACTGTAATTATACTTTTAATACCATCTACTAACCATTGCAAATTATATTTCCCGCTAATAAAATTTTAGCAGGAATTCACCTCCTTATTATTATTTAACAGGGTCGTAACCCCCCGGATGAAAAGGATGACATTTAAAAATTCTTTTTAAGGAAATAACAAACCCTTTTAAAAAACCATGCTTTTTAAAAGCATCTATGGCATACTCCGAACAAGTCGGATAAAAACGACATGTTCTTCCTTTTAATGGGGATATGAATTTTTGGTAGAACCTAATCACCTTTAAAGATAAAAAAACTAAAAAATTATTTATCATTTACTACTCTTCCTTTTACTAATAAAAACTCCATACTTTTTTCAACATCAGAGTAACTTTTTCCTTTAATTTTTTGTCTAGCAATAAAAATTAAATCATATCCAGGTTTTAAATGTTCAATTTTATTTCGTATCACTTCTCTAAATTGTCGCTTTAGGAGATTTCTTTCGTTTGCTTTTCCTAATTTTTTTGATATAGAAAATCCAATACGGGTATCATTACTATAATTATTTTTTTTTATATAAAGAACCAAGTCTTGATTTGCTATTGATTTTGATGATCTATATATTCGTCTAAAATCAATGTTTTTTCGAAGTCTAAATTTTTTAGGCAGCATTTTATCATCTCCCTACCTTTAAAGCCTCCGCAATTTTAACCTATAAAGTACTAATATTGTTTCCATAAAGCTTGCCAATAATTAAGCTATTAATTATAAATAATTACAAAAATCTAAAAAGGCCACCAAGGGCCTTTTTTTCGTAGTTAGAGAAGTAAAAGATTATAGTGCCATAAATACTTAATTAACCAACTGTGATTCAGATGAAAAATTAAGCACTTAGTCTTATCCTTCCCTTAAGTCTTCTTCTTTTAATTACAGCTCTACCTGTTGCAGTACTCATTCTTTTACGAAAACCATGAACTCTTTTATGTTTTCTATTTTTAGGTTGATAAGTTCTTTTCATTCTGGAACACCCCCCTCTGTAACTTAGCATATATATGGTCAAATTTAATTAATTATCCACACACAAACAAAATTATATCCTATAGCATCTAAAGGGTCAAGGTTATGCTTAATAAAGTCCATAAATTTATAAATAAAAATTAAGTAAATTTTATAAATGTGGATAAGTATATTATTTAGATATTACTAGTTGTTGATAACTTTAATTAATTTTGGTATTATTTAGATACTATTTTTAATAGTATATTTATTTTTTTAACATTTAAAAGAGTATTTATACACACATTGTGGATAAATCTGTAGATAACTTCACTACTTAATATTTGATTATGCATACTAGTTTTGGAGGTAAAAATAATGATTAGATCACAACTTTCTGATATTTGGAAAGAAACATTACAATTATTAGAAGAAGACCTAAGTAAACCAAGTTTTGAAACATGGTTTCAAGCAACAGAATTAATTGCTTATTATGATGATTATTTAATTATCAGTACACCAAATGAATTTGCAAAAGACTGGCTCCAAAATCGTTACATAGATCTTATTAAAGCAAAATTACAGTCCCTTTTAAACCAGCCTGTAAACCTAAAATTCGTAATTGCACAACAAAAAGAAGAAGAAGAACTGGTATTATCAAAAGAAAATAAAACCTTAATAAATAAAAAACAGGAAGATATTATTGGTAATCCCCTAAATAATAAATATACTTTTGATACTTTTGTTGTGGGTAATAGTAATAGGTTTGCCCATGCTGCTGCACTAGCTGTGGCTGAATCGGTAGCTAGAGCTTATAATCCTTTATTTATTTATGGAGGGGTTGGGCTGGGTAAAACCCATTTAATGCATGCCATTGGTCATTATGTTCTAGATACTAATAAAAATGCCAAAATTGTTTATGTATCATCTGAAAAATTTACTAACGAACTTATTGATGGCATTAAAGATGATAAAACGGCTAAATTTCGTGATAAATATCGAAATATCGATGTTTTATTGATTGACGATATTCAATTTTTGGCTAAAAAAGAGCGTACTCAAGAGGAGTTTTTTCATACTTTTAATGCTCTCTATGAAGCAAATAAACAAATTATTATTTCTAGTGATAGACCACCTAAGGAAATTCCTACCCTTGAGGATCGTTTGAGAACTAGATTTGAATGGGGATTAATTACAGATATTCAAGCACCAGATTTAGAGACTCGCATAGCAATATTAAGAAAAAAAGCTCAATTAGATAATATTGCAGTAGATAATGATGTAATGACTTATATAGCGGATAAAATTCAATCAAATATTAGAGAATTGGAAGGAGCTCTAATTAGAGTAATAGCCTTTTCTTCATTACAAAAAAAAGAAATAAATTTAGACTTAGCAATAGAAGCCTTAAAGGATATTATTCCTGCCAATAAACCCCGCCCAATTACATATGATTTTATTCAAGAAAAAGTTGCAGAAGCTTTTCTATTAAAAATAGACGACTTAAAAGCAAAAAAAAGAACTAAAAATGTTGTTTTTCCAAGACAAATTGCAATGTACTTATGCCGAGATATGACAGATCTATCTTTACCTAAAATAGGAGAAATATTTGGAGGTAGGGACCATACAACAGTTATCCACTCATGTGATAAAATTAATTCTATGTTATTAAAAGATCCATCGGTCCAAGAAATAGTAAATAAGATTAAAGACCGCTTAAATGAAAATTAAATGTTAATAAAAATACTAATAAGTTGTGTATAAACTGTTGATAATATAAAAAATTTTTTTACCCTGTTGATATGTGGATAAACTCCCCCTTATACCCACAAGCTTTTAAACATTGCCTATATCAAGCTGTGTATAGCTTTTTATACCTTTTTCACAAATCCACAGTTACTAATACTATAACTACTATATATATTCTTTAATAATAAAAATATTCCTTAAAAGAAAGGATGGTTTTAATATTGAAAATAATTGCTACTAAAGAAAATTTATTAGATGGAATAAACGCTGTTCAAAAAGCTGTTTCTAATAAAAATACTATTCCTATTTTATCGGGTATCTTTTTAAAAGCTGTGGATAATAATCTTTTTTTTACAGCAACAGATTTAGAAATTGGTATAGAATGTAGAGTGCCAGTTCAAGTAATAGAAGAGGGAGAGATAGTATTACCTGCCCGTCATTTCTCAGAGTTAGTAAGAAAACTACCAAATACTAAAATAATTATTAATTATCTTGCGGATATTATAGGTGTTTCTATTCAATACGATGATGCAGAAGTAAACCTAAAAGGCTGGCCTGGAGAAGAATTTCCCTTAATACCGGAATTAGAAGGTAATTTTTCCATTGAAGTCGAAACAAATATATTAAAAAATATGATTAAACAAACACTATTTGCAACTGCAACAGATGATAATAGGCCAATATTTACAGGGGTTCTTTTTGAACTAGAAAATAATGAGTTACATATGGTTGCTACAGATACTCACCGTTTAGCTTTACGCTCCGGAATGCTTAAAAATAACCAAGATAAAAATATTAGTATAATTATACCTGGTAAAACCTTAGGTGAAGTTAATAGGATTATTAAAGAAGATGATGAGGCCTTAATAATTAAAGGAAATATGAATCAGGTTTCCTTTGAAACTCAAGATACTAAAATAATTTCTAGAATAATCGAAGGTAAATTTCCTAACTACAAACAGGTTATACCACAAGAATATAAATCACTTTTGAAAGTAAAAACAAAAGCTTTTCAAGAAACTATTGAAAGAGCAAACTTATTTTCCAGTGAAAAAGATGGTACAAGTATTATTAAATTAGTTATGGATAAAGGGTTTTTAAAAATTACATCTAGATCAGAAATGGGTAAAGTGGAAGAAAAAATAACAATTTTTAGTGAAGGGGAAAGTATTGAAATATCATTTAATGCTAAATACTTATTAGATGCTTTAAAAATAATAGATACAGAAGATTTAAATATAACATTAAGTGGTCCATTAAGTCCTGGAATAATTAGATCAGGTAATCATAATAATTTTGTTTATTTAATTTTGCCTTTAAGAACTGTTTGATTTGGAGTAATAGATGTTTTTAAAAAAAATTATTTTAGAAAATTATCGCAATTACACACGACAAAGTGTTGAATTTAAATCAAATATAAATTTATTTATAGGTAAAAATGCTCAAGGTAAAACTAACCTATTAGAGGCAATTTATTATTCTTCCACTGGAACAACCTTTAGGCACAATAAAGATATAGAGTTAATTAACTGGAATAATAACTTTTTTAAAATTAAATGTGAATTAATTAAAAAAGATTTAAATAGGGAACTTTATATTGAATTATATTATGATCGGCAAGGTAATAAACAAATAAAGATAAATGGTGTAAAATATAGAAAAACTTCAGACTTATTTGGTTTTCTCCAAACAGTTACTTTTTCACCAGATGATTTAGGAATAATAAAGGATGGACCAGCGGAAAGAAGAAAATATATAGATATAGAAATTTGTCAATTAGTAGGCGGTTACTATAATATTTTAATAAATTATAATAAAATTTTAAAACAGAGAAATGCTCTATTAAAAGAGATTAAGAGAAAAAACCAAAACCCAGACAGTTTAGATGTTTGGGATGAGCAGTTAATAAAATATGGAAGCTTAATTATAAAAAATAGATTAGACTTTTTAAAAAAAGTTGTTCCATTAGCTAGAAAAAATCATAATGAAATAACATATGGTAAAGAACAAATAAATATAAAATACAGCTCTTCTATAATTTCTAAACAAGGGTTAGATATAGAGGAAATAACCAAACAGTTTAGGGAGATAATAGAAAAAAATAGAAGAGAAGATATTTTTAAAAATATGACTCTTTTTGGACCTCATCGAGATGATCTTATTTTTTATTTAAATGATAAAAATTTAAAAATATATGGTTCCCAAGGACAACAAAGAACAGCAATATTGGCATTAAAACTTGCAGAGTTAAACCTTTTTAATTCACAAAATGGAGAATATCCTATACTTTTATTTGATGATGTAATGTCAGAATTAGATGATAATCGGCGGGATTTTTTAATTAAAGTAATTAAAGAAAATCAAATACAAACTTTTATAACAGGTGCAAATATGGAATTAGTAGATAGTATTAAACAAAAGATAGAGGTTTTCAGAGTAGAAAGTGGAGTTATTAATGGTTCAAGGGGGAAATAATAAGTGTTTTTACATTTAGGTGAAAATGTAATAGTTCCTAAAAAATCAGTAATTGGAATTTTTGACAAAGATATATGTTGTAATGCAATTTCAACCAGGGAATATTTAGAAATTGCTGAGTCAGAAAAGAAAACGTATAAAATTGGGACCACAGAAAAAATAAAGACTTTTGTGTTAACAAAAGAGGGCTTATATATGTCCCCTATTTCATCTATAACATTAGTTAAAAGATTTGATAATTTATTTGAATTAGAAAAAGATAAGTGAAAAGGTTATTTGGATATAAACCGGATGTTCCGGTTTATTTTATGTAAAGTGAAAAAAAATATTTAAAATGGAAATATAAGTAAGTTTATATATTGCTATAATATATAAACTTTGCTATAATTTTACTTTGAAGAAGATGAGGAGAGGGGCTATACCTCTTGCACTTTGATGTAGAATGAAAATTTTATTTATTGCCTCTTGAATGAGAAAATTACCCAACAAATGTATAGCATATAAAGGGGAGAAAAATATGGAACAAATTAATAATAATGGTTATACAGCCAATGAAATACAAGTTCTTGAGGGATTAGAAGCTGTTAGAAAACGTCCTGGTATGTATATTGGTAGTACAAGTTCCAAAGGTTTACATCACTTAGTATTTGAAATAGTTGATAATAGTATTGATGAGGCATTAGCAGGCTATGGAAACCAAATTGAAGTAATAATTCATCAAGATAATAGCATTACAGTTATAGATGAAGGACGAGGAATTCCTGTAGAAGCCCATCCAAAGATGAAAATACCTGCGGTGGAACTTGTTTTAACTACTTTACATGCAGGGGCAAAATTTGGAGGGCAAGGGTATAAAGTATCAGGTGGGTTACATGGAGTTGGTATGTCCGTTGTAAATGCTTTATCAGAATGGTTAGAGGTCGAAGTAAGCAGAGAAGATAAGATATTTCACCAAAGGTATGAAAGAGGTAAAACTGTTTCAAAATTGAAGGTGATTGGTAGTTCAAAAAAAACAGGTACAAAAATAATTTTTAAACCAGATTTTAAAATATTCGAAGAATTAGTATATGATTTTAATGTTTTAGTGCAAAGATTAAGAGAATTATCTTTTCTAAATAAAGGGTTAAAAATTGTTTTAAGAGATGAAAGAGATAATAATGAGTCTGTTTTTATACATGATGGCGGAATTATAGATTTTGTTAAATATATTAATAAAAATAAAGATCCAGTTAATCTTAAGGTAATCTATTTTGAGGTAAAAAAAGATGCTGTACAGGTTGAGGTAGCTTTACAATATACAGATACCTATACAGAAAATATCTTTTCTTATGCAAATAATATCCATACCCAAGAAGGCGGTACCCATGAATCAGGATTTAAATCTGCTTTAACTAGGGTTATGAATGATTATGCCCGAAAACAAAATATTATAAAAGAAAATGATAATAATTTAACGGGTGAAGATATAAGAGAAGGATTAACAGCAGTATTGAGTGTTAAGATTCCTGAACCCCAATTTGAAGGACAAACAAAAACAAAATTAGGAAATAGTGAAGTAAGAGGAATAGTTGAAAGTATAGTAAATGAAAATTTATCTACATTTTTAGAAGAAAACCCAGCAATAGGTAAAAAAATTATTGAAAAGGCTGTCTTTGCTGCTAGGGCAAGAGAAGCAGCGAGAAAAGCCAGAGAATTAACCCGAAGGAAAAATGTTTTAGAAAATACTACATTACCAGGGAAATTAGCTGATTGCTCAATTAAGGACCCACAATTTTGTGAAGTATACTTAGTAGAGGGTGACTCCGCAGGTGGCTCAGCAAAGCAGGGAAGGGATCGAAAATTTCAGGCGATATTACCCTTAAGGGGTAAAATTTTAAATGTGGAAAAAGCCCGCTTAGATAAAATTTTAAATAGCGAAGAAATTAGAACAATAATTACAGCTATGGGTACAGGCATAAGTGAAGATTTTGATTTAACCAAAGCCCGGTATCATAAAATTATTTTAATGAGTGATGCTGATGTTGACGGTGCCCATATTAGAACACTTTTATTAACATTTTTCTATCGATATATGAAACCCTTGGTAGAAGCAGGTTTTGTTTATATAGCCCAACCTCCCCTTTTTAAAGTAAAGAAAAATAAAGAGGAGACATATCTTTATTCTGATAAAGAATTAGAAAGTCATTTAGAAAAGGTTGGGCGGGAAAATTATTCTATACAGAGGTATAAAGGTTTAGGTGAAATGAACCCTGAACAGTTATGGGATACAACGATGAATCCTGAAACAAGAACAATTTTAAAAGTAAATTTAGAAGATGCTATTAAAGCCGATGAAATATTTACGATATTGATGGGCGACAAAGTAGAACCTAGAAGGGAATTTATTCAGGCCAATGCCAGATATGTGAGAAATTTAGATATTTAAGTAGAATCACCTGCAGTGATTCCGGCAAAGTAAGTGAGAGGGGAATAAATAGTGGAGAATTTCACCCATGGTAAAATATTACCAATTAAAATCGAAGATGAAATGCAAAAATCATATATTGACTATGCAATGAGTGTAATTGTGGGTAGAGCTTTACCTGATGTAAGGGATGGTTTAAAACCAGTTCATAGACGTATTCTTTATTCTATGTATAAAATAGGGATGGTTCCGGAAAAACCCCATAAAAAATCAGCTCACGTTGTTGGTGACGTGTTAGCTAAATATCATCCTCATGGTGATAGCGCTGTTTATGATGCAATGGTGAGAATGGCACAACCTTTTTCAACCCGTTATCCTTTGGTAGATGGGCATGGTAACTTCGGATCTGTAGATGGTGATTCTGCTGCAGCTATGCGTTATACAGAAGTTCGGATGGCTAAAATAGCTATTGAACTCTTGGCAGATATTGAAAAAAATACGATAGATTATATTCCTAACTATGATGAATCCTTAGAAGAACCGGTGGTATTACCATCTAGGTATCCTAATTTATTAGTTAATGGTTCATCGGGGATAGCGGTAGGTATGGCGACTAATATACCACCCCATAATTTAAGGGAAGTTATAAATGGGGTTATTGCTTTAATTGACCAACCGGATATAACCAGTATTGATTTAATGAAATTTATAAATGGCCCCGATTTTCCAACTGGTGGTATTATTATGGGCAAAAGGGGTATTAGACAGGCTTATGAAACTGGACGTGGTGTAATTAAGGTTAGGGCAAAAACCCAGATTGAAAAGATGAATAATGGTAAAATGAGGATAGTGGCTACAGAACTACCCTATCAAGTAAATAAAGCCAAATTAATAGAAAAAATTGCAGATTTGGTAAGAGATAAAAAAGTAGATGGTATTACTGATTTAAGGGATGAGTCAGACCGTACAGGCATGAGAGTAGTAATAGAGTTAAGAAGGGATATTAATCCTCAAGTTGTTCTTAACCAATTATATAAAAACACTCAACTGCAAGAGACCTTTGGAACTATTATGTTGGCTATTGTGGATGGGGAGCCAAAAGTACTTAATCTTAAAGAAGTCCTTTTTCATTATTTAGAACACCAAAAGGATGTAGTGGTCCGCAGGACTAAGTTTGAATTGGCCAAGGCAGAAGAAAGAGCCCATATTGTTGAGGGCTTGAAAATAGCTTTAGATAATATTGATGCGGTAATAAAAACCATCAGAAGTTCTCGGACAACAGAAGAAGCTAGAAATAATTTGATAAGCAGATTTAGTCTTAGTGAAAAACAAGCCCAAGCTATCCTGGAAATGAGGTTACAAAGACTTACCGGCTTAGAAAGAGAAAAACTTGATGAAGAATATAAAGTATTAATGGAAAAGATTGAATATTTTCGTAGTGTATTAGCTGACGAAGGTATGGTTTATGACATAATTAAAGAAGAAATTAGTATTATTAGAGATAAATACTCAGATGAAAGAAGAACAGAAATTAGTGTATCTGATGATAAACTGGAGATGGAAGATTTAATTGCTGATGAGGATGTAGTTATAACGATAAGTCATACCGGTTATATCAAGCGGATGCCAACTGATACCTATAAGAGTCAGCGCCGTGGTGGTAAAGGAATAACAGCAATGACAACAAAGGGAGAGGATTTTGTTGAACAGCTGTTCATTACTTCTACCCATAATTATTTAATGTTCTTTACTAATAAGGGGAAGGTTTATAGGCTGAAGGTTTATGAAATACCGGAAGCAAGTCGGCAATCTAAAGGGACAGCCATTATCAACCTTCTATATATAAATGGCGATGAACAGATCACCACTGTTATACCGGTAAAAGAATACACTACTAATTGGTATCTTTTTGCGGCAACCCAAAAAGGGATTGTTAAAAAGACCGATTTAAGTGAATATGACACCTCTCGTAAAGATGGGATAATTGCCATATCTTTAGCTGATGATGATGAATTAATGGGAGTCCAGTTAACTGATGGTAACCAGGATGTGATTCTTGTTACTAAGGAAGGTCTGTCCATACGGTTTAATGAGCAGGATGTTCGTTCCATGGGCAGGACTGCCCATGGAGTTAGGGGCATACGTCTTGATAATGATGATGAAGTGGTTGGTATGGATATTATTAGAAATGATTCCCAGCTTTTAGTTATAACAGATAAAGGATATGGTAAAAGGTCACCGGTTGAGGAATATAGAACTCAATCTAGGGGTGGTAAAGGTATTATAACTCTACGTATTACCCCACGAAATGGTAAATTAGTAGGCACAAAAGTAGTAAAAGAAGGTGAAGAAATAATGATAATATCTAAAGAAGGTATTATCATTAGATTGAAGACTGATGATATATCATCAATGAGCCGTACTACTCAAGGAGTTTTAATTATGAGAGTTGGAGAAGAAGATGCTGTAGTCGCAATAGCTCGAGTGGTTGCTGAAGAAAATTAATAAAAAAAAGCACAAAAGTCAGTTGAGCTGGCTTTTTTGTTTCTTTAAGGGATTATTTATTAATAAATAACACAATCTAAATACAAAGGAAGAAAAAACTAAATTAAAATTATTATGTGAAAAAAAGAATTAACTATTGAGAAGTACTTTCATTTATAGTAAAATAATTGTAGATATAAAAGTGGAGGTAAGTTTAATGAATGAGAATGTATTTATTATTAACTGTGGTAGTTCATCCTTAAAGTATCAATTATTTAACATGACTGATGAAAGTGTATTAGCCAAAGGGTTAGTTGAAAGAATTGGTTTGGATGGTGCAAAATTATCACACCGACCAAATAATAAGGATAGATATGAACTAGAGACTGATATGCAAGACCATGAAAAAGCTATAGAGTTGGTATTAGCTGCTCTCGTAGATGAGGTTCATGGTGTTATTGACAGTATGGACAAGATTAGTGCTATCGGGCATCGAGTAGTACATGGTGCAGAAGACTTCTCTGGTTCTGTTTTAATTAATGATGAGGTAATGCAGTCGCTAATTGACAATATTTCTTTAGCGCCCCTGCATAACCCGCCAAATATTATGGGTATAAATGCTTGTAAAAAGTTGATGCCGTCTGTTCCTCAGGTTGGTGTTTTTGATACTGCTTTTCACCAAACATTACCTAAGCATGCCTATTTATATGGTATACCATATGAATTTTATCAAAAATATAAAATTCGTAAGTATGGTTTCCATGGTACTTCCCATAAATATGTTGCTCAAAGAGCAGCGGCAATGTTAGGGAAATCAATCAAAGATATAAAAATTATTACCTGTCACCTAGGTAATGGTGCAAGTATTTGTGCAGTTGATGGTGGAAAATCTATTGAAACAAGCATGGGCTTCACACCATTAGAAGGTCTTATGATGGGTACCCGATCCGGAGATATCGATCCAGCAATAGTTTCCTTCCTAATGGAGAAAGAAGGTTGGTCTTTAGAGGAAGTAAATAATTGCCTAAATAAACGCAGTGGTGTTTTAGGTATTTCTGGTGTAAGCAGTGATTTTAGGGATATAGAAATTGCCGCTGAAAAAGGAAATGAAAGAGCACAATTAGCTCTTGATAGATTTGATTATATGGTTAAAAAATTTATTGGTTCTTATGTTGCTATCATGAATGGTGTTGATGCCATAGTATTTACAGCAGGCTTAGGTGAAAACTCCCCAGAGACCCGCTATGACGTCTGTAAGGGTTTAACTTACTTAGGTCTAGAAATTGACATAGATAAAAACGCTACTCGTGGTAAAGAAGTAGATATAACTACAGAGAACTCAAAGGTTAAGGTGTTGGTAATTCCAACTAATGAGGAATTAATGATAGCTAGGGAAACATATGAAATAGTAAAATAAAATAGTTTAAAAAAAAGATAATCGGGATACGATTATCTTTTTTTATATCACCGTAAAAAACATTTGTAATAATATATAATAACATAGGATTAAGAGGCTGATTTTAATGAGAGTAGGAATAATATCAACAAAACAGGATTACAAAGAGCAAAAAGGTGTTTTTAAAAAATGTGGAGTCGAAACAATTTACATTGATAATGTTAGTAAGCTAAATAATATAAATGGTTTGGTTATCTGTGGGGATAATTATAAAACAATTGAAACAATATTATTAAAGTTAAAAATAAATAAAATATTTCAGAATTTCAAAAAAGGTGATATGCCAATTTTTGGAATATCATCGGCTATAGCACTTTTAGCTAATCCTAATAATAAAAGCGACTTTTCTGGGATAATGAATATAGGTGTGGAAATTATTAATAAAGAGTATTTAGAAATTTTATTAGATATACCTGCTTTAGGAAAAGAACCCTTTAAAGGGATATTTAAAAATAGAATATATATAAATAGTATTTCTCCTAATATTGGTATATTGTGTCAAGGATCCCCAAACCAAATATTTTTTGTAAGACAGGGAAATTACCTAGCTGCTGCTTTTCATCCGGAATTAGCAAATGACTTGAGAGCACATAAATATTTTTTACAAATGATTAAAGATAATATAAGATAAGCAAGCTTTCTGAAATAACACTTGACAGATGTAAAATTATTATAGTAATATACTTTTAAATCTAAATGACTGTTATAAAACACAATGAAGGGGAACAAGTACTTTAAAAACCTTACAGAGAGTTGGTGGCTGGTGTGAACCAACATGGATTTTTTAAAGGAAATTCCGCCCTAGAGTGGAGTGCGATGAGCACAACCGGCTGCACGACCGTTATAGTGTATTAAGAGGAGTAATGATTTTTTCATTATTCAATTTGGGTGGCAACGCGGGTTTTTTAAGCTCGTCCCTGTAGTTAATAATTTAACTACAGTGGGCGGGCTTTTTTAATTTTTGGGCACATATATAAGCAGTGAAATAGTGGAACAGTGGAACAGTGGAACAGTGGAACAGTGAAAGGTTTTATTAATTTGAAAAGAAGGTACAACTAGCAGATAAATACTTTTTTGTTTATTTTCGTTATTATCCATGTGCCCCAGAAGGGCCGTGGTTTAATTATAAAGGTACTAGCCACTAGCCACTAATAACTAGTCACTAGTCACCAGTAACTATTAAGTTGATATATTTGGAGGGCGCCCCGGATGTATTTACTTAATACTTGTATGTAGATACTAATAAATAATAACTAAAAATAAGGAGCTGTTTTAGATATGTATGAAAAACAATTATTATTAATTCCAGGGCCAACTATGGTACCGCCTAGAGTACTTAGAGCTATGGCTGTACCACCTGTGGGTCACCGCTCGCAAAAATTCAGTCAAGTTGTTAGGGAAGTATCTCAGAATTTAAAAAAAGTTTTTCAAACTGAAAGGGATGTTTATATTTTAACCGCATCAGGTACAGGGGCAATGGAGGCAGCTGTTACAAATTTTATTAACCCGGGCGATAAGGTACTAGTCTTAGTTAACGGCAAGTTTGGCGACCGTTTTGCTAAAATAAATGCTCGAATTGGTGCGGAAGTAATCAGGAAAGATTTTGAGTTAGGTAAGAGTGCAGACCCAGAATTAGTAAAGGAAATATTAACGGAAGATAAAGGGCAGGAAATAAAGGCTGTTTTTGTGCAGCAAAATGAAACTGCCACAGGAATTTTAAACAATATTAAAGCAATTAAGGAGGCCATGGGTAATCATCCTGCACTATTGATTGTTGATAGTATATCTGGAATGGCAGTTGCTGATTTTCCTGTTGATGAATGGGGTGCAGATGTGGTAATAGCTGGGTCGCAGAAAGCATTTATGCTACCTCCGGGTTTGGCTTTTATTACTCTTAGTGAAAAGGCTTGGAAGGTAAACGAGACCTGTAAAAATTATAATTATTATTTTGATCTAAAAGCAGCAAAGAAAAATCTGGCCCAAGATACAACACCCTATACACCGGCGACCTCTCTAATACTTGGATTGCAGGAATCTTTAAATATCCTATTGGAAGAAGGATTAGAAAATATTTATAAAAAGCAGCAAATGTTTAAAGAAATAGTTAGAGAAGCTGTACAAGCTTTGGGACTAGAATTAGTGGTTAAAGATGAAAAGGCTGCTTCTCCTGCCATTACTGCAGTTAAAGTACCAGAGGGTTTAGTGTGGAAGGATTTAAATAAACTAATGCTTACAAATTTCAATGTGGAGATAGCAGGCGGCCAGGATGAATTAAAAGGTAAAATCTTTAGAATTGGTCATATTGGTTATGTCCAAGATATGGATTTATTAACAGCTATAGCTGCCCTAGAAATGGCATTATTTCAGTTAGGATTTGTAAAAGATTTAGGAAGAGGAGTTAGAGTGTGTCAAGAGGTTATTTTAAGATATAAGGGGGAGACAAAATGAAAATTCTGATATGTGACCCTATTTCTGACGAAGGTTTAGAGCTTTTATATAATACTCCTGGTTTGGAAATTACTGCAAAATACAAAAGCACGGAGAAAGAGTTAATTGATATAGTTCCAGAGTATCATGCTATCTTAGTGCGAAGTCAAACGAAAATAACAGCTTCTATTATTGAAAATGGTCATAATCTAAAAGTAATAGGCCGGGCAGGAGTAGGGGTAGATAATATTGATGTTGATGCCGCTACTATAAAAGGGGTAGTAGTAGTTAATGCTCCGGAAGGAAATACAATTGCAGCTGCCGAACATACTATGGCTATGATGTTAGCAGTAGCAAGGAGTATCCCTCAGGCCAACTTTAAATTAAGAAATGGTGATTGGGATCGAAAAACCTTTATGGGTGTAGAATTAAGAAATAAAACTTTGGGTGTTATCGGGTTAGGTAAAATAGGCTCTGAGGTAGCTAAAAGAGCTAAAGCCTTTGATATGAAAGTAATAGGCTATGATCCATATATAAGTAAAACTAAGGCCAAGCTCCTTGATGTGGAGATAATGGATTTAATAAACCTTTTTATAGTTAGTGATTTTATTACTATTCATTTACCAAAAACAGAAGAAACAAAAAATATGCTTAACAAAGAAGCCTTTTCTTTAATGAAAGATAGTGTAAGGATAATTAACTGTGCACGGGGTGGAATCATAAATGAGGAAGATTTACTAGAAGCAATAGATAAAGGAAAAGTTGCGGGTGCTGCCATAGACGTATTTAGTAAAGAACCTAATATAGAAAGTCCTTTAATCCAATTGCCACAGGTAGTAACAACGCCTCATCTAGGAGCATCTACAGAAGAGGCACAGGTGACAGTAGCCCAGGAGGTAGCCGAGGAAGTATTAAGAGTATTAAGGGGAGAGCCGGTAAAAACAGCTGTTAATATTCCGTTTATTAAACCAGAGCTATTACAAACAGTTAAACCTTATTTGGAATTAGTAGAAACCTTAGGTAAATTTGTTTCTCAACTCATGGATAAGCCTATTGAATACGTAAAAATTAATTATAATGGTGAGATTGCGGGCTATGACCTGACTACCTTAACAAATACAGTTCTAAAAGGATTATTGCGACCAATTCTGCAGGATTCAGTAAACTATGTTAATGCACCTGTTGTTGCAAAAAACAGAGGTATCCAAGTGGAAGAAATAAAATCGCAAGAGCTTAAAAATTATGCAAATCTCATAGCAATTGAAGTAAAGGGTAACGGCACTACCCATCAGCTAGCGGGTACTATTTTTAATAAAGATGTTGTTAAATTAGTTCAGCTCGATAATTTTTCTATGGAAACAGTACCGGCCAAACATATGCTTATTATTCCTCATAGTGATAAACCAGGGATGATTGGGCAAGTAGGCACAATATTAGGTGAATACCTGATAAATGTTGCAGGAATGCAGGTAGGGCGGGGAGAAATTGGTGGTAAAGCGATTATGGTAATGGCAGTAGATGATGTAGTATCTGAAGCTGCTTTAGAAAAAATGAGGAAGATTGAAGGAATTTTTGACGTAAGGTATGTTTCCTTGTAAAATAGTCTTTAGTGGCTGGTAATTAGTGGCTAGTGGCTATTTAATAAAAATAATTAACCAAGCATTAGTCACCAATGACTTTCAAAAGCCTACTAATAACTAGCCACTAACAACTAGTAACTTAGATGTGAGGTGTATATAATGCTGGATATAAAGTTTGTCCGGGAAAACCCGCAAATTGTAAAGGAAGCTATGGATAAGCGGGGAGCACAGGTTAGATTAGATGAGTTTCTCTCCCTAGATGAAGAGCGAAGGAGAAAGCTAGCAGAAGTAGAACAGCTAAAAAATAACCGTAATGTTGTTTCAAAAGAAATTGGCCAATTAAAAAAAGAAGGCAAAAATGCCGATGAATTAGTAGAACAGATGGGACAGGTTGGCGAAAAAATAAAGAATCTAGATGAAGAAGTAAGACAAATTGATGAAAAGTCAAATGATATAATTATGGGCATACCCAACATGCCCCATGCAAGCTTACCTATAGGTCCTAATGAAAGCTATAACAGGGAGGAGCGCAAATGGGGGGAGCCTAGAAGTTTTACTTATGAACCAAAAGCTCACTGGGATTTAGGCGAAAGCTTAAATATTTTAGATTTTGAACGGGGTGCCAAGGTTACCGGAGCAAGGTTTACTTTTTATAAAGGATTAGGAGCTCGTTTGGAAAGAGCGCTGATTAACTTTATGCTGAATATTCATACTGAGCAGCATGGGTATACAGAGGTTATCCCACCCTTTATGGTAAATAGAAGTAGTATGATAGGAACAGGACAGTTACCTAAATTTGAAGATGATATGTTTAGAATATCAAACAATGATTATTTTCTAGTACCAACTGCAGAAGTACCAGTCACCAACCTTTATCGGGAAGAGATTTTGGATGAAAAAGATTTACCAATTTTGCATTGTGCATACAGTCCTTGTTTCCGGGCAGAAGCCGGTGCTCATGGTAGGGATACTAGAGGACTTATTCGGCAGCATCAATTTAATAAAGTAGAATTAGTTAAATTTGCTCATCCTGACAACTCCTACGAGGAGTTAGAAAAGCTGACAAATGACGCCGAGAAAATACTGCAGTTATTAGAAATACCCTACCGTGTTGTTGCTTTAGCAACAGGGGATATAGGTTTTTCTTCCGCTAAAACCTATGACATTGAAGTTTGGCTGCCTAGTTTTAATACATATAGGGAAATATCTTCCTGCAGTAATTTTGAGGATTTTCAGGCCAGACGAGCAAATATACGCTATCGGGATGCCAAAGGTAAGCCGAGATTTGTCCATACCTTAAATGGTTCCGGGCTAGCTGTAGGTAGAGCAACAGCAGCTATCATGGAGAACTTCCAACAGGAGGACGGTTCGATAAAAGTGCCAAAAGTACTACAGCATTATATGGGTGGGGTAGAATTTATTAGACCATAGCATCCAAATGAATGGTGATCCAGTCATTTCCATATTGACATCAGCTTATATAATGTGATATACTACTTTTTGCGTTCGGAAAAATTTCATAGCCTACTAGTCACCAGTCACCAGTCACCAGTCACCAGTCACCAGTCACTAGTAATCAGTAACTAATTGGAGGGGTGTCCGAGCGGTTGAAGGAGGCGGTCTTGAAAACCGTTGAACCTTTACGGGTTCCGTGGGTTCGAATCCCACCCTCTCCGCCATCTTAATTTAATGGATAATTGAGAAATAAGAATTGTAATTAAGATGAGAATTAGTGTCAGAAGTTAATTGGTAAAGATTTTAGGTAGCCAAAGAGGGTAATAAGTAGTATAATATTATTTGTATCTTAAAACATGGAGAGATGGCCGAGTGGCCGAAGGCGGTCGCCTGCTAAGCGATTATACGGGCTAATACCCGTATCGAGGGTTCAAATCCCTCTCTCTCCGCCACTATGCGCCCGTGGCTCAGCTGGATAGAGTAGCAGACTACGAATCTGAAGGTCGCAGGTTCGAATCCTGCCGGGCGCGCCATAAAAAAAATCACAGTGTGATTTTTTTTTAGCTAAAATGAAAGCCAATAAATAACAATCAATTATGCGCCCGTAGCTCAGGTGGACAGAGCGACGGTTTCCTAAACCGTGTGCCAGGGGTTCGAGTCCCTTCGGGCGCGCCACATTTAAGAGGCAAGACGCAGGAGGCAAGAAACAAGAAATTATTCTTATCCTGCATCTTGCATCTTGCATCTTGTTTCCTGTTTATGAGGTGTGTCCCCGTTCCTATTGGAGGTGTTTCCCCATTTCTAATAACCATGAATATTTTATGAGAAAAGCTCTAGACGAGGCTTATAAAGCTTTTGAAGAAAATGAAGTGCCTATAGGTGCTATTGTTGTTAAAGATGGAGAAATAATAGGGCGAGGTAGAAATCAGAGGGAAACCTTAAATGATCCTACCGCACATGCAGAAATAATGGCATTGAGGGATGCGGGGCAAAATACCGGGAGTTGGCGCCTAACAGAAGCAACTATCTACGTCACTATAGAACCTTGTCCTATGTGCGCTGGGGCCCTAATTAACAGCAGGATAGACAAAGTGGTATATGGTGCCGATGAACCTAAATTTGGATCAGCAGGGAGTCAATTAAATTTGCTTCAGTTTCCTGGCTTTAATCATCAGGTTAAGATTGTTGGCGCAGTATTAGAAGAAGAATGTAAAGCATTAATGAAAAAGTTCTTTCAGAAATTAAGGAAAAAATTTTAAGAACAGTGCGACACCGTTCACTACATGGAGAGATGTCCGAGAGGTCGAAGGAGGCAGACTTGAAATCAAATCGGTCAAATGCCCGGCTGCAAGACACAAACCTGCATGGAATCAGGCTTTGTGAGCGCCTGATCAATGAAAAATTTTAGCAAATGCTAACACTTTGCTCACAGTTTTCTAAAAAGCGTTTTTCCGCCAAAAGCGGTTAAACATATACGGAGGGGTATCGAAGTGGTCATAACGGGCCTGACTCGAAATGCGTGGAGCTTTGTGGAAACCATGTAGCCGAAAACCTTGATTTTATGCAGTTTTCCAAACCCTCGGAGTTCGAATCAGGACAGCTTTTTGAGCTGTTCTATCCAAGTTCTATCCGAGGTACTAAATAAGTTTATATTCGGAGAGTTGTCCGAGCGGCTTAAGGAGCTGGTCTCGAAAACCAGTGTACATGTAAATGTACCCAGGGTTCAAATCCCTGACTCTCCGCCATCATGGGGCTGTTAATCCTAAAGATTAGCAGTCCCTGCCATTTTAAGCGGCAAAGATTTCTGAATGATCTTGGCCGTTTTTTTCTTAGATTGGTATTCCAGATGGCCATAGGTATTGATCGTTGTTCGGATGTCGCTGTGACCAACCCAATCTCTGATACGCTCCATAGGTACTTCATTGGCCATCATCAATCCTACGCACGAATGTCGAAGGTCATGGAACCTGACATGCGGCAATCCGGCTTTCTTGAGTAACTCCCGGTGTCTGTTGGTTATGTAACCCGGGTCGATGATTTCCCCCAAAGGATGGACGCAAAGATATCCAAGCCATTCGTTGCTGTATGAACTGCCGCAAAGCTTCCTCAGTTCCTTGTTCTCAGCTATTTTTGCTTTTATCCTTTCCTCTACATAAGGAATCAAGGGATAAGTGCGGTTGCTTAAATCCGTTTTGAGCTTATCGGAAGGGATATATATCTTTTGCTTATCGATCACTGCTGTCGTTACAGTGTGATTAGCCCGAAAGAATTTGTGCTGAAAATCAAATTGCGATTCTCTGGTGCCAACACACTCACTGCGTCGCATCCCATAAAAGCCGCCGAGCAATATAGGGATTTCAATAATATCTCCGACAATAAATTCGAGATAATACTGCATCTGTTCAGCATTGAGCGTAGCTGCATTATATTTCTCGATTTTGTGTAAGGTAATTGCGCTGTTTGGATTCACACTGATCATCTTTTTGCTGACGGCATAATTCAATACCTGGTTGATAACGGTGTAATCCTTGGCAACTGTAGCCTTCTTCTTGCCGTGTTTCAGCCGATAAGCGTAATGTCCCTTGAGCAGATCGGGCGTTATTTCCTGGACAGTGCATCCATAAGTCTTGAATGTCGGATACAGGTTTTGCTTTATATTGTCTGCATATCCGGCCCAGGTATTGAGCTTGATCGTTCTGTCAAAATTAAAATCTTCCCCCACCACAATATTATCCGGGTGTCTGAATGCCAGCCATTCGTTTAATAAATCCGCGAACAAGGGATTTGCGGAATGGTTTTCATCGGAATCATCAGGAGCAATGCTCTTTTCAGGCACTTCATGCGTAAACGTCTTATCCGCTACACCATTTTTCAGATCAAGCGAATATTGGATTCTGGTTGATAAGCATTTGCTTTCGGCTTCTGCTTCATTTTCCTCAATTGCAGAAAGCCCTGTTGAAATCCAAAGAGGCTTGCGCTTACCGTTCTGATCCTTTCGATTGAGAACGATGTAATAATATCCTTTCTTTGGTGTTATGAAGCCTCCAATCAATTCATCCTCGGTCAATCTGACCATTTTCAGCATTTGGGTGAGTTCCATATGGCTCCTCCTTTCAAATTATTCGCTCACCTGCCGTTGACAGGATGAGTGTATCACAATAAAAAAGGCTCGTAAAATGTGCAAATATCATTTTTGTTAGCTGTCGCTGCTTGTTCCTATTCTCAGATAGCTAAATAAAAAAGGCTTGGGGATTTTATATGCCCGCCCAACCTTTAAACATTCAATTTTATTTTCTTGTATCAAACCGTATCCTGTCTTTAGACTAATGCCAAGAATTTCACACATTTGCTTTATATCAAGCACATCGGGATATCCCTTTAGCATGATACGGTAGGCTTTTTCTTGGGATAATTTTTCATTAGCCATAGTAAGCCTCCTTTTCGTTTTCGTTCTATTTTTTATTCGTGCAGCAGGAGATGCGCCTTAGATTGGACACGCAGATATGCTTGCAAAAACAGGCGCACTCCCATACTGCACTTCTGTTTTGGTTTATAAGACTATGGTCTATCCGGCGGACTGCGGCTAACAGTCCTCATAGGAATTTCACCTCTCCCAGGTTCTCTGCGAGCCGTCCCCATTGCGTGATCCCGCTCGCGCGGGGCTGTGGCTGGACGGAAGTATCATGATCCCTCCGTATGTGTCATCGCCTTAAATGCAGCCAGCATTTATTTATTGCATGGGTATTAATCGCTCACACCTTTACTTCATCCAATCTTCAATGGTATGGATACATCGGCTGTAATCCGGCTGATACCGAAAAGGTGGTCTTGGCGTACCTGCAATCTGGCTTTCCTTCACAGGACATACGGGGAAAGTACCGGATAAAACACCTATTCAATTTTCAAGGATCAGCCGAGGGGGTAGACTTGTCCCTCTACTAATCAGCAGATTTTTTGGTCAAAAGTTAACCCGATCAGGAAATATTTTTTAAAAATTTTTCAATGCGTTTTAAACCTTGCTCAATAGAATGAGTTACAGAAGTTTTGCTCACGCCTTCAATACTGGCTATTTCCGCTTTATTCATTTGCAGAAAGAAGTGGGCATAGATACGCTTGGCCTGTTTTTCTGGCAGGCTGTTGATAGCGGCATACAACTCCATATTGCTCATTTTACGTTCGTAGATTTCCTCCGGTGATAACACCAACAAGACAATATCCCTTTCAATACCGTCGTTAGCGTCAAGCGAATAATATGCCTTGTGGACACGCCTGCGTTCAAAATCTGCATGTTCCTTTCGGCAGAACTGCTTGAACAGTTCAACAATTTGATCGGCCACTTCAACAAAATAATCAGACTGATAGAAAGCGTAATAATCCCGTAAATTGATCTTTTTCATTTTCCAACCCTCCGTTTTGGTTATTTGGGTAAAGAAAAACCAAAACAGAGGGTGGGGAACGGCACCCTAGCGAATGCATAAATAAATACGAATCATATTTCTGAGGGTCAGGTGTAAGGCTCATACTTTCATCTCCTCTTCGAGCGGCTTTTTGCCGCCTGCTAGAGAAAGAGAAAATAAGGAAAAATTTTGCACCCCCCTACATAAAAAAAATTAAAAATTGTTATATCCAACAAAAAAGGCCGCACGAAGAATTTGAGCGGTTTTATAGCCGTCAAAGCTTGTACGGTCCTTAATGGACTAAAAAAAGAGAGGTTCTTTTTCAAAACCTCTCCTAAAGATATATTTTTTTAATATTTGAACAGTTAAAATAGCATTAGGAACACCCTCCTACCCTCAGGTAAGGGTGGTCGTTCGTCCTGGATAAGGCTCTACTTGGCGGTGGGACTTCTCCGGGACGAATCTTTTTCTTAACCTGTTTAACCCTCGCTCTTTTAGTTTATGTACACACTGGTGAGTGATTCCCAATTCCTGGGCAATTTCTTGCTCCGTGGTCCCTTCAAAGATTGCTCCTGCTATTACTTTCTTCTGCAGGGGAGTAAGTATTGAAAAGGCTTCTTGTAGAAAGAGGTTTTCTTCCGCTTGGGCTTGGGTATCCGACTTCGCTGCTAAAGTATCTACCATTTCTCTAATCTCACGTCCTCCTTCCTCTTTTCCTAACTGCTCATTTAAAATAAGCAGTTCATGCTCATGCAATCCCCTATATTTCTTGGTCAAACGGATTGCTTCGTGACGAAGCCCGGTGATAAACCAGGTTACAATCCGGGCTTCTTCCAGGTCATACTCTTTAGGTGTAGGGGCCCATGCTTTCACCTCCTCCTGGGGGTAAATTCGCCACCCTATCAGAGAAAGAGAAAGTAGATGTTAATATGGCATCCCCCTTCCTACAATATTTTATTTTTGGCTGTTTTCGAATAAAAAAGATACTGTTCCGGTAGTGTCATATTAGTATCATGAACAGATTTATATTTATGGACTGCGTTTACCATCCAGGCAATCAAGTCGGCATATGCCTCCTCATAACCCATCCTGCGGCTATACTTCTTGACTGTGGGAATAAACCGGTGCACCAAATTAACTACGGAGTCCTGATCGCCATTTTGGGCATTGACAATTAAAACTTTGAGCTTTTGTTTCTTTTCCACTATTACTTACACCTCGCTTTTTTCAATTTTTCCACTAAAAAAGGCCCACTGATGCATCAATTAAGCACCGGTGAGCCTTAATTTCATTCATCGGCAACCCGGCTATCGTCGCGATCTTGGTGATCGCCTTAGACCCGTGGCTTTGCGTCCCTACCTTTCGGCAGGTTTGCCTTTATCGGTTCATAGTTAAACGTTTCTTATATTATATACTACGTATTGCATGATTAATGTCGTTTTTTGTAGTCACGGAAATTTTAGTTATAAAAATGTAAATTGTGGGAAATATAGGTTAGAAAGTATAACAAAAAAAGGAGTGTGTATATGATTTTTTCTAAAATAAAACAGCCAAACAGCCCGCCTCCAGAGATAAGTACAGCTGAAGTATATAATCTCTGGGATATTTTAACTGGGTATTACGAATCTCTTGAGTACTTGAAAATGCTGCGTGTTTATGCCCATGACCCAGATTTAAAAATAAAGCTTGATGATACGATTTCCGACATTTCAGGGCGTTCAAAAAAAGTTGAAAATATTATGTCTCATTTCAGAATCAGAACACCTGATTCTCCTCGCAAAGAAGCACCTACATTCGTTAACTCTCAAGCAATACCTGATGAGCTGATAGGAAAATATCTGCTGTTAATGGCTCAAGAACGGATTGAAATGAAAGTGAGATGTCTGCGTAATGCACAATATGTCGACAAGGTTCGGGAATTCTTTATTTACCTAGTTGGTGTAGATATCAAGAACCTGAATTCAATAATAAAATATTTGAAATTAAAAGGGTGGATAGAAAAGCCTATATTGTTGCAGAATATACCCCCCGAATGTAACGAAAAAATTGATGTTGCTGAAGCATACCATATTTGGGATCACTTAGTTTTCCGTTATTTAAATGTTGAGCAAACAAATTTGTTCGTACAATTAGCTCATGACGGAGACTTTAAACTATTGCTGGGAAAAGGACTGGACATTTTAAAAAAACAAATAAAAGAACTTGAAAAAGAAGCAATTTGCTTTGGAATTAATCTCCCTAAGCAACCACCGAAAGAATTGGGCCATATGGAAAACACAGAATTCATAGATGATGATTTTATCTTTAATTTGCTCTTAAATGGCCTAAATTCGGCAAGCATTATCCATGCTCAGGCGGTCAAGAAAGCAACAACGAATGACCGCATAAGGAACCTCTTTGCCAGGCTGTTAACGGAGGAGATTGATGCCATTGATGGATTAATCAAATATGGAAAGGTAAAGGGATGGTTAGTAAACCCGCCTTTATATAGGCTGTAGCATTTTTCTGCCAATGCAGTTATTACTTATTACTTTTAATAATTGAAAAGATTTCTGGAAGGGAGAAAAACAATTGAAGGAAAAAGGATATTTTTTAGGAATTGATGTTGGGTCTGTCAGTACCAATCTGGTTATTACTGATGAGGACGATAACATGATTGAGAGGCTTTATTTGAAAACCAGCGGCCACCCTATCAATGTCCTGTGCAACGGTATGAGAATCATATCGGAAAAGTTCGGAAAGGACATTATTGTAAAAGCTGTTGGCACTACGGGAAGCGGCAGACAGCTTGCAAGTGTGATTGTGGGAGCAGACGTTGTAAAAAACGAAATTACGGCTCATGCCGTTGCAGCGCAGAGCTTAGTGCCCGGGGTAAACACCATTCTGGAGATTGGAGGACAGGACTCCAAGATAATAATCCTTAAAAATGGAGTGGTGACCGATTTTGCCATGAATACCGTCTGTGCGGCAGGTACAGGCTCTTTCCTTGACAGGCAGGCTTCAAGGCTTGAAATACCTATAGAGGAATTCGGCGGTTATGCCCTGCGTTCAAGCTCATCTGTAAGAATAGCCGGGAGATGTGCTGTATTCGCTGAATCGGATATGATACACAAGCAGCAGACAGGCCACAATGTTGAGGACATTATAAATGGCTTGTGCGAAGCTCTGGTACGGAACTATTTAAACAATCTGGCAAAAGGCAAGGACATTGAAGAACCTGTCGTTTTCCAGGGTGGAGTTGCAGCCAATATAGGTATTGTGGCAGCCTTTGAAAGAGCGCTGGATAAAAAAATAATAATTCCAAAGCATCATGCCGTTATGGGAGCGTATGGGGCAGCATTACTCGCAAAAGAAAAAATCTCACGGAATAACACTATAACCAATTTCTATGGTTTTGAAGCTGCAAAAAGCAACTATAAGGCTAAAAGCTGGGAATGTCATGGCTGTCCCAACTTGTGTGAGGTTATAGAAATATTATCGGATAGTCAGACTCTGGCCCGCTGGGGAGACAGATGCGGCAAGTGGTCTCAGTTGACCACTGCTGTGTAAGAGAGGTGAGATAGTGTTAACATCTGTAGCAACTGCCAGCAAGGTTGTATATAACAAGGGATGCTGCATCAGTGAAAACCTTCCGGTAATCGGGCTTCCCAAAGGCTTATTCTATTATGAACACAGCATACTTTGGGAAAGCTTTTTTAAAATACTAGGCTTCCCTGTAATAACTTCAGAGGATACCAACAAAGAAATTTTAGATAACGGGATTATTCACTGCAGCAATGAAACATGCCTGCCTGTAAAGGTCTTTCACGGACATGTTTACAGCCTTAAAGACAAAACAGATTATATATTTATTCCAAGATATACAAGCATTGATAAAAACGAGTACACCTGCCCAAAGTTTTGCGGTCTGCCGGACATGGCTCTCTTGAACCTGAAAAATAAAATAAAGGTTCTGGAAGTTAAGCTGCATATAGACAAGGATACCGGCCTTACCTTTGAAAGCTTGAAGGAAATCGCCAGGATCCTGGGTGTAAACTATCAAGATACTATAGAGGCTTTCCAGACTGCGATAGAGTTATTTCATGAAAAAAAACAGGAAATATCAAGGGTGAATTGCTATAACCAGGTCAGAGACCTAAAAAAGCGTGCGGTATCCGTACTAGGACACCCTTATGTGATCTACGACAGCTATTTAAGCATGAAGCTTATAAAAAAGCTGAAAGAAAAGGATATTGACGTATATACCCCTCTAAACCTTGACCATAAAACTAAAAGGCATAATGCCTACCCCTACCAGGGCAAGGCCTTTTGGGAGGTGGGGTTTGAAAACCTGGGAAGTGCGTTTACATATGCGCAGGATAAAAATATGAATGGTATTATTTACTTGTCGCCGTTTGCCTGTGGAGTCGATGCCTTCATTATCGAATTTATTGAAAGACAGTTTAAAGACCGCTATAAAGTACCTTTCCTGAAGCTGACAATAGACGAGCATACGGGAGAGGCAGGATTTGACACAAGAGTTGAAGCATTTTTGGATATGATAGGATGATTTATTTATGAAAATAACTTTTCCACATGCGGGTAATATGTATGTACCTATTAAGGTTTTGCTGGAAACAATTGGGATATGCTATGTCATGCCTCCCTTATGCAATAAAAGGACGCTGGAGTATGGCTCGACCCACTCTCCGGAATTTATTTGCCTGCCCTTCAAAATAATATTGGGCGACTTTATACACGGTATACAAAACGGGGCGGACACCGTATTGTTTTGCGGCGGTTTAGGCCAGTGCAGGCTTGGATATTACGGAGATTTACAGACGGAAATACTAAAAAGCGTCGGCCATAATGTAAAATTTATTTGCATCGATTTAACCTTTATGACCGTCAAGGAAATCGTAGAAAAAATAAAACCGCTCACGGAAGGCAAAAGCTTGGGGAAAATCATAAAAGCCATAGCCTGCGCCATATGGACCGTCTTCAGGGTAGATAAGCTATACAGACTCGCAAGCTATACCCGCTGCAGAGAGGTTGTAAAAGGCTATACGGATAATACCATGAAGGAGTTTCACACCAGAGTGCAAAACGCCAAAGGCTACAAAGCAATAATAAAAGAAATCAATAGGGCCATGCGGACGTTGAAAACATTAAAAATCGATAAGAAAGCAAAGCCGTTAAAAGTCGCCATCGTGGGTGAATTCTATGTTGCCCTCGAACCATCGGCTAACCTGGACGTAGAAAAAAAGCTGGGCAATATGGGTGTAGAGGTTCATAACACGCTCAGTGTCTCCCACTGGATAATGGAGCATTTTATAAAAAGGAACCTGCCTGTAAAATCAAAAAACACACCTCATGAAGCCGGCAAGGAGTATATGAGGACCGACGACATCGGGGGGCATGGGCTTGAAACTGTAGGGAACGCAGTATTATGCGGCAGGAGCGGGTACGATGGAATTATCCATTTATACCCGTTTACCTGCATGCCTGAAATCATTGCCCAATGCACGTTTAACGAGATACAAAACAAATATGGCATTCCGATAATAACCTTGATCTTGGATGAAATGTCAGGTGAAGCAGGCTACATGACAAGAGTCGAAGCTTTTATTGATATACTTGAGAGAAAAAGAGAAACAAGCAAGCCGGTTATGGATAAAAAATGTGGTATGAATGTTTAAGTGGCATAGTGCTGCCAATAATCCCAGTAAGGGTGATGATATGTTTTTCAAACAGCGAAATAAAAAGAACGGCCCGCAGGAAACAACAACTTGCGAACAAAAACCGGATGAAAAAAACCTTAAGCTTACAACGGAGGCGCTGAGATCGGTTTTAGGAGAAAACAGCGACGTTACGTTCAAGGAAATATACATAAACAGCAATAAAGATTTGCGTACGACCCTTTTATATGTAGAGGGTATGATAAACACTAAAACTGTCAATGACGACATCTTAAAGCCCCTGATTCAGGAAAGCAAATTGAGCGAAGACAGATCGCTCAAAGGACTAATCAAACTGATAGAATACGGTACGGTGTATCATGCTGCTCATAAAACCCGTACCGCTATCAATGACTGCATTAATGATGTGATTAATGGCAGCGCCGCACTGATTTTTGACAGTGAATCTAAGGCTATAACCTTTGATGTCAAGGGCTTTGAGAAGCGGGCCATCACCGAGCCTACGAGTGAGAATGTCCAAAAAGGCGCAAAGGATGTATTTGTTGAAACCTTAAGGGTAAATACCGCTACCATAAGGAGGAGAATCAAAACACCAAAGCTCCGGATTGTACAGACCATCGTCGGGAGACAATCAATGACCGCTGTTGCAGTCGTCTATATAGATGGGCTTACCAACAATCATCTGGTGGACGAGGTTAAAAAAAGGCTTGATAACATCCAGATCGACGAGCTAAACTCTCCGGGGCATATTGAAGAATACATTTCCGACAGCAGGACTACCATGTTTCCCCAGATAGCGGCCACTGAGAGGCCTGACAGGTTTTGCTCCAATATTGTCAGCGGCATGGTTGGGTTGATAATTGACGGACTGCCCACTGCATATATTGTCCCTGCGACAATAAACCAGCTTATGCAAGCCCCTGAAGATTATGCGCATAACTACATAGTAAGCTCCTTTGTCCGAAGCAGTAGATATTTTCTGATGTTTTTAACGCTGTTTTTTCCTGGAATATATATATCGGTGGCCACATTTCATCATGAAATGATTCCTAAGGATCTGGCGCTTTCCATTGTTGCTGCCAAGGAAGGAGTGCCTTTTCCAACCTTTATAGAGGTTCTGGCCATGCTTTTTGCTTTCGAGATATTATTGGAGGCAGGCCTGAGATTGCCAAAAACAATCGGTCAGGCTCTTTCCATCGTCGGCGCTTTGATTCTGGGAGAGGCTGCTGTGGCTGCCAAAATCGTATCGCCCTCCGTTGTGATTGTAGTTGCAATTACGGGGATAGCGGGCTTTACCATGCCGAATCTGGATTTTTCCAATGCATTAAGGCTATGGAGGCTTATCATAGCTGTTTTGAGCTGCATTGCAGGGCTTTTTGGCCTGACAATCGGAAGCCTGATCCTGCTGTTCCACTATTGTACCCTGGAAAGCTTTGGGGTGCCTTATTTATCACCCTTTGTGACGGCTGACGGCAAAAGCTGGGCAGATACGGTTTTCCGGCTGCCCCTGTTCCTGCATAAAAAACGTCCTGAGGAATTGCACGTTACAAACAAGCGAAGGCAGAAATGAGGCGAAGGCATGAAAAAATACCTGCTGGCCGGAGTATTGCTTGTGTTTTCTTTTCTTATGAACGGGTGTGGAGAAAAAACGTTCCTGCCTGAGAGGAAGGAACTGGTAGACCTTGAACTTATAGAGGCCGTCGGCATCGATAAATCGCCGGATAATCCCGAGGATATCAGGGTTACAATAACCTCCAAAATGGATAAGCAAGGGGCGGGAGCCGGGAGAATGGAAGCAACAGGGCAGGCGGCCCAAGGCGGCGGAGCCGTTGTTGTGAGCTCGGAGGGCAAGACCGTCTCTGAAGCTGCCAGGATATTTCAAACCTATAATAAGAAGCAGGTATTCTGGGGATATGCTGATTTTTTTATTATCGGCGAGGAAGCCGCCAGGGAGGATTTGATAAAGTATCTGGATCTTTTAAGCCGCGGTCAGGCATTAAGGCATAATGCAAGAATTTTTATTGTCAAGGATGCTACCGCCGAGGAATTATTGGCAATAAGCAAGACGGGCGCTCTTTATGTTCCTCAGCTGCTGAACATTCTTTTGAGTAGCACAGGTTTGATGTCGGTTTTCGGCAGGCTTGAACTGATAGAGCTGATGGGCAGACTTGATGATGAATACTCGGATGTAATTATTCCGGCATTGCGCATAGCTCAAAAAGACCCTATTGGACAGAAAAAAGACGAGAGCGATGAAATCGAGATCCGGCTGGAAGGATATGCCGTTTTTAAAGACGCAAAGCTGATAGCCTTCGCCGACAAGCCGGAGTCAATGGGGATTAATTTCATTACAAACAAAGTAAAATCAGGAGTAGTCAATGTGAAAGACTCCACGGACAGGGAAGTTGCGCTGGAGATCATCAAGGCAAACACAAAAATCATTCCCCGGTTTGACGGCGATACGGTGTCGGTTCTGGTAAAGGCTGCCGTAGAAAGCAATGTTGCCGAAATGCACTCAACAATAGATATATTTAACAAAGACGAGCTGGAAAAGCTTGAAGAGCAGCAGGCAGCTGCCGTAAAGCAGTATATGGAAACGGCAGTCAAACTGGCTCAAATAAATAATACAGATATTTTGGATATTGCAGACAGGATATATCATAAGCACCCTGTAAAATGGCAGTCCCTAAAGGGCAGGTGGAAGGAAATTTTTCCCAATATAAGATTTGATTTTGAAGTGGCATCAGCAGTAAAGAGGACTTACGACATAAGGCAGCCGAACAAATATAAGGCAGGTGAAGGAGAATGATCCTTTTTACGGTCCTGGTTATTTTGGTAAGCGCTTTTGAAATAATGGACTTGAAAAGCAAAGGCCAAAGGAAGGATATTGCCGTGTACCTTGGGGCTGTTATAGTGACGCTAGCGCTTGGCTATCTATACCTGTCAAATCCAAACAGGGAAAGCATCGCCGGTTTTCTGACAGACATGATAGGCTTTCATCTGTAGAGGGGAGGAGAAGCAGTGCTTTCACATCAGGAAAAAATATCCTTCAGACAGGCTGTGATATTATTTATAACGCTGCTTTATTCCCCTGCCATCAGGTTTTTTCCCACCCAGGCGGCAGCGGAAGCCAAACAGGCCGGATGGCTCACGCCCCTGGTGTCCTTTGTGTTTTTGCTGCTGCTTGTTCTGGTGTTTCATAGCTTTTACAAAAAGCATAGAGATGCTTCATGGATGGATATTATCTGCAAAATTACAGGCAAATATCTGGGAAGTGTAATTTTATCGGCTTATATTGGATGGCTTGTTATATTATTAGTTTTGTATACAAGGTATTATGCCATAAGAATCAATACGGCCATAGCGCCTGCCAGCGACATATCATTTTTTATAATCGTAATGCTGGTACTGGTAGCAGTGGTTTTACGATACGGCTTGGTTGTCTTTGCCAGAATGGGCGAAATTATTGCCCTTCTATTGCTGATCGGGTTCGCTTTGCTTTTTGTATTTTCTACAAAAAATATAAGTATTGACAATCTGACACCCATAAGCCGGCTTGATATTCTGCCCGTCATAAAAGGCAGCTATTACCTTGCAGGGTTATGGGCCTACTTTGTTGTGCTTTTCTTTTTTAGTGATAAAATAAAATATAAAGAAGCAATTAAAAACATTGGAATAAAAGGAGCCGTATTTCTTACGGTCATGCACATCCTGCTTTCCGTAATGACCATAGGGTCATTAGGCTATTCAGTGACTGCGCGTTCCAGTTTACCGTTTTATATGACTGTAAAAAACATAACCGTTTTAAGAGCCCTTGACAGAATCGAGGCTTTGGCGGTAACCCAGTGGATCATCGCCGATTTTATACTTATTATCGTATTCTTCTACTCCATTTTGTGTATAATCAAATATTTGTTCAAGCTGTCGGATACAAAATTCCTTATTGGCATCTTGACAATTCTCATGTACATATTAAGCTTGTATATCGCAAAAAGCCAGTTTGAGCTGGAGGAGTTTTCAGTTATGGTGGCAATACATCTGAACATTCTGTTTGGCTTTATCATACCTGTTTTATTGCTTATTGCAGGGAAAATCCGGCAACAGCTATAATAGAATTAATCAACACATGAATGCTTGGAGGCAGAAAATGGATTATCATCAAACAAACAGGCAGATAGAGCAATATAATGATGGCGACTCTTGTTATGAGCCTTGTCAAAGGGATAGAACAATAAGAGCTTTGATTAAGCTGGGGATGGAGCTTGCCGGTTGCGACGATGAACAAGTTGTGCTGAATAAAGCCTTGAAAACCGTACTGTCAGCTTTTGAAGGAAGATGGTGCGTGTTTCGCATCTTGGATGAGAAGACGGGCGAATTGACAATCAAGGCCAGCGCAGGTATTCCGGAAAACATAATGAGCATGGCAATGAAAGTCAAACCGGAGGGGACTCTGCTTGGCAAAGTTTTAGCCAGTGGAGTTACGTTGGGGATAGAAAATATAGATGAAGAAAATAGTAAAATAATGCCATATTACGCTGATAAGATAAAATCTATGCTCGTGGCCCCATTAAAAACTGGCGGAAAGACTATCGGCACATTGAAAATATACTCGTTTGAGCCGCAACAATGGTCAAAGTATGATTATCAGTTTTTGACCGACATGGCGAATCAGCTGGGTATGGCGCTGGGAAATGCCAGAAGCCATAATTTCTTGAAAAAACAATACATAAGTGTTATCAAGGGGCTGTCGGCAGCTATGGAGACCAGGGATTTTTATACGCAGGGGCATTCCGAACGGGTTGCTAAAATATCGTCAGATTGCGCAGACATATTTGGATTAAGTCGTGAACAACAGGAACAACTTTACCAAGCAGCGACACTTCACGATATCGGAAAAATTGGCGTGCCCGAAAGCATTATCATGAAGCTTGAACCCCTGTCGGCAGATGAATGGGAAATCATCAAAATGCATCCGGCAAATGGAGAAATAATCACAGAAAAGGCTGAACTATCCAGACAGGTAAGGGCTATAATCCGGCATCATCATGAAAGATGGGACGGAGGCGGGTATCCTGACGGGCTTGCGGGGGAAGAAATACCACATCTGGCACGTATTATCAGCGTGGCAGACGCTTATGATGCCATGACAACGGACAGGCCTTACCGCTTGGCAAAAAAACATGATGAAGCAATCGATGAAATTTTATCCGGGAAAGAAAAGCAGTTTGACCCGCTGGTTGTTGAGGCATTCCTGCAGATTCCTGCAGAAAAACTGGCAAAATAAAGCGTTGAGCATACTATTCAGTGACTGCTGTCGGACACATACGCCATGTCGGACACATACGCCTTGACACAGGAATCAGCTTAGGCTAAAATATGTATAACAAGTTAATACTTTCTAAAGGGGAGTAGCTTTTTCAGCAAAGTCGTCATTTCGAGATTTATCTCCGGCTTTGCTGGCAACTTTCAGTTGTTTGCCAGACCTTTACCATCTAAAATGGTAAAGGTTTTTTCATATAGCAGCCTTTACTGTCACAGTAAGGCTGCTCTTGTTTATGTTTGGGAATAAATCCTAAAAGCGGGGACACTATTATTAAATGGGGTATGCCAAGCGTAAAACTGATTATCTTGGAGACCACAGATACCTATTTCGAAGGAGGGACTAGATTTGGAGCCAAAAAACTGGTATGCCTATGATGTAAACCAAATAACAGCTGCACTTGATACGGACATAAATAGAGGTTTGAGCAGCAATGAGATTGAACGACGGCAAAAAGAATTCGGGCCTAATGCTTTGAAAGAGCCGCCGCCCAAAAGCCTGATTTCCATGTTTATTCACCAAATCAAAGAAACCTTGGTATTAATTCTGCTGATAGCCGCCCTAATCTCAGGCGCTTTAGGAGAATGGGAAGACGCCATCGTTATCATGATAATAGTTGTTTTGAATGCAGCCTTAGGGGTATTTCAGGAGAATAAAGCGGAACAAGCGCTAAAAGCTTTAAAAGCTATGACCAAAGCTTTTGTAAAAGTAAAACGTGATGGTAAAGTTTCCGAGACTCCCGTGGAGAATCTGGTGCCGGGAGATGTAATTCTCCTTGATGCCGGAGATGCAGTGCCTGCCGATGCAAGACTTATCGAAGTTGCCTCTTTAAGGGTTAACGAAGCTGCTTTAACAGGGGAGTCGGTCCCTGTAGAGAAGGATCTTAATGTCATTGAGATAAAAGAAGTGCCTGTTGGGGACCGCAAAAACATAATCTTTATGGGAACCAGCGTTACCGCTGGCCGCGGCCAAGCTATTATAACCAATACAGGAATGGGAACTGAGCTGGGACGTATTGCCCAGATGCTGCAGGACTCCCCCCCTGATCCTACCCCCTTGCAGCAACAACTGGCCAAATTGGGCAAGACCCTTGGGATTGTCGCAGCAGCCATCGTTGTCGTTGTCTTTTTAACTGGCCTTTTCCGGGGCGAAAATGTGCTGGAAATGTTTATGACTTCAATAGCTTTAGCTGTTGCAGCTATCCCGGAAGGCCTGCCTTCTGTAGTAACCATAGTTTTGGCCCTGGGTGTAACCCGGATGAGCCGCCGAAAAGCCATCATCCGTAAGCTGCCCGCAGTTGAAACCCTTGGAGTAGCAACCTATATCTGTTCCGATAAAACCGGGACTTTAACCAAAAACGAGATGACTGTCACAGGGGTTTTTACCAACAATTCCTTTGCTAAAGTTACCGGTACTGGGTATGCGCCAAAAGGCGAGTTCCTGGATCAAAAAGATCAGCCAATAGAACCCCAGGCTCATCCTCTAATGAAGCTATTGCTTCTGGGCGGCCTGCTAAATAGTGACGCCAGGATGGAAAATAATAACTCTGGAGTCAAAATTATTGGCGACCCCACGGAGGGAGCGCTGGTTGTCGCGGCGGCAAAAGCCAATCTCCATAAAGAAGCTGTCGAGCAGGAGCACCCCCGTTTACAGGAGATTCCCTTTGATTCTGCTCGGAAAATGATGACTACCTTTCATAAGCTGAACAGTGACATCTATTCCTTCACAAAAGGAGCTCCGGATATACTCTTAGCCCGCTGCAAGGAGGTCAATACAGATCAAGGAATTATAGCCCTGAATCAAGAAATGCAGACTCGTTATATGGAGGAGAATTCTCGTCTGGCTTCCCAGGGGCAGCGTGTTCTGGCGCTGGCAATGCGCAAATGGTCGGAAGTTCCTTCCAATCCAACTCCCGAAGCAACTGAAACAGATCTTACCTTCATTGGATTCTTTGCTATTCAAGACCCTCCGCGCCAAGAGGCAAAAGAGGCAGTAGCAGTAAGCCGCAGTGCAGGTATCCGTACAGTGATGATTACCGGAGATCACCAAGACACAGCCGTTGCCATTGCGAAAGAACTTGATATCTGGAAAACGGGCGATGGTATTCTAACCGGTATGCAATTGGAAAAAATGGATCATGAAGAATTGATGAAGCACGTGACCAAAACTACAGTCTATGCCAGGGTATCACCGGAACACAAGCTGAGAATCGTAGACGCCTTAAAGGCTAATGGTGAGGTTGTAGCAATGACCGGTGATGGCGTCAATGATGCCCCCGCTTTAAAAAGAGCAGACATCGGCGCTGCCATGGGAATTACCGGTACTGAGGTGGCCAAGGAGGCTTCCGATATGGTCCTCTTAGACGATAATTATGCCACCATTGTTAATGCCGTAGAAGAAGGACGTACTATTTACAGCAATATCAGAAAATCTATTCAATACCTATTATCCTGTAATGCCGGAGAGATTGTAGCCATCTTTACCGCTATTCTCTTAGGCTTAGGCAGTCCGCTGACCCCTATTCAAATTCTCTGGCTCAACCTGGTTACCGACGGACCTCCGGCTTTAGCGCTAGGCCTGGAGCGTCCGGAGAAAGGCGTTATGAAAAAGAAGCCGCGCCGTTCAAAAGAAGGGGTCTTTGCCGGGGGTGTAGGTATAGATATCTTGGTTCAGGGCGCCGTCATAGGTCTCTTGTCCTTGGCGAGTTACTGGTTAGCCCTTAGCTGGGGACGCACTTTGGAAGAAGCTCATACCATGGCCTTTTTAACTATGGCCTTCTCCCAATTGGTTCATTCTTTTAATGCACGAAGCCTGGAGCAGTCTCTGTTCTCTTTGGGGATTGGAACAAACAGAGTGCTGGTTATTGCTTTCTTGTTCTCAACAGCAGCACAGCTGGCTGTCATCTTTATCCCTTTCCTGAGAAATATCTTCGAAACAGCCCTGATCCAGCCTGGCGACTGGCTGGCAGTACTTGGTTTGAGCCTGATTCCTTTAGTAACTGCCGAGATAAGCAAGTTTTTCAGGAGAAGCCGTGTTTCTTCAGTTCGTACCTAACCAAACTAAACTGAATGCAATAAAATAAAGTCAGATGCAAAGGCCCTCAATCAGACCATAAGGTTTACTTGAGGGCTTCTTTACTTACTGGAACCAAGTTACATTATATTTCCCTACATCATACAATAGTAAGTAGTAATCCGGAAAGGAAGGGACGCCTATATGTCAGCCATTCCTTGTCCTTCGGGCCGCTTGTGGAAAGTACGACGCGGGGATACTCTATATAAAATCGCCATTATAAGTGGCACATCTGTACAGAAAATACTAGAACTAAATCCAAGTATTAACCCGCAGAATCTCCCAATAGGAAGCTTTGTTTGTTTGCCGCCTGAAAAACCATGCGCTTCGGGAATATTCTGGCGTGTTGCGCCGGGTGATACTCTTTTTCAGATTGCTCTTGCAACCAATACTACGGTCGAAAAATTGCGCGAATTAAATCCGGATTTAGATCCCCTTAATTTGCAGGTTGGTTTCGCAATTTGCTTACCAGGCTAAAAGCATGCTTTATCAGCTTTTTCCTTTTCTCCGCAGGTCACTGAATTCTTTTGGGAAATCTTTTATTCGCTGAACTGCTCCTTTGATACTACCCGCACTGATTAGTAAGAAACCAAGACTCCCTATAATTAAAAGGATAATGATCCAAAGCAGAGAAGAGAAAACTCCTTTTCGCTGCTGAGCATCCTGCTGCTGCCGTTGTTGCGGGGTCAATTTTTCTCTTTCCGGATCGACACCTAAAAAAGCGGGCAAATTGGCGGCAAATACAGACGCGCCCTTTTGAGCTTCCTCCAATGAATTTGTATGGGTTCCTACCTCTAATAAAAGCGAACGGGGATATAAGTCCTGGTTATAATTGCCTTTGGCAATATAGATTCCTTTTATTAAACCAGGTTTCATTTGATCGTAGTATGCCTTGGCACTCTTGGCAAAATCCAGATTAGCCTGCATGTTTTGATTTTGCCTGCCTACAACCAAGCGTATTTTTGTCATCCTTTCTCCCTCAATCTCTGTCAGATAGTAATTGGGGTCATATACGCCATCCCTGTGCACATCAATAATAGTGACAGGCGCATGTTTTAAAAGACTCACGGCAGTACGTCTGGAACGATGATAAGCGTTAGCATCATGAGGCTCATGACGGTTAAGGCTGACTATCGCTTCTACATTTTCCTTTTCCAGCACTGTGCCAATTTTCTGCAGCACATGTAGAATATCACCGTCTCCCGGTATACTGTCTCTGCCGGAAGTGGGCACATATGACTCAGAAGTATGGGTACTATATAAAGCTACCCTTCCTTTTGGTTCGTTTTGGGTTAAGATGGTACCTGATAATGAGACAGGCACTGTCAGTTCACCCGGCCAAGACAATTTTTCGATACCCTTGAACTGACAGTACACGAGATCGCCTTGTATCTCTGTAACCTCGTAGAAGGAATTATCGCCTAATATTAACTGGTCTCCTGGATATACTATCCGCGAAGTATGATCTAATTCCCTTTTTGTCTTCCCATCAATAAAGGTATAATAGCCGCCATCTGTTCTTTCCAGCTCATAGCTATTTAAAGGAGCAAGAACAGACTGGTCCTTATCTCTATTGTTCAAACCAGTAACAAAGAGAAAGGAAACAGCCAATAGCATTATAAAGTATTTATTCCTAATCATAAGCATCCCCTATTAGTCGCCAGTATCCCGGATTTTACACGAATTAAACCAGGCTCAGGTAATTCTACCTGAGCCTAGTTTAATTCTATTTCGGTTTATGTATACCAGCATTTCTTCGAAAAGTCTACTGATTCGACAGAAAACCTGTTCAGGAGCCCCTATTTATACAGTTCCAAATAGCGCGCAGCCTCATCGGTAATAAACTCCTCAAAAGAATAATATTCCTGTTCTGCCTTCCTGGCCGTCTCAATAGTTTTATCAGGAGGGAACTTCATATTTGTGGGACACGGCGTATACATCTGGACATAGGTAGGACCCACTTCCCTGGCGATTATTACAGCAGATCTTACCGCCCGGGCCACCTTGTCAGGACTGGCCACCGTCACCCGCGCGCAGTATACGCACCCGGAAATCTTGGCTATTTCGAAAATCGGTATTTTTGGAAAAGCCTTCCCCTTAGGCGCCATATTCAATAGCTGGCCCTGTTTACTCATGCCGCTTTCCTGTCCCCCGGTATTGCCGTACAATTCGTTGTCTACCATTATTGTAGCGATCTTTTCCTGTCTGAACCAGGAGTGAAGGGTCAGGTCCAGTCCGATGTCAGCCAGTCCCCCGTCCCCTACCAGTACCACCACGTCTTTAAACCTGTCTGGGAAGCGGATTTTCAAGATTCTTTTAAGTCCGGAAGCCACGGCGTTCTGGTTGCCAAAAGCAGATGTAGCATAATTTACCGCTGTCTGGGCCAGCCCAAAAAAGGAACAGCCAGGGGTTCCCACAATAACTGTATCTGCAGCCGCCGGCAGTGCGGCTGCAGTCAGACGGATGCCCAACGCCACACCGCATCCCGCGCAGTGGGGATGTTCTTCCACAATCTCCTTGAAGCTGCCCAGCTTGGAAATACCTTGAGCTTCAAAGTAAGGGCCCTGGGTCACCAGGTCTTTATATTCCTGCGGCAAGATATCGAAGAACTCCTCAACCGGAGTAATTATTTTATTGGACATACGGCACCCCTCTCTAAATCCGGCCTGCAATTTTCCGGGACAAAGCCCTTTTTACTTCACTGATAATCAATTCCTTGGGCATGGTCATGCCTCCGAAAACCCTTGGACCCGCTACAACCCGGCTGTTATGCTCCAAGCAGGCCTTGATTTCCCTGGCCAGCCAGCCCCCGGCATTGAATTCCGGCACCACTATTAAATCTGCAGAATTAGTGGCCGCAGCCAATTCTTCCGCCGGAAACGGCCTAATGGACTTAACCTTAATCAGTCCGACGTCTGTCCCTTCATCCTGTAAATCCCGCACAGCCTCCCGGCACTGGGAAACCGCCGTGCCGGAAGCCGCGAGGAATATCCGGGCCGCGGGGTTTTCCACCTCCAGCAGGCCGTTCATATATTTGTTTATATATTTTCGGGCCCGTTCCGAAGCTGCCAGTACCTCCTGGTGCCAGCTGGCATTCGCCGCGTAGCTGATAAAATTGCTTTTGTTTAACAACGGGTCTCTTACCGTCCGGATGGGCGGAGTCTCCATATCCAGGGGGGGGACAGGCGCCCGCGAGGGATCGTAACAAGGTAGTATCGCTTCTTCCGATGGGAGCATTACTTTCTCACGGGTATGAGTTACAAAGAACCCGTCAGCAAAGACCCCGGCAGGCAAATGAACGTCAGGCTGTTCAGCTATTGCATATGCTTGCAGGATCATGTCGAAAAAATCCTGTGCGTTTTCGGCATGGAACATCAGCATTCCCGTATCTAGAAGCATTCCCATTTCAATATTTTCCGGCTGAATGGACGGCGGCAGGGAAACGCCCCGGCACATAAAAGCACAAACTATGGGCTGGCGGGAGCCGGCCCAAACCGGGAACATCTCCATCGCCCGCAAAGTGCCCGGCCCGCTGGTAGCGGTGAATACCCGCCCGCCGCCCAAAGAGGCCCCATGAACGGCAGCCATCACGGCAAACTCATTTTCTCCCCGGTAATAATCTTTTATGAATCCCTTGTCATACAATTCGCCAACCAGGTGCATGCTTTCGCTTTGCGGGGTAATAGGGTAGGCGATAGCCATATCAACATTGGCTCTTTTGACCGCCTCCGCCACCGCCTGGCTGCCAGTTATAAAAGCCGGCTCCCGTACAGCTTCAAAAAAAAGATAGGCCGGGTCAACCACACATTGTTTTTTGCTCATTTCTCCGTTCTCCTTGCTTTAAAAATGCTGCGCCGGGCTTAAGGATTGCAGTATTGGCATCGTCCCGCCGGCGCGTGCTCTCTCTCGGCTGCTTTTTCTTCTCTGGAAAAACCGCACCTTTTACAAGTAAAAACTCTGGCCTTTATTTCCTCCGTAAGGCAGCCGCATTCTTCACAAGGCAATCCCTTTTGCACGCCGGTCACTGAAAAACCGGGAGAGGCGCACTGGGGGCATTGCTGCTTGATTTTTTCCGCCAAATCTTCTGCAGCTTTTTGAATATTGCGCATCCTGGTCGGGTTGGCGTGAGCCCGCATATCGGTCTCCAGAAAAACTTTTCCAACCGCCGATTTGGCAAAACCCCACCTAAGCGCGTCTTTCAAATGCTCCCACGTGTTGATGTCTTTAAGCACAGACTGATGCCGCTCATTATCCGGACGCAGCGCCAGCCAGTGTTCCGGAAACCCCGCCTTGCGGGCAAACTTTTCGGCTTCCTCTAAGCTGGTTATCATTCTGTGATTATAATTGGTTTCACTATTGGCGCATCGGCCGCAGATTTCCAGTTTTTCTTTTTGGTCCGCCAGCAAAACTAACTCCACATTCCAAGGAACAAAAGGTATTAAGGGATGGGAATCAAAACTCCCCTCGCTGGCAATCCCAATCTCTGTGCCAGCTAATTCCATCCCTTTTTCTGCTTTCAGCCTCGCTGCGTCCAACTGGGACCCCGGCCTGCTGATTTCCCGGGTAAAGGCGCCAAACTGATCAGTGTCAAACCCCGCTTCAACAATAATCTGAAACCCCGCAGCTTTTTCCAGAATGGGCCTGATGACCTGCTCTTTCCTGTGCTTGGTAAGAAGCACAGCACATCTCCCTGCAAATAAGGGGCTACCGTCAGCCATACCACGCCCCCTAAAGACTGCTGACAGCCAGAGCCCCTTTAGGGCAAACAGCTGCACACAGCCCACAGCCTTTGCAGCGGGTTTCATCCACTTCCACTTTTTTGTTGGCCTTAACAAATTTAATTACATTTGGGTCAGGACAAGTAAAGATGCACAATTTGCACCCACTGCATTTTTCTTTCGTAACCTTAGCCGCAACATACACTGTTGATTTCCCTCCCGCCTTCCGCCTGGCTGTTAAAGTCGTACCTCTTAACAGCAGCAGCGGCTTTTTCGATTACTTCCTTGTTTTTTTCCACTAACTGGGCTACTTTTTCGTATTTGCTCTTCAGAATATCGTCAAGGGCGGCGGTAGTTCCGGAGGCTACAAACTTGCCGCCGCTGAATCTTTCCTGCAAAGACTCCGTGAGGGCTTCGTAAGAAACCAGATCAGCAATGCCCATTAACCCGCCCAGCATCGCCATGTTGGTGGACAGCTCAGTCCCGCCTATTTCACTGGCAATGCGGGTGGCGGGAATATAAAATATTTGGGCGTTTAGCTGTGCTAATTCCTCCAAGTCATCCCCGTTAAGCTCCAGAGGAGTGTCGGCATTGATGAGCACTTTGCCCCCCGGCTGCAGTCCGGCAAAGAACGGCATGGTATAGCATTTGCCCAGGGTAATTACGTCAGGATGAAAAATCATAATGATATTGGGGAAAAGAACCTCCCCCTTCTCGTAGATGCGCTCTGGGGAAATCCGCACATAGCTTTCAGTCGGCGCCAGCCTTTTTTCGGCCCCGAAGAACGGGTTAACCGTACTTTCTTTCCCGTCCCGGGTGGCAGCCGTGCCCAGTATATGGGCAGCGGTAACTACACCCTGCCCGCCCAAACCGGACATCCTGATGTATATTTTTTTATTCATCACTTGTTTTCTCCTCCAGTCTGGTCAAAAGTTCACGGGCCGCAGGACTAATGTACTCCCGGATCTGATAAGTCCCGTCCTTTTCCCGTTTCTTTATTCTTTCGATTGTTTCCTCCGGTTTAAACTTATAGTTGGTGGGGCAGGGGCAGAACACCTGCAGGTAGGTGGGGCCTATTTCTCTGGCCACCAGGATGGAACGTCTGACCATTTTCTCCAAACGTCCGGGCCGGGCCGGCGAGACTGCCGCCGCATAATCACACCCGGACTCCCGGGCAATCTCGGGCAAAGATATTTTAGGAAACTTTTTTCCTGTGGGGGCCATGTTGAGGACGGTTCCTTCAGGCGACATGCCGCTCTCCTGTCCGCCGGTGTTGGCGTATGCTTCATTATCCAGCATTATCGTGGTAATGTTTTCCCTTCTGAACCATGACTGCATTACCATGTCCAGTCCGATGTCGGCGGTAGCCCCGTCACCGGCTATAACAACCACATCTTTGGCTTTTTCCGGGTATCTTAATTTCAGCGCTCTCTTTAAACCGGAGGCCACGGCATTCTGATTGCCGAAAAGGGAATGAATGTTATGGACTGCCACCTGGGGAAAAGCCAGCGAGTTGCACCCGGTGGAGCCTACGATAATAGTATCTACAGGATTGGGCAGAGAAGCCAAAATCAGGCGCAGGGACAGGGCCAGCCCGCATCCGGCGCAAAGGGGATGCTCTTCCAGAAGCTCCTTGAAGGTTCCCAGGTCGGAAAACCCAACGCTTTTCTCATAAGGCCCCTGCTCTACCAGTTCCCGGTATTCGGCAGGCATGATATCTGCAAAGCCGGGCGAAATTTTAAATATACTTTTACTCACTTCGCACACCTCCTGATTTCGGACAGAATCAATTCCGGGGGCATGGTCATACCGCCGAACACCCTGGGGCCTCCCAGCACTTTGGTGTTATCCTCGACGACTGCTTTTAGTTCTCTGCACAACCAGCCTGCTCTATTGAATTCAGGAACTATCACGGCCTTTGCCTTTCTGGTGAGTTCCTTTATTTCCTCTGCCGGGAAGGGGCGAATACTCTTAATCTTCACTAACCCGGCGTTCAAACCGGCCTGACGGGCTTGGGCAATGGCTTCACGGCTCTGGGATGCAGCTGTGCCGGAAGTTATGACAAGAATATCGGCGTCTGCATTTTCCGCCTCCACCAGTCCGCCCAAATACTTATAGATATATTTCCTGGCCCTTTCCGCCGCTGCCAGGACTTCCTGCTGCCATGAAGCATGGGCTGCGTAACTGATAAAGTTGCTCTTCATTACGAAAGGATCTCTCATTTGCCTTACCGGCACGTTTTCCATATCCATGACCGGCACCGGCGCGCTATAGGGGTCATAGGGGGGCAGCTTGATGTCAGGCGGCGCTACCTCCACCTTATCTCTGGTATGAGTAACAAAAAAGCCGTCGACAAAAACCCCTACCGGAATATGGACATCGGTTTTTTCGGCAATAACAAAGGCCTTTAAAATCATTTCATAAAGATCCTGGGCGTTTTCAGCGTGCAGCATAATAATACCGGTATCCAGCATGAAGGCCATTTCAATGGTATCCGGCTGGATTGTCAGGGGAGAATTCACCCCTCTGGTCATAAAACCACAAACAATGGGCAGCCGGGCCCCGGCCCAGGTGGAAAAGATTTCGAAGGCCCGGAGGGTTCCCGGCCCGCCTGTGGCGGTGAAGACCCGCACCCCGCCCATGGAGGCGCCGGCCACCGCCGACATCACGGCAAACTCGTTTTCACCGCGGAAATATTCCCGGAGGTATCCTTCGGCATATATGTCCCCGACCAAATGCATGCTTTCTGATTGGGGGGTAATGGGGTAGGAGATAGCCATGTCAACATTGGCTCTTTTAATGGCTTCTTTGACTGCCTCGCTCCCGGTAATAAACATTTTTTCCCTCTCAGCCGGAAAAAAGAGGTGTTCGGGTTCTACGACTTTTTGCTGGATCATTTAAGCCCCTCCCTTCATCTGGCTGACAATTTCCGTGAGCTCCCTGATTTTTACCAGTCCCGCATCCCGTAAGGTAATCATGGCATCTTCATGTCCCGCTTCCCCGCAAAGGGCGATAGTGTAGCAATCCGTGCCACCCCTGATTATCTTAAGGGCCACATTGGCATAATGACAGTGGACGCCTACAAAAACGCAGACATCTATTTTGTTGTGCCAGATGGTTAAATTGGGGTGATTAGGGTTAATTTCCTCAGCAGGGTTAATCATGGGGTATTTGGGCCTGTAATCCGGCATGGGGATTATTTTGGCGCCGGCAGACTCCGCTAATTCCTTTACTGCTTTGGCTTTTTCCGCTACCCCTTCCTTCCAGGCCCAAAGAATCAGGGGACCGGGGAAAAAGACCGGGTTTTGGGCCGCCAGGATTTTCTCGGCTATTTTTTGCATGGCTTCTTCTTCCGGAACTATCCTGCCTTCCACCAGGGACTCCCCTTCCTCGGGAAGCATCACCCCCATAGAAGCGGCTGCCGGCGGCAGGTACCCTTCAGGCCCCGCCTGAACACGGTATAGTTTTGCTGACATTTCCATTCCTCCCAACGCAATAAGATATGTGCATAAAATTTGTTTTATTTAAAATGATCATTTCTGATGACCTTTACATCTGCTACATGCACTATCAAGACAACACCCTTGTCAATCATAGCAGCCAGTCCCTGAAGAATACGCGCAGCTACCTCCGGACCAGTGATGCTTACAATTTCCAGGTTGCCTGAAACATCGTTTAAACTGCCATAGTCGCCTCTAGCGCCGCTTTGCCCTTTGCCATAGATCTCTTTATACACTGTAAATCCGCTTGTTCCCGAATCCTCAAGCAGTTTAACAACTTGGTCACGGCAGGCCTTCTCCAATATAACGCTAATCCGTTTCTTGTCAAAAAACTCCATTGGATAACCTCCTCCATCAAATATCCACCGTTAAACTACAATTGCTCTAAGGAACGGTCCATTTTAAAAACAAATATTCGTTCCCCTGTTTTAGTACTGACATCGGTATGCAAGGTGACTATCCGTGAATCTGTCAGATCGAAAAAGGTATTGTCAAGAGACTCTAAGCCGCATTCAATTAACTGCTGACGCACATTTTTGATTAAAAACATTCCTTCTTTTTCTCTTGACAGATGAGATTCAGCGCGAGGAAGTTCTCCTTTAACATTTACAATGATCATGTCCCGGATAATATCGGTTTTAACCTCTGTGAGATTTTGACCCAAATAGCTTTGGTACCATTGAATCATCTGGTCGGTAATACCTTTTGCCAATTTACGTTGCGGCAATTATTAACCCCCTTTCAGTCTCAACTACCTGACGAGATTAACAAAGTAGACTGACATATGATAGTAAAGGGGAATGCCTATGATCAGGTTAAAAGGCAGGGTAACGCCCAGGGAGGCCCCCAGATATAAGGCCGGGTTGGCTTTAGGCAGAGAAACCCGCATGGCCGCCGGGGCTACTATATAAGAACTGCTGGCGGCAAGCACTCCCAAAAGGGTTACCCCGCCAATGTTCAAGCCGGCAAAAACTCCTGTCATAATTCCCAGAAATGCATTTACAAAGGGAGCTAATACACCGAAAACCAGCAGGAACAGTCCGGCCTTTTTAAGATCCCGCAATTTACTGGCCGCAATCATTCCCATTTCCAGCATAAACAGGCTTAAAATCCCCATGAAGAGATCTGTATAAAAAAATTTTACTGTCTCCATGCCCTCAGGCCCGGTCAGGAAACCCACCGCCATTGCTCCCAGCAGCAAAATGACACTTTTGCTTAATATTACATTTTTTGCCACCTGACCGAGAGAAATATCTTTCTGCAAAGAAGTATTCCCGGTTTTTTGTTTAGCCCGGAAAGCTAAAATTAATGCTACAATAACAGCCGGCACTTCCATTAACGCGGGCAAGCCGTTGATATAACCCTCGTATTCTATATGCATATTGGCCAGAAAGGCAGCGGCAGCCATAAATGTAACCACGCTGATTGAGCCATAGTGCCCGGCTATAGCCGCCGCGTCATCGGATTTCAGCCTGCCTATGCGCCAAAGGACATAAAAAGAATAAACCGGAATAACTAAACCCAGGAAAACAGCGCCCAGGATAGTCAAGAAGATTGTTGAACTCAGTCCGGCCTCGGCAATGGCTGCGCCTCCTTTAAAGCCAATAGCCGTTAAAAGATAAAGGGTAATAAAATCACTTGCCGCACCAGGAATTTCCACTTTAGCCTTAACTACAGTTATCAGTAAGCCCAAACCGAAAAAGAGCACCACCGGCGATGTCAGGTTTGCTACTGCCAAATCTGTCATGTTTTCCATGTTTTTTAACAACTCCCCTTGATTATGAAATACACCCGCTCATCACAAAATTTTTTATTATCTCATCGATCTGCGCAGGGCAATCCGTTTTAAAGAGCAGGTGGCCCATCTTCCGCTTGGGAGCAGGGTTGCCGCGCTTGCCGTATAGGTGTATTTTTACGTCTCCTGAAAAATATGACATTTTTTCCAATATCTTGGGCAGGTTGCTTCCTAGTATATTTATCATGACCGCCGGAGTCAGTAATTGCGTGGACCCCAAAGGCAGCCCGCAGACTGCGCGGATTAACTGTTCAAACTGGGAAGTAAAACACGCGTCCAACGTGTAATGCCCTGAATTGTGGGGCCGGGGCGCTATTTCGTTGACCAGTAAGCCTTGAGGAGTAACAAAAAATTCTACGGCCAACACCCCCACTACCTGGAAGAAGCGGGCAATCCCCCGGGCAATTTCTACGGCCATGGACTCTGTCTGTGGAGAAATACGGGCCGGGACAACAGTCATATGAAGAATGTTTTCACGATGTATATTTTCCGATACCGGGTAAACGGCCATTTCCCCTTTTTCTCCCCTGCCTACGATAACCGAAATTTCCTGGGTAAAAGAGATTTTTTTCTCCAAAACCCACATGATGTTTTCGGTTTTGACTAACTCAGCTGCTTTCATAAAATCCTGAGGTTGTTCCAGAACAAGCTGCCCTTTGCCGTCATACCCCCCTTCGGATGTCTTCAGCACGCAAGGGTATCCAATCTGTGCAACTCCTCTTTTCAGCTCTTCCGTGTTCCTGACAATAAGAAATGGCGCAACAGGAAAACCGGCTTTGCACAATTGCTGTTTTTCCAGGATACGGTTTTGAGCGACAGCCAGAATATGGCTTTTTTGTGGCAAATAATAGTTTTTCTCCAGTTCTTCAACCAATCGCGCATCAATGTTTTCAAACTCGTATATCAGCACGTCAGATCTCTCAGCAAGCCTTATAGCCGCCGCCACATCATTTAAACCGGCTACAATTTGGTCATCAGCCACCTGGCCGCATGGACAATTAGGACTGGGATCAAGGCAGGCAATACGATACCCCATTTTTCTGCCTTCGATGGCCGTCATTCTTCCCAACTGCCCGCCCCCTAGGATGCCGATAGTGGAACCTGGAAGTATTATCCTGTCCGGCATCTCATTATCACTCCTTAGTTCCCAGAACCTGCCGGGCTGCCTTGTCCCGACGTTCTGCCAGCTTCCCGGCAAGTTCTTCGTCACGCAAAGCTAAAATCTGCGCGGCAAAAATAGCGGCGTTTTTCGCTCCCCCGGCGCCGATAGCCATGGTGGCTACCGGCACTCCGGCAGGCATCTGGACAATGGACAGCAAGGAATCCAGACCCTGAAGATGGGCGGAAGGTACCGGTACGCCGATAACGGGCAGCAGGGTCTTGGCGGCTACCATACCCGGCAAGTGGGCCGCTCCCCCGGCCCCGGCAATAATAACCTTAATCCCCCGCTTCGGTGCATTTTCAGCAAAACTAAACAACCAATCAGGAGTGCGATGGGCGGACACGATCTTTTTCTCGCAGGGAATAGCCAGTTCATCCAAAATAAGGATTGCCTCCTTCATTACCGGCCAGTCTGATTCGCTGCCCATGATAACCGAAACTAGCGGTTGTACTGCTTTACCCTCATCATTATGTGAATTTAGCTCCAGGTTGGAATCAATCATCGGTTTTAAGTTTACTGGCTGCATTAACACCCCTCCTATGCCATCAGACTTATTTATCCCAGGAACTTTCTCAAGCTTGCCGCCCTGAGAACATACTCCCCCAAATCTTCTCCACCATTTTTTTGCAAAGAGTTTATAATATACTTCGTCAGTTCTTTATGTTCTTCTGTTGATTTATAATCTGCCGGAAACTCTCTGATTTTTAGTTTGAGGTCTTTGGGCAGGAATAAAGTATCCGGGTTAAGATATCTGAGGGAATCTCTTAAATCATCCTCGAAATTTATATACACCTCTTTTATAAAACGAAGGTCGTCTTTATTCAAAGCATTCAAACCTAGAATTTCCGGCGGCAAACCCAGCGAATAAAGGGCCGACGTGAAGGATATTGCCCTTGGCAGCGTAATTCCATCCATATTACGCGAATAACCGAATAAGCCGATATGCAGCTTCCTTTTTCTTCTGCTCGGGACAAATCTTGCCGCTCTATTAATAATGAGCACCAATTCTTTGACTTGTCTTTGATATTCTTGAGAATATTTCCCGATTATTTCTATACACCTTTTTTCATCTACTTGCTGTGGCAGACTGATTTCTCTTTCCTGCAGTTTGCTTATAGCTTTTCTGACCTCATCGGGGGAATGGTCATATTTAAACGCCGATTGGACTGTAAATGTATATACGCTTGGGTATTCTGCGGCAACCCTTTCTACTGTTTGCGGCTTGAGATTTCCTCTGAAAGGAGCTGAACCTACACCCAGGATGGGATAAATTTTAACCCCAATTTCCTCGGATAGTTTTTGTAACCGTTGAAGAGCGATCTTATTTAGAAGAACTGCGCTGATAAGTCCGTAATTCATCGCCGGATCTGACCTTGCCAAAAATACTCTTTGATATGCTGTATCTTTATCTTGTAGGTACTCTTTAGTTACGCTATGAGCGTTAAGCATATGTTCCATATCTTCAAAAAGAGGTATAACATTAATCCTTCCGGGTTTAAACTCTCCAATCCATTCAAGAATACTTAAATCATCTCCGCTAATCTTTTCATTCTGCTTTTTCACAACATAATCGCAATAATATTTGTAAACACGGTCAATACACCTGGAAGATGACGTCATAGGTAATATGACTTCGAATACCGGGGGGTTATTCTCTCCATAGAATAAGTGGGCGGCGTCATATGACCTGGGTATGCTTTCCAGCGTTTCTAATAGAATTTTTGCTTCGGCTTTTTCCACCGCGGGATTGGGAACTCTCAAAGTGATAAAGACATCCTTGCCCAGCTTTTTGCTGCGGAAAAACGATTCATATCTGTTCAATAATTTTTTAACGACAAAATTATCTGCTTCCTTTCCTTCACAATCCCACATTTGTTCATCGCAGCCCAAATGAGAGAAGGCGTAGTATGCTTCCTGGATCTCGTCCTCCCCGCCTAAATCTGCGTTTGTGGCAAAAAATGGAATATGCACGTTATCTGGATGTTGCGAACTCATAATTTTAGGTATCGTCGGTATTTTGGACACTTTTATCACTCCCTCGTAAACTAAAAAGCTTGAAAGCTACACTTTCCTAATCAACAAAAAAATCCAACACCGGTTTTTTAAAAAACCAGTGTTGGATTGCCTCTTAACTGATAGCATTTACCCTTTAGAAAGCCTTCCAATTTCGTTATTATAAATCGATGGGACGCTCCATTACAAACACAAAAATCCGCTCGCCCGTCTTGGTGCTTATATCCGTGTGCAAACTAACCACTTTGACCGAGGTGATTCCGGTTATAATTTCTTCCAGTTCAGCACGCCCCTGCTCAACCAATTGCTGCCGCAACTTTTTGATCAGAGCCATGCCCTCTTTTTCTCTGGACAAAATCTTTTCAGCCGGTGATAACATCCCCTGCAAAGCGACTATAACCATGTTGCGGATAATATCCGTCTTGGCTTCTGTGGGGCCTCTCCCTTTATAATCCTTCTCCCATTGTATTATCTTCTTGGTTATTTCATCTTCTATTTGTCCTTTAGAATAAACCATAACCAAGCTCCTTGTACCATCAGATTGACTATATTCAGCAGTACATACAGTATAATTATTCAAATTATAATGTAAATGATTAAGAATAGCAACATGTTTTATCAAAAAACAGCCGGTTAGGAAATGCCCGATAAAGCGCATTAATCTTCTTATTTATCCCTTGTGGTTCTACCGAAGGCACTGTTGTATCAGAGAGGTTATATTTCTGCTTAAGTTTCAGCACCCTGTAAGTATCGCCATGACCGGGAAAATGCTTTACTACAGAAATAATGTTTTTACGCCTGCAGTCCCTTCATGGTTTCTATCCCTAACTTTGTGACAATACCGGCGGTGGCTCCAAAAGCCCTGTTTCCTATCACAAGGTTCTTAGGAATACTATTGATATCCAGGATAGGAGCAAAATCCATGTTGAGACCAAAGGATCTTAACTCTTCTCCGATAATACTGCCTACTTGATTGGACAGCAACAAGCTGGCCGTTGTCAAGCTCTCTTATCTTTTGGCTGGCAGGCATCTTCAAAAACTCGGCAGGCATGCGGGAAATCCTGCCGCGCATTAGTATCAAAAATAGCGAAGGTATAGTCAAAACCCCAGCACAAAGGCTAGGGATAACAGAAAAGCAGTATGAGATGAAGGATATCGTTTACTTCAAGTAGTAGATGAGTCCCCGTTATCTTACGTTAATAGAACTTTTGTCTTGCAAGTACTTTAGAATGTATGCTGTGAGTATTCCATAAATAATAGAACCTAATAGGGTAAAAAATTGGGCAGCAGGCGGAACCTCTGTGAAATTTGGAATTTTAAATATGCTGCCAAACGATTCTAGGATAAACCAAATTATTGCACCATAGAAAATACTTTTTATTAAGTAACCTTTACTAGAAATTTGTTGTAACAAATAAGCAAAAATAATGCCAAATAAAAGACCCACTATAGTATGTGAGACAAAACCCATGATTACATCAAATAAGCCCTCACATTCTTTGTGTGCTACCATTGCTTCTGCAAAATCACCAAAAGTTCTGTCTGTCAACCCAAGCGCCTTAGCGGTCATACCGAAAAGGTACTGGATTATTGCAGATGTACCCCCAGCAATTCCTCCTAAAATAAATCTATCATTCAAACTTAACACCTCTCATTAACATTATGTAAGAGGCTGTACAACTATCTGCCCCTTATTACATTTCTTCCTTGTAAGTATTTTAAAATGTAAGCTGTTAAGACTCCATAGAGAATAGCCCCAATTAGTGTTACCAACTGTGCCCTAGGAGGAACATCTACAAACTCCGGTACTTTGTAGATACTTCCTCAAATAGGCTCCTACTAGGGCGCAAAAAGGACAAGGTTATAAAGCAAACAACTAACTGACAACCTATATTGTAGCCAATATTCTATTATCTAATGCAGATCTGGTAAAAAGATGTGTATCTTTAGTTATTGAAAACTGATTTACCTGGTTATTTATGTTAGTGGTTAGAGATGAAGTGAGCCGGGCTTTCACCTATGAATCTGGGGTTCCCGGCCTGAGCCAGACGATCGGGGAGAGAACGTCCTTCATACTGCACTATATCATATTTCGGTATGAGCGGCACTATGATTAGATTGGCTTCATCCAGGGCAACCAGGGTGGCGTCCAGAGCCGGCGTTTGATTGGTATCCACGACCACGGTATCGTAGTTTTCCGCCAGGGCATTTATGAGTCTTAGAAGTTCATTCCGTTTCAGGTTCTCAGCCCGCGCCGTATCTGTTGGGCCAGACAGGAGATGGACACTTGACGGCTTGAGACAGGGAAGTTTTAACGTCGTAGCAAGTGGGTCAAATTCCCTGCGCAGTACTTCCTTGACTATCTGGTCAAGACCATACCCCCTACCGGGCAGGTCATGAGTATATAGGTCAAAGTCAACACAAGCCACTCGCTTGCCTTCCCCTGCCAATGCTGCGGACAAGTAGTGGCAAGGGTAGTTTTCCCTGTGGCTTTAGGGGACCAGAATTTGATGATACGGGGCGTAACTGAACACGATTCCTTTGGTTTGTTTTTTTTCTGCCGTATCGTGAAAAGGTAATAGGCAAAGCTGCCACCAATGAAATTCCCAGACGCACCATACGCTTTTTTAACAACATAAATACACCTCCGTTTTTATTGAAAAATATAAAAGCCCTTCACTGTCAATCAGCGAAGGGAAACTAAAAACTATGACGTTAAAGTATTACAGGATTGTAACCTTTTCTTTATACCCTTACTGAGATATACTTTCTCGTAAAAAAAGGCACCTTTAATATTAGATGTTGATAATATCCAAATTGTTCCTCTTAACAGCTAATCGCCATCAATATATTTTTGTATCACGCTTTTAAATTGCTTTTCATTGGGTTTGCCATAGTTAAATTTAGCGTGTATATTGAAATCTATTCCGTTTTTCTTCTACCAGCATTGCGCTTAATGCGATTACTTCATAATTTGCTGTACTTTTGCACTGGTAAGGAATAATTCCTCTTTCTGCCATAGAAGAATAGCTTGTGCCGTACACAATGATGTGGTCCAGAACTTTGATCTCAAGAGGATGAAAAATATCAACAATTCTTTGTGTCAATGCTCTATCTTCCGGTGAAAAATTATTGGAGCCTCCGGGATGATTATGGGCTAAAATCATTGATTTGCAATCACAGGCCAAAGCATATTTTAATATCTCTCTTGGATAAACTGCAGTTTGTCCAACACTCCCTTCCGACATGGTTTTTGTTTCGATTATGTTATTGCCGTTGTCTAAAAAAGCAACCATAAATCTTTCCTTATCCTTCATACCCCCTAAGAGGGCTAAAAAATATTGACCTGCTACGGTTGCTGAATTGAACGTGATTTTCTCATTGCTTTCATAGATTTTCAAAACGTTATAAGAGGCAATGAACTCGTTAAGCAGTCCGATCTTCTCAAGCTGTTTTTCATTTGGTTCCATAATGCGGGGATGTTCTAAGATGTTAAAGGGATTGTTTTGTTTTACATACTGCCGAACCTTTTTGTAGGGCAGTCCTGTTAATGTTGTCAGCCCTTTTAGAAATTTCTCGGTATGCCGTGGGTCTTGCCGCATGTTATGCCCGCCCCCCTTTTGTTATCCAATATGTCAATTAAGGTTTGTATACTTTGCAGTTTCTCGGAAGTCTCAGGGGCTAAGTCCGCCGATTCAAGGTGCTGAAAAAAGTTTTTGATTCCCATGCGGTTAAAGCATTTTTCAATTTTTTCTTCTATACCTGCGTCCAAGTCAAGCAATTCAGCCAGTAAAACCGCACACTTTCTATATTCCGTCTCCCTTAATTTTTCTAAATTCATCCCTTTTTCCACCTTTCGTATGATTTAGCTCTAATTTATTTTGTTTGATTTCCTACGGGACAGGTCATATTAAAAAATATGTGGCCTGCCGTAAAGCACCTGTTTATCGGCGTCATATAAATTGCGATACACCACTTGTTCACGGGTGGATGAAGCATCCACCACCATGCCATTGCCGGCATAGATGCCAACATGGGTGATATCCATAAACTCACCGTTACTCTCATAGCTCCAGAATACAAGGTCGCCCGGTACAAGATCGGATTTACGGATGGTCAAGCCGTTGTCCACACAGTATTTACCCTGGGTTGCCGCCGTGCGGGGGATAGAAATGCCCATTTGTCGATAGCACCATTACGCGAGGTAGCTGCAATCAGTTTAGCTGCCTTGCCTGGCCTTCGGCTGGCTATAGGGGTCGCCCAGACGGGCTAGGGCCAGCCGGAGGATTCCGCGCCCAATTCATCTTCCGGCAAGTCATGGTACAGGTTTTCAAGCTGTTCGGGTGTTAGGCCCGTATCGCTGTCCATCCAAGCAGGGAGTACATCAGAGGCCGGAACTGTCCGGACAGCATTTCTTCCATGATGTTCTTTTGGTCATCGGTAAAGCCATATTCATCGGCCTGCTTCTCGGCGGTCCTGCTGGTAATGATGATATGCAAAATGTGTTCATATGTAGTGGTTTCGCCGTCTGAATACTCGATGGTTTCCACATAATAGTCAATCAGGTTCATATCCCAAAACACGGACTTGATAAGGCCGATCCGGGTGGTGTCGATGGTTGCAACGTCCATACCGTTTTCATCCATTGCAGTCTTGACGGCAAACACAGCCACAACGTCCATCCAATTGTCCACGCGAATATTGTCGGCGCTGCCTGAGTAGTGGATCTCCACGCGGTTCACGTTGTTATGGCTGTCTTTGATGTTCTCAATTCTGGCAGCAAATTCGGCATTTACATCCTGTACCACATGGGAAATGGGCGTTACCCCTGCGTCCTTGTTCTCGTCGGAAAAGAAGATGCCAAAAGGAGATGATACCAGAGCGGCTATGGCAATTACAATTAAAAATAGGGCAAGGCCAGCCCCGCCTGCGCCTACAAGGGTAATCATCGCTTTAACCAGTGCGGCGGTGGCTTTGACCGCCATTTTTATCATACGGATGGTGAACTTGGTGGCTTCCTGTGCCGCCCTTGCGTTTGCCTGCGCGGTTCTGGATGCGGCTTTAGCCACCGCCTGAGAGGTTTTCATGCCTGTCTTGGCAGTTTGCGCGGCAGTTTTGATTGATTTTTGCGCCGTTTTAATCGTGTCTGTAGCAGTTTGCTTTACGGCTTTACCGCCAGGACGGGCAGACTGCCGAACGGTGCGGCCTGGGCCGCTCATATTCGGCGGAGTGGTGCGCCATATTGCTTTTTCGGATGATCTATAAATAGGGCTTTGGACGGCCTGTACGATTTTGCTTTGAGCCGTCCGTATGTTTCTGTTTAGGTAAAACCGCGTTTTCACCCTGCTTTGAACGAACCGCCGTTTCGCTAATTCATTTGTTTTAGACAGGGTATATTTCCGCTTGACAGTTTCTTTGGCTTGAGCGGCTTTACGCTGTGTCGGCAGTTTTGTCTGTAGTTGGGAAGCTCGTTGATGTCCTGCCGGTTTTGTCTGGGAAGGGATGGCTTTCTGTTCGGCCCCTGAGTTGGTCCCGGTTTTGGGAGCCTGCTTTGCTGTATTCTCATTGAAAGAATTCGTATTCGACGTGCGACCCTCCTTGATTTTTTGAAGCGCCTTTTTGCCCTGATGCCTTGCGGCATGGCCGATTTCACGGGCAACAGTTTGAGTTCCTTCCTTGATTTTATCTCCGGCGTACTCCACAAAATTGTCATGGCCTGTTTGCTGCGTCTGTTCGGCCTGTTCCTTGGTACGGATAAAGGCATTTTTCGCCCGGAGGGTTAAATCAGCGGTTTTGTCCAGCACCTTAATGTCCTTGATGGTGGATTTGGTTTTGATCTCTTTCAATGTGCGTACCTCCTGGGGTTTCTCCGGTTGCTACCGCGCCTTTGCGGAAAAATGGGTCATGGTGCGTTCCAAACTCTGGCAATATTCAGGATAGCGCAGCCGGATGGTTCAAAAAAGTAAGGAGCAAAGCAGCAATCAAACAACTCGTAGGGTGCGGAAAACTGCTCTTTTCCTTCCTCTGTCCAGCCGTTCCATAAATTAAAGGCCAGGCGACACAAACGGCGGGTTCCGCCCGTCTGCCAGGCCGAAGCAAGGCCCTCGAATTTGATGCCGTTCTCCTTGAAATTAAAAAGGCTATGAATGTTCCGCCTGGTTTCTGCGCAGATTCCCATTGCATAAAAAAATGCTTGGTGATAGACGTCGTTATTGCGGGTTTTGGCAAGCATTTCGGTTAAAAAAGTCTTGTGTTCTCTATCTGCAAACCGGATGGTTTCCATTGTATTTTTCTCCTTCATAGAATGAATGAACGGCTGGCCGTAGGGCCAGCCGTTTGTGTTTGGGCAAACTCATTCAGCCTTGCGCCTGTTCGCCCGGCTTGGTGGTCATCAGGCGGTAGAGCTTGGTGTTGCGCGGGAATTGATCGGTGAAAGGCACAAGGGAGCTGCCCACCTTGATGAGACCGTTGCCCGCGTCCACGTTGGTAATGTACGAGAGCTGGAGGTCGGAAATGTTTAAGAGCTTGGCAAGCTCCATTCTGTCCGTAGAAGCCTGGTTGAGCATGACAATAAATTCGCTGTTGGCCAGCATGGTGCGGGCCGTGTGGCTCTGCAAAAGATCATCCACGTTCTGGGTGATGCCCGTGCAAAACGCCCCGTACTTCCTGACACGCTTCCAGAGCGTGAACAGGAAATTGGCGCTGTACTCATGCTGAAAGAGCAAATAGATTTCGTCGATGATAATAAACGTGTTTTTCCCTTTGGCCCGGTTCTGCGTGATGCGGTTCAGGATACTGTCCAGCACCACCAGCATCCCGATAGGCAGAAGCTGCTTGCCTAAGTCCAATATGTCGTAGCAAACCAGGCGACTGGTTACGTCCACATTGGTGGGCTTGGCAAAGGTGTTCAGGCTGCCGGAGGTGAAAAGCTCGATGGCCAGAGCGATTTCCTGGGCCTCCGGCTCCGTCTGCTTCATAAGCTCCCCGTGGAAGTCCTGCAAAGTGGGCGGTTTTCCCTTGAAATTGCTTTGCAGGTACTTGCGATACACGTTGGCTGTACAGCGGTCGATCAGGGATTTTTGCTTTGCGCCCAAGTTCTGCCTGCCGATAAGCTGTTCGCACAGGGACAGGACGAATTCAGATTTCAGGATGACCGGGTTTGCGCCGTCACCGTAATCCTTGCTCATATCCATTGCGTTGATGTGATTTTTTGAGGTAGCAGAAATGTGGATGATTTCGCCTCCCATCGCCTTGACCAGCGACGAATACTCCCGTTCCGGGTCGATGAGGATGATGTCGTCGTCGCTGGCAAGCATCTGATTGACGATTTCCCGTTTGGCCGTGAAGGATTTGCCGGAGCCGGAAACGCCCAGGATGAAGCTGTTTCCATTAAGCAGCAGCTTGCGGTTGGCGATAATCATATTTTTTGAGATCACATTCTGCCCGTAGTAAATCCCGCCGCTGTGAGAAATTTCCTGCGCCCGAAAGGGGATGAACACCGCGGTGCTTTCGGTGGTCAGGGTCCTAATGGCATGGATTTTTCGCAAGCCGTAGGGCAGGGCCGTATTCAGGCCGTCCATCTGCTGATAGGTCAGGGGGGAGAACTGACACAGATGCTTTCTGGCCGTGGTCAGCAGGGTTTCCGTGTCGCTGTCAAGCTGCACCTTGCTGTCTGCGATATGCACCATCGTGAGGACGGCGAACATCATGCGCTGGTCGCGCGTGGTCAGATCGTCCAGAAATTCTTTGCTCTCTTTCCTTTGCTGTTCCATGTCGTAAGGCACAACGGCGGAAAAGTTGTTATTTTGATTCTGTCTTCGTTGCCAGTTGGTGATGTTGGTTTCTACGCCCAGCAGCCGATTTTCCACCTCCCGCACGGCCTCGTCCGTGGGAATAGGGATAATGTCCAAAGATAGCATTATGCTGCGGTTTAAGTCGCACAGTTCGGACACCATGCTGTCCTTGATGAAGCTGGCAAACTCGCGCAGGAAAATAACGCGCCCGAATCTGCTGCCCATGCGGAAATGGTCGCGTTCAAACTCAAAGGTGTCGGGGCAGATGTAGTCCTTAAAGGAATGCCCCTTTTTCATGGTTTCGGACAGGTCGAAGCGAAAGTCCGTTTCCTCACCGGGGCGGAAAAAGTCATGCAGGATTCTGAGGCGGTCGGTAGCGTCCAGCTCTACGCATTTGGAACCCAGGTGGGAAAAGTGGGTGATGAGGTCTGTGCCGATGCGGGAAAAGTAGTTTCGTGCTTCCTCAATGCTCTTTTTCATTACCGACACGGTGACGTATTTGTCCTGCACGATGCTGTTTGCGCCCGTGGCCTTCTCCAAAAGCATCCGGTTGTATTCCCTGCGGTACTCGTCCAAGGGGTCTCCCCCCCGGAGGGGTATCAAAATGGAGCTTTCAAAGTCGGCTTTATTTAAGCGCCGGTTGTTGATGGTGATCTTGGTGGTGGCTCCACTGTCAAGGGAGTTTAAAAGCTCTGAATAGGACAGAAACATGGCTTCCTTGTCCTCCTTGGAAGCCACGGCATAATTGATATCCTCAAAGCGAAAGGTTCTGGAAAACTTATTCCCTGCCTGAAAAATCCCGTCCGGCCAGATGGCGCGGATAGGGATGGCCTGCTGTACGCCTTTGGGGACAACAAACTTCTCCTTGTCCTGCTTCATGATTTTTTGCAGGGTCTTAATCATGGCGTTTTCCTTCCTCCTTTTCGTGTTTTTCCAGGGCGGGTTTCAGGGCTTCATAGTAGATATTGGTCGGGTAAAAGGTTAGACGCTTGGGCATGAGAAATTCGGATTTGACGTAAGCCCATAAAAACTGCTCTGCCGTCATGCCGTGATATTGAATAAAGCCGAGGGCGGCAAAGGGGGCGGCCCCCAAAATGCACATCCAGCTTACGGTTTCCGTGCCGAAGAAGTTTCGCAGGCCAAAGTAGATGCCGATGGCCACGATGACAGCCAAAACAGAAAAAATGAACTGCCGCATGGACAGTCCAAAAAATAAACTCTCGGTATAATCCCGGATTTCCCGGTTGATCTTGACTTCCAATATACAATCACCTCCATAAAAAATAGCGCCTCTTTAACGAAGCGCTATCGGGTTGTTTGACTTATCGTTCCTGCTGCTTTTTTTTAAGCCGTTCACTCTTCTGAATTATTTTCACTACCAATTCGTCAACCTTGCGGTTCTGTTTCATAAATGCCTCATCTTGCGTGAGGGGAATGCCATTTTTTAAGGCTTCATCGGCCAGTCTGTTGAGTTTCTCCTTCTCTCTTTCAAACTCGTCATTGAGAGACGCCTTTTTCATGCTCAAATCTCCTCGTATAATAGTTTTTGTAAGGTTCTTAGAGATAAAATTCCAGTTATAAACCTTACTAATTACCATAAATTAACTGGGAATATTGTTCTTTGATAATTTTATAAATTTGCATTATCAGAAGTT
>Ga0209643_1000406_pt1 | contig 84015 bp, 86 predicted proteins | sample AutmiccBRH37_all_FD_187383 | JGI IMG/M metagenome (GOLD analysis project Ga0209643, IMG submission 187383) | Deep subsurface microbial communities from Mt. Terri, Switzerland - Autotrophic microbial communities BRH/37_all (SPAdes) (version 2) | ecosystem: Environmental > Aquatic > Deep... | reverse complement strand
TTTACTCCTAGTCATAAAGGTCAAAAGAACTTGGAAGAATTAGTTACCTTAAAGCTTCTAGCAATTCTTCCTTGTAGTTTATAAACTCTTTTGTTGTAACTATCTTTCTATCTCTAGGGCGTTGTATCTCTACTTTTAATTCTAATACAATTTCACCCGGTCTATGGGAAATCACATAAATCCTGTCAGAAAGATAAATAGCCTCATCTATACTATGGGTAATAAAGAGCACGCTTTTATTGAATAATTGCAGGACCCCCATTAACCATTCCTGTAGCTTTTCACGGGTTAGAGCATCTAAAGCAGCAAAGGGTTCATCTAGAAGCATTAAATTACTATCAATAAGTACTGTTCTTAATAAAGCAGCCCTTTGCCTCATTCCCCCTGATAATTGCTTAGGAAATACATTTTCAAATTCCTCCAGACCAAAAACAGGTAACAATTCTCTTACCTTTAGGTAGGCCTCCTTTTGACTAACCTTCTGTACTAATAGTGGCAGAGCTGCATTTTGTATAAGCGTTCTCCAAGGCAATAGAAGATCCTTTTGAGGCATATAACCTACTATGGAAATATAATTACCCAGTACCTCCTGTCCATCAATAGAGACCTTACCTTCTTCGGCTTTAACTAAACCAGATATAATCCTGAACAATGTGCTTTTTCCTGAACCACTAGGTCCTAGCAAGGATACAAATTCACCCTTATTAACATGCAAAGAGATATCCCTGATTACTGGCAAGTAATTTCCTCTACTGGTATAGGTCTTGCTCACTTTTGTTAGCTGTAAGATAGTTTGATTAGTTGCCACTACTAACAACTCCTAGGTACTTTTTTTGTATTTTAGTTAATGAACTGGTTGGTGAAGGCTTTATCAACATCTAGTTCACCTTCTATCAAATCTCTTTCAGATAACCAGTTTGTATAGTTTTGCCATACCTCTTTTTGTTGCAATCCCCACATTTCTGCATCATCTTGATATTTATCCTTCAGCCAGATTTGGCTAGCAATTACCAATTCCTCATCTAATTCTGGTGCATTTGCAAGAAGTATACTAGCTGCTTGTTCTGGCTGTTCTATGGCGAATTCATACCCTTTAGCAGTTGCCTTCATAAACTTCTCTACGAGCTCAGGATCTTCATTAATCAAAGACTCACTTGTAATTAGGACTGGTGTATAATAATCCAAAGCAGGATCAATAGTACCTAAGTCAATATAATTTAATTCTACTCCCCTTATTTCTGCCGCAACACCATCCCAAGCTGAATAAATCCATGAGAAGTCAGCATTTTTTTCACTACTTACAAAAAAATCTACCGCTCCAGTTGTCAATATTTCAACTTGACTATAGTCGGCTTCATATCTATCCATCAAAGCTTTAATCGTTGCTTCCTCTACAGGCGAACCCCAACCTCCATATTTTTTACCTTCGAAGTCCTTGGGAGTCTCGATGCCTTTAGATTTCAAAGAAGCGAACCCAGAAGTGTTATGTTGAATTACTGCTGCAATTGAAACAATAGGAATATCACTTAAACGTGCATAGGTAACGCCTTCCTGATATGCAACTCCAAAATGGGAGCTTTCAGATGCTACTACCTGTTCAACACTACCTCCCGATAGCTGAACAATCTCAACGTCTAATCCAGCCTCTTCATAATATCCATTGTCCTTTGCAACATATAACCCTGTGTGATTGGTATTAGGTGTCCAATCTAAGGTTACGACAATTTTTTCAAGCTGATCTTCAGTCTTTTCTGAGCTGCATCCTGCTGCAAAACCTAAACCTAACGCAATAACAAGTATGGCACATATCCAAAGGTACTTTTTATTTTTCATTATTATATTCATTCCTTTCTATTCCTCCCATGATGTTTGTTCTTCTGCCCTATTCCAGGGCATTGATATCCAGGCCAACAAATCAACAATCTTAAATAGAAATATACTCAACAGGACAACTATCAAAATAGCAGCAAATAAATTGCTAGTATTATAAGAATGCATTGCCCTGGTCATATATATTCCTAAGCCAGAGCTAGCACCTAGCCATTCACCAATTACTGCTCCCATCACACTATAGGTAGCAGAAATCTTTAGTCCTGAAAAGAAATACGGGAGTACTGATGGAAATTGGACTGTAGTAAAAATCATAGCAGGACTAACTCCCATAACCTTCATAAGCTCCATCAACTCACTATCCACATTCTCTAATCCGTTCACCAGATTGACTACAATAGGAAAAAAGCAGACAAGGGCAACAACAAGGATTTTTGGTAAGATCCCAAGACCAAACCAGATTATCATCAGCGGTGCTAAAGCTATTATAGGTATGGTCTGTGAAACAATGAGAAGTGGATACAACACTTTTTTAATAGTTTTAACCTTATCCATCACAACAGATAGGATAAGAGCCACTATAATAGACATTGATAAACCAACAATCGCTGTCAAAAAAGTTGTCTTGGTGTGTGACAAAAGTAGTGTGAAATTATTGATTAATGATATTGCAATGGAAGTAGGAGCAGGTAATATATATTCAGGAAGCTTTATTATTTTAATCATAAACTCCCAGATAAATATAAGTAGCACCATGAATAAAAACGAGGGACTTATACCTGTTTTAACCCAGCTTGTATTTACCCACCTTTTCATCTATGGTCACTCCTTGGGGACTGTAGTCTATTTTAACTACAGAACATATTCTTCTTGCACCAGCTTCTACACATATTTCCTGTGCCTTTTTTACAATTTCTAGAAGTTCTTCAAGGTCACCTTCCATTGTGGTTTCCATTGGTCCTACAGTATACTTTACGCCTGATTTACTAATATAATCAATAACCTTATCTACTGTTTCATAAATCCTTTCTTCAGAGACATTAGGTATTACCTGTAAGCTAACATTACAAATGGGCATTCTAACCCTCCTCTCTTTTAAGAGCAAAATAAAAGCTGCCACCAACATGGGCAGCAGCTTAGTATCACAAAAAATACCTTTGCTATTTCCCTACGCTGGCATTATCCAGATCAGGTTAAGGGTCAGAACAGCATTATGTTCTATCTCAGCCAGGTTGCCCCAGCTCCCCTTTTTAATAAATGTTAATAGGATTATATAAATAGTATCATCTAATTCTTTTATGTTCAACTAAAATATGTTCCATAGTCTATATAATATTCTTTTACAACTTACATAGACTGTCCCTTTACTTTAATCTCACTCTTTTGGGCATTTAAAAATCTGTTAGTCTCAGCAACAACGACACCACTTAGGCCTATTAAGCCTATTAAGTTTGGTACTGCCATTAACCCATTCATAACATCTGAAAAAGTCCATACAAAGTCAAGCTTTGAAACAGCCCCTACGAAAACTACTAATACAAAGGCAATTCTATAATAGAGAACTACAGACTCATTTATTAGGTATTCGAGACATTTCTCTCCATAATAACACCAGCCTAATATTGTTGAATAGGCAAACAGCATAATACCAATAGCTACAATCAGGCCACCGAAGACTGGTAAGGCTTCATTAAATGCTGCTGTTGTAAGTGCTGCTCCAGTTAAATCAGGTGTGCCTAATACACCTGTGGTTAAAATAGCTAAGGCTGTAATAGAACAAACTACTATAGTATCAATAAATGTTTGGGTCATGCTTACAAGGGCCTGACGACCCGGATAATCTGTTCTGGCCGCTGCTGCTGCTATTGGTGCACTTCCTAGACCAGCTTCGTTGGAAAATACTCCCCTAGCTACTCCAAACCTTATTGCCGCTCCAACAGCTCCACCTGTTGCTGCACTTCCAGTAAATGCAGAACTAAAAATTGAACCAAACGCAGCCGGAACCGCATCAATATTAATAAATAATACAATTAATCCACCGATAGTATAAATTGCAGCCATAAATGGTACTAAATAAGCTGTTACACGTCCAATACTTTTAATTCCTCCAAGTACTACAAGAGCTGTTAATGCCGCTAACACTATTCCCGTAACGAATGGAGGTATGCTAAATGTAGTTTGAACAGATGCTGCTACAGAGTTTGACTGTACCATATTACCTATCCCAAAGGCTGCAACAGCACCAAAGAATGCAAAAGCAACACCAAGCCATTTCCACCCTAAGCCCTTTTCAATATAGTACATAGGTCCACCTGACATTTCACCCTTTTTATCTACTGTTCTGTACTTAACCGCTAAAACCGCCTCAGAATATTTTGTTGCCATCCCGACCAGACCAGTCATCCACATCCAAAATACTGCCCCTGGTCCACCAAGGAATATTGCTGTAGCTACTCCTGCAATATTACCTGTACCAATTGTAGCGGCTAGTGCAGTTGTTAATGCTTGAAAATGTGATATATCACCTTCACTTTTTTCATCTTTTGTAAATATAAGCTTATGGGCATAAATAAGCTTACTGAATTGTAACCCCTTTAAGCGAATTGTAAGAAATATACCTGTACCAACCAATAAAATCAACATTGGAGGACCCCAAACAAAGCTACTTAGTGCATTTAGAAAGTCCATTTATTTCACTCCTTTTTTAATTTTTTCATGCAATTTCCCAAATGAGGCATCGTAGCTACAAGAGACTGCTGTCTTAAGGAATTACCATATATGTCATCTAAATATAGTAGTCTTCTCACCTCTACATCTAACTCACCCTAACTCCCATATTCATAGCCACTTTGGCAGCATTGGTTCCAGCTAATACCCGATAATAACTACATGAGTAGGTGGTACCCCAGGCACTCCCCTAATAACCTCCCTTCCCCTTTTTGGCTTTTCTAAAAATTGTGCACCTATCTGGAAAAGACATCTTACCATCTATTTCGTTCATAGGTGCAAGTAATGGTAGATAACCATTACCAAGTCAAATAGTATCGTATGAATGCCTGTTAATTTCCGTGCCTGCCTTTTATATTATTTTCATCCAAAAACCGCTAGAGCCAATTAACAGAATTTTTCCAAATAACTGTATTGTTAGAATTTTCTCATAGTACTATTATAACCTGACTTACATCAAATGTCATTGTTATTCTTACTAAAAAATCTATGTTGAATTTGATTTTTTTATTACAAGCAGATCAAGGATACTTTCAGTTCTGGAACAATTCCTCTCGAAGCCCGTCTATAGATATATACATTAAAAAAGGGGGCTTTTAAATTATGAATAAAAAGTTTTTACTTATTTTAGCTACACTTTTAGTTTTAACAGGTCTAGCACTAAATAGTGTCTCCAATCCTACCATTGCATCTGTTCCAGATAATGATGGAGTGATTAGGGTAATTGGTGAGTCTGTAATTACAGCAGCTCCAGATCAAGGTATTGTTGTGGTTGCAGTAGAAACAAAAAATGCCGATGCACAGAAAGCCGTAGCTGAGAATTCTAAAGCTACTGATAAAGTAATAGCTGCGTTAAAAAGCTTTGGATTAAATGATGATCAAATAAAGACTGGATCCTACAATGTTTACAGTTACGTAGATTATGTATCTCCAGAAAAGCTTAGAGAAGAACAACCCACCCAGTATATAGCACATAATTCTCTAACTATTACAATTAATGATGATTTAGAAAAAATGGGTCAGGTTATTGATACAGCAATCAAATCTGGCGCAAATCAAGTACAGTCAGTACGCTTTGAATTAAAAGACTCTGAGGCAGTTAAATTGCAGGCACTTCAAGCAGCTACAACTCAAGCAAAATCTAAGGGTGAAGCTATAGCAAAGGGTGCAGGTGTAACCATATCAGGAATTAAGTCTATTTCCGAAGAAGGGTCAAGTTATTCCCCATATAGAACTTCATTTGAGAATGAGTCACTAATGATGGATAAAGATGCAGATTCCGGCACTCCCACTCCAATAGTACCTGGAAATATAGAGGTACAGGCTAGGGTAGCAGTTGAATATCAGTTTTAAAAATGAATTTTTGTATTACAATTCTTAATATTACAAATACTATTATTATATTATTAGTTAATATAACTATGGAAGGAAAGAGATTAAAATGAAAAAAAATATACTAATAGTACCTTTAATAATGCTTCTACTATTGTTTTTTATTGGATGTGAATCACCACAAAGCAACACTCCAAATCAGATAACCCAGACTATTAATTTTTACTACGGAGATAGTAATAATGAAACCATGGTAACTGAGGAGCGTGAAATAGTCTATGAGAGAGAGGATGACAAATATGTAGAGGCTCTTGAAGCGCTCGTTAAAGGACCAGATACCTCAGATTATAATGCCAACATTAATCCCGATACTGTTGTTTATGGAACTATTAAGCAAAATCGAGATTTAATCGTAGACTTCTCTCAGGATTTTGCTCAGTTTGGAGGAAGCGTTGCTGAAATAATTGGTGTTGGCTCAGTAGTAAACACCATGACACAATTTGAGGAGATTGACCGTGTCAAGATACTTGTGGAAGGTAATGAACTTATAGGCCCTAGTGGTGAACCATATGGATTTTTTGAACCATTTCCCACAGATCCTAAGATTACTGAAGTAACACTCTACTTTTCAAACCAACAAGCTACAGAGGTAGTTGGGGAAAAGCGGGAGTTAACTGGTACCCTAAATCAAGAACAATTCATCATTTCAGTATTAGAGGAACTAATAAAAGGTCCTGAAAACCAAGATTTATATGCAACCATCCCTGAAACAGTAAAAATTCAAGATTTAATGCTTGAAGATAATCTTGTTGAAATAGACTTTTCACAAGAGATGTATACTGATCATTGGGGAGGAGCAGCTGGTGAGGCCATGACAATTAACTCAATAGCAGATACATTATTCGAATTTCCTTATATTGATAAAATAAAAATGACAGTAACGGGTGAACCAATGAATATTGAACATATGGTACTAGATGAACCAATAACCCGTGATTAAGAACTGAGCTATACTAAGCCCGGGTGACAAACCCGGGCTTAGTTTACACTGTCAGTACTATATCATTCAGAAATAATAGCTTTCGATGATAGATTAGTCACCCCACTAGGACTGGTACTTCTACGCTTGTACAGTACACAACGCTAGAACTACTGCCAAAAACCAAGGTTTAGCCATAATATTCTATCTGGGTTAAGACCCCTACTTCTTCCATCATATATGGCTTACGTAATTGAGGATAATTGTCATTTATTATTAACCGGTAGGCTGTCATAAATCCTTCTGAAATTGCTTCTCTTAGTTTTCGGGGACTTTTAGCATCTCCAATGACCATAACACGCATTCCCCGTTGCTTCAATTCACCCTCTAAATGGTTAATAGACCCTGCACCCATAGATAATACGATATGTGTACATGGCAACCAATGCTCCTTCCAATTCTCATCCATAGCTACAACTCCATCTGCATCTATGCTCTGCACCTTGTACCCTGTGAAAGACTGTATCTGCAACTTTTGCATTTCCTCCAAAAACACAGATCGCGTGATTGGTTCCATATCATCTGCAAGACTATTCTTCATCTCTAAAACCATAACATTAACACCTTTTTTTCTTAGGTAAAGAGCAGTTTCACATCCAACACTACCCCCTCCCACCACAATAACTTTTTCACCTACTTCATATTGTCCTGCTAAAATTTCCCACGCTGTTGCTACATTGGCATTACTTACACCCTTAATGCTAGGAATAATAGGAGCTGCACCTGTAGCAATTATAAAATAATCTGCATCCTTTTCCTGAAGCATTTCTATTGTTGCTTCTGTATTTAACTGTATATCAACCCCCAGGTTACGAACTTGGGTCTCAAGGTAATCAATACTCCAGTGTATTTTATCTTTTCCTGGAGGAACAGCAGCAATTCGAATTTGTCCTCCAAGTTCAGCCTCTCTCTCAATCAAGCTTACTTTATTTCCTCCAGTCGCTAGTACTCTGGATGCTTCCATCCCTGCAGGCCCACCTCCAATGACAACAAAGTGTTTGGAGTTATATGAAAAGGGAATTGATGGATATTCAATCTCTCTGCCTGCAACTGGATTAACTGTACACCTAATGTGGAGGTTTTTAAAGACACGCTCACTTATACATCCAATGTTACAACTAATACATTTTCTAATATCTTCATCCCTATCCAGCATGGCCTTTAGAGGCCATTCAGGGTCTGCTATAAGTGTCCTTCCAATAGCTATGAAGTCTGCCTTCTCTTCCTTGAGAAGATTTTCGGCTACCTGTGGACTCCGTATATTGCCAACAGTTATTACAGGTATCTTAACAACCTTTCTAATATTCTCAGCCAGGTATGCCCTCCAAGCCTCTGGATAACTCATGGGCTCTATAATTGTATGCATGGAAGAATACGTGCCAGAACTAACATGTAATGCGTCTACACCCGCTTCTTCAAGCATAGTCGCTATCTTCTTTGCTTCTTCTAAATCAATACCACCTTCTACAAACTCATCTCCGCTATAACGAAATATAACTGGAAAGTTACCTTTAGTCTCCTTTTTAATTCCTTTTATGATTTCAATGGGAAAACGCATACGTCCATTAATATCTCCACCATAAAGATCTGTCCGTTTATTGCTTCGGGGTGACATAAACTGGGCCACAAGATATCCATGAGCTCCATGTATCTCAACACCGTCATAATCTGCATGTTGGGCCCTGCTAGCTGCCTTCACAAACTTATTAACTATTTCCTGTATTTCATTTATTGTTAATTCTTTAGGAATAACCTTTAAATATGGATCTGGTATAGCAGATGGTCCTACAGGTTGTAATCCCTTGGTATTCTCATTTGTAGTCTGACGCCCAGCATGATGTAATTGGGGAATAATTCTTGTATCATGCTCATGAACAGCCTCCACAAGCTCATTGTGCCCAGCTATGAAGGAATTACTATGTAAATCAAGCTGTTTAGGAATGGCATACCCCCCTGGAGAATCCACACTTACTATTTCTGTTATAATTAAACCTACTCCACCTTTAGCCCGTGCTCTATAATAATGAAGCATTGCCTGGGTAACTGCGCCTGTTTCACTTGCTAAGTTTGTTCCCATTGCTGGCATGACAGTTCGATTTTTAATACTCATATTTCCAATTAAACCTTTTTGAAAAAGTCTCGGATATTTCATTTGCAAATTCCCTCCCTATTTATGTTAATATAATAGTTAAACCATTCCATCATTTTTCTCTAATATTTTTACAACCCTATTCAAATGTTTTTCATCAGTAACAACAGTTACCAGAAAATTCTTTCCGCCAGCTATTCCATAACCCTTATTGGCCATTCCCGATACAGAAGGATCCGCTGACATTAATACCCTTGCTGCATCACTATCGCTAGCCGTACTATCTGAAGATATGGTTAAACCAGTTTGGGTTATTGCTTGTCCAGAAATGGGGTTATTAAGATGTTGGTTAAATGTTGTTCCATATCTGCTAATTCTATCAATTTGTGCAGTATTAATTCCCATATCCTTTAGCTCGTCTACAGCTTTTTGTGCCTTTGAGCTACTAGGAAAATATGCCATAATAGAGCGTTCTCCCTGATTGAGTTTAATTTTTATCACCTCCATGTTTAGTTTTCGAAGTATTATAGCCAACTATACAATAAATGTCTAAAAAAGATACCAACTACAAATAATAATAAACAGGATTCTTTATTCAGGTGGAGTTTCCCACAGGATTAGTTCAACTAGAGTTCTGAGAAAAGCACCTGAACTAAGTTTTACTGAATGACTCCATCTGAATAATATAGAGCGAAACTTGCCAACTTGTTTGGCGTAGCTGAGCTAATCCTTTAGGGAAAACCGTTATCTAGGGGCTTAGTACCACTCTTAGTGGTAGTTAGCCATCGGACAAATAATAAGTTGGGGACATTCCTGCTCTCTGGAAGTGTGAGGTTGGATGTTAGATGTGAGAATTTAAGAAGTGTGTCCCGTACATTAAGTAGGAGGTCTATCTACATGGAGAAAAAAGGATTTCATGTAACCTCAGAAATCGGTAAGCTTCAGTCAGTATTGCTTCATAGGCCAGGTTCCGAATTAAATAATTTAATTCCTCGTTATCTTGAAAACTTATTATTTGATGAAATTCCATGGCTTAGAAAAGCTCAAGAAGAACATAACGGATTTGCAAAATCAATAAAAGATACTGGCACAAAAGTCTTTTATATTGAAGATTTAATGGTTGAGCTCATTCAAGATTTAGAGGTCAAGCGGCAACTCATTGAAGAACACTTAAAGTTTTCCTTACAAAGCGATAAAGAAGTGTCTAAAGCTGTTTTTGAATTTCTATATAATCTTCCCCCAGAAGAGCTTAATAGTAAGCTATTAGCAGGCATACATAAAAAAGAAGTCCAAAAGTTGAAAAAACACCGCACATTAAGTGATTTAACCGTCTCAAGTTATCCTTTTTATTTAGATCCTATGCCTAGTATGTACTTTACACGTGATCATGGAGCTATGATTGCTAACAAGTTACTTGTAAGCAGCATGTTTAATTTTGCAAGAAGGCGTGAAACAATCTTTTTACGTTTTTTGCAGAAGCACCATAAACTTTTTGAGAATACCAAGCTCTGGTTTGAAGAAGAGATACCTAGGGGAATTGAAGGAGGGGATATTCTAGTGATAAATTCGAGTACTCTAGTGATTGGTTTAAGTGAAAGAACTACTGAAGAAGCTATAGAATATATTACACAAAAATTCATAATTGAGACAGAACAAATTCGCCAAATAGTAGTTATTCAAATTCCAGCAAAAAGAGCCTTTATGCACCTAGATACTGTATTTACTATGATTGATTATGACAAATTTTTAATGTATCCCGGTGTAAAGGATGATATTCATGTTTATCTTTTAGAAAAAGGTACAAAAGAGAGGATAGTAGCAACTAATGACCATAAACTAGATGAATTGCTAGGAAGGTATCTAGGTGTAAAAAAGGCACAACTTATTTTCTCGGGTGGTCATGAGCCAATTACAGCAACTCGAGAACAATGGGGGGATAGCACAAATACCCTGGCGATAAAACCAGGGGTTGTAATATGCTACAATCGCAATGAAGCCACAAATAAAGTACTGAGAAATAGTGGTGTAGAGGTTGTTGAAATAGAAGGATCAGAATTAGTTCGGGGCAGGGGCGGTCCTAGATGTATGAGTATGCCTTTGTTAAGGCTTAGCCTCTAATCCTTTTCCTACACATCTAAGAGTTCAAAACCCGTCTGCGGGTCTACTTTTCGTTTAGCAGTACCATTTAACAGCTCCATAATTACCACCTCCCCATAGAGCCAAACATCAACTCCCTGGCGAGTACAGCCTGCTATTGTGTCTTTACCATGACCAAAGGCAGAATGCATATGTAGTTTAAAAGCACCTTCTTCATTTCTAAATATAGTGCCCACTCCCAAAGATTCACTAACTCTAGGAAGTGGTATTACAACAGGTATCGGTTTCTCAGCTTCACCGTCTTCAGGGCCAACAACAACCTTACTATTTTTATCAGCTCCGCCAAGGAAAAATACTGTAGCAGACCCTACTTTCCTTTCTTGTGCGAAATCCTCAATGGTCTTTGGAATACGATCGCCTTTTTCCAATCGTAATATAAATATCCTACCTAAACTTGCTTCAGTATACTTCAAATAAAGTTCCTCCAAAATTTTTTATCATTTACTCTTAGTATACCGTAACAACTTGTAATTTTACATGTTTCTCTCTTCAGATAAAGAAAAACCTCATTATGGCCTTTTTATCAGAGGTCCATTAATAAGGTTTTTAGATATGCAATTTACACTATTCTTATCCGTGTTGATATTCTTTGGTTTCGTAATTCCTGTGCGACATTTTCACCTTGTACGGTGAAGATACCGGTCCCTACAGGAACCCCTTCATTTGTCCTTTGATCCCATGTGACTCTAAATACCTGAGATTGTCCCGGTTGAAGTACAATTGTCTCGACTACTTGAGCGAAAACTCTGTCTGCTGACCACTGCCATAGTATTCTACCAGTTATACCCCTACGAACAAAAAAATCGAAACGTTGGGTAGTTGGATATGTTAATGAAATAGGACTAGCAGTAATATTAGTTTTAACCAATGTCATTTGAACACTTTGATTTCGCCTGTAAAGCATCCTATCAGTAGATAAAATATATAACAAACCCCTTACTACTCGCACAGAAAAGTTTCTTAAAGGTCTAGGAGAAGGTACTGTAGGTGGAAGCATAGGAACTGGAATTCTAATTACAACCCTAACAGGAAGCCTACTGGGATTGCGTATTTCATTGTATCTTAGGATTTCTTCAACAGTAGTATCAAAACGTTCCGCTAAGCTTTCCAAGGTATCTCCTGTTTGTATCTCATAGGTAAAAAACATATAAAAGTCCCCCCTTTCAAGTTTACATTTTCAAAATAAGTCTCCTTCTATTTATATGCTTCAAGGGGGAAATTTGTTAGTGTGAGTCTTTGGTCTAGTACTTTTTTCTAATTATTTCTATGTGGTATCCATCAGGATCATTCAGAAAATAATAGCCAGGGGGGGTTCCTGGTAAACCCTTTAATTCAGTAGGGTCTAGACCCATATCCTTATGCTTTTTATGTAGTCCTTCTAGATTATCTACATATATAGCCAAATGACTGTACCCATTACCTATCTCATAAGGTTTTTCTTGATCATAATTGTACGTTAATTCCAACTCAAAATCTGTTTTATCCTCTTTAAGGAATACTAAGGTAAATTTATATTCTGGGAAATCTTTTCGCCTAGATTCCTTTAAATCTAAAGCTTTCTGATAGAATTTAATCGATTTTTCTAAATTCATTACCCTAATACATACATGAGCAAATTGAACCTGCATAATAGAACTACCTCCTTTTGTTATTTAAGTTTCTAAAGTAATACAGACATGTAAAAATAATTGCCAGGCTACCTATTTGAAATATATTAAAAGCTATACTATGATAATCAGGTTCCCAATAAGACACAAAGCTTCTACTGGTGGCTTTACTTAAAGGCCAAAATAGTGGTAATGCATCATTTACGTGGGTAAAAATATCTACAGCAATGTGAAAACCCCAGCCTAGAACAAAAAATATCCATTGTTTAGAGTAAATATAGACTACAGCAAGCATAATTCCCCATATTGCTATCGAATGTAGTGCATAGCCAACTACAGACAAAAAACCTGCTTCTAGTACAAGAAGGGGCAGTTTGTCAGGAATTGCACCTTGTTGAATAATTAACCCTAGTCCAGCTAAAAGAAATGGACTATCCACGAAAATAGATCCAGCAACAAACTTTATAACAGTTGAATGCCTATGTAGTAAAACAAATGCCCAAAGTCCATGACTTATAGTATCCAAAAGAATATCTCTCCTACCCAATAAACTCCTTAATAATAGAATTTAAAGGAATCTCTTTTCCATCTAGAGATGAAACATACGTTATAAACCTTAATAGCCTCTGTGCTTCTATATAATCCGGACTGAATTTATCAATTTCAAGTAAAAGCGGTTGTGCATAGTGCTTTAAAACTGCTAATTCATATATCAATGAGGAGTTAAACATTATATCTGCATCTTCTTGAAAGGGGAATATACTTCTATCCTCGCCTCTTCTGACCGATGGCCAAATCCTTAATGTATCTGAAGCACTAAGACCCCGGTATTGGTAATCTCTTACAATCCTCCTAAGTTTACGTATATCAGTAGTTGGTATTCTATTATGGTTATCAATATTTAATTGCGTCAAACATGAAATATAAATTTTATATTTATGGTCTTTAGGAATTGAATAAGTAAGTTTTTCATTTAAGCCATGAATGCCCTCTATTATAATAGGTTGATCTGGTCTAATTTGTACTTTACGACCAAAATCCTCCCTCATACCAGTCTTAAAGTTAAATATTGGCATTTCCACTTCTTCACCCTGAATTAGTTGGGTCAAGTGTTCATTTAATAATTGCAAATCTATAGCCTCTATAGACTCAAAATCATATTCGCCCTTATCATCAAGGGGAGTTTTTTCTCTATCTACGAAATAATTATCCATCGATATGGAAATTGGCTTTAAACCATTGACCATTAACTGAATCATAAGCCTATCAGCAAATGTCGTCTTTCCAGATGAAGACGGTCCAGCTATGAGAATCACATTACCTCTATCCTTGTGCTCTTCTATTTCATCAGCAATATTTGCAACCTTCTTTTCATGAAGAGCTTCTGCTACTTTTATTAGCACTGATACGTTATTATTAACTATAGCGTCATTTAAATCTGCAATAGTATTAACTTCCATGATTTCTGCCCATCTTTCAGCCTCATAAAATATTTTTGCTAATTTTGGCTGTGGTACAAATTCGGGTATACGTTCTGGATTCTGAGCTAGAGGAAAACGTATTATCACCCCTGGCAAATGAAATTGCAAGGTGAACTTCTTCAAATACCCAGTATTAGGTACTACATATCCGTAAAAGAAATCATACATCCAACCTGTTTTATAAACCTTACCCCTAGACGTAGGCAGATATTTTAGCATTTTAACCTTGTCAACCTGCCCATATTCTTCAAAGATTTTAAGAGCTTCTTCTCTAGAAATTTCCCTTTTTTCAATAACTTCATCAGCTTCAATTATTTCTTTCATTCTATTTTCTATGCTTTTCACTAAAGCCTCTGTAAGTTTTTTCCCTTTAATCTCACAATATAGACCCTTTGAAAGTGAATGCTCAATCATCACATCACTATTTGGAATCATTTCCCTGGCTGCTCGAATAAATATAAAGCTCAAGCTTCTAGCATAAATCCTATTGCCTGTGTCACTAGTTATGTCAATAAATTTCAATTCAGAAGGCTCATAAATACAAAAATTTAGATCCCTAAGCTCATTATTTACTGTTGCTGCAACAATTGGGTATGGTACTTCACCTATCATTTTAGTTATTTCCAGCAAACTAGTTCCAGGTTCTATTAATAGTTTTTCACCCGTATTTAGAGTAACATTAATTGTCATAAATACCTCCATAATTCCTGCTTATGAGCAGCTGGTAATAACTATTTCTTCATAGTATGTTTAATTTCCTACCTTAAAATGTGTAGATATAATGAATTCAAACAAAATCTCTGGATATCCTTCATCCAGAGATTTTGTTTATTTGTAGCAACAATCAATTTAATTGTTTTTACTCTATTTAATAATCGCGCACGCGCGCAGCCTGATATGCATCCTCAACTTCTGGTACATCAGCCCACCAGATATCCCCAGCACCAGCTACTTGGTCAGCATAATTGCCTGTATCTAAGGAAACAATCGATATAGCGCCAAATAGTATAATACCAAAAACGATAAAAGTTACATTTCTCAACCATTTCGGTAAATTTTTACTTTCGTCTTGGGCCACTTTGCTCATTTAATTACTCTCCCCATTCACTCAATATATTTATTATCTAAATTATACTCCTCTCAATTCTAAAATGGAAGTGCAAAGAAATAACCGCTAAAAAAGATGTAAACTGTTAATGTTAGAATTAAGTTAAATATTGATTATATTAAATGGTCACCTGACATCAATTAGTTTCATTTGAACTACATTCAAGAACCTGTTTATAAATAAAACTTATTAAATGTATTTATCTATTACAAGTATTAATAATTATATTTAGATTTAATTATTCCTTTATGTAAAGAATTCCATTTAAACTTTTATGGACACAAAAATACTGCTTTTAAGGGCAGTATTTGTAGATAACTCGTGTTTGATTATTTGAGAGTATTCTATCTGTCATCCATATAACATCTTACCTTGCCAATATGTTCTGGGGTTGTACCACAGCAACCTCCCACTAAATGGGCACCGGCTTCGATACATTTCTTAATACCCTCCGCAAAGACTTCTGGTGACATATCATACTTAGTTATACCATCAACTAACTTTGGTTTACCCGCATTGGGCTGCACTATTACTGGTATGTTGGAAATTGATTTTATTGCAGAAACAACTTCAGCAAGTTCAGCAGGAGCTAACTCTCCACAGTTTGCACCTACCACATCTGCTCCCTCATCTACCGCATTTTGAACACACTCAGTTAAGTAGTTACCCATCATTGTTACAAAGCCCTTTGGAGTTTTAGAAAACGTATAGGAAACCAAGATAGGCAAATCAGAAATGCTTCGACAAGCACGCGTAACACAACGGGTTTCCCTTACATCAGTCTGGGTTTCAATTACAAACCCATCTATCCCGCCTTCTAAAAATATTTGTGCTTGTTCTCTAAAGTTTTGATAGAATTCTTCTTCTGTATAAGTTCCATATGGAGTTAATAGTTGTCCTGTAGAGCCCATATCAGCTAATACATATTTTCCTTTGGGGCAAGCCATTTTTGCAATCTCTACACCAGCCTTGTTTGCTGCCATCACATCAATATCAAGATTATGTGTTTGAACATAAATACGGTTACTTGTAAATGTATTTGTAAAGATCACATCACTACCAGCATCAAAATAATCCTTATGAATCTCCATAACATCTTTAGGGTTGTTTAAGTTAGCTACACCACCAGTTTCTATTCCTCTCTCAATCATCTGGGTTCCAATAGCTCCATCAACTAGAATTGTTTTTTTCAATTTCATAAAACTCCTAAAATCCATGATAATTACCCCCTGATATTTTATTTCAAGTAATCTATTATTTCCTCCGCAGCATGATTAAGGTTATCGCAGTTTACAGAAAGGTCATAATCTGCTACTTTTCCTGTTGGATAACCATATAGTGGGTCATAGTAGTCTTTTAAGAGTATGGTTGCAACCTCATCAAATCTTTTTTCATTAACCAAGTCAATAAGATTATTCATTTTATTCCGCCCAAGGGCCTTTTTTAAGTGTAAAATTGCATCTATTAATCTTTCCTCCGGAAAAGTGGCATAGTCTACTATCAGCCTGTCAACTCTTGTTTTGAGGCTAGCATATAAATGAATTTGTTTGCCAGTTTTCATTTTTTGAAATACAGAATCAGGAATATAAAGCTTACCTATTCGCTTACTTTCACATTCTATTACTGAATAGTTCAATTGATTGTTACATACATTTTCAAATATCTCAGCTTCAAATGCCTTTTGGCTTGGTTGATTCCCTCCATGAATCTGTCCAAAAACCGATCCTCTGTTATTAGCTATTTTCTCGATATCGATTGTTGGTATTTTTCTTTCTGACAATAACGATAACAAATCCGTTTTCCCCACACCCGTAAGGCCATTCAAAACAACCATCTCAGGAATATTTGTTATATCACTAAGGAAAGAATGGACCAACCTTCTATAGGCCTTGTAGCCCCCAGAGAGATATACAACCTTTAATCCCATTTCATTACAGTAGTCTTTTAAGCTTTGGCTCCTCATTCCCCCACGCCAACAGAATAAAATAATATTATCGTCGACATTCTGTGACGCACTTTTTATCTGCTCAAGAATATGCGGAAGCTTTGGTTCCACTATTTTATAACCAAGATCCTTTGCCCTTTCCGTGCAAATCTGTTTATAAACTGTTCCCACTTTTGTTCTTTCTTCATCTTCGAACAACGGGATATTTATCGCTCCTGGAATAGTCCCCTCCTTGTATTCACTCGGAGATCGGACATCAATACTTATGACATTATGTAGTTCTCTCATTTCTTCAATAGAAACTTTATTGCCTTTCAAATTTAATTCCTTCTTTCATTTATCCCTTTTCTTATGCTCAAAGAAAGACGCCTTGACAAAATGCCAAGGTGCCTGTTTTTAAATTTTTTCTGGTTCTCCGTAATCCACATCAAAAGTTTCAACTGTCATCTTCTTAATTCTCTGGTCTTCCTGAGGTTTATCTCTAGAATCCCGTTTTACACTCACTATCCTGTCAACTTCCTCCATACCTTCAGTAACCTTCCCAAAAGCAGCATAGTCCCTGTCTAAATGGGGAGACTTCTCTACCATAATAAAGAATTGAGAACCTGCAGAATTTGGAGCCATTGTTCTTGCCATGGAAAGCACTCCCCGCTCATGTTCCAAATCATTTGGAAATCCATTCTTGCTAAATTCCCCTTTAATGGAATACCCTGGCCCACCCATGCCTGAACCTTCAGAACAACCTCCCTGGACCATAAAACCTGGTATAACCCTGTGAAAAATTAAACCATCATAGAAACCTTTTTTAACTAATGACACAAAATTCCTAACAGTATTTGGTGCTTCCTCTGGATAAAGTTCAATTTTAACTAAACTTCCATTTTCCATTTCCATTGTTACTATTGGATTTTTAGACATATTACCATCCTTTCTCCTATTAATACTTCGAATGAAATTATTGTACCCTTTTTTAAGTAGTTTTGCAAAATTTAACCTTGCTTTGGATGTTTTTATTTTTTTATACATTATGGCACATAAACTGTTTCAAATATACTCAAACTAATACTGAAAAAATACATGACTTAATAAGCTGGGAACATTCCTCAGACATATATGTTAGGGACATTCCTCGTCCAAAAGGAATAGCTTTAAATAGAGGTGTGTGCCCAATACATTAATGCTCCAGAAGAAGTTTGTCCCCGCTCATTAAACAGGAGGTGTCACTATTTGATACATAGGAAAGTTAAACCAGTAGTGTTAATTTTAATTCTATTTATGTTTATGCTTCTTGCAGTTGGATGTCCTCCAGCTGAAGAACCTGCTCCGCAAGATCCAGAACCTCAACAACCTCAGGAGGAAGCCCAAAATATTGACCCATCAGAGCTTGTTGGTCAATGGGTTGGATCCAACCACTCAAACATAGTGCTTAGTCCAGCTGAAAGGGATAATTGTGTTGTATGTCATGATGGTGGTGCATTTGCAGAGCAAATAACAGAAATAGATCAGTTGGAAAGAGAGTTTCCTGTCTCAACTGATTGCCGGGCATGTCATACTGGACAGGGTAATGAGCTAATGCAATCTGGAACAGTAAGTATACCTTCTCAAGAAAATGTAGAGGCAGGTACTGGAGCACAATGTTTAGCTTGTCACAATGAGAGAAAAAACCCCACTATCGACGATGAAGACAGACCAGCACCCCACTATAGCAGTCAAGCAGGTATTTATACTGGAACAGGAGGTATAATGGCTGAGGATTTCGATTATGAAACTTCTTCTCATTTTGAAATTGAAAACACATGTAATGCCTGTCATATGACTCCAACTGAAGATGGATGGCAATCTCATACCTTTGCCGTAGATAATCTTGAAGCAGCATGTGGTGATTGTCATAGAGATATTACAGATGTTAACTTAGAGGCAAATGCGGACTATGATGGTAATGGTGAGGCTACAGGGTTCCAGGATGAAACTGAAGGATTGTTAACCCTTTTAGAGGAAGCAATTTCTGAATCCATAGATGGGGGATCCTTTGAATCAAGTCATGGCTCAGTAGTATTTACAGATGAAGCAGGTAATGAAATTCAAGCTCCTAATGAAGCTTACCAGGCAGCTTTTAACTATATGTTAGTTAGCAATGATGGTAGCTTGGGAATTCATAACCCAATATTCGTAGTTCAACTATTACAGCAGTCTTATAGTGAACTAACAGGAGAAGATGTACCCGATGCAGATATACAGTAAATTGTAGTAAAATAATAAGTAGGAGAGTATAAATCCCTCCTACTTATTTTTCTTGAAATATAAGCTTACTTTATTGCTCATATAGATTAGAACAATCTTTAATTATTAATTCATAGATATCCTTCCTTCGATCATTTAAAAGAGTAACTGTACCCGATTTACGATGACGTTTTAAAATTTCTAGGTCTAAATCTCCAACAACAACCATCTCAATGTTTGGACTACACTCCCCTAATATTCCATCTCTTGGGAAGGCAAAGTCAGATGGGGTAAATATAGCTGATTGGGCGTACTGGATATCCATATTTTCCACCTGAGTTAAATTGCCTACAGTACCTGCGATTACCGTATATGTCTGATTTTCAACAGACCTGGCCTGAGCACAATACCTTACCCGTAGATATCCTTGTCTCTCATCAGTACAAAAAGGCACAAAGATAATATTTGCTCCCATTTCTGTTACTATCCTTGATAATTCAGGAAACTCAATATCATAACAAATTAAAATGGAAATCTTGCCACAATCTGTATCAAAGACTCTTACTTCATTTCCACCCGATATGCCCCACCATTTTTTTTCATCTGGTGTTATATGAATTTTATATTGTTTCTCAATTGTTCCATCTCTTCTAAATAAATATGCAATGTTATAAATTTTGCCACTTTCTTCAACGAAGTGGGATCCTCCTATAATATTTACATTGTACTTAACAGCTAATTCCGTAAACATTTCTATATACTGTTCAGTAAACTCTGTAAGTTTACGCACAGATAGACTAGGGGACTTCTCTTCAACAAATGATAAAAGCTGTATTGTAAAAATTTCTGGAAATACAACAAAATCACTTTTATAATTTGAGCCTACATCAACAAAATACTCACATTGGTTAGCTAACTCCTCAAAAGAGGATATACTTTTCATCATGTATTGAATAACGCATACCCTTACTGGGAATGCAGTCTTAAAATGTTTTTTAGTTTGAGGGCGATAATCAATATTGAACCATTCCATAAGAATAGCATAATTTAGAGAGCGTTCATCATCCGGTAAGTAATTGGTATTTACTCTCTTGACTACAAAGTCATTTTTTAATTGAAAGCCTAATATAGGGTCAAAAATGTTATGAATTTTTACTTCTTTTACATATTGCCTTGGAGTCATTTGATCAGCATGTAAATGATAATTTGGAATTCTTCCTGCAATTATAATACTTTTTAGGTTCAGTTCTTGGACTAAATCTTTTCTAGCATCATAAAGCCTTTTGCCAATTTTCATATTACGAAAATCCGGATGCACCATTACTTCTATTCCATATAAATTTGTGCCTTCTGAATCATGATTAGTAATATAACCATCGTCAGTAATTTCATCAAAAGTATGCTGATCATCATACTCTTCAAAATCAACAATCAAACTAGAACATGATCCCACAATTTGTCCTTCATATTCAACACAAAATTGACCCTCAGGAAAAATTTTTAAATGGCTCTCAAGATGTCCCCGCGTCCATGTTTCCATTTTAGGAAAACATATTCTTCCTAGCTCAATAATATAATCAATGTCCTTTCTGGTTATATTTCTTAATACAATCTTTTTTTCGAATTTAGTTAGATCAATATTTGTCATTTATTGTGCTCCTTTTATGAAGGTGTTTAACAACTGTTAAGGGTACACTATTTCACTAGTTTATTGGTAATAGCGCTAATTAAAGAGAGCAGTATGGTGCCAATAATAGCAGCTAAAATCCCTGAAATTTCAAAACCATCTACGACAGAGGCCACCATAAATAATATAAAACCATTGATTACAAAGGTAAAGAGACCCAAAGTCAAAATATTTATTGGCAAAGTAAGTAATAACAATATGGGTCTAATAATTGCATTTACTATTCCTAAAACTAAAATAGCAATTAAAGCTGCTCCAAAGCCCTGTAAATTAATCCCCTGAATTATATTTGCAATTATAATCAAACCGAGAGCATTAATTACCCATCTTACTAGTAAACCTGTCATGCTTTTCACTCCCCAAAAAATGTTTTGTTATTATTTATGTCAAAGGCACTAAATCTATTCAACAGTTAACTATATTCATGTTTCTATTTTTTTTGTATTAATCCTTCATATCATGCAAAAAATGCTACTTCTTTGGGGGTAAGCAGTCTTTAATAGAAAAAGCCTTCAGCTCTTTTTAAAACTGAGGCCTTTTCCTAACTTATAATCTAAATACTTCTAGTTCCACCCTCCGTCTCTACAACTAAGAGTACCATCTCTTCTTGACCTGTTTCTACGTTGATATATACATAATAAATGTCCTCGCCCATTGTTCCTCGTATTTCATAGCACAATTTTTCTTCTAGATTGCTTAGCGGAATAAGAGCAAGTCTAACCTCTTCGATTTGTAATTCATGGTTAACTTTTTCTCTTGCTTCTTCCTCAGTAATTTCTGATTCAGGCAAATCTCTTTCTGTATGTGATGTGTAATACTTTGCTGCATCATAGCCAATTATATTGCCATTTTCAAGAGAAATAGTCACCTGAACCATATCAGGATAAATAATAACCTCATCCTGCACCAATGCTAGGTTTACCAGCAATTCGTTTCCTTCTTCAAGATGACCGATAGGAGTAAACTCACCTAGACCTAAATCATCAACAAACTCCTGTGCCCTAGAAAAAGCTTCTCCCCTATCTAATTGTTCGCCATCTGGAGTATCTGCTACTATCATCCAGACTACATGACCGCCTTGTTGGCTAATTCCTACACCTGCAGCTTCGTCTCTTTGGTCGGCTTCTCCAAACTGTACATGATATATAGGAATATCTCCTTCTGATGATTCACTTCTATTAGTATCAAAATCATAACCCAATTCACTCATGAATTCCTGGGCTATATTTGCTGCTTCCTGTGGACTGACTTCCTTTCCGGTTATCCCTCTTGGTTCCATATTGACAACATGGTCAGAAAATGGTCCATCATATGTTAGAGTTGGCACTTCATCTTGAAGACGCTCATCCATCTTGCCAAAACCATCAACCACATTCTGTGTTTCTGGAGTTAAGCGCTGCTGATTGTCACTTGTTAAATTTCCAAATCTAAACTTTCTATCCTGTGCTAAAGTAGTTAATTCCCTTAATTCTCTATGCATCGTTCGTGTTTCACCATGGAGTTCTTCTAAGGTTTCCTTTTCTTGTTCACTTATTTCAACATTATCAGCTAGCTTTGTAGCTAAAGAGTAACAAAAGTCACCGAGCTGTGCCATATATTGCTGACTCCGCATCATAGATGGCATCTCTAATGGGAGTTCACCTAAACTACCTCTTGCTCTCTCCGCCTCATGCCAAGCTGTTGACAGGGTTATTATATTGTGGCTGTTAGAGTTTGAAGCAAGTGCTTTTCCAAGGAGTACATCTAGATTTTCAGTACTATCAATCAAATCAAAAAACGCTGTTTGGTATCTGGCTTCTAGGGCATTGTCCATTGCATAAGTCCTGTTGCCTATTCCTGAATACCACATTAAACCTGCACCGATTAAAAGTGCCGCTAAAACACCTAAAAGTACGTTCTTATAATTTGCAAACCAATCTCTATAACTCAAAATTTTCACCTCACCTTCTTTTCAGTTAAAAGCCAAAAACATGTCGACCTATTCTTGATGTGACTGTTCTACTCCAAATCCATCTACTCGTTGCTGTAGCAGGGTTCCAGAAAAATGTCGCCCCACCAGTAGGATCCCAACCATTAAGTGCTAATCTGGCTGCTCTAACATGTTCGCTTGAAGGATTCACATTCCAAAAACTACCATTTAATATTGGTTCAAAAGCTAGTGGCTGATATATTACACCATTTACTGTAGGGGGAAAACGTGGATCCCTTATCCTATTAGCAATAACGGCTGCAACAGCAACTTGCCCGTCGAAAGGTTCTCCCCGAGCTTCAGCTGCTACCATTCTGGAAATCATCCATACATCATCTTGCCGTGGTTGACCCACCCCACCCTGGGCTGGTATGAACTGATCTATAGCTCCCTGCTGAACAGCAGAAAACATTCCAAAGGCTATACCAACCAAGAATATACCAAGTATGAAGCCACCTATAAACTGTCTCATAAACAACCTCCCTTTCGTGTTTTTCCATGTTATATTTCCCTCCTTTTAAAAGAATTATTCTTTGAGCTAGTAAGTATTGGGATAAATGAAGGATTCGTCAATTATGCTGTTGAAATATATACATAATATATGTAAATGCATTTAATGGTAATAATTATAATAGAATATATTTTCATAGGAGTGGTTTAAATGGACATTGCTTGGAGTAAAGTTCAAAGGCAAAGACTAGTTGAATTAAATGCAGATCCTTCATTTTTGGAGCATCTTTTTGAGAATACAAGAGCAAGAGACAAGGCTTTTCAAGAACTCGATAAAAAGCTGGTAACAGAAAACAAGAAAAACTTATTTAAACTAAAAACTAATGAATTTCGTCCTTTACTTTGTCAACTAGAAAGTAAGCTTACTGAACGCCTTACACAGGAGGGCTTTGTACAGGTAGTTACTCCACATATTTTGCCAAAAGAAATGCTTGATAAAATGACCATCACAAGTGAACATCCTCTGTCAAATCAGGTATTCTGGGTAGACAAAAACAAATGTCTCCGTCCCATGCTTGCTCCTAATCTCTATTCTCTATTGAGAGACTTAGAGCGAATATGGGAAAAACCTATTAAAATTTTTGAGATTGGTACATGCTTTCGCAAAGAATCTCAGGGAGCAAACCATTTAAATGAGTTTACCATGCTTAATCTTGTTGAATTGGGAGAGCTCGAGGGGAAACAAACCGAGAGGCTCAAAGAGCTTGCACATATTGTCATGGAAGCAGCAGATATAACAAATTATAGTCTGGAGAACTGCGAATCAGAAGTCTATATTGAGACTATCGATGTAGTCGTAAATGATTTGGAAATAGGATCAGGAGCCTATGGACCTCATTCCTTGGACAATAGCTGGGGTATATTTGACCCCTGGGTAGGAATAGGTTTTGGCTTAGAAAGATTGGTAACTGTTAAAAAAGGTTTTAAAAATATTCGAAGGACTGGGCGAAGTATTTCATACCTTGATGGGTCCCGTTTAAATATTTAAACCATTTTATTTAGACTGGAGGAGTTATGAATTGTGACAAGATTAACTGAAGTGGACCTGAAAGATTTAAATCAACAGATTAGAGCTTATGATAGAAGATTACTTGAAAATTGTGGAGTAAATCTGGCTGAAATTGCTGTCTCTGCAGCGGGTATAACCATCAAAGACTTCAAAGAAGCTATTTCAAACAGTAAAGTCGCTGTTGTGCCAATAACATCTGGCCAAGGAATAATTGGTAATTTTTCTCAATCAATACAAAGCTTTATAAATTATTTAGGTTTTCATGTTTTTGTAACAAATAACTACGATGTATCAGGTATTGCAGAAGCTATTAACAGGGATGCTGATATTATTTTTATGGCTGATGACAACCAATTTATAGCTATCAACCTGGCATCTAGAAAAGTGGTAGACAATGGAGAAGCAACAGGGAAAGGGTTTGTAAAAGCCTTGAGTCTATTATCCAATGGATTAAAAAACTGTGAGGTCTTAGTAGTTGGGGCTGGGATAGTAGGAAGCCATTGTATAGATTATCTCTTAAATATGGAAGCAAAGGTTGCAGTATGTGATATAGATAAAGATAAATTATCCTCCCTAAATCCAAGTATCATTATTGAAGAAAGCCTTTCTGAAGCTATTCCAAAATACAAATATATTATCGATGCATCTCCTGAAAAAGCCTTTATGACTTTAAATAATTTACACCAGGAGGCCAAAATATCCGCTCCAGGAATGCCACTAGGTGTATCTGATGAAGCTTATGAGGTATTTAAAAATAGAATTATCCATGACCCATTACAAATAGGCGTAGTAACAATGCTAGCCATGGCAGTCCAAGGAGCAAACAACAAGAGCTAAACAGAAGTAAAAGTCCGCCATAAGGCGGACTTTGTTTATCCATTCTTTTTCTCTCTTAATTCCGAACCATAATGTTGAGTAAACATAGTAGTTGAAAATTTTTCTAGCTTCCAACTAGGTATCTTGCATGCTTTACAGGTGCCAGTCATCCATTTATTGCGTAGCCATCTGGCTGCACGACTATTTTTTGAGTTCATAACTGTAAAGGTTTGATTACAATGAGTGGTTATTTCAGCATATTTTCCTTTTTCCTTGATGGACTTAATACCATGAATCACACCAGTACGAGAGGGCCAAAGCTTTATTTTGTTTAATAGTCGGAAAAAATCAACTTGCTTTCTATAGTACCTTTTCTTTTCAGTCATATTCCATACCCTCCAATTCGAGAATTATCCTGTTGGACAAGAATCACTATGCTCCGATATTTTGAGATGATCCATGATATTCTTTAGCACCTTTGCCCGCTTATTCCAAACTTCATGATAGCCCTCTGCTGTCATTATTAAAGTAGCCACCCAAAATTCTTTGCCTGGTCTATAATTAGTTACGGCTTCGTCAGCTCCAAAAAAATCCTCTTTAAGGTTTAACGGGCCAGCGTTAGCCATTATATGTTCACCAAGTATCTCTATTCTCTGAGAAGATACTGATATATGTTCAAAGATTACATGACTGATATTCAAACTTTTTTTGATAACAGGTAATTTGCCAAATACATAGATATCAGCAAGTTGAGTTAGCATATTAATTCCAGTAGACTTATAAACCGTTATAGGTGTTTGACTTGGTAATCTGGCATCAATTTCCAATACCTTTAGTTTACCATTTTGATTAATTACCTCAACATCCATTATTCCTGTGAGGTTTAAAACACTAGCTATCTTTTCTGTTATTTCATGCAATTGTTTTTCGAGGTTATCCCCAATATTTACTGGTGCTAAGACTCTCTTACAATCATAGGTTGAGTCTACCTGTATTTCTGTAGTTTGAAATGTAACATACTTACCCTTATACCCCATTACCTCTAAAGAATACGATGGTCCATCCAAGTATTCTTGTATTACCCATTTTTCATCTTTGCTCTGAATATTGTTGTTAATAAATTCTTCTAAAGTCCTAAGGTCAGTAAATCTTCTTACACCATGACTGCCACTTAAACCTGAAGGTTTTGCTATTACAGGAACACTACAATTAGGCCAATATTTTGGTGATGGTATATTGTTCTTCGCAAATAGCTTGTCAGATTTTAATTTGGAAGATGATATTATATTGGATTTTATGTCAAAGGCAACTGGAATATCTTCTTTAACAGCTATCTTTTCAATGACTTTTACAGCATCAGCATCCTCCAAAGCAGGGATAATTAAATCCTTGCCGCGTATAATTTCGGCAAAGGTTTCACTTTGATCATTCATTATATTAATTCTATGAAAGACATCACACATACCTGTTGCTGCTGCATTTTCCTTCTTATCAACAAGGATAACCTCCCATCCAGCTTTTTTCGCTAAATAGGTAGCCTCTACTCCCTGTAATTTTCCACCCACTATTACTACCTTCATATGACAGACCCTGTTGGCAAATTATGAACTTTTTTCTTTTTCTCTTCATCTACCCAGTTTTTATATTCCTCTACTGAGGCTTTTTTAAGACCCATTTCTTGGAGAACTGGAGTAATTCCTTGAACTGTTCTATGGCCTTCCTTTATGTCCTTGCTATTTTGTGCCACACCAGCCAACCCAGACATTGGAGGTATAATAGAGGTAATTACATTTGCTCCTGCATCTAGACGTTCCCGTAAACCTTCAATCCCATCAATATCAAGAGAAGCAGGTATTAGCTTATCCGGAAACAAAAGTCTTAAAAGAGCAATTACCTTAATCTCTGTATCCGGTGAAGTTTTCGAATGGGCCTCCATAGTAATTCCCGTCTGTGGAACAAAGCTCATGACACGAACCTGATGGGCTCCTAAATTTCTCATGTTTTCCATCGAAAGGGCTATATCTTGGGCTGTATCACCTACACCTGTTAAGATCCCTTCTTCCACCAATAGTCCTGCTGCAATAGCTTTTATTTTACTTTGAAGCCTCTCCTCATAGCTCTGATTGATACGCAGAGTCTTAAATAATTCTTCATTATGTGTTTCTTGGTAGCAAGCATACCAATCTGCACCTAAGGTTACAAATTTCTTGAGATTTTCTTCAGAAACTACACCAGGAGAAACCATAACAGGTAGCTTGGTTTGTAATTTGACATCTTCAATTAATTCCATCAATGAATTAAACCCACCACTATTTAAATGGTATTTAGGGTCTTCACCCATTGTTAAGTCTATAAGATGAACTCCAGATTCTGCAAGGCCCAGTACTGTGTTCATTATTTCATCATTGGATTTTCTGTACCTTTGACTTTGTGTATTGGATTTTCTATAATAGCAAAAAGCACAATCATTACGACACCAAGTTGAAAAATAAACAAAGCCATAAAGAAACACTTTATTGCTAAAATACCTATTACGTAATTCACGTGCTTTTTCGTAAACCTTTTGAAGTTCTTCTTTTTTATTTAATGTTAAAATATAAACTATTTCATTTCTAGATAAAAACTGGTTTTTATCTGCCTTGTCCAGTATTTGCTCCAAGCTTGCTTTTGGATCAATCCTTTGCACTTAGGCCACCTCTTTTAAAGTATTATTATAAAAGATTCTAGCCATTGCTAGAATCTTTTATTAAACAAAGTTTGGCGAGGAGTCCGGGGGTTCCACCCGGCTACGTAAATTTAGAGTCTACGCGATCTATGCCGATCCACCCCCCATAATTGTGAAAAAGCACGACTATTATTATATTAGACATGGAATGAATAAATCCTTCCTAAATCTACAGTTTACCATAATTTTACCGAGATATATCTAATTAAAACAGCTATCAGAAAAATTGATTAACTGAACAGTATCACCATTTTTTAAAGAAGCAGCATTTGCTTCATCAATATCAACATGCATTTCAAGCTTATATTTGTCACTAACTCTGACCAAGACTTCTAGAAAAACCATCACCCTTTGGCCTGAGGTCTTAACATTTACCTTATCTCCATCCTTAACTCCCAACTTAAGAGCATCAGAGGTGTGCATGTGAATGTGTCTTGCTGCTATCATAGTACCTTCATTTATAGTAACAGCCCCAGCAGGACCAACTAGGGTTAAGCCAACTGATCCTTGTAGTTTTCCGGAGTCTCTTATAGGTGCTTGAACACCTAGTTTAAAGCAATCCGACAATGAAATTTCAACCTGTGTCTTATCTCTTGTAGGACCCAAAACTCTAACCTTTTCTATTACACCTTTTGGACCAACTAAGGTAACTGTTTCTACACAGGCATACTGGCCAGGTTGAGACAACTCCTTGAAAATGCGCAAATTTACATTTTTTCCGAATAAGGCTTCTAAATCACCTTGGGAAAGATGGACATGGCGATTAGAGATGCCTATAGGAATTGTATCCTTATCTAAAATTTGGCATTCTATTTTATCCTTTTTTTGATCTTTTAGATGCCTATATACTACTTCTGTCACAAGTTCAATCAATTGCTTTTGATTCATTACTTCACCTGCTTTTACGCATGTTTTCCTTCTTGAAGTCTGGCTATTACCTGCTTCACTACCTCTGCAACTTGATCTGGGCTATACATGTCTGAAGAGGTGCTTTCTGTATTATTTTCAAAATCTACATTTACAGTTCCATAAGCAAGCTTCTTAGTGTTTATTAAATGTAATGGAGTAAGGTTATCAGAAAGACTACTTCCTCCCCAAGTACCACATCCTAATGTCATTGAAGGTGCAAGTCCTGTTGAAAAACCAACACCACCTAGTGCTGATGGCGTGTTAACTAAAATTCTAAAAACAGGTTTTACAATAAACTCTCTAATAATTTCTTCATTTTGAGAATGAATTGCAAATGAGTGACCTATTCCTCCAAGTTTTAGTAGTTCAATACTTAGTAGACAACCCTCATGCCAGTCTTTAACTACATAAAAACCTAGGACTGTGGTTAATTTTTCATGGGATAATGGGTATTCCGGACCATATCCATCCAATGGTGCAACTAAAATCTTAGTTTTTGCGGGTATTTGTACACCTGCTTTATTTGCTATAAAGTCAGGACTTTTTCCCACAAAGGCTGGATTCATTCCACCTTTAGGTGTCATTATAAGTCTACTAACCTTCTCTGTTTCTTCTCTATTTAAGAAGTGAGCTCCCTGGTTTTTTAGCTCTTTGATCACTTGATCCTTTATTGGTTCATCAACTACTATTGCCTGTTCTGAGGCACATATCATTCCATTATCAAATGTCTTACTTGTGATAATATCTTTTACTGCCTGCTTTATATTAGCACTTCTTTCTATAAAGGCTGGAACATTACCAGGCCCTACTCCTAAGGCTGGTTTTCCCGCACTATATGCTGCCTTAACCATGGCAGATCCCCCTGTGGCAACTATTACCGATATTGCCTCATGGTGCATAAGCTCGTTAACTGCTTGCATACTCACCTTTGACAGACAGCTTACTACGCCATCTGGAGCTCCTGCCTTAACGGCAGCTTCATTAATTATTTGAGCAGTTGCACAACTACATTTAATTGCGGCTGGGTGTGGTGAGAAAACTATTGCATTACCTGCCTTTATGGCACACAAAGCGTTGTGTATCAATGTTGATGTTGGATTTGTTGTAGGAATAATTCCAAGTATCACTCCTACAGGAACTGCAATTTCAACTACTTTATTAACAGTATCCTCTTTTATTACTCCTGTTGTTTTTAACTCTTTTATATATTCATATACATCCTTACCTGCAAATAAATTCTTAATAACTTTGTGCTCAACTATTCCATATTTGGTTTCATCTACAGCCATTTTTGCAAGCCACCTAGCATTTTCCACAACTGCTTCGGACATGTAGGCAAGAATTTTATTTATTTGTTCCTCTGAGAAGGTGGCTAAAACCTCCTGAGCTTCTTTTGCTTTTCTTGCGGTATCCCTTGCTTCTTGAATTATCCGTAAATCATAATCTATTGCCACCTATATCCCCCTTTCTCTCTCCGGTACGTTGTCTATCTATAGCTGCGAATAACGTAAAACTCTCAAATATTGCTCTTATTAGTTTTTTGTTTTGGTTATTTCTTTGATAAGAACTTCCTTATTTGCTACAGATATTTGACGTCCAGTTAGTGAAATGCCCTCTATCTTTCTTGCTAATTTTCTTAACTGACCTACTGTTAGCTTATCTAAATCTACGTCATTTTCTTCTTCTGGTGCTTTTTCTTCTTCCTTCGGTTCCTCTAAAACCTGCTCTTCTTCATAAGGTTTATCAGGGGTTGGAAAAGGAAGGATTGGTTCTAATTCTAGATGAGGTCTGGCAATTACATGTACAGAAATAAGTTCTCCCACTCTCTGAGCTGCTGATGCCCCAGCATCTGTTGCGGCTTTAACTGCTCCTACATCTCCTCTTACCATTATCGTTACTAATCCACCACTTATATTTTCTTTGCCTACCAATACCACATTTGCAGCTTTTACCATTGCGTCTGCTGCTTCTATTGCTCCAACCAAACCCCTGGTTTCAACCATTCCAAGTGCCGATCGATTCATGTCCCCCAACCCCCTTCTTAATGTACAGCGACACACCTCAAATAATGTAAGGGGACACACCTTTTCAAGGTCTATCATTTGGGCTTAGGAATGTCCCCAATTACATAGCTTTTGGGCTGAGGAATGTCCCCAGCATTTTTTAACCAGTATTTACTTAGTACTTGGTAAAATTGCTTCTACATCACTATGTGGTCTTGGAATTACGTGTACGGAAATAAGTTCTCCTACTCTTTGTGCAGCTGCTGCTCCAGCATCTGTTGCCGCTTTAACTGCTCCCACGTCTCCTCTTACCATTACTGTTACAAGTCCACCACCTACATGTTCTTTTCCTATCAATGTAACATTTGCTGCTTTTACCATTGCATCTGCTGCTTCTATTGATCCTACCAAACCTTTAGTTTCAATCATTCCTAATGCACTATTCATTTAAAATTACCTCCTTGAATTTTTGTTTTTTGTAATATAGAATACAGGAGTCAGTAGACCCCATTCTTCTGAATTCTGCACTTAAACCTTATTACTTCTCATACCCTGACAATTCAGCCCAGTTAGCTGGATAGGTTACAAAGAAAAATTTAACCTTATCAGGTGCAGAGAATGTTACCTTGGTATCTGCAGGGATAAAAAATACATCTCCCGCTTTTCCTGTGTATTTCTTTCCATTTATTATGAACTCAAGAGTTCCTTCTACTATATAGTCAATTTCATCATAGGTTAGATGCCAATCAAAAGTTGTTTTTTCCATTGACATAAAGCCGGTTGCCATATTTGGACTCTCTTTAATATTTAGAATTTCTTTTATCTTTACGTTATGATTTGGATCTCCTGTATTAAAATTTTCTAATACAACAGTATCACCTTTTACAAGCCTTAATCCACTTGCATCGGCTTCTTTAACTAGCTGGGATGGCCGTTGTGTTTGATTGAGGTTTTTCATTACCTCTCCAACTATTTTTGCAATCATTGCTGGATCTACCCCTGTAACTTCGTGCTTGACAGTCTCGATAGTATCTGTACATGCTTTGACTTCTGCGTCATCCTGCTTAGTTTCATAAACTTCCTTTGCTTGTGCACCAAGTACTATTTTGATTCCATACTCACCTGCTGCATCTTTTGCTGCTGGAGTAATAATTGTATTAGTATCTACATACATTGTCTTTTTGCCCTTACCCAAAAATTGCTTTATCTCTGAAACTGTAATTAATGTTTTCAAAAATTCACCTCCTTAAGCGGAATATGGACACACTTCTTAATGGATTTACCAGCCAGGAGAACCGTCCCCATGGTTGGTTTTATAATAATGTTTTCTTTAGGCTTTTATGTGGTGAGGGTATTACTACCTTTTCCACAAGCATACCTTTTTCTGAAACTGAAGCTGATCCAGCTTCTATGGCTGCCTTTACAGAGCCAACGTCTCCCGTTAGGGTTACAAAGGATTTTCCTCCTATGCCCATTGCCACTCTGATTTCTATTAGTTCAACATCTCCTGCTTTTGCTGCTATATCTGCAGCTACTATTAGAGATGCGATTGAATAGGTTTCTATAATCCCAAGAGCTACGACTTCAGTTGCAGCGGTTGTTGCTGAGATAGCCTTTATAACAGATGAATGTACATTTGCCAGTACAAAGTCATCAACTACTGCTGTAGAGCCTACATTTTTCCCAGCCTCTACTGCGTTTTCTACTGCCGATACATCTCCACATACAAGGACAATGTATTTTCCTGGACAGATTGGTTTAGCTTCTAGTAGGTCTACTAATGATGCCTTCAACATTATATCTGCGGCTTCTATTCCCTTAGCAATACTTATAAACTCAACTAAGCCAATAGCCTGTATCATTACTCACCACTTCCTTCCCCTGATGTAATGACTATGCTATCAGATACTTCCATGACGATTCCACTTATGCTGGCATGGATATTTGCTCCTAGTGCATTATCAGGTATTCTTGCTATAAGGCTACCCCTTTGTATCTTTTGTCCCACTTCTACTACTGGAATTGATGGCGCTCCTACATGCTGATGAAGCTTTATATGCACCCTTTTCACTTGGTATTCCATTTTCTCTAGAGGAGCATTTTTGTCATACGCAGTAAGTCCAAGTCTGGAAATAAGCCTTTTTACTGGTATCTTTCTATGCTCCTGCATGTGTGAAACAGTCTGCTCTTTTGGCATATCAGGCTTAATACCCTTTTTGCTTAATTCTTGTTTTAGCATAGCATTTACTTTCCTTGGGGAAAGGTCCACTATGCATGCATATTGTTCACATACACCACATTCCGAGCAAACTAATGCCATTTTTAGGGCATCCTCCTGCCCATGTATGTGTCCTAATGATCTCATGATTTTATGGGGTTCCAGTTTATGCCCTAACAAATATCTAGGACACAAATCTGTACAAAATCTACACTGTATACAAGCAACATTCGATTCTTTTATAATTCTATCTATAACTTTTAGTCTTTTTCTGATCAATGGGTGATCCTCTGGAAGTACTATGAGTCCCTTTGTGGTTTTAGTAATTGAGTCTGTCAAATCTTCCACTATCTTACCCATCATGGGTCCCCCATCTATTACCTTCAGTCCTTTTAAGGACTTGACTCCAGCGATTGCAAGCACCTCTTTAATGGGGGTTCCTACTGGTAGTTTCATGGTAATAGGTTTCGCAATCTCTCCTGTGACTGTTAAGTAGGTATCCATAACAGGCTTTCCTTCTAATGCTTCTGCAACATTGATTAATGTTTCCACATTAATTACAACACAATCAACTTTTAGAGGTATTGCTCCTTGGGGTACAAGGTTACCAGTAGCTTCATATACTGTAACGTGTTCATCTCCAGCAGGATAAAAATCATCTAGAATGTTCAGTCTTATAGGCTTTCCTGCTATTTCTTTTTTCAATTGCTCAATTGCTTCCTTATACTTAGCCTTTAATGCTATTACACCTTGACCAGCTCTCGATATTTCCATGACGATACATAAGCCCTTTACCATCTGCTTAGTTTTCATACTCATAAGCTGCTGGTCTACCCTTAGAAGGGGTTCACATTCTGCACCATTTACTACAATTGTTTTTGCAGTAGATGATACTTTAACATGTGTTGGAAAACCTGCTCCTCCTGCTCCTACTACTCCTGCATCTTGAATTTTTTCAATCATCTGTTCTCCCATGTCTGTCTCCCCATCAGCTTTCTTTCTCTTCGTCAATTATCCCTACTATCATTGCATCTACGGGAGAATCCTCTAGTCCTCCCATACGTCTGGCCGAACTTCCTTCAGTAACCAATACCTTTTCTCCAATTCCCGCTCCAATTAGATCTGCTGCTACTATTATCCGTCCGTCTTCTTCTTTAGTCCTATCATGAAGGTGAACTATCATCAGCTTAACTCCTACTAGTGATTCTTCTTTTCTAGTCGCCCAGATACTGTTAATTACTTTTCCTATTTTCAATCTTTAATCAACCTCCCTTTAATGTACGGGGACACACCTCTTTTGTAGCTATCCTTTGTCGCTGAGGAATGTCCCCAACATTTGCTTCTTGAACACCAAGGGCAATCCCAAGGGGAGTTACTAAAAGCGGATTGTCTGGCTTTATGACAGGTATGTCAAGTTCCTTCTCAATAATTTTTTCCATACCCTCAAAACAGCTTGTTCCGCCAACCAGATAAACCGTGTCCACATTATGACCTTCAATATGTCTTTTGATTATTGTAGATACCTTCTCAACGACAGGTTTAATTACTGGAAATAATTCTTTATGCCTTGTAGTATCAGTTTTTAATTTTTCTGCATCCAAAAATGGTATCTTATAAGATCCTGATATCACTAGGCTAAAGTGTGTTCCACCTGTAGCTTCATCTGCCACATAAACTACTTCCCTATCCTTAAAAACCGCTATTCCTGTAGTTCCTCCTCCAATATCCACAACAGCGCCATTTTCAATGCTTAGAACCTTATTTGCTGCAGTTGGTTCATCAATCATGGAAACAACTTCAAATCCAGCTGATTCTGCAACATAACCTATTGCCTTCTGGTCCCCACTAATTGTACCAGGTGGGTAAGCAACTCCTGCTATCAGAAGCTCACAACCTAGTATTTTTTCAAGCTTATCTTTTAACCTTCTAACTATATCCACAGCACCAATATAATCAACTACAAGACCGTCTCTGACCACCTGAGCAAACTGCATGGCTCCAGCTATAGGGTTCCCATCCTCGTCTACAACCGCTAGTACTATATAAGCAGTACCAAGGTCTACACCTGTATATAGTTTTTTTCCATTCATTAAAGCTGGCTCTTTGAAGGTGTTTTCGAAGCTTTTTATTAGGTTATTTGCATTGATTAGTGATTCCACTTATGCCACTCCCTACGTCAGTTTCCAATCTTATAGTGACCTGATAAAAGCTGTGCCATAAAGATATAAATAAGGCTACTAAAGCGGTTAAGTGCTTGTATAATATCTTCTCTTTCCACTTTGTTGTCATTATAAAAAGCATCTATAGCAGTTAGCTCCAGCTCTCTAGCCTGGGTTCTAAGATAATTTAGCTGCACAATTAATCTACCGTGTCCAGTCTGCGGAGTAAAATGATTGATATCATAAAACTTTTTTATATAATGGGATCTCTCTCGTATTTCCTGAGGAGACCAACCACGTATTTTAATCTGTGCAAGGGGCTCATTCATCACTTCAGCTCGCATCATTTGTCTAGCATAATCGAGCAGATCTTGTAAATCCCGTACTAATTCCTGATACCCTGCACTTTGTGCCTCCAATATGCTAGATAGTAAGTGAGCTTCAAAAGTATCAAGTCTTCCCCTAAATTTAATTGCTGGATGATCTTTTGATACCAATTCTGTACCTCTTAAATGGGTCATGTGCTCCGGTTTTACATTTCCAGATCCGGACTTATCATTATTAGTCGGCTTAGTATCTTTTGCTTTTTTATGAGCTTGGGCTTGCTGCCCAGTTATAACTTCAATCTTGCGTTCACTAAGAAACTGGGCGGCCGAGGGTGTTAGCCTACATCCTTCAGGTAGCTTAAAGGAGGTAAAAGGCACCTTTTTATATTCATCTCTAAGTTCAATCTCTGTTACTACCCTCATTTTAAAAGACCTCCTTTTAATGTCCCCAATTTATACAACCTATTCATAATCCTTTGGACTTCTAGCCACGCTTACTACTGCATCTCGAAAAGCCTCTGTTGCTGCTTTACAAGCACTTTGTGATCCTGTAAGTAAGCCTCCTCCAAAGTTGGTTTCTCCCGGAGGGCCATACCATAATGCCATTTTTACATCAGCAGCTTTTAATGCCGCATCTATTCCATAAACAGATTCTATAGGTGGTGCAATAAGATATGCTAATGAGTCACCTTCATTTATCCCTGCCACCTTTGAAAGATATGATCCTGTTCTTGAGATACAATGTGCATAAAAAGCTATTGTACCTTCCTCATTAGCTGTATAAAACCAAGCCTCTTCTTTAATGCACATGGTAGCTGCTTCCAATCCCGCCTTTACTTCTGCTGGGTTGGTCCCTGCAAGTATGCCTATAAACTCTCCTGATAGAGGACCCGATGCATGAGCTGCTCCAGCATAAAAGCTTTTGGCGTATACTACCTCTACTGCTGCTTTTTTTGTTGCTTCATCTATAGCGGTATAACCTGCATCATCTACATTACAAGTAAACATTCCAATACTTCTTTGGTCAGATGTAAGATTTAAGTCTCTTTTTAGGTCTTCTGAAACATTTGGGATAAACTTAACTGCCAGAATTTCTGGTTTTATTGGATCTAGAATACCCATTAATTTAAAACCTCCTTTTAATGTACGGGGACACACCTCCCCAACTTACTTTGCTTTTTCGAACACTAAGGTTTTTACAACTACAGGGACTACTCTTCCTCCCATTACGGGTTTTCCAATATCTATGTAGTCACCTTCATCTACCTGTATCTGATCTATACATATTAACTCATTTGAAGCTTTAGCTATTATGCTTAAGCACTGACCTAACACCTTTCCACAATCTGCTTCAATGACTATAATAAGTGGTTTTTTTTGTGTTATATATTCCTCCATTGCCTCAAAAATACCATGGGCTAATTCATTTACTGAGTTAAATGACATATCATAGGGTTCTTTCAAAGCTATTGCAAGATTCTGTTCTGTTATATCCTGTACCGTTATCCTATCTACCTGATTCTTTAATAGCTTTGCTATATCTGCTGCTTTTTCAGGTACACCTTCTGGAAATGGTGATATTACTGTTATATTTCTTAAAGGCAGCGTGCCACTATTGACATGAATTGTGCTACCACTTATTTCTAAAGAATGAATGCCTGCACCTATGACTGTAGCACGTATTGTTTCTGCAGGTTTAGCCAGTTGAATTCCTTCTTTTTTAAACGCTTCTTGTATTGCCCAGCCAAGTATTGGTCCCATATCACCATATTTTGTGATATCTGTTACTGATACTGGACGATAGTCACTATATACATAATCTGCGACCCCACCTGAAATCATTACCTTCTCTATCTTGTAATCCTCTTTTAGTGGTGGTGTCATCATTAATTGTTGAGCAAGTCCAGCTACTTTTCTCTTTGTAATGGTTTCTAGGATTGCCTCTGCCATTTTTTTGGATATCTGTATAAGCTGGCTTTGTGTGACTCTCTCTCCCACGCCTAGTTGTAATCCCATATCATTTATTACAAGTCTTGCAGGGTCAGATATATAGGTTATCTTATCGCTGTGTTTTTCCAGCTCGATTAGGTGACCTCCTATGTTAATGCATGCTGTATCTAATGTCCTTCCACCTTTAAAGACTCCTATATTTGAGGTTCCTCCCCCCACATCTATATTAGCTACAATTTTGTGATTTTCTTTTGAGTACTTTGCAGCTCCTGAACCCTTACCTGCTAGTATGGATTCAAGATTCACTCCTGCTGTAGCCACAACAAAATCTCCCGCAAAACCTGCTGTAGCTTCTAAAATGTTCTTGGCATTGCCCTTTTTTGCAGTTTCACCTGTTATGATTACTGCTCCAGTTTCTACTGCTTCTTTTTTAACACCAGCTAGCTTGTATTCTGCCTCTATGATTTTTTTTACTTGATGCGCATCTATTAATAAATGTTCATTTATTGGTGTAATATGAATATTACTTCTATATAATATTTCTTTGTCCGTTATATCCATCTTTGGTATTACTGCTCCAGGTGATGAATTCTTAATAGTCAATCGACTCATTACCAGTTGGGTTGTTGTAGTACCTATGTCAATTCCTACGCTTATTATTTTCTGGTGCCCAGCCTCTCCTATATGAATCACCACCTTGATTAAGCAATCTCTTAATTATTGTTTATGCTTTGTTTAGTTTGATACCACTAGCTTTTTTATCAAGCATTTGTTTTACTAGATCAACTATTTGTGCTCCCGCTTCAGCCGGTGGAGTTCCTCTTCTATGGATGTTTGATATCATCGTTCTATCTGCCTCTACTGTCTTTTCACTTGGCTTATATATTAAATATGCACTCATGCTCTCTGCCGTTCCAAGACCTGGCCTTTCTCCTACTAGCTCTAATACCACTTCTGCGTTTAGGAGCATCCCAATCTGATCCATTACTCTTACTCTGCCATTTTTTACGAAAAATGGTGTTCCTACCTTTATGCCTGCTGCTTTTAACCCTTGTGTTAATGCTGGTAAGATATCGGGTATATTTCTTTCAATGGCAGTTGAGCTTAATCCGTCTACTATGACTATCTGTACCTGTATATTGCTCTCACACTTTTCTTTTATTGTCTGTACTGCCTCATCTGAAAGTTTCATTCCTAGATTAGGCTTTGTTAGAAACTCTTCCTTATCTGCTGCTACACAAGATACCCCGAATAAATTCATTTTCTGAAGGAACTCATCTGATACATCCATGAATACTGCATCTCTTGCTACTGCATGATCCGCGAGAAATCTTATTAAAGAATCTGTCTTTTGTCTGGTCCCTGCTCTATATAATCCAATTCTAGCATTTGTTGACTTTTTCATTGCTTCAAGAGCTTCTTCATTTGCTGGTTCTGGTATCCAGTGTTTTGTTATATCTGGCATATCTATAATTTCGTCTGAAACTTCACTTGATGTTTTTTCTTGAGTTACCACATTTTTTACTTTCTCTTCAACTGCTGCCGCAGGGTTTACTCCTCTTTTACTCAACTCCTGTAAAACACTTTCTATGATTGCTTTTTCCATTTCATTTGATACTGTCATCTATCTCACCTCCTGTATTATTTATCAAATATTGATGGGTCTCCGGCTTTTTTGGTAAGTCTGCCATTCTCCATTAATCCCATTTTCTCTAGCCACTTTTCAAATTCAGGGAGAGGTCTTAGTCCGAGTATTTCTCTCAATGTAGCATCATCATGATAGCTTGTATCCTGATAATTCAACATTACGTCATCTCCACCTGGTACTCCCATGAAGAAGTATGCTCCTGCCATGGCACATAACATTGAACCTATTTCTTGGTCATTTTGGTCTGCTTTCATATGGTTTGTATAGCATGGAGCTATTCCCATTGGCAGTCCGTGAAATTTACCCATAAATAGATCCTCTAAATCAGCTCTTATTACCTCACGGCCATCATAGATGGTTTCAGGACCTATAAACCCTGATACATTGTTTACCATAAATGGTCTGTATTTTCTGCCAAAGCCATAGGTTCTTGATTCTAGTGTCATTTCATCAACACCACAATGTGCATTTAAGGAAACCTCTGAGCCTTGTCCTGTTTCAAAGTACATTACATTTGGACCCGTTCCTGTTCCTTGAAGTATTGCTAGTGCTAATGCATCATCAAGAAGAGCTGCATCCACTCCAAAAGCCTCGTTTGTCTTTTGAGTTCCTGCAATACTTTGGAATAACAAATCAACTGGTGCTCCCTTTTCCATTGCTTTCATTTGGGTTGATACATGAGCAAGAACACAGTTTTGGGTTGGTATTTCCCACTTTTCCATGAATTCCTTTACTGTTTTTAGCATATATGCTGTGTTTTCTGCATTATCTTCTACTGGATTAATTCCTATTACAGCATCACCTGATCCAAAGGTTAATCCTTCTTTCATTGATGCTATTATCCCGTTTATGTCATCTGTTGGATGGTTTGGTTGGTTTCTAAAAGCTAATGTGCCAGATACTCCAATGGTAGTATTACAATGGGCATAAGGTCTAATCTTTTTGGATGCGTATACCAAATCCATATTTGACATTATCTTTGCTACTGCTGCTATCATTTCACTTGTTAACCCACGACTGATATGAAGAAGATCCTCGCCTGTTGTTTCAAGATCCAAGATATACTCTCTTAGTTCTCCTACTGTTTTACCCTTTATTTTATTGTAAATACTTGTGTTTAATGTATCATAGATCAACCTGGTTACTTCATCCTCTTCATAAGGTATTACCGGATTTTCATAAATATCTTCCAGGCTCATTCTGCTTAATACTAGCTTGGCTGCTACTCTTTCTGACGAAGACCCTGCTGCTATACCTACTAGGATGTCACCTGATTTCTCCTCATTGGCCTTTGCCAAAACTTCTTTTACGGTCTTAAACGTAAAGACGTTGTTATAAATGTTTGCTTTTAATTTCATTCAAATGCCTCCCTTCAGAAACTTTTACCATTATGTGTGCCACTTGTGGCAAAACTTAAACTTGCCCTATTTCTACTATTTAAAATAATTGCAAGAACCGTGCCACCACTTTTAATTAATATAAGTGCTGTCTACTATGGCTTTAAGCCTTTACATACCAAGAAAATAACCGCTTTAGAGTCAAATTTGCATCTATCGAGTCAAAAATGACTTGATGCTTTTTGACTTCATTTAAGTATAAATGACTCATATTTTAATTTGAAAGTAAGTTTACTAGCTCCTCAGGGTACTCCACGATATAATCGGGAACAGCTTCCATAAGCCTTGCTTTCCCGTGCCACCCCCAGGATACACCAATAGTTTTTACGCCTGCTTCCTTACCTTCAAAAATATCTCCCTTTGTGTCACCTACATAAAATGAAGCTAGATTTGAATATTTAGACTTCAAAGTCTTTATCTTCTTGACCTTGCTCTTTTCTTTCTCAGCACCTATTACATCCTGGAACCCCCTAACCTTAAGTCTCTCTAAAACATCTACTACTGCATCGGATACATTGGATGTAATAATATAAATCTCATTGGATTTTGCAAGAATTTCGATGCACTCTTTCATTCCTTGGAATAATCTAACCCCTTGCAAGCTGGTTTTTTGCTTAATAGCATAGTCCTTTAATATCTGATCTATAGTGCTTTTTGTCAATCCTTTAGCAGACAAGCCGCTATAGATATTCCCTTCATATAAATCCAAGAGATCCTTATAATTGTTCACTTCATTAAATTCATTTTCCTGGCATGCGACGATAAAGTTCCTAGCATGCACTTCAAAGGAATCCACGATTACGCCATCATAGTCAAACATAATTAAGCCACTTTTTACCATTAAAATCACCTTCTATCAGTACTGGTAACGTATGCCACATTGCTAAGCTAGATTACCTAAAAAATCCCCTTACTCTTGTGAGCAGGGGATCAAGAGTAGTCTGCCACTTAGATTAATCTACTTTTTCCAACTGACGTTTCCTTCTACTATTTCTGGAAAATGGGCACGAATTTTTTCATCAACTTCTGCAGAAAACTTTGGAGAGGTATCTCCGCTAAAGATCTGGTCAACTTGCTTCATTGCACGTACATGGGTGTCAGGTTTGCCTTCTACCTGCCACTGGCTTCTCATCTCTCGAGACGTAACTTTTGTCAAAAAGGCTATGTCACGCATATTCTTCACAGTATGTTCTTTATCCATATACATGCCAGCTGGCCCAACTTCTTTTATAAGATCTAGGCATAAATTTTCCTCACTAAACTCCATTCCACGTTTAACACGTTTAAGCATCATGGCTATTTCATTGTCAATTACTGCTTTAGCAAAATCAAAAGCTGTAAGGCTATCTAATAGTCCACCCATGTTGAATAGATCAACACCCGCTAGTAAACCAGCAGTAGTATTCATCCCTGTTTCATAACCTGACTGGGCATCATTAGAATGTGCATTAGTCAAACCTATATAACCACCAGATGGTACTCCATAGAATTGAGCCATTTGGCTATGTGCCATATGCAGCATTCCTGTTTCAATAGCTCCTGGTGTATAATTTCCTGTGCGCATATCAGCAACAGTAGGAAGTGTTGCATAGATAACTGGGTTGCCTGGTCGAACCATTTGTAGCAATACACTTAGGGCAAGGAATTCAGCATTTCCTAGTGCAAGTGTACCGATCATTGTCATTGGCGAGGTCATTCCTGCATTTGGTACTATAGTGCCATAAATCGGCAAACCTAGCTCTGCTAAATAAATTACTGCTTCGGTCGACTCTACATCCATAGTAAGTGGAGAAACAACCGGACAGTAGTGGTGGTTAATAAATGGACGTTCGAAATAAGCTTCCTTACTACCAGCTATTAGGTAACCTAACTCAAGCACCTGGTAAAGATCTTTCATATCGGGAGTGTTACTTCTAACTGGTTTTTTGCAGTTCTTTAACGCTGGATAAAAACGAGATAAGCTAAACTGCCCCTTAGGAGCATCTGCTGCCAAAGTGGAAATCGAGAATACATCAAATCCAGGCAATTCATTAATAAGGTGAGCAATATTGGCAATATCAGTTGAAGTTGCACGTCTTTCTTCTCCGGTATGAGGGTCAATTACATTAGGTGCCGAACTTCCAGTAACTACTAGTGGCCTGTCATCTGGAATTGTTTTATCAAATTCCGGCACACGAGCTGTAAATGTATACTTAGGTCCAAACCCCTTTCTATACTCCTCTACCACTTTACCTGGAATTTTTACAAGTCCAGTTTCTTTATTCACATCACAACCATGTTTTTCATATATATCCCGAGCTTTTTCATTGTGAACTAAAAGTCCAACTTCCTCTAGTATTATAAGTGAGGCATCATGAACCTTTTGGACTTCTTCCTGAGTTAATAGTTTTGTAAATTGCATAGTATAGTCTCCCTTTCGTAACTTTTTCGACATAACTCTCATTTTAGCAAGTTTTATGCCAAATTCTAGACTCCATAAATATTTGATAGCTTGGAAAAAGACCAGAAATAATTCTGATCTTTTTCACTTTCTACTGTATTCTAGCTTTATTAAGCTCCAAATGACTTTGCTATAGGATTCCAGCCCTTAGGAAGGTATGATAATCTACTAAATCCATACTCTGTAATCTTAAACTTTGTCATAAGTTCGTCTTTTTCATTAAAATATACCTCTGAATGTTCAAGAATTCCAACTGCCTTTAGAGATTGAAGGTGAACAGCCATCAACGGTCTTGTAAACTGACCTTCACCCATATACTCAGTTTTCAGAGCTTCCATGACCTCATCAACTGAGTAGCTTTCGTTATCCGACAACAAATGTAATATCCTAAATCTCAAGGGAAGTACCTGTTGAGCCATTATCTCACACTCCTTAAGTTTAAATTGAAAATAATCCTCTTTCCTTAAGTCATTTATGACTTATTTCAAGTTTAAGAGTTATAATTATACTTTTCTTAAGTTTAATAATTCTTTTGGATTAGCTAAGACTAATATAGTCCCACCTGTAATAATAAGAGCTCCAACTACCAAGTTAGTAGTTATTTCAATGTCAGTTAAAAGGTATCCAAATACAATTGCCCATAATGCATAGGTAACATTAAATGCCATTGCACGTCCCACACCAGTCATATTAATCGCTCTATACCAGGCAAGATATGAAATTGCACCCATGAGACCTGCAAGTGCCATATAGCCAAGGGCACCAGTAGTAAATGCTTCAAAAAATAATGCTGTTCCAGCAAATACTGGTAATATTAAAACAAAATATACTACAAAGGAAGTTGCTTGACGAATACCTATAGCTACATCTGGGTCAGCCATATCCATTCCGTAGGCGGCTAAAACACCTTCAACACCCCATCCAAAAGTAGCTAATAATGATAGACCCATTCCAAGATAGAACATGGGATATGCATCCCCTGCTGGTGGAGTCCAGTTTACAACAACTGCACCAAGTATACACATTGCAATTCCAATATAAACACGGGGCACAATCTTTTCCTTTAAAATAAATACGGCTAAAATTGCACCTACAGCAGGATACATGGCGGTTACCGCAAGAGCATACGATGCACCCGCTAACATAATCCCTGCCGAATAACCTGTCATGGCTATCGGACCACCAAAAAGTGCACCTAGACATACTATCATACCAGGCTTCGTACGAAGTGTTCTGATATACTCTTTCCATCTACCCGTAAACAGGTTGTACCAGAACAACCAGAAACCAGAAAAACCATCATGCATTGCAGCGGAGGCTACTGAAACAGCGATAATTACCTTTAATACATCTGATTCAATAGCAAAAGGCAAGAACATATAAGCCATTCCCCAGATTACACCATCTAGACCCCATGTAGCACCGGAAATAACACCCCATACAAGTCCTTTTTTTGCGTGTCCAAGTTCATGCTGTTCAAGCATTTTCTTTGCATCAATTTGAGTTCTCAAAGCTTTTCCCCCTTATTCTCAAAATAATTATTGAATAGTCTTAACCATTTCAGCAATATCAAGTTTATGGCGTTTAATATATCTTAATAGTTTGATATGATGACTCAGATATACCCTATATTCAAAAACATTTAGGTTTTCTGGGTCTTCATAATAAGCACTTACAGCCCAGTTAATCAAATAAACATTCACTATTGACATCATGTCAGGCAAATACTGCAATTCAGCCTCACTTAACGGCTCCAAACCATCAATTGCAGAAAGCTTATCCTGATAATACTTTAAAAAGATAGCACATTTACTTAACAATAGGCGTCCGTCAGTTTCTTCATCCCATGAGCTGCAAAAATAGATTAATGCCTCACAAACATCAAATAATCTCAAGTCAATTTTTGCCCAATCAAAATCAAAGATACCAACAGCCTTATTATCTTTGTACTTAAGATTGCCTGGATGTATATCACAATGTATAGGTATCATTGGCAGTTTTGTTAAAACAGCATCAGGTATTAATTTCATTACTCTATCAATTTCTTCTAAAATCTCATTTAAATTTTTCTTATAATAAGTATGGAATTTGTTATCTATCCCCATTTGAGCAAATTCTTTATAAGTTTCAGGGAGTGTAGGAATAAATTCCATTATTTTGGGCTCTACTCTTTCAAGTCCCATTGGATCAAAGTTTTTGGTTGAATCATGTAATAGTGCTAATACTTCAGCAGCACTTGCGTATTCTTCATCATTTAAGGTTGGATTATCCCATGTATATTTGTCTTCACCGTCAAGATATTCATAAATCGCAAAAAATCTTTCTGTTTTGCTGGAACCATTTTCCTCAATTAATTTTACGTAAGTATTTCCATCCTTGGCAGGAATAAGTCCAGCCGCTATGTCCAATCCATTCTCAATAGCACAGCTTATTAGTGCATGTTCAAATTTAATTTCATTTTCAGCAATACCTTTTTTGTATTTTCTGATAAAATATTCTTGTTTCTTTCCATTTTTTTCTACATAAATACCAAAGCTTTTATTAACATAGCCTCCAAAAATCTCATACGCGTCCTCAATACTACCGATATCATATTGGTTTCTTACAATATCAAGAATCTGGTTTCTGACTAGAGTAATTTCCATTGTTTCATATAGGCCTTGTGCAAATTCCTTTAACTGTACACTCTGTGCAAACAAGGCAGTTGCTTCCTTAGTACCAATTTCTTTCAAATGTAACATCCTGCTGGTATCCATAGTAGTCCTCCTTACAAGGTCGAATTTAATGGTATTGCAAATCTTGCTACTTAAGCCCTCTTTCACCCCCTAGTTTGGTATATTGTTCCTGTGTATGATACAAATTTACCAGTTTATAAAATATTTAAAAAAGTACGTCAATTATACAGTATTGCAATTAATGTGCCAATGGTCTTTTAAACCATAAACCTTAATAATCATGCAATTATTAATTAGATATTACCTTTCAATAAGTCTTATCTGACTTATTGAAGTTGCTATTGACTCGATGTTTGTGAGAATAGATTGAAATTTAAAATTAATTTGATTAATTTTGTTCTCGCAAAATTATTTATATACTTCAAATTAGAGTATGGTCTCTCTATAACAGCAATGTTTTTTTCATTATTTTTAGAAAAACTCTAATTTCGGCATGAAACTTGCTTTTAATATCTTACAAGAAACATATTTCCCTAACTTATTATATAAAAAGGGGGGCAGTTGAGTTTTAAAAGGTGCGTTATTCGGAACTTTATCATAACAGTTTTTTTGTGTTTCTTTCATTACATTTGTAATTCTAACTTTATTTATTTGAATGGAGGATATCAACATGCGGGAACAAATTACCATAGACTCATCCATGAAGCTAGACCACATTGCTAGAATTCTAAATATGGTGAGTAAAACCCCTTATTTTGCGGACAAGGATGCAAGAGTAAGTCAAGTGGAATTCTTACCAGGTGGCTTAACAAATAGCAACTACAAGGTATATATTGATGGAACACCTTACGCCATACGTGTTGCAGGTGATGGAACTACAGAATATCTAAATCGTCCAGCTGAAAAGAATAATGCTTCCTTGATGTCTGAGATGGGCATTAGCGCCGATATTTATTATTACGATGAAACTACCGGAAATCAAATTTGCCATTTCATTGAAGGTAAAACCCTTCATATACCTGATTTCCAAGAGCCTGAAATTTTAAGAAAAGCTGCGAAAATTTTTCAGCAATATCACAGTTGTGGCAAAGAATTCATGGACCATTTTGATCCAATCAGGATTACTGATGAATACAATGCCCTACTAGCAAAAAAGAATTTCAAGGAATTCTTTGAAGGCTTTGATAAGGTTCAAGAAAAATTTGAACTGATCAAAAATGCTTTTGAAAAGAACCCTCCAAAACTAGTAGCCTGTCACAATGATCCTTTACCAGAGAACTATATTCTAAATGGAGACAAAATGTACTTAATAGACTGGGAGTACTCCGGAATGTGCGATCCTTCCTTTGATCTAGCAGCTTTAATTATTGAGAACAATTTGACACCAGAATTGGAAAAGGTATTCTTGGAAGGATATTTCGGTAGCGAATTGACTATGAAACAATATGGTCAGGTTGTTATCAATAAATTCTTATGTGATGCTCTTTGGTCAGTATGGGCCTTGCTACAAATTGCTACTGGTAAGCCACACGAAGAGTATTGGCCATACGGTTTAAACAGATTTAACAGAGCACTTGGTTTTATGAACGATGAAAACTTTGATAATTATATAGCAGCAATTAAAGAGTAGTATTCTATCTACCACGATACTATGCTAATAGTACAGCAAGAAGGGACTGTTCAAACAATCCTTTTTTAAACAGTAATTGAATTATTAAAGGGACTGAAAAGCCAGTCCCTTTAATTTATTATCTTCTCTTTTCACTTTCTTTCGCCTTGAGTTCTGCTGTTTCTGCTTCTGCTTCTGCTAAGATATCCTTTAATCCCTTTTGAATATTTTCTGGTAGTGGATCTGGTTTAAAGTTTTCAAGAATATCTATTGCAGCTTCATAAGATCTTTCAACTATATCCTTAGAACCTCTCTCTGTCCAAACTTCGCGAGGGTTTCTATCAATCAATTTGGTTCTTGACAATTCTTTAAAGTTTTCATAAGTGTGTTGGTGACTGAGGAATTCGCCAGCGGGTCCTACCTCTGAAACTAGGTCAACAGCCATTTTTTCATCACTTATGGGTATTCCCTTTATTGTGTGAAGCAACATCTCAGCCATTTCATTTTGCATTAAAAGCTGAGCATAGTCCCAAGTCAATCCACCCTCAAGCATACCTAAACCATATATCATGTTGGCACCTGCCAACGCTGGTAATAGCGCAGTTAAAGTAAACTCGTGAGCTGCTTGGGCATCAGGTAATTTACTATCACACTATCCACCAGCTACCCAGCTTGGAATTTTATAATATTGAGCAAGTTTTGCCACAGCTGAACTAAATAGTGCTAATTCCGGTGTTCCTACTGCAGCAATGGTAGTTCTCAAGTCAATCATAGTGGTAGATGTCCCATAAACCATGGGGAAACCACGCTTCACTTGTTGTCCTAGAACAAACATACTAAGAATCTCGGCATTATGAGTTACCAATACGCTACCCAAATTAACACATGCCGTTCCTCCCGCAAGACCCATAGCATTAATCTTTGCAGGAAGACCTAATTCAATTGCCTGTAGAAGAGAATCTACTGCATGCTCTGAATGTAAAAGCGGGCTGATTGGATCAGTACTTGTAGAGAAAAGAGGTCTTTGTCTAAACTTATCTTCTCCACCAGCTACCAAAGCTCCCATTTTAAAAGCAGCACGAACATTTTCTGGTCTGTTCATTCCTATATAACCGTGCTTCGTACAATTATTAAGAAATGCTTCAGCAACATATACTTGCCCTACATCAGGATCTACTTCCTCTGGCATCAAGCATCTCTCAAAAACAACAATATTATCTAAAGATTCACAAACCCTAGCCGAATCCCAAACATCTTGCTTGTTAGGTTTTCTGATTTTTCTTGTATAAGGATCAATAATTTTTACAGCTTCACCAAAGTTAACAAAGCCTGTTCTATTTGACTCACAATACCAATCATTTTTTGGATTTCTACCACAAGCTCTAAATGTACTTGGTATTGAATGAATAGCGTCCTCTACAAGGTGGGCAGGAATCTTAACAATGTTAGTTTCCTTATCCACTTGACATCCACTACTATGAAAAATTTCTCTTGCTTTTGCACTATCTACCCTAACACCAGTATTCCAAAGTACATCTAATGTAGCCAAGTGAATGTCATACAATTCATCTTCGGAAAACATGTTTAATCCAAGCCCATTATGTCTATAAGAACCAGCATTTAAACCTCTTACCAAAATGCTCACCTCCATAATTTTTTAGTAATCTACTTTATCTGAATTAAAATACCTATTGGTAGGCTCACCTCCTAATTTTTGTATCATACACAGTTACAACTCTTAATTTGCAATTCTTATGCCATAAAATATAAAAAGTCCGGTACAATGACCGGACATGCCTATTTACAGTAACCCCAAGATTTATTTTTTGAACAAAACGATATATCTTTCTATAAATAATTTAGTAGGTTAAGTCAAAAATGATTTAGGCATTTTTTGTTTGATCCTTCACACAATATTTCCTTATTAACCTATTTGCTTTACTTTGACTGGTTTTTAAAACCTTTGCAACTGCATAAGAACTACCCAATTCTTTATAGGCAGTCTCAACAAGCTTCTTTTCAAGTTCTGAAATTGCATCATCTAAAGGCATGTGATTACTCGTAAATGTAATTAAAGATTCTGATTTAGAATCATATTGAAAGGTCTTTGGAAGATGGCATACATTTATTACTTGTTCCTGAACCATGACAACCAATCTTTCTATTGTATTTTCTAACTCTCTAACGTTTCCAGGCCAGGAATATAGCAGAAAGACATCTAATACCTCCTGAGAAAATTGATGTGAGATATCGTATTTTTCACAAAATTTATTCAGAAAGAACTTTACAAGAGGTACAATATCATCTACTCTTTCCCGAAGTGGAGGAATATCCACTTCAAACACATTTATTCTATAGAATAAGTCTTCCCTGAATTCGCCTTTGTTTACCATTTGTTGGAGGTTGCTGTTAGTTGCGGCAATAATTCTGCAATTAACACGCTTTTCTTCCCGACCTCCTACTTGAAAGTACTGTTTTTCCTGTAAAGCCTGGAGTAGTTTGGCCTGTAATCTTAGAGGTATTTCTGCAATCTCATCTAAAAATAGCGTGCCTCCATTAGCAAGCTCAATTAAACCAATCTTTCCTTTCTCATGGGCTCCTGTAAAAGACCCCCCTGAGTAACCAAAAAGTTCTGCTTCCATCAATTCTGATGGAATTGCAGCACAATTTATTGCAATAAAAGGTCCTTTTCTTTGATTACTTTTTCTATGAATATACTTAGCAAGAACTCCCTTGCCGGTACCTGACTCCCCAAGCAGCAATACAGTTGAGTTTATACTCGCAATTCTATTAGTCAATTCCAAAATATTTTTCATTTTTTTACTATGACATACAAAACCAGGTGTATCAATTTCCTTCTTTCGTAATTCTTCAACCTCTGTTTTATATCTCTTAAGAAGTTGCTTACTCATTTCTAACTCATGTTTTATTCCTTCTGCCTCGGTAGTATCTCTCGAATTTTCAATTATAAGTTCAATATTGCCACTCTTATCGAATAAAGGTGTTGCAGTAGTTAATAATGTTTTGCCAAGACATGTCTTTTGCTCAAGGGTAATACTCTGATTCTTTTTAAATACAATAGGGCTTATTCGTGGACTCCAATAGTTGTTCTCAGTAAGTTCCTTGGAACTCTTTCCAATTACCTCATGCGGTTTTAGACCATAATGCTTTTCGCTTGCCTTATTTACATATATTACTGTACCATCAGCATCCGTAACGTATATTTCATCATGAGAATTATCAAGAATTTTTTTTAGGGTATTAAAATCAAGCTTAGCAGGATCTTTCTTATGATTATTTGTCATATGCAAATTCCCCCTGAGACTCTGCCTAATTTACCAATATTCAAAGTATTTTAAAAGTCTTCTATAAATGTCCTAGATCTCCTTCAAAGGTTTTATAATTATGTGTAAAACACTTAAATCTATCCCGAGCATTTTGGACAAAGCCCCTTTAAGTATAGCTCTTTCCTTTCTACAGTATATCCTTTTCTTAGGGGTATTGTAATAGGTATCCCAATACCATCAAGGCACTCAGTTATTCCACATTCTCTACAAGTAAAATGAGGATGATCATGACCTTGTTTCTTTTCACTACCTAATGCAAATCGCCATATTCTGTCCCCACTCTCAACCCTATGAATAATACCCACCTGCACAAATGTTTCTAAAGATCTATAAATACTAACATAGTTCAATTTAACCTTTGATAGCTTTTTCATTATCTCCTGTTGCGTCATGGGATTTTTTGCCTCTAGTAAAATATCCATAAGAGCAATTCTACCGGGAGTTTTCTTTAACCCTACTCCGTCAAGTATTTTTATGGCAGTATTATTGTTCAATCATCTCACCTTCTTGTTGTTCATTTTGTTGTAATATAATAACCAATTCTTTCTCAGCTTCCTCTAAATCAATGGGGATATTAACACTAAAACCTTTCTCCTTCAACCTTGAAAAGAGCTCTACGAGGATAGGAGGTTCTAAGTTTGCTTTTTTAATCATTTCAATATCATTAAGTATTTTCCTTGGACTTCCTTTAGATTTAATTTTACCCTCATCAATTAAATAAATAGTATCTGCAATGTAAGGCACTAAATCCATATTGTGAGTAGTTATAATTAAGGTGATACCATATTCGGAATTTAGCTTATTTAGGAGATATATCATTTCCCACTTTGATTTTGCGTCTAAGGAATCAAAAGGCTCGTCCATAACCAAAATTTTAGGCATCATAACAATTGCTCCCGCCATGGCAACCTTTTTTTTCTGTCCACCACTAAGATAATGGGGAATTTTATTTAACAAGTGTTCAATTTTTAATTCCTTAGCTATCTGATTTACCTTTTGCTCTACTTCTGTATTGGGCAGTCTTTCATTACGCATAGTAAAAGCAATGTCATCAAATACAGTAGGTCCTATTATCTGCTCATCAACGTTTTGAAAAACAACACCAATGCTTTTACGTATAGTATTAAAGTTATTATCTGGCCGTAAGCCCATTACCTCTACAGATCCTTCCGTAGGTGCCAGTAGTCCAAGAATATGTGACAAAAGAGTTGTCTTTCCAGCTCCATTTGACCCAAGCACAACAACCCTTTCACCCTCATTAACTAGAAAATCCAAACCACTTAGGCTTACCTCCGTCTTGTCAGGGTAAACATGTTTTAAACACCGGACCTTTACCAGGGATTCCATCTAATCACCGTCCCTATCAAAATCCCAATTGATATAGTAAAAATTATTATATCACTACTATTTAGAGGCCACCATTTAAACTGAACATATATGTGACCATTATAGCCTCTTAGCGAATATATTTTATGCATTCGTTCTCCCATCTCAAAGGAATGAATTAAAAGGGTACCAATCAATTTTGGTAAATTTTTAATATTCATAATCATACTGAAAGGACGATATCCTCCCCTTAGTTTAATACTTGTAAACAAATTTTGAGCCTTATCAAGTAAAATAAAAATTGCTCTGTAGGTAAAAAAGAAAATATCCACTAAAAGCCTTGGCAAAACGAGAGACAAAACGGCAAAAATTTCAACATAGGAAGTTGTGCTGATTAAAAATATCATGGTCAAAGCAGCGCCTAGTGCCTTAAGTACAACAATTAATCCACTTGTAAGAGATTCCTGGAACTTTATTATGGCAAAAAGAACACTAAAAAAAGCAGGATAAACTGCTAAATGTCCCACCTTTAGTAAAGGTACTCTAGTTACTAAGAACATTCCCATTAGAATTATAATAAGCAAAGCTAATGTATTGATTGTATTTGCAATGATTATGGCAGTCAACATAATCAGGGTGAAAAACATTTTGGCTAAAACCCCTGCTCTATGAAAAAAGCTATGACCATTATTAGCAATATGATCCATTTCTGATATATGCATTTTTCATACCTCTCTTTGGTACTGTTTCCATAAATTAGTTCTGATTAATTTAAGTATTTGTTTTAGTTTGGAGCAAATCAGGTCTAACCTTAACAAAGTATTTCACTACTAGTGTAGTAACAAATGTCTCTAAAAAGATACCTAGTAATAAAATTGTTAATACCGCACTCCAACCAGTAAAATTTATATATTTCTGGCCGTCAACGGCTTCATCTAATGTATAATTTATCACTTCTTGATCTTCGTGATAATAATATTTGTCATCTCCAACTTCGTCTTGATGATCATGGTTAGACTGGTTGGCAGGTAAAGCTTCAGCCACTCCTATAGTAGTGCCAACCACAGCCACCATCAAAGATACTGAAACTAAAAGTGCTATTACTGTAGCCAAAACAACCCTCGGTACTATTCTTTGGTGTTTTAGTAGCACCCTAAACATATAAGCACCTATTAAAACCTCAGAACCTATGATAAGAGTATTCAGCCCCACTACTGTAATGCCTCCATGTCCAAAAAAAGCAAGCATCATGCTAATAACAAAAACTACAATAAAACCTAAACCCGGTCCAATAAGTATTCCGCATAAAACTGCCAAACTAAAATGAAGAGGTATAAACCCTAATGGGATGGACATGGCTATCAACATAATTGCTGCCATTACTCCAGCAATAGGTACTTTTCTTCTGACATCTTCCCCATCCATTTTTTTGCATAATACAAATATAATTACTAAAGTAATTAAATAGCTAGTTACCCATATGACTGTAGGTAGAATACCATCAGGGATATGTATATGGCTCAAAAAAATCACCCCACTCATTTAGTTCCTGATGTCAATGCATACGCAATGCAACACAGTTGCATCTATATCTACAATTTACCTTGTTAATTAAGACATGTCAACATAAACTTATGCATGGTTTATGGAAGGTATTCCTTAAAACTATATTAAGTCACTTAATAACAGGCTCTCTCTCCACCTATAAATTTAGGTCTTGTACGTGCTACGGTCAAGTGAGCACTACCAATACTTTTTATATCAAGTCTAACTGGAACTGCAACCATTTTTAAATGCATGCCTATAAAGGTGTCCCCAATATCCATACCCGCATGTCCAGAGATAGTTTCCACTAAAACAGGATCAGTAAACTTACCTAGTGCTACTGTTGGTAATGAACCACCAGCTTTTTCATGGGGTATCGCAGAAACTACTTCTAAAGCATATTTTTTTGCACACTGCTTTTCCACAACTAAAGCTCTATTTAAGTGTTCGCAGCACTGAACCGCCATAAATATACCCTTTCCTTGAACTGCCGGAAAAATTCCTTCCATTATGGCTCGTGCAATTTCTAAACTAGAGGAAGTGCCTATTCTTTTCCCAGCAACTTCACTAGTACTACATCCTATTACAACTATTTCCTCTACTTCTAACCTAGCAACTTCTAACAAACCTTCAATTGCCTCTTGAGCCTGTTTAGTATAAATTTTCAAATTATCCACACAATCACCCCATTAACCATCTTTCTTCTAATTATATCCTGCTGACTACCAAGTTTCCACGTGTTTGAAAATAAATTTCAATTAAACCGTTAAATTAAATGCCATATAATGGGTATGATAAACCTAGCAGTAAAATATAGTACTGCCACTAATCCTAAAAACCAGAATAAGTATTTATAAGATAATCTTGTTTTTTCCATTAAACCTCACCTCATAAATAATAGTTCCTCTATATTAGAGGAACTATTCATCTGTTATAGAATTATTGGAAATTTTTTTCTGAATAATAATCCGGTATTACCTTACTGTAAAATAGCCATAAGGGTATAACAATTATTAATCCACAAATTAAATACATAACTGACAGTCCAGCAAATCTTGATAAGTACCCTAGAAGTATGGAACCTAACCCAATCCCCAAATCAAAAGCACTAAATACAGTAGCATTTGCTGCTCCTCTTCTAAATGGCTCTACTTTGTTAATTGCCATAGCAACTGCAGTTGGATGTACAATTCCAAAACCAATCCCCAGAATTAGAGCTGAGATAATATATAATAGTAAATCCTTAGCTAAAAACAAGACAATAAAAGATAGGATAATAGCTATAAACCCTATTGCCATAATCTTTTTGGGACCTTTTTTATCAAACAAACTTCCTGCATATGGTCTCACAAAAAGTAAAGCAATAGCATATGCAAAAAAGAAAATTCCCGGGTTATCAATATTTAGTTCCTTCGCATAAATAGTAATGAAAGATACAATACCCCCATAACCAAAAGTAACAAAAAACAGCATTAACGAGAGGGATAATACCTTTGGTTCGTAAAAACTCTCAAAGGTAAACGTGAATTTGGTTGTTTTCTTTGCAGTTACCGGATATTTAATACCAAACATACATATTAAACCTAATATAGAAAAAATTAAGGCAGAAGAAAATAGCATATCAAACCCAGCCTGGTTTACGATGAGTAAAGCGAAAACAGGTCCTACTGCCATTGCCAATGTATTTGACAATCCATAATAACCCATCCCCTCTCCTCTTCTAGAGGGTGGCATAATATCCGAAACAATCGTACCAGCTGCCGTGGTAGTAAATCCCCAAGCTAATCCATGGAATATCCGCAAGGAAAATAGCAAAAACAAGCTAGTTACAAATGTATATCCTGCAATACTTATAACATAACCCACTAACGCCAGGAAAAATATTTGTTTTCTTCCAATAGCATCTATAAGATAACCTGACAAAGGTCGTACCAAAACGGCCACTAAAGTTAGTATTCCAATAATATATCCTACTTGACTCTCATTCCCATTTAACACATCAGTTACAAAGATTGGAAGTGTAGGTAATAAAAAATAGAAACTTGTGAAAACTAATAGATTAAGTATACAAATCAAGATAAAATCCTTTGTCCAAAGAGCCTCTTTATTATTCATTTCTTGCCTCCAAGAATTTAATGTATTTGCTTTATATATTTCTAGTATTCAGTTTCCCCTTTAAGGAAATCTATAATGGCCAATTATTTGCCATCTAAATAGACAATTTTCTTCTTTAGTAACGCTCGTATTGTGAATAACAAGAGGAATGCCTTCCCTGGTTGCTCGATCACTTACTATACCTGTATGTAAACTCCCATCAGGAAAACTCCAGTAAACTATATCCCCCCATTTCCATTCTTCTAAGTTTCCTCTCACTTCAGTAGATAATGATTCCCCATGTCTTTCTAGAAAAACTATCTGATTATGAACACGTCGATGGTCAATATTGGGGTCAGGTTCTGAGAGTCCCCATCTTTGTGGGTACAATTCAAAATTTTCCTTCATGTCCTCATGTATTAACTGCTGCAGATCAATCTCAGCATTTCTTAAAGCTCTTATGACAACATCAGTACAAGCACCTATATCCGATGATACATCACCTTCAGGGTAAGCCATTGCAGCATATGATGCATCATAAAGTGTTTTATTTTCTGCTTCCTCACGGGCTCCTAGAAGGATCAAGTCCTGTATTGTCAGCTCTTCAACAGGCTTTGCCTCAACAAGGGAATCTGACACAAATTTTTCTTCAACTTTAAATTTTAACTCATTAATAACATAACATGAAATTTGATAAACCTTACCTTTGAAAACTATGTCAAATGCAAATAATAGAACAATAATAATTGCAATGATAATAATAAACTTATTATGCCTTATTTTCATTTTGCGACTCCTTTGTTAAACAAGGGTGATTTAGTTTATTACCTATTCTAACACATAAAAGGCCCTGGTTTAAGACATGGCCTTTGAAAACGCCCAAACCTTTTAGTTTAAGCGTCTTTTGGAATAAATTAAATCCTTGGTGACGTTAGTAGGTGGAATAGGCTGCTTCAATTTTTTCCGTCTGAAATCTGATATAAAAAGTAGTTCCTTCCGCTCCTGTATCAATGTCAATTGTAGCATTATGTTTTTTAACGATATTATAACAAATAGAGAGCCCTAAACCTGTACCGTTATTCTTAGTGGTTAAAAAAGGTGTTCCTATTTTTTTTAAAATGTCTTGTTCAATACCGCTACCATGATCCTGGACTGCCAAAACAACACTTCCACCTTCGTAAAAAGTAGATACCAATAATATTCCACTATTATCCATAGCTTCTAAACCATTGCGTACAAGATTTAAAATTAGCTGCCTAATTAATTTCTCATCTAGCAAAACATCTGGTATTTCACCAAATTTTATTACTAAGGTATTACTACTATTCATTGCATTCGCTTCAAGAAAAGGTTCTAGTTTTCTTATTACTTCATTAAGGTTAGTCTTTCTTAACTTTACTGTACTGGTTCTGCTAAGTGATAAGTAGTCAGTAATAATTGAATTAGCTCGATCAAGTTCGCTAATCATCAGATCAAAGTATTCTTTGTACTTTTTGCATTCTTCTTTATTATATAAAAGTTGCAGAAAGCCACGGACTGACGCCATAGGATTTCTTATTTCATGATTAATTTCAGCAGTCAGAGTACCCAGTAGGCTCAAACTTTCTAGCCGTTGTATCTCATCCTCTAATTTTTTACGTTCAGTTATATCACGAGCTATGGCATAAATTACTCTTTTGTTTTTATCTGTAAAGCCATCCCATTCAAGCCATCTATAGGTTTTATCTTTGCAACATAGGCGATTTTCAAAGTATACTATGGGTTCAGCGGAAGTAATAGCATTTTCTATTGAATGGATAGTTCTTTTTTTATCTTCAAGATGAGTTAAATCAAATAAATCCATTGTAATGAGTTCTTCGCTTGTATACCCTAAGGTTTTTTCAAAAGCAGGGTTAACTTTTAGAAATTTACCTTCAAAATCCATAATAGAAAGCATATCAATTGAAAGTGTAAAAAACCGCTCGAGTTCTTCAGTAGCTTTGACACTTTCCGTAACGTTGTAAAGTGAAAAGAGAAGCAAATCAACTTCTCCATTAGAATCTATGATTGGTGCAAGTGTCCAGTCCCAATATGTTATTCCCCGTTCTGGGTTATGCGGATACACAAAAGGCCTGGCATAGACTTGGTATGGTTTTTTTGTGTTAACAACTTCTTTAAAGATTAATTCAGCATCCGATGGATAAAGATCAAAATGATTACGTCCTGGGAATTGAGATGGGCCCCGGTTGTCTGCTGCAGCATATGCATTATTAACTTTAATGAAATTAAAATCTCTATCCATAATGGCGTACATGGCTACACTCTCTTCAAAAAATGTTTCAAGTAAGTTAGAGTACTCTACTTCTTTATGTCTTGTACAAAGATTAATTTCTTTAGCTTCCGGCATTAAAATTATTCCTCCTAAATCAATAAATATTTGAATATTATCACTACTTTGATTTAGGAATAGTTTCCTATTATAACCGCTAATTCCTTCGGGAAAACAAACAAATTGTGTCGAAGACTATATAATATTGTAAAAAAAGACTCACACTTAAAATTTTGTATCGCTTTTTTAACTGTAAGGTCAGTTTAGTTTCAGTTAAACAAAAATATGGACTGTCCAAAATTTTCTTTGGCTCAGCCCATCTTTCTGTTAGTTACTATAGGATTCAATATATATCTATTTTTTGGACATATAGTTTCTTATTGCTTTATCTACATCTTCATCAAGGAAATTAACATCTGCAGCTAGTCTTTCCTGCATTGCTAACTTACCCTTCGCTATGGCATCATGTCTTTCTATCCCCCATACGTCATAAGCCGCTCTATCCGATATAACTGCAGGGAAATATTCACTACGGTGGTGCTTAAGTGTATGCTGAGTTGTTAGGAATTCTCCACCTGGACCAATTTGCTTAATCAAATCTGTGGCTAATGTTTCTTCATTAACCTCTATGCCTTTTTTAATTCTTTTAACCATTCCACAAACCTCTTCATCAATCATAAACTTATCATAACTCATGGCATTATAATATTGCAAGATGCCAGCTGCGTGTAACACGAAATTGATCCCTGATGCAGCAGTACCAAGCATTACTATCGCTGATTCATAGCTGGCTTGATTGTCTGGAATTTTGGAGTCAGTAAGTGATCCGCCACCCCTAACTGGTACACCATACCATTTTGCTAGCTGAGCACTTGCACTTATAACCATCATTGATTCAGGAGCTCCAATGGACAGGCTTCCATATCTCATCGCAGTAATTGAAGATGCTGCACCATAAATAACTGGTGTTCCAGGATTGATTACTTGGGTTAATACCATACCCCCAAGAACTTCTGCATTCTGAACTGCAAGTGTGCCTGCCAGGGTTGCTGGACTTGTAGAGCCTGCCATTGCTAAGGAAGCTGTTATTACTGGTTGCCCAGCCTCAGCATATTCCACAAGAGCCGCTAACATCCTATCATCGTACTTTAAAGGTGTTAATGAATTAATCAAGGTAACCATAACAGGTTTTTCATCTACGAAATCTGATCCAAATAGGATTTTTGCTATCTCAATTGTGTCCCTTGCTTCTTTTTTCCCAGATGCACTTCCCATAAATGGTTTTGGGGAATGCTTGACAAGGTTGTAAGTCATTTCCATATGTCTTTCATTTACAGGAATATCATTTGGTTCTACTAACACTCCACCAGTAACATCAATATATTTACTGGAACCTGCTAGCTTAGCAAATTTTTTAAAGTCCTCTAATGATGCTTTTCTATTCTTACCATTTTCCATAACGAAGGGAGCACCATATCCAGGTGCTAAACAAATGTTATCTCCCCCTATTACAACATCATTACCATCTCTACCATACATGGAAAATTCTTTTGGCACAGTCGCAAGGTATTTCGTTATCTGTTCCTCGGTAAAAAATACCCTTTTACCCTCTACCTTAAATCCTGCTTTTGTAAAATAATCTATTGCAGGATCATATAAAAAGTCCATGCCAGTATTTGTAAGAATATCCACAGACGACTTATGAATTTGTTCTAGCTGCTCCTCACTTAACATTTTTTGCATTTTAAGACCCCCTAGTATTTTATTATATTTGCGCACTTTAAAAAACGCTTTGCAAAATTTTTTACAATACTATGTTTTTAAACCTCTTCACTAAAGGCTTTTAATAATGAATACATCATCACCAACATGACCAACATAAAGGGAAATGCAGAAACAATAGATGCAGTCTGTAAAGCTCCTAATCCCCCGGATAATAATAGAACCGCAGCCACGCCTCCAAGAATAGTCCCCCATATACCTTTTACCCAATTACTCGGTTCAAAGCTTCCTTTAGAAGTCAACATCCCAACTACGAATGTTCCAGAATCTGCTGATGTGATAAAGAAAGCAGATATTAATAATATGGCTAAAACTGAGGTAATAGAGCTAATTGGAAAATTAGACAATGTAACAAATAAAGCAGATGCCATATCATTGTTAACAGCTGTGCTAATATCTACGCCACCTACTATTTCTAGAAATAAACCACTTCCTCCAAAAACAGACAGCCAGAGAACACTAAATACTGTTGGTACCAATAAAACTCCTAAAACAAATTCTCTAATTGTCCTACCCCGAGATATTCTAGCTATAAACTGGCCTACAAAGGGTCCCCAGGCTATCCACCATGCCCAATAAAAGATTGTCCATCCACCAGACCAACCCTTTTGTTCTATGGCATCAGTCCATAAGCTCATAGGAATTATTTGCCCTAGATAGCTACCTAAGGTTTCTGAAAATATATTAAATATGAACCTTGTTGGACCAAAAAGAATCAAAAATACTAAAAGTCCAATTGCTCCATAAACAGTTAATTTGGCAATCAATGCTATTGCCTTTTCGATACCTACTATAGCAGCACCAGTAAAAATAGTTGTGATTACTACAATAATAATAATATTTACCATTGGACTATTCGGTATTCCATAGAGATATTCTAAACCACTATTTATTTGCTGTGTGCCAAGTCCAAGGGATGTCCCCAGACCAAATATAGTAGCAAAAACTGCTAAGATATCAATCGTTTTACCTATTGGTCCATCTACTTTGTCTCCTAATATTGGATAAAAGACTGAACTAATTAGACCAGGCTTTCCTTTTCTGAATTGAAAATATGCAAGCGCTAAGCCAACTAGTGCAAAAATTGCCCACGCATGTAAACCCCAATGGAAAAAGGTATATTTCATAGCCATACCAGCTGCCTCAGTTGTGCCTCCTTCTCCCATGGGTGGATTTATATAATGAGTCATAGGTTCAGCAACACTCCAAAATACTAGTCCAATTCCCATGCCTGTTGTGAAAAGCATTGCTAGCCAGGCAAAAGTTGAATATTCTGGGCTTTCATTGTCCTTGCCTAGTTTTATTGTTCCATATCGTGATACAGCTAAATAAATCACAAAAATTAAAAATATAAATGCTGACAAAAGATATAACCATCCAAAATTAGCAATAAGATAGTTTAAAACAGCTCCTGAAACACTGTTTAGATTTGCTGGTGATATTACCCCCCAAGCAACAAAAATCATACATAGAACTAATGACACATAAAAAACTATAGGGTCAATCTTGCCTTTATGTTCCATTTTAACACTCCTTAGAATATTTTGTAAGGTAAATAATAGTAAATTTTCTTAAAATTTAGGCAATTCTAATCCTTTTCTCCTTTCATCAATTTTTTAAATTATCGTATTTATGGATATATTCTATCATAATCATGTTTATTTAGTAAACATATATATTAAAACAAATGTGTTTATGCATTGTAAATATATATTCTATAATATATAATCTGTTCAAGGAATCATTAAATGGATATTGCGAGGAGAGTCATGAGAGAAATTCAAAAGCAAAGAATGATGCGTTACTTTATAGAAGCAGCTTCCCAAATTGTTGAAGAAGAAGGTTTGGGTGGTGTTACAGTTCGAAAAGTAGCTGATCTAGCTGGCTATAATAGTGCAACATTGTATAACTACTTCCAAAATTTAGATCACCTTATATTTTTTGCATCCATGCGATTTCTTAGGGAATATGCACAAAGCCTACCAAGATATGTTACTGGAATAACCAATGCTTTAGAAAGATACTTTCGAGTATGGGAGACTTTTTGTTTTTATTCATATGATAAACCGGAAATATATCATGCTATATTTTTTGCTAAGCTAGATATTCCATTAGAGGAATCCATAAAAATATATTATGAACTCTACCCCCAGGATCTTGGAGAGCAACCTGAAGATTTGTTGCCAATGCTATTGAAACAAGATATATACGCCAGAGCAAGGACTATCTTAGAGGCTTGTGTCAAAGAGGGGTATATAAAAGAGAAAGACCTAGTAGAAGTAAATGAGGTAGTTTTACTTATATACCAAGGAATGCTACTGAGGATAATAAATAAGCAGGTTGATTATTCTGTTGATGAGGCAGTTCAAAAAACTATGAAATACATAAAAAAAATAATTTATGCATATAGGTAAAAAAGCAGTTAAACAGATAGCGGTGTATATATCAGTATTCATATATACACCGCTATTTCATAATCTATATTAATTTCTTTACCAATCTCGTGAGATGTTCCTGCCCTTTGTTTGATAAGCCAAAACTATCTATCTCAAGTTTTAGATTTTCAATAGAACCATAACCAGCAACATAACCATTAATCTTTGCTGCTGCTGTTGATTTTACAAAGTCATTAAAGTTAGGATAAAGTGCTAGCAATTCTTTCATCAGTTCGCTTACTCCTTGTAGATAGTATTTCTGGTGATAATCCTCTGCCGAGTAGAACATATCTGCTTCCATCAATTCCGTATATATTTTTTTACCCTTCTTAAGCTCCTGCTCCTTTTTCAAGGTAAGTAAGACTTCTTTCTGTAGATTACTATGGTAAAAAGCTATAGACATGTACTGCTTTGACCATGGCTCACTAGTTGGATTATGACTGTTCCAAAAGAAATCTACTATTTCATCATAACTTATAACAGTAGGATTATATTCAATCTCCAATGATTCAGTATGGTCTCCCATATTTCTATATGTAGGATTAATTGTTGTTCCTCCTGCATACCCTACCTTTGTGCTTATGACTCCATTCAATAACCCAAACTGGGCATCTGGGCCCCAGAATCAACCCAATCCAAAAGAAGCCTTCTGTTTTTCATCCTTTTTAAAATCTAATGAAGCTGAATTTATACAGTATCGTTGCCCTGTGGGTTGGGGACCATCATCAAATAGGTGCCCTAAATGACCCCGACACTTTGCACAAAGAACCTCTGTCCTTTCCATTCCGAGACTCCGATCTTTTTTTACTTCAACACTTTCTTCTGAGAGAACATCATAATAGCTTGGCCATCCTGTTCCAGAGTCAAATTTCTTTTCTGAACTGAATAATGGATTTCCACATCCAGCACAGCTGTATAAACCCTTCTCCTTGTGTTCATAGTACTTATTATCTGTAAAGGGCCTTTCTGTTCCCTTTTCTCTTAATACATGATAAGCCTCCGGAGGAAGTTGCTTTTTCCACTCATCTTCAGTTTTATTAATAGTTGTCTTATTTTTACTTTCAATAGTTTCTTTTTCCTTAGAATTAGTCATGGCAAAATCTATACCTCCTGTGGATATTTGATATTATTTTACCCAAAATGAAGAATTATTGTATATAAATTGTGAGTTTTTATAAGGAAACCATATTGAGTTTATCTATATGGTTTTATTTAAAATATTTCATCTGTTCTACATAATCATCAAAAGCTCCTAGCTTTTCTTCCGCCCCTTCTGGGTCTATTGACATGAATTCCATGATAATTGACTGGAGCAAAAAAAGAATTGCACAACATGGGTCTGTAAAGGACATATACTGCAGAGGTACAATTAATAGCTTATTTGATACAGCCTTTAAAGGCGATAGGATACTGTCAGTTATCCCAATTACATTTGCTCCTTTTTTCTTAAACATCTCTCCTAAGTATTGAATCTTTTTAGGATATCTAGGAAAAGCAGTTAAAAATACTATGGTATCAGGTCCACAATCCAATAATATGTTATTTAATACCACGCTATCTTCATTAATTATATGAACATTTTCCTTTACCTTTCCCAAATTATAGCCAAAGTATTGTGCTAAAAAGCTTGATGCATATAAACCCACGATTATCACTTTTTTTGAGGCCTGTATAGCATGGGCAATCCATTCAATATCAGATAATAATACACTTTGCAAAGTCTTTTGTACATTTTTTTGGTCATAATTTATTACTGTTTCCAAAACATTTAACTGCTTAATTTTTTCTCCCTTGTATGTATTTCTAATACTTTCAAAAGCACTTAATTCATACTGAACAATCTTTTGCAGATCATCCAACATTTCTGGAAAGCCAGAATAATCAAGAGTAGTTGCTAATCGTACAACAGTAGCTTCACTAACCTCTGCGTCCTTAGCAATTTTGATAATATTCTGGAAAGCTGCACTTTTATAGTTATTCATAAGATATTTAGCAAGTTGAGTTTGTTTCGGAGATAATTCATGGCTCTTTTCTTTAACTTTTTCAAAAAATGAACTTTGATTTTGCAATTGATGTCCACACCTTTTATATTAATAATAATCCTAAGTGAAACTATTTTACTAATTGTCCATCCTTAAACACCATAATAACAGAATCCATTAAAGGCTCTAGAGATTGTTCAAGTACTCCATTTACAACTACTATATCCGCAGCTTTACCAACTTCTAAAGTTCCTGTTTTATCTGATATCCCTAAAGCCTCGGCAGACATCTTTGTAGCACTACAAATTGCCTTAATAGAATCCATAAAACCTTCGTTAACATATAGAATTAATTCCAGCGCATTATTGCCATGGTAATTATAGTTTGTTCCGGCATCTGAACCAAATGCTACTTTCACTCCTGCATCTATAGCTTTCTTCAGGTTTTTACCTCTAATCTCTCTGATACGTGAATTCTTTTGGATCATGTGAGCAGGTACACCATTTTCTACTCCATTTTTCAACATTAGATGTCCGGCAACATAGGTTGGTATTAAATAAATCTGCTTTTCAATTAACAAATCAATTGCTTCATCATCCATAAAGGTCCCATGTTCAATTGTATCTACCCCTGCCCTTATAGCATTCATTATTCCTTCCTTACCATGAGCATGGGCAGCTACCTTCAATTCTAGCTTGTTTGCCTCTTGAACAATTGCTTTTAATTCATCTTCTTCAAATTGAGTAGCCCCAGGTACACCTCCCGGGTTCATATATGCACCTGTTGCCATAACTTTTAGAAAACCCGCACCATTTTTTATTTGTTCACGAGCAGCTTTACGCACCTCATGCACACCATCTGCTTCTCTGTACATTCCTTTGAAATAATCATTTCCGCTAGCAGTTATACTGAGTATTCTACCACAAGTAATAATATTTGGTCCATTACACCAACCATTATCAACAGCTTCTTTTACCGCAAAATCTATGTGATTAACACTTCCTGCATTCCTAATGGTAGTTATTCCCCTTTTCAAAGTAACCTCCATATCACAAGCTGTTCTTATGGAACGTAACTTATCCTCAACAAGGTTTTCTTCATATGTATTGGCCATGCCGTGAAGATCCATGTGAATATGTGCATCAATTAAGCCAGGAATTATAGTATGACCATCTAATTCTATGACTTGTGCACCACCTTCTATTGTATCAGTATACGATGTAGCTCCAACATTTTTTATTATTCCATTATCAACAATTATTACTGAATTATAAATAGGAGGTCTTCCTGTGCCATCAATAAGGGTGGCTCCTCTTAATATTGTTTTCATTTTTTAGCTCAACCTCACTTTGTGAGTAGAGCAGACCAAATTGGTCTGCTCCCAAAAATTAGTTCTCAAGGGTTACATTATGAATTAATGCATTACCTATTGCATCTATTCTAAAACCTTTGACATTCTTTGAAATGGCTGCTGTATAATCACTATGAGCGATAGGTATAATTATTACGTCCTCATGAACCTTTAATTGTATTTCCTGATAATACTTTTCTTGCTCCGCTCTGTCATAGGAGCTTAGAGCCTTATTAGCAAGGTCCACAAGTTCCTCTGAATGATAATTTGTACGAGCTCCTTCTAAAAGCATTACCTTTAGGAAATTACTTGGATATGGTACATCAAACCAACCAATTAACCCAAACTGATGGTCGAAATTATCTAGTACAGTTTTATGAGAACCCCACTCATTCACAACAACAGTTGCTTTGATGCCGATTTTATTTAAATCATCAGCCATTACCTCTGCTGCATCAACTGGCCTTCCTACATATGTTCTTGCACCAGAGAATACATGAATGTCCATGTCAAAACCATCAGCATAGCCTGCCTCAGCAAGCAATTCCTTGGCTTTATCAGGATCATAAGCATACGGTTTTATGTCATTATTAAATCCGTAAATTGTAGATGGCATTGGATTGATAGCACGTGTTCCAAGACCTTCATAAATCCCATCTACTAGCTTATCAAAATCAATGGCATGACTTATAGCCTGTCTAACTTTCAAATTATCAATTGGTTCAGCCTGATGATTCAAGACAATATAAAATAGGTTTGCACCAGGTACTCTTATAAGCTCTAAACTATCATCATTAGTTATAGTCGCTACCTGTTCAGGCATAATATTTTTAATTGCATGCACTTGTCCCGATTGTAGTTCCATTAAACGAGTAGAACCCTCTGGAACTACCTTCCAAATTATAGTGTCCATCTCCGGTTTTGATCCCCAGTAATCCTCAAACTTGGTGATTTTAATATACTCATCTCTTTTCCATTCCTCCAGCATAAAAGGACCGGTACCCACAGGATTTTTAAAGTACTCTTCCCCATACTTCTCAACGGCAGTTGGGCTTCCGATAAACTGTGAGTATAAGCCCATATATGTTAGAAAAGGTGCAAAAACATCATTAAGTGTTACTTCAACAGTAAACTCATCTATAGCTTTGACATCATTTACTGCTTCTGAAAGAAGGTAATCAAAATATGAATAGTCTCCCAGCCCATAGTATGGGTGACTTTCATCCAATACTCTCATAAAACTAAAAACTACTGCATCAGCATTGAAATCTGTTCCGTCATGAAACTTTACTCCTTGTCTTAGATTGAACGTCCATACCTTTCCATCTTCTGATACATCCCATGTTTCAGCTAGTGCGGGACCAACGTTTAAGTCATCATCGACAAACTGAACTAAACCTTCATATAAATGATATACTAAATCTATTTCACTTTCTGAATAACCATATCCAGCATCTAGTGTTCCAGCATCATTACTTCTAGCAATAATAAATATTTTTTCTTCATCAACTGGTTCAACCTGCTCATTACCTCCACCACATCCGAGAAAAATAAAAGCCGTAAATAAACAAATTAATACTAAAGCAACGAGTCTATACTTCTTCTCCATCTTTTTACCTCCCCACCAAATTAATTCCTTATAGATAAGTAGATATGCTAACATTTTGTCAAATGACATGCTACCTGATGGTTTTTATTTATTACTGTTAAGGAAGGAATTATAGTTTTACAAATCTCCATAACATTTGGACATCTTGGATGAAAGGTACATCCATCAGGTGGATTTATTGGACTTGGTACTTCACCTCCTAAAACTCTCATTTCCATGCATTCTCTAGGGTCAGGTACAGGTATAGCATTCATCAAAGCTTCTGTATACGGGTGTCTGGGATTATTAAACAGCTTTTGGGTATCAGCAATTTCAACAATTCTTCCTAAATACATTACTGCAACCCTGTTGGAAATGTATTTAATAACATTTAAATCATGGGATATAAATAGATATGTAAGGTTAAGCTTTTCTTTTAAGTCCTTAAAAAGATTTAATACCTGTGCCTGGATAGAAACATCCAATGCCGAGACTGGTTCATCTGCAACAATCACCTTGGGATCTAAAGCCAAAGCCCTGGCAATACATATACGTTGTCTTTGTCCGCCACTAAACTCATGTGGATATCTGTGGCAGTGCTCTTCTTTCAGCCCAACAAGCTTCATTAGTTCTAAGACTTTAACGGTTTGTTCCTTTTTGCTACCAATTTTATGTATTCTAAGTGATTCGGAAATAAGGTTTATTACCTTCCATTTAGGATCAAGGCTGGCATAAGGATCTTGAAATACCATTTGCACATTCCTTCGATAGTCCTTAATATGATGATTATTCATCGTGAAAATATTTTTCTCATTAAACAAAACTTCTCCTTGAGTTGGAGGCTCAACATTTAATAGAAGTTTTCTAGTTGTAGATTTACCACAGCCAGATTCTCCAACTAGTCCTAGTGTTTCCCCTTCATATAGTTTAAAACTTATACCATCAATTGCTCTTAGGTAATCGTATTTAAATAAACTATCTTGTTTCTTAATCGGATAATATTTTTTAAGATCCTTAACTGTTATAATAGGTTCAACCATAGCTATGCTCCTTTAAACAGTTCGTTATTTTGCCACAACCAGCATCTCACAGCCCCAATATCAGATGCTATCATGTCTGGCGTATCCAAATGACATCTTTCAATTTTTTCTGGACAACGCGGATGAAAGCGACACCCTTTAGGTAGAAGAGATAGTTCAGGAACCATTCCTTTTATTTCCTCTAACCTTACCTGCTCTTTTTTAATATTTGGTATGGTTCTAATAAGTCCTTGAGTATATGGATGTAAAGGTCTTTCAAAAATATTGGCTACTTTTGCATATTCAACAATTTGCCCCGCGTACATTACAGCTACCTCTTGGGCAACCTGTGCAATAACCCCCAAATCATGGGTTATCATAATTACGCCTGTTCCCAACTCTTCCTGCAATCCTTTTATCAGCAATAGGATTTGAGCTTGAATGGTAACATCCAGAGCAGTTGTCGGCTCATCAGCGATTAAAATATCAGGATTACATGCTAATGCCATAGCAATCATGATTCTTTGCCGCATGCCTCCACTTAATCTATGTGGATAATCCAACATTCTTCTTTCTGGGTTAGGTATTCCAACCTTAGCTAATATATCAATAGCCTTCTTCTGAATTTCTCTTCTTGTACCGCCCTGATGTAGGAATATAACTTCTGAGAGCTGATCCTCTATTGTAAAGACTGGATTAAGTGAAGTCATTGGTTCTTGAAAAATCATTGAAATCCTGTTTCCCCTGATTTTAGTCAATTCCCTTTCTGATTTTTCCAAGAGATTTTCTTCCTTAAATAATACCTTTCCCCCAGTTACTGCATTATTTGCTAACAGTCCCATAATTGTTAAAGCTGTAACACTTTTGCCACAACCTGATTCTCCTACAATTCCAAGGGTTTGGTTTTTACGCAGAGTAAAATCGACTCCATCTATGGCAATTACCTTTCCCCGTCCAGTTTCAAACTCTACGCGTAAGTTTTCCACATTTAAGATTGTCTCACTAGTCACTACTAGCACCTCTTCCACTATATTCTAAGTTTAGAATCTATTGCTTCTCTTAAACCATCACCTAAAAGGTTAAATGATAATACTGCGAAAAATATCATAATTCCTGGAAATACTGTTATCCACCATTTGCCAAGAAGCAGGAAATCTTTTCCTGAGCTTAACATTGCACCCCATTCTGGCATGGACGGATCTATTCCTACCCCTAAAAACCCTAGAGCAGCGGCATACAAAATTGCGTCCCCTAAAAGTAATGTTAAATATACTACAACCGGTGTCATAATGTTTGGTAGGACATGTCTTAGAGTAATCCAGAAGTGATTTCCACCCATCGCCATAGAGGCTTCAATATAGGGTAGTTCCTTTACTGTCAGTACTGAACCCCGCACAATACGAGCGAGACTAGGAATATACACAATTGCAATAGCAAGCATTGCCTTTTCGATGCCAGTACCTAGTGAAGCTGCAATTACTAGGGCCAATAACAGCGGAGGAAAAGCAAGGAGTATATCAACAAATCTCATGACAATATTATCTACTATGCCACCAAAATACCCTGATACAATACCCAGAAAGATTCCAGCTATCGCAGTAATAAAAATTACTGAATAACCTATCTTTAAGGAAATACTTGCACCATATAATAATCTTGAATAGATATCTCTTCCCAAATTATCTGTGCCTAATGGATTATCTGTATTACCTGCCCAAAAACCCGGAAGAAGTCTATTCTCTAAGTTTGTATCAATTGGATCATAAGGTGCCATCATAGGACCAAAGACTGCTAAAAAGATTAATATAATTGCTACAAAAAATGCAAATACAGCTGGTTTGTTTTTTCTGTATTGCCTTACAATTTGGCTCAACTCGTTATTCACTAGCTCACCTCCCTATTAATAGCGTATTCTCGGATCTAAATAAGCATAAAGCATATCAACTAAGATATTAATTAAGATAAATGCAAATGAAATGAAAAACACAACACCTTGTATCATAGGATAGTCCCTGTTACCTATTGCTGTTATCAGTAACCTTCCAATTCCTGGCCATGAAAAGACTGTTTCAGTCAAAATTGCTCCCCCAAGGAGCTTTGCAAACTGTAACCCCACAACTGTAACAATAGGTATCATTGCATTTTTTAAAGCGTGTTTATATATAACTATATTCATGGGTAACCCCTTGGCTCTAGCAGTACGAATGTAGTCCTCATTTAATACATCAAGCATACTAGATCTGGTAATCCTCACTATCAGGGCCAAAGAAACTGTAGCTAGAGCTGTCGCAGGCATAATAAGATGCCTTACAGCATTCCAAAACTGCAGCATGTTACCAGTTATGATAGTGTCAATTAAGTAAAAACCAGTAACATGTGATATAGTTAGGCCCATAGTAATACGCCCTGATACAGGCAATAAACCCATTATTACTGAAAAGAGGAAAATCATCATCATTCCCAACCAGAATATTGGAATGGATACTCCCAATAATGAAACACCTATTGCCATTTGATCAATTGCTGTATTTCTATACCTAGCTGCAGTTACTCCAAACAACATCCCAAAAGTTATAGCTATAAACATTGCTGTTAAGGTAAGTTCAAGAGTGGCAGGTAGTCTACTGATGATCTCCCTAAAAACTGGTTCATGGCTCTTAATAGAAATCCCAAAGTCACCCCTAATGGCATGGCTAACCCAATTCCAATATTGAATATGTAATGGTTTATCAAGTCCAAGCCTTTGTTCAAGAGCAACTCTTGCTGCATCAGTTGCCCTCTCTCCTAACATGACAGTAACAGGGTCTCCAGGTATCATGTGTATTAATAAAAATACAATAATACTTACTCCAATTAATGTAGGTACGGTAAGAAAAAATCGTTTAATAAAATATTTGTAGAAAGCCATATCTTAAATCTCATCTCCTAAAAGGCTTATAAGAAATAATGCTTTATATGAAAAATTATTTTCATATAATATTATATGATTTATTTTTTTCATTATAACATGTACAAGAATATAATTTCAAGCCTATTTTGAAATTTTAAATAATTTTGACTATTCAAAGACAGACAAAATCCATTATATTATCTATCAACAGTAAAACGAAATAAGCCTCCTTAATCAAGGAGACTCACATGTCGCATCTTCTAATGTCATTGCTTACAAACAGCTACTGCAAGATAATACTTTTTATCAGGAATGGGTTTTTCAATTATTATACCTTTCTGCAAATATATATCCACTTCTCTGAAGTTTCTCTTTAACAAGTCCTCAAACTCTTCCATAGTATATTGAAAATAATGAAATGGGCAAATGCATGGATATTCTCTGCCCTGCCCCAATGGAGTAGAAATAATAAGTTGTCCATCATCGTTTAAGAGACTTTTTAAGTTATGTATAAATGCTTCATCTTGTTCTAGATGTTCAATTGTTTCAAAGCTAATTATTACATCAAAGCCACCTAGAGATTTCTTTAGATTTGGATCTAGGGCATCCCCCAATACGTATTTAGCTAGTGGAAGAGAGTAATAGTTTCTAGCATACTCGATGGTAGCTAAGTCATTGTCAACCCCAACCATTTCCTTGATTAACCATCTACTAGGTCCTTTTAATATAATTTCACTACCGTACCCTACTCCACAAGCAATATCTAACACCCTTCCCCATGTGAAGTTGCTTGCAAATTTGTACCTGGCAATATGCTCAATAAGAAGGCCATTTTCGCGATTCATGAGTTTTGGGATAACTCTTTCACCAGTATAATCAACCATACGTACCTCCCGAATATCAAAAAACTTCTATCCCATGGTTTTTTACCATTTGATTAATAAATACTGCATGGGCTATCTTATCATTAGAAATAATGCACTCCTCGAAAGCAATTACGCTTAACCCTCTAATCCTAGCTTCAACAGCAGTAAAAAAAATAGTGGTATTTGTATGGGCTCCTACCAGTATAATTTCATTTATGTTCTTTCTATCTAATTCCATCTCCAAAGAAGTATTATAAAAAGAGCTTATTGTATCCGTATAAATTACACTTTCCCCAGCTAGTAGTTCAAGCTCTTCTTTAACAGCATTATTAAATTTTTGCCTTTTTGTTTTTGGTTGGGGCATACCATCATTAACATAAATAACTGGATTTCCTACTTTTCTTGCTATGATTAGTTTCTCACGTATATTTCTAATTACTTGTTGGCAGTTATTTCCTAGATATTTTTCACCATTTAAATCAAAATACTTATTTATACAGTTAACTATAATCAAAGCCGAATTGATGGCAATCTCCTCCAAAGCTAAAATTCAATATTTGTTATGAACATTCTACCACAATCTGAATAAAAAAAGAAAAGGGGATTAGTTACCCCCTTATATCCCAAGAACCAGTATCTAGCGTATTTACTAATGTACCTCCAAAGGCACCTATTGGTGTTCTTACTGCACTTACTATAACTGCTTTTTTCATGAACTACTTTTCCCCCTTCTTTAAACGTCTCTTCATACTGCTGGCCACTGTCTAATATTATCCATATTTAAGCATGGAGAAAAAATCGCTAAAAACTCAAAATCACTATTCCCTACATTTTTAGTTTCATGTACTGCTTTAGGGGGAATGTACAAAATATTACCCTCTTTTAATATAAATTCTTTTTCATCAACTATTACACAACCCTCACCTTTTAAGCAAAAGTATACCTCAACCTCTGTTTCATGACTATGTTTGGGACCTGTTTGGTCTTCTCCGAAACGGAATACACCTATACTCAACGAGGCTTTATCAATAGTTCTGTCATCAAAAATAATTTTAGCGTATCGCGTAAATGGCTCAAGCGCCTTATGTTCTGTAAGAGTATTCTTATCAAAATACATTCTCGTTTCTCCTCCTTTTTAAACAGAAATGGTTTCTATATTTGTAAATATTATTAAATCCGCCTCAGTAGAGTTAACAACTTCTTCTACAGTAATACCAGGTGCAATTTCTTTTAATACCAAACCATCTTTGGTAACTTCCATTACAGCCATGTCAGTTACTATTAAATCAACTTCATTTTTCGCAGTAAGCGGCAAATTGCACTTTTTCAATATCTTGGTACTTCCGTCTTTAGCTAAATGCTCCATAGCAATTATCACCCTGCCTGCACCTACTACAAGATCCATTGCTCCACCCATGCCCGGTACCATTTTGCCAGGTACCATCCAGTTAGCCAGATTTCCATCCTGATCTACCTGCAATGCTCCAAGTACAGTAGTATGAATATGGCCTCCCCTTATAATCCCAAAGGAGGTTGAACTGTCAAAGCAGCATCCGCCAGGCAGTATCGTAACTGGGCTTCCTCCTGCATTAACGCAGTCTTTGTCCATTTCCTCAGCTTTGGGTGCTGGTCCTATGCCAATAAAACCGTTTTCAGACTGAAACATCACGTCAATATCTTTTGGCACATAGCTGGCACATAAGGTTGGCATGCCAATACCAAGGTTAACAACTGTTCCACCTACAAGCTCTCTGGCAATTCTTTTTGCTATCATTATTCTGGCCTCTTTTTTATCCATTTTGGCTACCTCCTTTTACCAAAATGTTGACAAATACTCCAGGTGTATGTATCATATCAGGATCTATTTCACCTGCTTTTACGATTTCCTCTGCTTCAACAATTACCAGGTCAGCGGCTGTTGCCATTACGGGGTTGAAGTTTCTTGCTGCCTTCCTATATACAAGATTACCTTTTTCATCAGCCTTATGTGCCTTTAGTAATGCAATGTCTGCTTTTAATGGTAATTCTAATAAATATTGTTTTCCGTCTACTACTATAACTTCTTTTCCTTCTTCTACTATGGTTCCTACACCGGTTGGTGTTAGGATCCCCCCTAACCCTGCACCTGCAGCTCTTAGCTTTTCAGCTAGGCTGCCCTGAGGTGTAAGGATTACTTCCATCTCCCCTGTCTGCATTTGTTTACCTGTTTCGGGGTGACCTCCGATATATGATGCATAAACCTTTGAAAGTCTATTTTCATCTTGAAGTTTTCCTACTCCTTTTCCAGGGAAACCACTATCATTGCAGATTAGTGTTAGGTTTTTACAGCCTTGTTTAATAACCTCATCTATTAGCATGTCAGGACAGCCGCATCCAAGAAAGCCACCTACGGCTATAGTCATTCCATCCTCCATTTTACTTATAGCTTGTTTAGCGGAAAGTATTTGTACCATGCTCTATCCTCCTATATCCTCAAATCCAATTAATAATTGTTTTTAGATTGAAATTCAAAAAACTTATTTGGCCCATTTTATATTATATTTTTGTGCCTTTCGAACTATTGTAGATTGGTCAACATTAAGAAGTTTCGCAACTTGTCTTGTACTACCATGTTCAATTAAAGCTTCGCTTAATATTTTTCTTTCGATAACTTCAATGGCATCATTTAAGGTACTATTTTTTGAAATAGTAATTTGAGTTAATTCATCACTATAATTATTACTATCAGAATTATCTAAGGCTTTCTTTTGAATATGCTTAGGCAAATCATAATTCTTAATAATTTGATCTCTGGTTAATACAACTAAACCTTCTATTATATTCTCTAGTTCACGTATGTTTCCTGGCCAATCATAATCTATTAAACACTTCATTGCATCCGCATCAATAATCTTCTTAATTTTAAAAACATTATTATAATTGTTTAAAAAATACTTAACCAGCAAGGGTATATCCTCTCTTCGTTCTCTTAGAGGAGGTATCTCTGAGGATACCACATTTAAACGATAGTAAAGATCCTTTCGAAATGTTCCTTCTCTTATCATAGATATTAAATCTCGATTGGTAGCAGCTAGTATTCTAACATTAACTTTTATTGGTTGGGTGCCACCAACTTTATAAAACTTACACTCCTGAATGGCTTGTAATAATTTAACTTGCAATCTAAGGGGTAATTCGCCCACTTCATCAAGAAATAAAGTGCCACCGTCTGCCATTTCAAACATCCCTAGTTTCCCAGAAATGTTAGCACCAGTAAAAGAACCCTTTTCATATCCAAATAATTCAGATTCAATAAGATTATCAGGAATAGCCCCACAGTTTATTTTAACAAAGGGTTCTTCTTTGCGTGGACTACACTTATGAATTAGTCTTGCAAAAACATCTTTTCCAACACCTGATTCTCCTAGTAATAGAACAGTAGAATCAACGTCAGCTACTTTTTTACAAAAATCGACTACTTTTAAAATTCCTATGCTAGAACCAATTATTTCAATGTGAAGGTTTTCTTTTCGAAGTTGTTTCAGTTCCATTTCATCCCTGATGGATTTCTGTCTTAATCGCTCGATTTCTTCCCTCATATTATTTATTAAGCTGATATCACGAACGTTAGTAATTATTCTCCAGATTTCACCATTTTCATCCCAAATTGGTTTGGCTGTTACCATTGCCTTTTTCCCTGTCCTAATCTCGTGGATTAATGTTACCGGAGCTTTATTTTCAATAACACGGAGGGCAGCTGAATCAGTAACATATCCTTCACCAACAAGATCATACAAGGAATGTCCCACAACTTCTTCTGCTTTAATTCCTGCGAAATCTTCATAACTTTTATTTACTCTTAAAGTAACGCCTTTACCATCACTTATCCATATACCATCATAAGATGACTCTATGATAGCATTGAGTTCCCTATTTATGTCTTGTATTACCTTAAATTCGTTCACAAAGACATCTTCAAAGTCCTTAACATCATGAAAGATAGATACTCCGCCTATTTTTTGGCCATTTTTTTTAATTGTAGTTCCGCTTGTGAGTATGGATTTACCCTCAAATTGAATCAATGTATTTTCATAGCTGTTATCTTCTTTTATTGCTGTGTACAATAAAGAACTATTATTAATTTCTTCTATATTTTTTCCGATTATGTCACTAAATGTTTTATTTATAATCCTATGAGCAGCGGGATTACAGTAAACAATGGTTCCTTTTAAATCAATAATTAACACACCGCTATAAATTACATTTAAAATTTCAGAATTGTCATTAATCAAAGATACTAGTTCTTTACTTGTTTCATCGCTTTTCCCCATTTATCTCCCTCCCAGACAGAGAACCTTAAGAACCGTTTCATACTACTTCTATAGCTTGCTAGCAATTATTTTAATACTTATTACTTTACCCTGGATAGCTTCAACATCCTCTTTCATTGGGGCGGGTGTAAAATCTTCACCTGGACACCTTACCATCATACTCAGCTCATTAGGACATAGTTTACGTCTAGATAGAACCTCTATCTTTTTAAATCCGGCATCTTTAATAGCATTAAGATATTCTTCTTCTGATGTTGCACCACCCATGCATCCAAGCCACTGAGTTTTAAAATTTTCTAATACTCTTGGGTCAATTTTTTCTGAAGTAACAATATCAGCTATTGCCATTTTTCCTCCTGGTTTCATAACTCGATAGGCTTCATTAAACACAGTTACCTTATCAATACTTAAATTAATTGCTCCATTAGAAATAATAATGTTTACAAAACTATTTTTTAATGGTAATTTTTCCATATCCGCAACATGAAATTCTACATTTTGTAATCCTACTTTTTTTGCAGCCTTCGTAGCCCTTTTAATCATCCACGTAGAAATATCAATTCCATATACTCTGCCTTTATCACCTACTTTTTTCGCTGCAAGAATAACATCAATTCCAACTCCACAACCGATGTCTAAAACCACATTATCCTTTTTAATTTCAACTAACCTAGTAGGGGTAGTACAACCCATAGAATAGTCAAAAGCAAAATTTGGAATTTTTTCTATTTCATCTGGAGTATAAAGTTTTTGTCCTATACATCCAAGTCCCGGACCCATATTACCTGGAGACCGGTACCTTTTTACCCCACCATATCTGGAAAATTTATTATAACGTTCAGCCACTAAAGTTTTAATTTCTTCACTAAGCATACACAATCCTCCTCTACTGTTTCCACTTTAAGATTAGTTTGAAATTTTATCCGATGGCTAACTACCACTAAGACTCCCACCTCTTGCTTTGCACTGGTATTTCTACGCATTGCTAAATCACACTGCTAGAACTACTGGCGTAGTGGAAGATAAGTGGTACTAAGCCCCTGGATAACGGTTTTCCCTAAAGGATTAGCTCAGCTACGCCAAACAAGTTGGCAAGTTTCGCTCTATATTATTCAGATGGAGTCATTCAGTGAAACTTAGTTCAGGTGCTTTTCCCGGAACTCTAGTTGAACTAATCCTGTGGGAAACTCCAACTGAATAAAGAATCCTGTTTGTTATAAACATAATTTTTAGGCTTTAGTTTTTATCTGTTAACTGATAATTTGATAATTTTCCCATTTTTTTGAGCTCCCGAAGAAGTCTCTTCATTTTCTATTAATTTTAATGCATACTCCCTAATTTCATTAAAATCTTTAGCTGTTCTTACACGAGGCCTTTGAATTTTAACTTCTAAAATTTCCTTAATAGTTCCAGGGTTTATGTCAAAAATCAATATCCTATCAGCCAAATAAATTGCCTCATCAATACTATGTGTAATAAAAAGAACCGTCTTTTGTTCCCTAAACCAAATATTTAACAATTCATCTTGCATCATGTTTCTTGTTTGTGCGTCAAGAGAAGCAAACGGTTCATCCATTAGTAATAGTTTCGGATTATATGCCATAGCCCTAGCAATCTGAACTCGTTGTTTCATTCCGCCTGATAGCTGATGAGGATAATAATCTGCAAAGTGTTTTAATCCTATTAAATCCAAAAAATAATGAATGATTTTTTCATTCTTTCTGGATTTTGTTGTATTTACTCTCAATCCAAAAGCAATATTTTCCTTTACAGTCAACCAGGGGAACAAAGAGTTTTCTTGAAAAACAAAACCTATATCGCCATCGGACAGGTACACCTTTTCATTATCGATTTTTACAGAGCCAGAGGTTGGATGTTCAAATCCAGCAATTATTCTAAGAAGTGTACTTTTACCACAACCGCTTGGGCCCACAATACAGATAAACTCTCTTTCATTTACTTGTAATGAGATGTCTTTTAACACAACCAATTCATTAAAGTTTTTACAAATTGAATTTAACAATAGCGCCATGGAGTCAACCTCTTTTCTAACACTAGTACACTCTTATTTAAGAAGTAGCTGACTACTCCAATTGCTATCATCCCAGAAATTATTTCTGCACTTCTTCCCCCAATGCTATAAACAGACCAAATATAATAGCCTATACCGGATCTACCTCCTACAAATTCCGCTGCAACAATACACATCCATCCAACCCCTAAACCAATCCTTAAACCTGTAATGACTGATGGTAATACAGCTGGAAAAATCACTCTGAAAATAATATCCTTTTTCTTGGCACCACAGCTTCTAGCTGCATCCAGAAGTATTCTATCTATCTGTTTTACACCCATTACGGTATTTACTAGCACGGGGAAAAATGCTCCAACAAAAACTACTAACAACTGCACATAGGTACTTGGTTTATCAGTAAAAGCAAATAAAATGTATCCCAAAGGAATCCAGGCAAGCGGAGGAATGGGCCTTAACATCTCAATTATTGTATTAATAAAAAGTTCAAAAGTTTTAAAATACCCCATAATCATTCCTAGACTAAATCCTAGAATAAAGCTGAGAGATACTCCTTGTAGTACAACTTTCAAGCTAGATAAAGTTAACTCTTGAATACTTTTGTTATAAAGTTGATCTCCAGTTGTAATAAGTACAAAAAATACTTTCATGGTTTGCACAGGTCCAGGCAAATTGACTAGATTATTGTGTGCCAAAAAATACCATACAAGGAAAAAGATGATTAACGAACTCATACTTATGATGGAATTGTTGTTTTTATATTTTTCGCGACCATGCTTTATGGAGACACCTGTATCATTATTCAAAAAAAGGTCCTCCTTATTTTTTGATTAATTGATTGGTGGATATTTATTGAAATAGGATAAACTCTATGTTTATCCTATTCTAGTAAATAAATGAACTATTCCAATACAGGCATTATCCCTGCCTCACGTAGAGCACTATCAACCACAAAATGTTGTACTGTACCTATACCAGGTATAGCTATCGTTTTACCGCCTAGGTCATTTATATTACTAATTCCACTATCCTTGCCTACTACAATTGCTGATCCTTCATTATTTGCACCTGCAATTACCTGAATATGGATATCATCATTCACACGTTTCAACATAGCAGGTGCGCCACCTAGGTAAGCAAAATCTATTTCTTTGGCCCTAAATGCTTCCATGACTGCGACACCATTAGCATATTCTCTAATTTCTATATTGTCGCCAATTTTTAACCCCACTTCTTCAAAATATTTTTCCTTTTGAGCTACAAAAAACGCTAATTGGTGTAAATCCCTCGCAAGGAAACCAATAGTAATTTTTGTTGTTTCATCTACTAGCGGCCTCCAATTATCATCTTTTGACATTTCTGTTAGAACCAAATTGTAAATGTCTTTGCGTAAAAAGTCTTCAAAAAAACTATCACCCCCACTATAACCAATGTCCTGATGCTCTTGAACTAACAAACCATTTTCTTGGAGTTTTGTGTAGTATGTTATAAAACCCTCAGTTTGGGGATACTCAACATATTCAATGTTTTCTAAAGCTTTTTCAACAATCTTCCTATCTTTGCCAGTAAATGCTGCAGCATGTTCAAATATACTTTCCAAATTGTTGGGGTTATTGATGAATTGTGTAGCTTTAATATGAGCCCACACTACTGCTGTTAGGACATTTTCATTTTGGAAGTCTTTACTTACAGCTAGCACACAACATGGATGTTGATCCCATATATCTCCAGATTGCACCAAGTATCTTCCAATATCCTGCTGTACAGCTTCTGAATTAAATGGCTCCCAGGCAATAAATCCATCTATTTCGCCTGCTTTTAACCTATTAAGCATATCAACTGGAGCACTTTGAATGATTTTAGTATTGTTGTTTTCTTCTATTTTTTCATCACTACAACCTATAATAGTAAATATCAATACAGCAAGTAAGGGGATTATAACAAAATTTTTCACCAATCTTCCTCCTCTCATTGTTTTATTTAGAGGTAAAGATCTTAAATAGCCTTTACCTCTATATTTTTAAAAATTTACTTTACATAAAGTTGCATTCTAGGTTTAGTCCAAAAACTAGGTAATACTACCACCTTAGGATTTTCACCCACAATTTGCTTGGCTTTAATCATTGCTTTCTCAAAATCACGAACTGGCGTAACACCTAGTGCTCTATATGGACCAGGATTAATCTCTCCTGCCATGATTATTTTGCTGCAATGATCTAACATATACTGGCTTTCATAGAACAACCAACTTGCATGTACTGGGTGATAACCATAACAATGTCTATATTTAAATATAAACTCAGGATGGTTGTTCCACTCATCTTCATAGTTAAGCATTTCTGAAGCATCAAAACACCTTTTCCAATATTCCAACGCTTGTTTATGGTTTGGATGATCTCTTTCGCTTATTTCACCAGAGCTCCTACATACACCTATAACTACTCCACCTTCACGTACAAGAGGTTTATTTACCCAATGCCTTGGTGCAGTACAAGTGCCTACAAAAGGCATCATTGGATTATCACTTGAGCCATACATGAAATTTCTAGGTAAACCTATTACCACTATATCAGCCTGAGGTACTTCTACCCTATAATATTTTTCTACAAGTTCCCAAGCAGGCTTTTGTATTTCTTTGTAGTGACCTGCAAAGGCAGCAACTATTTCTTTATCCTTGCCCAAAATAGAATCTACATAAAAAACTTTTTTGCCACAGAATTTTTCAATCTGATCCATAATTGCATCTTTATGCTTTCTATAGAGCATTTTATGTTGGTCAGCATGACAAGAATCTTTATCCCCTACAACATCCCAACCGTGAGTAGAACGCATACTCCTAGCACCAGCTAAGCCAATAATAACTCCGCAACCAGTCATTCCACCCCAATTGGAAGGTAGTACAGAACCTAAATAAATAAAGAAATCTGATTCATATAAAAGTTTGTTGTACTCCACATAGTCTCCCATTTCTGATACACCCATGAAAACTAAGTTATCAGGATCGGCACAGTCATGATTTATGATACTATTAGCTGTACCTTTGGGCCAAAAACGCCTAAAAATCTCATCTCCAACATATTGCCTAATCTGCTCTTGAGTAAATTTTTGATGATTACCATTACCTAGCAACAGCGTAATGTCAGCATCAGGAACTCCAGCTTTATTTAGCTCTTCAATTATTATGGGCAACATAACTTGTCTTGGTCTGGCTGGACGGGTACAATCATCCATAGCAATGGTTACTTTATATCCCGGTTTAATTGAATCATATATTCTTGGCATTCCTAGAGGGTTTGCCAATGCATCTTTTACTATTTGTTGAGGATCTTCTGCACCATCTGGGGGGGATGATTCAACAATTACTGAATCCTCTGGCACCATAATTTCTTTTTTGTGATCGTAATAATCAACAAGTACTTTTTTATAATTCACTCTCTTTTCACCTTCCTTATACTTTAAATACGTTGTTGCATTTTATAGGCTAGATAAATTCTTCTGTCCTGCTCTGAGACGTGTTAACTGTATGAAATGCTCTGCATTAAGGAACAATTCGTGATATGTTGCAAGCTCATCTACTGTTAGTCCTTTATCTAGAAGCACAGCTAGATATTGAAACGCTGCTTTGGCTCCATACCCTACATGATGAAATCCTACAAATTTACGAGACTTAGGCTCAATGATAGCTTTTTGGAAGCCTGACATTTCTGGATGTACATGAGCCATTACCATTGATCTTTCAGCTAAAGGTAAACCAATGTCTAGATTAAAAGGTGGCATTTTAATTACAACAGCATCGCCGTATTTTTCTATACACTCTTTCTCAGTTAATCCTACCCAAGTCACTTCATAGGTTGTGAACATAAATTCAGGCATAGTTCTATCCATCATTTCTGTTTCTTCACCCATGATATTTTTCGCTGCTATCATTCCTGATTGGCGAGCTGCTGACATCACATAAGGAGGTCCATTTACGTCTCCAATTGCATACACATTTGGTATGCTAGTTTGGAATTTCTTGTTAACTACAATTTCATTGTTAGGTCCTATCTCAACTCCCAAAGGTTTTGCTATTTCAGAATTTGGAATTACTCCTGTTCCCAATAAGACAGTATCGCAAGGCACCTCAACAATCCTGCCATTCTCTTCAAAAATAACTGCTTCTACTTTTTCACTTCCTTTTATTTCCTTAATAGTTACACCTTCATGTATCTTAATACCCCGTCTTTTCATATTAGATATTACAAAATCACGTACTTCATCATCTAGCCAACGATAAATCCTAGACCGGTTTACTATTGTTACATCACAGCCACATGCACTAAAAAATGATGTATACCCAGCAGAAGTTTTACCTTGTCCTATTACTACAACCTTTTCTGGTTCGTAGTCTAGCTTTACTAGGTCACGGTTAGTAAGTACGTTTTTTAAATTCACTCCTGGAATATCTGGTATTTGGGGCCTAGCACCCGTCCCAATAACTATATTTTTGGCCCTGTATCTTTCACCTGCTACTTCTACCGTATTAGGATCAATGATTTTTGCTTCCTTAAAAACCTCAAATTCCATTCCTAGCTGTCCCTTACTTTGATCTGTCATGAATTTATAAACATTAGTATCACGAACTTTTCTAAAGGTATCAAATATGGGTACCATGGGTATTTTCTCAGGAATTTCTGGATACCACATGTGCCCAGCAAACCAACGCAAGTGATCCATATTTACAGCATTGTCATATGCAAAATGTTCAGGTACACAATTATGTTTACAACATTGCCCGCCTAAGTGATTGTCAATTTCAAATGTAAACTGCGTGCCTCCTAGTGCACGTAAAAATGAAGATCCAAATCTACCCGCTGCTCCTCCACCTATAAAAATAGCATCATATACAGTATCTTTATTTGGTTTAGTAAGTGCGTCTCCTGGTGGAATATACATACTTTCTCTTGGCCATCCTTGATACTTTGACACAAAAATCCCTCCTGTATTTTTAATGTGTTTGATAAAAACAAATTTTTAAACAATATAGCCTGTGTGCCAACACCCCCTTTTTTAGAAACCAGGAATAATAATTATAAGTTATTAAAATGAACTTTATTTAATCTATTTATAAGCAATAAGTATGCCAAAAATTTATGGTCTTCATACTCCTACTGTATCAAGTAAAATTTACATAGTATAATAATAGAGACTGCAAATGATGCATATTAGCATCATTTGCAGTCTCTATTATAGTAATCTTTATAATTGTTGAGATGTATAGTTGCATCGTGATGCAACTATACATCTCTTTGTATGCCTTTTTTCTATTAAAATCTTTACATCATCTAGCAGAAGCTATTTCTTACATGAATTTTCAAGCCCTATTCTCACAGCTGAAACTATTCTATCAATATCATCTTTAGTCGCAATCAATGCAGGCGCAAATGCGATTACATTATTCTGATTAGGGAAGCTTCTATTAGTTTTACCTGCTAAAACACCTTCATTAGCAATGTTGGCCATTATTTGTCCAAGTACAGCATCACTCATAGGTGTCTTTGATGCCTTATCTTCTA